>Ga0070738_10003768_pt1 | contig 19242 bp, 10 predicted proteins | sample Coa_R2_2_FD_66446 | JGI IMG/M metagenome (GOLD analysis project Ga0070738, IMG submission 66446) | Surface soil microbial communities from Centralia Pennsylvania, which are recovering from an underground coalmine fire - Coalmine... | ecosystem: Environmental > Terrestrial > Soil > Unclassified ... | reverse complement strand
CATCGGCCCCTGGATCATCGGCCCCTGGATCATCGGCCCCTGGATCATCGGCCCCTGGATCATCGGCCCCCGAATCATCGACAGCGCCATCGGCAGCCCCAACCCCACCTGTGGTAGAGGCGCAAGCCCTGCGCGATCGCTGTCAGCAATTGCATGTTGACTATCGGTTTGTGCAGCAGTTAGCCGCGCAACCAGCCGTCATGATGGGTGATCCCACCGCAGCCTCACCCAGCGCGACCACGCCGCTGCAGGCCAGCCAATTGCTTGATCGACTGGAGCACGCCCTCGATCGCGCCATTCTGCCCAACCTGGGGCTGTATACGCCAGCCCAGGCACGGCAGCAGCAACAGCGCATCGTTGAACTGAACCAATCACCCGACGACATTAACCGAGAAGCCGATCGCCGCTTTCAGGTGCTTTTCCCGCACTGGCACAAAGGCGACAAGGTGAAAGGCACTGGCCTGGATCAGGTCTGGTTTGCCCTCGTCGATGAGATTTTGAAGGAACGGGAGACGCGTCGGTGAACGGGTCTGGCTACCATGAGCAGGAGCGATGAAAGCAGGCCTGCTAGATGGCCTTAATGGGCAATGGCTGTTTGCTGCTAGGGCCGCGACAAATCGCGCATGGCTCCCCGTGCCATTGCCGCGATCGCCTGGTCGTTGGCTTTCGGCAAATGGTAGTACTTGCCGCCTGCGTGCTGCGCCAATTCTTTGGCAAAGCCCGTTGAAATAAACTTATTTTCCGTGTCGATCACCAGTAGCTGGATCCCAAGGGCACGAATTTTAGCTGCAATATCAAGCAGTTCCGCTTTGATATCCGGCTTTTCGTCCGGTGCCAGCGTTTCACCCAGCGATCGCGCCAGCGGAATATTGCCGCGCCCATCCGTGATCGCGACCACAACCACCTGCCCAATGTCCCCAGACTGCTTCGCATTCATCCCCACGCGCACAGCCTGGGTCAACCCGTGGGCCAGCGGCGACCCTCCGCCACAGGGCATTCGATCAAGCCGCCGTTTTGCCGCTTCGATCGATCGAGTCGGCGGCAGCAAAATCTCGGCCTGTTCGCCTCTGAAGGGAATCAGCGCCACCTGATCGCGGTTTTGATAGGCCTCCGTTAGCAAGCGCAAAACCGCTCCTTTGGCCGACTGCATCCGATTCAGCGCCATTGACCCAGAGGCGTCCACAACGAATACCACCAGTGCACCAGCCTTCCGCGCCAATCGCTTCGAGCGAATGTCGGCTTGCTCGACAAAGACACGTTTGCGGGGTGTAGCGGGGATTGAGGCATAGGGGGTGGATGCGGCTGCCTCCTGCATTCTGCCTCTGCTCACCTCATTCCGCGTCCGTCGCGATTTCTGATAGGGCGCAGCGGCCCGCAGGGTGGCATCAACGGCAATTCGGCGGACTTTGCCTTTGGGCAACATCGGTTTGACGTAGCGACCACGATCGTCCGAAAAGATCAGCGTCCGACTGCCAGATTTGCCCTGTCGTGATGCCATCTGGGCAAAGTAAAGCACAGACGGATCCAAAATGACCCCTTCTGGATCGAAGACAAACTCTTCGGGAATGCTGGGCGGCTCCTGCTGCTCCTCCTGGTCTTCGTCTTCGTCGCGATCGTCCTGATCCTCGTCGGACTCCTCCTCTGGTTCTTCTTGATTTTGCGGTGGCGGCGGTGGCGGCGGTGGCGGATCGGGTGGCGTTTGCACAATGGTCGATCGCGGTACAATGACCATCTCGACTGCGCGACGGAGATCCTCAGCCGTCACCACTGTGCGACCGTCCAGAGCCGCGTGGGCTTTGGCAACGCGCACGGCAAAGAGTTCCGCCCGATGCCCCTGCACACCACCCCGAATGGCCTCGTTTACCAGATACGCCACCTGGTCAGACGTGATCTGGACATCTTGCAGCCATTCACGCGCCAGCACAATTTGGGTTTTGAGCGAGTCCAGATCATCGCTGTATTGAGCCAAGAATTCCTGCGGCGAGTCGGCATAGCGGGTTGCCTGCTCCACGGCCAGCACGCGATCGTCCACGCCCAGCACCATATCCGCCGACAGGGCGATCGCAATCCGGTCTAATAAATGCTCGCGCAAGCTCCCTTCATCGGGGTTGTAGGTCGCGATCAACAGCGGTTTACAGGGATGCTGAAAGCTGATGCCCTCGCGCTCAATCTGGTTGCGACCATCGGTTAACACGGTCAGCAGCAGGTTGGCCGTTTGATCGTCCAGCAGGTTAATCTCATCCACATACAGGACGCCGCGGTGCGCTTCTGCCAGCAGCCCGGGCTGAAACACCGTTTCCCCCTGCTTAATCGACTGACTCACATCCACCGATCCCAGCAGCCGATCCTCTGTAATGCCCAGCGGAATCTGGACAAAGGGTGCCGGAATAATGGTGGTTGGCAGGTTCGATGCATCAGGGCTACCCGTGACACCTGCACCCCCATCGAGCCAGAACCCTTCATCTTGCAGCCTTGCTACGGTGTCATCATCCCATTCATCGGGACGGTGGGGGTCACAGTTAAGCGATCCAGTGACAATCTCGATCGGCGGCAACAGCGCATGGAGTGCCCGCGCCATCACTGATTTTGCGGTTCCCCGACGGCCAGCAATGACCACACCGCCCAACCCCGGGTCAATGGCGGCCAGCAGCAGCGCCAGCTTAATGGCTTCCTGCCCCACAACAGCCGTCAGGGGAAACGCAAGCGGAATAGTCGGAGACGTGAGAACGGACATGGGTTTGATCAGCAGGCGGTCTGGATATCCAGCATACCAATCTGCGTGGTGCAACGGACGGCACGATCGCCCTTTCTTGATCGCCTGATCGCAAATGGTGCTTTCTGCCTCAGCCCGTTGGCGATCGACCCGTTCTCTGGCCGTTGGCGACGGGCTGTGCCTGGGTCGATCGCTTCACCTGCGATTCTAAAATGACTCCGTACAGGGGGCTGTTTTGCATCAGCTCGTCGTGCGTCCCCTGCGCGACCAACCGCCCCTTGTCCAGCAGCAGAATGCGATCGGCCGTTTTGACCGTGCTGATGCGCTGGGCGACGACAAACGATGTGCAGGTTCGTTGCCGCATCAAGTCATCCAGGGCGGACTGAATTTGCGCCGCCGTCTGCGCATCCACAGCAGATGTACTGTCATCCAAAATCAGAATTGTGTAGTCGGTGAGGAGCGTCCGTGCGATCGCGATCCGCTGCTTTTGGCCACCCGATAGCCCCACGCCGCGTTCACCCACGATCGTGTCATAGCCATCGGGCAGACCGACGATAAAGTCGTGGATTTGGGCTGTCTTAGCAACCTCAATGACTTGTTCCAGGGACGCGCTGGGCTTGGCGTAGGCAATGTTTTCCCGCAGCGTACCGGAAAATAGCGTGGTTTCCTGAAACACGATCCCAATGTGCGATCGCAAACTCTTGAGCGTAAAGTCTCGCACATCACGGCCATCAATCCGTACAGCCCCGGCAGTGACATCGTAAAAACGAGGGATCAGGTTCATAATGGTGCTCTTGCCCGATGCCGTCATGCCCAGCACCGCAATCAGCTCGTTGGGTTTAGTTTCAAAGGAAACCCCTTTCAGCGCTTCGGTTGTCGCACCGGGGTAGCGAAAGGAGACATGTTCAAACGTGATGCGGCCACCGCAGGTTTCAAAGGGGACGGCATTGGGACGATCGCGAATGTCGATCGCTGCATCCACGACTTCGTAGACCCGTTCCGCCGAAGCCGCAGCCTGTGCGATCGCAGGGGCCGCAAAGCCAATCAGCAAAATCGGCTGCAGGATCAACAGCAAGTATGAGTTGAACGCCACCAGCTCGCCCACCGAAAACTGGCCACCAATCACTTCCGCGCCGCCGTAGCCAAATACTGCCAGCGTCACCAAATTGCTGAGTAAAAAGATAAACGGAAAGGTGTTACGAATGGCCCGAATCGTCTTCATATTCGCGCGCATCAGGCTATCATTCATGCGGGTGTAGCGAGTCCGCTCGGCTGTCTCGCGGACAAAGGCTTTGACCACCCGAATTCCCAGCAAGTTCTCCTGCAGAACCGCGTTGAGATCCCCCAGTTGCTCCTGCACCTGCCGAAACAGATCGCCATTGCGGGTGAGAAATCGTGCCAGCAGCCATCCCGCCATTGGCACGACGGTGAGCGTAATGAGCGCTAGCCGCCAGTTCATCACCAGCAGAATCACCGCGATCGCAACCAGCGTCACCACAGAGCTGATGACCTGGATGAGGCTGGTGCTGAGAAACGTGCGGATCTGGTCAATGTCGCTGGTCACACGAGTCAGCAGTTGCGACGTTTGCGACTGATCGTGGTAGCTAAAGCTCAGATTTTGAATTTTGCTGAAAATCTTGTTCCGCAGGTCATAGGCAACACCCTGCGAAGCCGCTTCGGCCCAGTAGCTCTGCCCAAAGTTAGATAGCCCGCGCGCGACCGCCGCCAGCACCATCCACCCCGCGCTATAAAGCACAACCTGCAAGTTTTGCTTCGCAATTCCCTGATCAATGCCCCAACGAAACAGTTGTGGCGTAACGGCACTGGCAGCCGTCAGGAGTAATAGACTGCCCAGCGCTCCCAGGGCAGTCCAAGCATAGCGGCGTAGACTTTGCAGTACGCGCCAGATGGGCGGCGTTGCACTCTTTTCGGGAAGATTCGATTGTGAAATTAATGCCATTTATCACCCCATATTGACCGATCGCCGCTCTACAGGCCTGATCACCCATCGTCAGCATTGTAAACCGTCTCAATTTCTGGCGGGTTGTCTGCCACTATCGCATTGGTCAAACAGCGAAGCATCAGGCTCCTGGGTGAAACACGGAATCGCGTCCAGGGTATTAACTCGTCGTTACTAACGGTGGGAGGGAACGGCCACACTGTCCAGCACAAATGCTAATCTTCGATCGGTAGTTGTCGTCGATTTTTGTCTAGCGCTAAATAACTGAAAAATATCACTGCTTTTGCGTAGGTTCGACCGATTTTGGGTTTATTTTTTATAGACCCCAGTTATGGTGCTCTGCCTGGCGATGCCGCTTAACCTATCCCCGGACTCCTCATGGTTGATTCGTTCCTGAATTTCCTTGTTGGCAGATCATTTATTCCGCACGGGCACTGCTATCTCTGGAAACCAGAGCTGGTTGGGCTGCATGTCATTTCCGATGGTCTGATCGCGATCGCCTACTACTCCATTCCACTCACGCTGCTGCACTTCGTGCGTAATCGGCGCGACCTACCATTTAACTGGATGTTTCTCTTGTTTGGCACATTCATCGTTGCGTGTGGAACCACCCATATCCTGGAAATCTGGACGCTCTGGCACCCCATGTACTGGCTGTCAGGCATTGTCAAAGCCGCAACCGCTGCCGTATCTTTGTTTACCGCGTTAGAACTCATTCCACTGATGCCCAAAGCCCTTTCCTTGCCCAGTCCCGCTCAACTGGAAGCGGCTAATCGGGAACTGGAACGGGAGATCGCCGAACGCAAGCAGAGTGAAGCCCGCTACCGTGCCATTGTCGAAGACCAGGCCGAACTGGTCGTCCGGTTTCAGGCCGACGAGACGATCACGTTTGTCAACGAATCCTACTGTCGCTACTTTCAGAAACCACGCGAGGCGATCGTGGGCCAACGATTTCAACCGGATATTTTTGGGGAAGACTACAAAGAAGTACAGCGGCTCATCCATTCACTCAATCAGGAAAACCCCGTAGCAACCCTTGAGAACCGGGTGGTAACTGGTGGAACCGTCCGCTGGATGCAGTGGAACAGCCGCATGTTATTCGACGAGCACAATCAATTTGTGGAATTTCAGTCAGTGGGGCGAGATATTACCGACCTCAAGCGGGCCGAAGATGCGCTGCGCCAGAGTCAGCGCTTTATTCAAAAAATTGCTGATACCAGCCCGGTCATTCTTTACGTGTACGACCTCTCAAAAGAGTGCAACGTCTACGTCAATCACGACATTACACACCTGTTGGGCTACGAGCCTGAGGAAGTGCGGCCACACACCTCGTCCTTTCCTGACCCGATTCTCCACCCCGATGATGCGGCTCAGATGCCAGAGAACTTCAAGCGTTGGCAAACGGTTCAGGATGGTGACATTCTTTGCACCGAACTGCGAATGCGCCACCGTACCGGCGAATGGCGCTATTTCCAGTGTCAAGAAACGCTCTTTGCCCGTCATGCCGATGGCTCACCACAGCAAATTTTAGGTGTTGCCGTTGATATTACGGCGGCGAAGCGTTTAGAAGAAGTGCGCAAAGCCGAGGAACGATTGCAAGCATCGCTGAAAGAGAAGGAAGTCCTGCTGAAAGAAATCCACCATCGGGTCAAAAATAATTTGCAGATCGTGTACAGCTTACTCCGACTGCAATATCGCCGGATTAAAGACCGATTGGCAGCCGATATTTTGCTCGAAAGCCAAAACCGCATTAAGTCGATCGCCCTCATTCACGAAAAACTCTATCGCTCCGAGGATTTAGCAAAGATCGACCTCAGTCACTACATCCCCAACCTGGTCACCAGTCTATTTAGCTCCTACAGCATTAATACCAATACGATCACGCTCAAAACCAGGGTTGACGACGTATCCCTCGATATTGATACCGCTATCCCTTGTGGACTCATCATCAACGAACTGGTTTCCAATTCGCTCAAGTATGCGTTTCCCGCCAACCGCGCCGGCACGATCGCGGTCGAGCTTCATGCCACCGGCGATCGCACGGTCATGCTCACGGTTCGCGACGACGGTATTGGGATTCCCGACAAATTTGAGTTAGCCAGAGCGGGGTCACTTGGACTCAAGCTTGTGAACGATTTAGTCAAACAACTGGAAGGGACGATTGTGTTGAATTGCCAGCACGGCACCGAATTCAAAATTAGCTTTGTAGGAAATGAAGCATGATCGAAACCGCAGCCGAATCCGATGTTGCCAGTATGGTTCAAATTCTTGTGGTTGAAGATGAAGGTGTGATTGCCGCCGATATCAAAGACTGCCTCGAAGGGCTGGGCTATGCTGTGCCAGCCGTTGCGGCCTCTGGAGAGGAGGCGATCGCCACAGCGACTACCCTTCGTCCCGATATTGTGTTGATGGATATTCGGCTGAAGGGAGACATGGATGGGGTGCAGGCCGCCGCTCAAATCTGGCAGCGTCTCCATATTCCAGTGGTTTACTCGACTGGCTACTCTGATCGCGTCACGCTGGAGCGGGCTAAAGCGACCGGGCCGTTTGGCTACGTTTTGAAACCGATCGAAGAGCGGGAACTGTACGTCGCGATCGAGACGGCGCTTCAGCGGTATCGGTTAGACAAAGACTTGCAGGAACGCGAACAGTGGCTGTCCAACATTCTGCGTGCGATCGGTGATGGCGTGATCGTGGCCGACGCTCAGGGGCAGATCAAATTCATGAATCTTGTTGCGGAAGGGCTGACTGGTTGGCACCAGGAAGAGGCGATCGGCCGAGACGTGAGCGAAATCTTCCACATCATCGACGAACAGACCCAGGCAGCCGTGCCCAACCCCATCATCGAAGTCCTTCAGACCGATCGGCTGGTCTATTTGACTGAGAATATCTTGCTGCTCGCAAAAAACGGCACCGCCATGCCCATTGCGGATAGCATCGCGCCGTTACACGATGAAAATGGCGCGATTACCGGCGTCGTCATTGTCTTTCGCGACATTACCGAACGGCGACAGGCCGAAGAACGGAACATAGCCATCTCACGGGCGCTACAGCTTGAAGGCCAAATGGTTGAACTCCAGCATCTCAACCAGTTAAAAGATGACTTTCTCAACACGGTCTCCCATGAGTTACGAACACCCCTGACCAATATCCGGATGGCAATTCGTATGTTGGAGATCACCTTAAACCAGCATGAGCAGTGCAGTCCAGCACCACTGGTGACGACCGCGAATTCCAACCCCACCCTGCGGTATCTGAAAATCTTGAGTGACCAATGCAACCGACAGCTCAGCCTGGTCAATGATTTGCTGGACTTGCAGCGGCTGAATGCTGATGCCTATTCGTTGGAGTTGACGCCTATTCAACTGTCTAGCCTGATTCCAGAGCTAGTCGAGCAGTTTCAGGAACGTGCTCACAACCAGCAGCAACAGCTTGAAGTGGAACTTGACCCCCAATTGCCCCCGATCGTCTCAGACGCATTTAGCCTCAGCCGTGTCCTATCAGAACTGATCAATAACGCCGTCAAATACACGCCACAGAATGAACGCATTACGTTGACCGCGACGACAACTGAACCACTGCCCGTCAATGATACCCCCAGCGTTCAAATTCAAATTAGCAACTCTGGCGTCGAAATCCCACCGAACGAGCTGCCTCGCGTGTTTGACCAGTTTTATCGCATCCCCAACGCCGATCGCTGGCGGCAGGGCGGTACCGGCCTGGGATTAACGCTCGTCAAAAAATTGGTGAACTATCTGGGCGGGTACATCCAGGTTCAAAGCAGCAATCGTCTGACGTGTTTTACGATCGAGCTACCAGTGCTGCAGCCCAATGCCGCCGTTCATCCCACGATCGAGCCACCCAGTGCAGCACCAGAGTCCTGACTCATCCCAACCGCCCAGACCCTTGACACCGCTCTAGTGAGAAAACTTTGGCTAAAAACGCTCTATCGCCGTAGCCAATTCAAGCGGGTAGTGAGTCAGCCTCCCCAGAATCGGCCTTCATCACGAAGCGTAGAGACACGAGTAGTCTGACCCAGCGCGGATCGGACGTGATCCGCCCAACCCTTCCCAACCTTCGGCCATGTGCTCAAGGCAGAGAAAATAGAGAGAACGGATCTGAAATTGTTGCAACACCACATGGCCCAAACGCCAGGAATTTGATCCCCCCACCAATGCGAAGCGCTACAACGCCACCCCACGTTAACCTCGTCTGGAGGGGGTCTGGGGGACGCAGCCGTCCCTCAGATCGGGGGGTTGGGGGCCAGCCCCCAAGGGTCGGATGCCCCAGGTTTGTGAGGACACAGCAGGAGTACCGAGGTCATGCTTTCCCCAAAGGACGGATGCCCCAAACTTTTAAGCACACAGTGCTTCATAAGGGAGATTGAGGGGGATCGTAGCAAGATAAGCCATTCATTTTGAATGGGGACGAGTGGCGTTCTGGTGCGCCTATACCACACGGTGTCCAGCAACGGCGATACAATTCTGAGGAGCGCGGTCACTATAACCGACAACGCTCACGTCACTCTGTACCCCTGTTTAAACCGATTCTGCTTTGGATATTTATCGATCGGCCATTCGTCCAGTCCTCTTCTCCGGGTTAAAGGCAGACCCAGAATGGCTGCATCAACAAACGCTCAGTACCTTTGGATGGCTCGATCGCCACTCCCACCAGCCCTATCTAAGCTGGCTTCAAACCCGGTTGGCGCGATCGTACAGCCTGACCGATCCCCGCCTGTCGCAAACCTTTTGGGGACTGAACTTCAGCAATCCCATCGGGCTTGCAGCCGGCTTCGACAAAGACGGGGTTGCGTCTGGCCTGTGGCACAGCTTTGGGTTTGGCTTTGCCGAACTGGGCACGGTGACCTTCCACGCCCAACCGGGCAATCCGCGCCCGCGTCTATTCCGACTGCCGTTAGACCAGGCAGCCCTGAACCGGATGGGCTTCAATAACCAGGGAGCCGCCGCGATGGCCGCAACGTTGCAGCAGCGATGGGGAGAGCAGGAAATGAGTCAAGAGGACGAGGCGACAGGCCGCAGCAGGGAACAGCCTCTTGCCGCCACACGCCATACCCCACAGCCCTTCTGCCCCCTCGGCATCAATCTGGGCAAATCCAAAATTACGCCCCTTGAGGACGCGGCAATGGATTACCTGAGCAGCTTTCGCCTGTTGAAACACTGGGGCGATTATTTCGTTGTGAATGTCAGTTCACCCAACACACCGGGACTGCGATCGCTCCAGTCATCAGAGCAACTCGATCCCATCCTGAGTGCCCTCCAGCAGGAAAATACAGAACGCAAACCGCTGCTGGTCAAAATTGCGCCTGATTTAGAATGGGACGCGATCGCGGCCATCCTGGACTTAGTCCAGAAGCATCAGCTTGCAGGCATCATTGCCACCAACACCACCATTCGTCGAGATGGACTGAAGACCCAAGTGGTGTCATCAACCGGAAACACCGTCCAGAGCGAGGCGGGCGGCATTAGCGGTGCGCCACTGCGAGAGCGTTCTACCGCCGTGATCCGATTCGTATGGCAGGAAACCCAGGGGCGGTTACCCATCATTGGCGTTGGGGGAGTGTTCACACCAGAGGATGCCTGGGAAAAAATTACAGCCGGAGCCAGTCTGGTACAGGTTTACACAGGCTGGATTTACGAAGGCCCAACGATGGTTAGCCGGATCCTCAACGGACTTTTGCACAAGCTGGAGGAACGCGGGTTAACGTCCATTTCGCAGGCGATCGGTCTGGTGGAGTAGGGGTATGACTCTAGCCGCACCAGCCGCCTTACCCAACCCGATCGGAGGACGGCAAAACCCCGCAAAGCGCGTTAGCCTAAAGGTAGAGCGCGCTCTTCAGGAGGAACTCCGGTATGCGCCACACCACTTATTTCTTCGCCGCCGTTATTGGGATGATAGTCATCAGTCTGACTAGCGTGGCCGATGCTCAACAACCATCTCCCGTCGGTGGATTGACACCGCTCCAAATTCAGCGATTTTCAAACGACCTGGTACCTTCCAGCGCTCATGACTTCTTTAAGACAGGTCAGGCAAAGCTGGAACAGGAAATTCAAAATCTCAGGCAATCGCGATCGCGGGCAAACGAACCCTTGCTCAAGATCAATCAAAACATCAAGAGCCAGCTCGATAATTCTTCTGAGCATGTCGCTCACACAGGCAATCACCGAGTCAAGGATTCCATCTCCGAGTAAAGTCGATAAAATTGTCCAGGGTTGCCCTGATTCAACACAATTTCAAGACAATTCAATGCGATGAATGTTTACGCAGGGATTGACTTTGGTACATCGGGTGCACGCATCGCGGTCGTGGATGCTGAAGGCAACCGCTTAACCCAGGCCAGTCAACCGTTTGACTCTGTACCTGAGTCCCAGCTACCCGCTTACTGGCGAGAAACCTTATTCTCACTGCTGGCCAGCATCAATCATCACGATCGCCAGTACCTCACCGCGATCGCCATCAATGGCACCTCCTCCACCGTTCTGCTGTGTGATGCCGCTGGCCAGCCTATCACGTCGCCCTTACTCTACAACGATGCCCGTGCCGCCGCCGCTGTCGAAACCTTGCGGGCGGTCTTTGCCCAAGTGCATCTAGCCAACGCGCCGTGCAAAGATACCGTGCTGAGCGCCACGTCCAGTCTGGTAAAACTGCTGTGGTGGAGTCAGCTATCCCTCTTCTCGCAGGCAAAATATCTCTTCCACCAGGCTGACTGGCTCGGATTTCTGCTGCACGGGCAACCAGGCATCAGCGATTACCACAACAGTCTCAAACTGGGCTACGACGTACAGCAGTTGCGCTATCCGGCATGGTTGATGGATCTGGCGATCGCCCCCCTGTTGCCACGCGTGGTCGCACCGGGTACGCCAATTGGCGCTGTTACGCCAGCCGTAGCCAGCCAGCTCGACCTACCGCCGCACTGCCAGGTTTGTGCTGGCACTACCGACAGCATTGCGGCCTTTTTAGCCAGTCCCGCCACCGAACCGGGCCAGGCGGTGACATCACTGGGTTCAACGCTTGTACTCAAGCTGCTGAGCAAAACATGGGTTGAAAATGGTGCTTACGGGATTTACAGCCATCGTTTAGGCCATCAGTGGTTAGTTGGCGGCGCGTCTAACACAGGCGGCGCGGTCTTACAGCAGTTTTTTACAGCCGCCGAATTGAGGCAGCTCAGCGATCGCATTCCAGCCGCCCAGGAAAGTCACCTCAACTATTACCCACTCCTCCGGCCAGGAGAACGGTTTCCCATCAATGATCCACAGTTGATGCCGCGACTCCAGCCCCAACCGGAGGATCCCGTTGTCTTTCTCCACGGGTTACTAGAGAGCATGGCGCGGATTGAGGCCGAAGGCTACCAGGTATTGCAGGCGTTGGGAGCGACGCCCCTAAAGCACGTCTACACCGCCGGGGGTGGAGCAGATAACGCTGCCTGGACGACCATCCGAGCGCGACGGCTGGGAGTTACGGTCACGCGATCGCCCCACTCAGACGCCGCTTATGGCACCGCTCTGCTGGCACGGCAGGCGGTCAACCAGCCGCCAATTAACCGTCAATAACTGAGCCAAGACTGGTAAATACACGGCAACACTCAAAGAAAAAACAGGCGTACTGTAATCACGCGCAGCCGATAAAGCAACGTCTGCGCAAATAAAGCATTTGTGAAATAAAACTCTGCAACGCTAAAATCAGCTATATCACTTATTTTTAATGCTACAAATGGCTTAATCTTTTAGATATTTTCTGCCGTTGTCTGCCTTGCTGGGGATCCCCCTCGTTAGGGCATCCGCAATTCTGCGTAACCAGTTCACGGCAGGTTTAAGCTCAAAATCAGTACATCTACACAGTGATCAGCCTGGGGTTTCCCTTAAGCTGGATGACACGTATGACACGTTACTTGGTGTACATCAAAAGCTCATAAGTTGTTTTTTTAGTCAACCAGAAGCTAGCTGGATTTGCTGAAACCACACTGCATGGCGTTGCAGACACCCGACCATCCGGCAGCCCTCCTTCGATCACCACAGCATCGTCAAACTGAGCCAGCCTACCTCCCACGATCGCCACTAATGACTAGCAAATCGATGACATTTCGGTTTCCAGCACTGCTGGCCGAGGCGATCGAAACCCAGGCGCGAGCAACGGGTAGAGATCGCACCACTGTAGTAGCCGAAGCACTTGCCCAGGTCTTTGGTCTATCGTTGCCTTCAAAAGCACCCATCACGATCGAAATGCTGCAACAGCAGATCGAGCAAACCGAGAACAGCGTTTTTCAGCTTTCAGAGCAATTTTCGGCACTGCGGCAGGCGCTACAGGCACAGAATGATGTGGTGGGTCGGTTAAGTGCGGTGGAACAACTCGTGGTCGTGTTAAAGCCGTTGCTGTCTGGGACTGCCGACAGCCAACTGGCAGGTCTCTTGCCACAAAGTGCAGTGGACATCGTTCGACACCGTGAGCAGGAGTGCGGTCTGGAGCGGGAGACAACCAGAAGCAGACTCCAGCTCAAAGCACGGCTTGATGACCAGGACAATTTGTCTGAGCAAATTCTGGCCGCGTTCTCAGCCAATCTCTTTGTGTGCGATCGCGCGTTTCGGCTGATTTATATCAATCCTCTAGGGGCACGATCGCTGGGACTGGAACCCAGCCGTCTGTTACACCAGTCCCTGCTCGACGTCGATCTACCCACCACGCTCAAAACCAGGCTGACAGCCCAGATTGAAACCGTGTTTATGACCGGGCAATCAATCACCGGGGAAGTGAGCATGAAGGGTTCCCGGTCGGAGCCGCGCGACTATGAGTACACACTCAACCCTGTCCCCAATGAAGTGGGTCAAATTGATGCTGTTCTCGGCAGTATCAGAGATATTACCGAGCAGAGGGTCGCCGCCGCCGCGCTCAAGGTCGCGGAAGCCAATTACCAGAATTTATTTGAGTCAACGCACGATGCGATCGTCATTCTGGATGTCGCTACACAGCAACTCTTGAATGCCAACGGCAATATTGCCAGATGGTTAGGATACACACGGCAAGAGTTAGTCAGACTGAGCATTAACGACATCATGCCAGCATTAACCGCTGAACTGTCCACAGCGCTGTCTCAACAACTCCGCGCCTCCGGTCAGGTTCGGTTTGAACACTATTTGCGGCGCAAAGACGGTTCGACCATTCCCGTGGTTGTGAATAATTGGCTGGTCGAATATGGCGATCGACTGGCGATCCAGAGCTTCATTCGCGAAATTGTTCCAGCCAAACCGCACGCTCAGTGATACCGCTGAAACTGCGTGTCGCCAACGTCGTTTGAGACACCCCGATCTGAGACGGGGAACGGTTAAGGCTGGCAAGCACGCTACCGCTCGCTGTCTGGCGATGCGCCATAGTACGTTGCCGCGTATCGCCAGTCCTGTGGATCTAGAGTCCAATCAACTCTCGGTCTCAACGCTAAACGTGCTGACTGACACTTGCAGATCTTGCGCAATCCCCACAGTCTGCTGTAACGAGCTGGTTACCTGTTGCGACAAGCTGGCCGTTCGTTGGGACATCTGAGCCAACTCTTGCATCAGGGACGCAACCGATTGCGAGATCTGGGTCTGCGAGATCGTGGCGGTGGAGATCGATCGCACCAATTCATCTGTTTGCTGCGAAAGCTGGCGCAACTGGCCCAAATTTTGTTTCGCATCTTCTACTAAACGCGTTCCTTCCACCATTTGCACCGTGCTTTGTTCCATTGCTTCAAGCACCTGGCGCGTTTCACGCTGAATGTCGTCAACAAGCTGTTCAATTTCCTGCGTTGCCGAAGACGACTGTGCCGCCAGTTCACCAACCTCTTCTGCGACCACTGCAAATCCCAGGCCGTTTTCGCCAGCACGAGCAGCCTCAATTCCCGCGTTTAATGCGAGCATGTTGGTCTTGAGCGCAATCTGGTTGATCAGGGAGATTACTTTTGAGATTGCCTGCGACGATTCACCCAGACGCTTCATCTTGTGGGCTGTTTCGGACATCGTTTCACGTAGCTCAAAGATACTGCGCACGGTAAAGTCGATCGCGACCTGGCTCGCTTCAGCCTTAGCCGATGCCGTGTTCGTCACGATTGTTGCCTGATGCGCATTTTCGGCCACTGCCTGAATCGCGTGATTCATTTGATCAATCGAGCTTAACGTTTGCGTGATGTCTTCCGATTGTTTGAGCGCTTCGGTTGCAAGCTGCTGAATCGTCGCTTCGTTTTCGCCTAGCGCTGTGTTGACCTGGGTTGCGGACTGTTTCACGCGCACAACAATTTGGCGCAGGCTTTCAATGATGGCGTTAAAGAAATCGGCTACCGTGCCCATTTCTTCAGCCGTCACATCTGCCCGCACGGTCAAATCACCCAACGCGGCACCTTCCACCTGCTCTAGCAACAGCACGAGCTGCTGCTGCAGGGCGTCTTTCTGCTGGCGTTGGTCGTGGGCGAGGTGTTCTGCCGTCTGGCGCGCCTGGTCGAGCTGGGTCAAGACCGCCGCCCGATCGAGGGCAAGGCCAATCTGAGCCGCAATTTCTTTGAAAAAGCTGATCTCTGTCTTTTCCCAAAGTCGAGTGCGCGAACACTGATGGACAATCAACAGACCATGAAGGTTGTTAGCCGCGATAATGGGAGCCACCAGGTTAGCTCTGACTTTGAACGGTTCCAGTTGGGCCAGGTGGCAGTCCGTGAGTCCAGCGTTGTGAATGTCTTCCAATGCCTGAACGCGCCCCTGCCGGTACTTCTCGACATATTTTTCGGCAAAGCAGGGGTCTGCGATCATGGCCCCAAGCGCCGAAGGATAGTCCTGCCCAACTGATTCTGCAACCACCGTGCCCTTCCAGTCAGCGTCGAATAAATAGACGATCGCCCGATCGGTTTGCAGCGTCTCGCGAACGCCACGGACGGTACGCATATAGATCTCTGACGGATCGAATGAATTCCGAATCTGCGAACTGATCTGATACAACTGCTGCACCTGAGTCATCTCAGCATTCTTCTGCAGCAAAAATGTGATGCGGTCAAGCGACAGCCCAATCTGAATCGCGAGCTGCTTCAGAAACTCCACTTCCGCAGGCTGCCAGCTGTAGGTAGTCTGGCAGTGATGCGCGATCAACAGGCCGTATAGCTGGTCATCCTTCAGAATGGGAGTCACCAAATTTGCTTTGATTTGCAGCCTGGTCATCAGCTTGAGGTGATCTGGATGAAACCCGGCGTTAAACACATCGTTAGTGGCCACGACACGTCCCTGTCGGTAAGACTCCAGCAGTTGTGGGCTGATACAGGGGTCTTCAATTTTGTCCGCCAGCGCGATCGGCAATCCTGGCCCAACTGACTCGGTGGCGATATAGCCACTCCAGTCATGATAAAAGCGATAAATCACGACGCGATCGACATTCAAAATACTACGAGCGCCCTGCACCGCCTGTTCTAAGACCGCGTTGAGGTCTTCGTTTGTTCGCACACGGGTACCCGCAATTTCGTTGATCAGGCGTGCCTGCTTAATTTCAATTTGCCGCTGCTGCGCTTGCTCCGACAGCATCGTTTTGACCGACACCGCGCTGTCTGCCATCTGGTTAAATACGGCTGCAAGCTTACCAACCTCATCAGCCGCGTTGGCGTCAGCTCGAACCTGCTGATCACCCAACGAAAACATCTGCATATCCTGCTGTAGCTGCTTCACGGGTCTGGCCAGCGCTCGATAAAGCAGGATGGCTAGACCAGCGTTAGTTGTCAGTACCAACGCCAGTGCCAAAAGATTTTGCTGCCATACAATGGGCAGCAGCGTTTCAGTCAGGTGCTGCTTGATACTAGTGGATTCCGCCTTCGCCTGATTCGCCAATTGAGCCTGGTCGATCGCGCGGTGGGACCATGTTCCAATCCCGATGATTCCCGCGATCGACAGCGTTCCCGCCGTTAGCCAACCGATGAAGCACTTGCGCCCTAACGACTGGTCGCTAAACCACTGCCCCAAAACCGCTTGCTGACGAGTACTCGTTTGGCTCAATGTACTGGTGCGGTCAGGCAGTTGCGCCCGCTGCAGTCCTTCTCGCTGGTCAGCAGCATTGATTGCGATTAGCGCTTGCGATTGCTTGGTGAGTTGATTTGTCATGAAAGCGGTACCTCAGAGTGCTTAATGTAGTCGTCACGCAATTCGTCATGAATGATTTTGCCGATCAGCATATGTGCCGATCAGCGATGCCATCAGGCCATGGCCGTAACAAACCTGAACCGTTGGTGAAAAAGATCGTTGTGAACAAGACTCTCCGCGAGCGAGCCTTTTCACAGTCCAAACCGAACCGCTACGGCAGTACATTCCCAGCCAGTAGCCGCGATCGAATTTGACATCATTAATGGCCGCAATGTGTTGGTGGTTGCCAATGCGGCGAAGCCTTTAGCCGCGATCGCCGCTCAGCACCTTTTTGCAAACAGCACGCGCTGCGGCAGAACCGCCACCGGTCAAGATTGCCAAACCGGCTGGCCCACCAACGGCTTGTGCCGCGATCGCCAGTTCCGTCGTTACAGCCGCGATGCAGTCATGCAAATCAGCGTCCGAATCGACCGAAGCGTCCGGGTGTTCATCTTTCCAGGTTTGAGCAAGAAATACCGCCATTGCTTCCAGGTGTCCAGCAAAATCAACCGCAGGTAATTCCCGGTGCAGGACTCGATCGACATCGAGCGACGTTCGCCGCTCAAGCGATTGTCCATCGCAATTTAATTTTGAATTGAAAACATTCATAACCAGTACATAAAACAACATCACCGGAAGATGAACCAAGTTTGAAGCGAAAGATAGACAACCCTGGTGATGCTTAACCCCAAAAAATAGGCCAAAACAAGGCCACCCGCAATTTCATTCTGCAATCAATTGCATGATCAAAAGATTTCGCTACGTAAAACACGTTTTACAAGCTCATATTTTGTAGATTACAGCTAAATAATAGGGATTGAAACGACTCTATAGTATCTTTATAGGATCTTTATCTAGAGAAGTTATCTATAAAGAATGTTGCTCAAAAATGTCAGAAAATGATGAGAAACGCGGCAGTAATTCAAGGAGGCAGCACCAATCAATTAATTATCTAATCGAACACACGTTTATCGACATAGCGTTGCCCTATCTGTTGCGGCACAGCTAGTCTTTTGTTCGTAGAGACTTCAGGCTGGAGAACGCAAGCCATTCTGCGGGAGTCACTCCCAAAAGCTTAGTCAAAGAGCACAACAGCCATATTAGAACGAACAAAATAATTCCAAATTTCTAAGGCGAGAGCACCCTCAAATTCTAACCGTTCAATACCAACTCCCCGATCAATGTTCGGCCTGGTGTCCCCATCGATCGATCCCTCTGGGAGCATCAGACAGAGGTTAACAGTAGGAACGGCCTCTACCCCGCCTGATGGAGTATAGTTGCTGAGTTTAGCCGTCGCAATACACTCAGTATTAATGATTAAGTCTGCAAGTTGAATAAACGCCAAAACAAATCTAAAGCCTCACCATAACATAATCAAAATTGGATTCAATCGGCTGTTTAACATGTAAAAAAGACGATTAAATATCGGCATAATGCCTTAACCCAAGCATATTTCATCTCAAAGTCGAAAATAACGTCTGCAGTTAAATCGCCGAATCAGCCAAATCGCTGAACTAGCTAAAACAGGCAGATTAATCCGACTTAACTTACCGCTCAAATTCAGAGTAACTTTCAAAACTGCAGGCTGTCCTTTGAGCAGCCACCAATCAATAAAGTCATCTCAGTCTTGAAGGATGTCTTGGTTTTAAGGGCATAGCCAACCCAACGATAAGCAAGTAATGGGGCAGCAATGGTTCAGAATCCGAGAGAGACCATGGACGAAACGCGAAACCCTGTAAAGGCAATCAAAACCGCTTAACCAACCTCTACATGCGAAAAGGAATCGCAGTGAGGTGAACCAGTATGTTTCCAGGTGAACAAGGCAAAGGGCAACCAATTCTGAATGACTAAGCCCATCACTGAGCGCCCCGCACGTCTGTATTACGGGTCATACGCACCCTATTAGCAGAATATCATGTAGAAATTTAAACTTTGTCTGATATTGTGCTGAACTCGTCTAGACATTAGGCTGAACTCCTAGGCCACAAAGCGTAGAAGAAGCGGTTCTGAGCCCCTTATCCGTTGTATTGCTGGTGAGAACGCTGAGGACGGTTCAGTCGTGTGCGGGAGACGATTATCGGCTTCTTTTACCGGCCTCTTTGGGAAGACAGGGTATTCCGTTCCCAAAAAACGCCTTCGGTATAGCCTTGAATCGCATCACTGACCGCTGCTAACTCTAAACGCTTTTCCGCAAGGAGGCAGTACTCTTCATCCAGCTCAATGCCCAGGTAGCGTCTGCCCAGCTTTTTGGCCACAACCGATGTCGTGCCGCTGCCCAGGAACGGATCAAAGACGAGATCACCGGGGCGTGAGCTGGCAAGAATCAGCTTGGCCAGCAATTTTTCGCTTTTTTGGGTCGGATGGCAGGTGTTTTCGGGCATCGACCAGAACGGGATGGTGATGTCTGTCCACAGGTTGGACGGGCAGGTATCGCGAAA
>Ga0070738_10003766_pt1 | contig 19251 bp, 19 predicted proteins | sample Coa_R2_2_FD_66446 | JGI IMG/M metagenome (GOLD analysis project Ga0070738, IMG submission 66446) | Surface soil microbial communities from Centralia Pennsylvania, which are recovering from an underground coalmine fire - Coalmine... | ecosystem: Environmental > Terrestrial > Soil > Unclassified ... | reverse complement strand
GTGCGACGACATCCCTTACTCGAGCAAGATTCCGAAGGCTGCCTGCGTGAAGTCCTGGCCTGTCGAGGAGCGGGCCGGGGCCATCTTCATGTGGCATGACGAGGAGGGGCTGGAGCCGGACTTCCCCTTGCCCCCCTTCGCGCAATGGGACGATCCGTCGTGGGCGCGCTGGAAGTTCGACCATATGGGCGAGCTGCCGATTCATCCGCAGGAAATCGTCGACAATCTGGCCGACTGGGCTCATCTCGGCCCGACACACGCTTCGCCGGTCGAATATTTCGAGGACGAGATCAAAGGCTTCATCTGCATCCAGCGCCAGGGCGGTCGCAGCCGCACGCTGGTCGAGAATGCGGCCTTGCTCGAGACCGATAGCTGGTACTACGGGCCGGGGGTCATGATCTCCAACATGACCGGGCAGATGGATTCGTACATGATCATCGCCCATACGCCGGTCGAGGACGGCGTCACGAAAGTGTGGCACGGGCTGATGGTCAAGTCCGCCCATCCGGTCGCCACGGAGGAAGACGTCGAGACCGGGCGCGCCTACCAGGAGGCAAGCCGCCAGGCCTTCGCCCAGGATTTCGAGATTTGGAGCCACAAGCGCGGCGCTACGCGCATCCTCCAGATCCCCGAGGATGGCCCTTTCCACAAGACCCGCCTCTGGTACAGCCAATTCTTCAATCCGCGCGGCAAGGCCGCCGCCATCCAGACACGGGTCGACGGCTTCCATGCGGTGGTCGGGATGCGCGGAAAACCAAAGAGGGACGCTGCCTAGCAGGCGGGCGCCGTAGCGCCCGATCAATCGGGTCTACTTGTCCCGTCTGAGGCGCGCTAGCGTGTCGATCATCACGGCGGCGTCAGGCGAGTCCTGATAAGCGTGGATGAGCGAGATGGTTTCCTCCAGCTCGGAGTTCGCCTCGCAGCCCTGCATGGCCAGCCATGTGAGCGCGGCGAGCGTGCGCGAGGGGGCCAGCTTTTCCACCAGCTCTGAATAAGGATGGGATTCCTCCGGCGGCGGGTGGTACGCGCGCGCAAGCTCGCCGCGTACCATTTTGAGCGCTTCGCCGCAAAACTCGCTTGTCGCCCTGATGTCGAGCTCCGGCAGATGAGCCATCAGCACCGGCGCCGGATAGTCGCCCTCTTTCAAGATCTCGACAGCATCCTCGTTCCGGCCGACCACCATGCGGGCGCCCGCCAGCGCCTGCTCTCGTTGCGCGGGGTCGCCCGGCCGGCTTTCGTCGGCGAATTTTAGCCATGCTTTGAGATGAGACTGCGGCGTCAGCATCGAGAAGCGCGCCGGATCCTCCCGCAGCACCTTGCCGAGACGCGCCGGGTCTCTCAGCTCGGCAAGTCGGCGCGTGTCGAAGTCGTGATCGCGATAGGCTTCGGCGAGGTCCTGCCAAGCCTTGGCCTCGGCGTCGCAAGAGCAGCCGTACCCCACAAGCCATTCCATCGCGGCGGCCGCGTCCTCGACGCGGTCGTCGATCTCGGAATAGGGCCTGGTGCCGACCTGCTGCGGCGTCAAGGCCGCAGGTTGTCGGCGCAACAGGTCGCGGGCTTTGCTGCAGATCGCAGGCGTCGGATCCAAATCCATCGCGCCCAGCTGCCCCAAAGGAAAATCCCCGCGTCGGAGCATGATTTCCGCGTCGGCTTGGCGACGGTCCAGGTGACGGATGCGTTCCAGCACCGCCTCTCGCATGGCCCTATCTTTCGTTGCGAGGAACGGCGTATAGGCCCAAAGCGGCGAATTGGCCGGCAGAGCCAGCAAGGCTGCTTCGCTCGCGGCGCGGCGGTCGGTGCCTTTGTCGGCGCTATTCCGTGCCTCCTGCATCGGTAGAAGCGACAGGCACAGAAGCAAAACTGCACCCGACATGACCGGCGTCGCCACCCTGGAGGGTATCATCAACCGAATCTCCGGGGACAACGCCCGGATACAGAAGGCTGCGATTATCGGCGGGATCAGTGCCGGAACGACGATCGGCCACAAATAGGGCGCCATTTCGGGCCGGGCGAGCAAATCCAGGACCGTCATTACCGTGAAGCCGGAGAGGGGAAGAAGGACCAGCAGCGCGGCGATTGCCGCCTTCGACAACCGCCCCAAGGCGTAGGCCGTGAATCCGAGCGCTCCCAGCAACAACCAGAGAATACCGGTTTCGACAGCGCCCCGAGCCTGCGCGGCATCGCTGCCGTCGAGATGGCTGAGCGTCGCCAGGGCTAGGATCCAGACCGGAAAACCCAGCCCCGCGATCCCGAGGCCGACCCTCATTGCACGATTGGCGGGCCTCTGGGTCCCTTCCATCGAATCTCGATTCATCCCGTTCCGAGTTTACCAGGAGTCCGGGGAGCGCGTCCCGCATTTTGTTGGTGCGTAAGGAAGAAATGGATTTTTTTGCGGTGAGGTGGCCGGTCTGGAGGAGAGTGTCTCGTCACCGCCTGGCCCGGTCCAAGCTGCGCCTGGGACAGCCCCTTCGCATTCGTCGCCGAAGGCAAAGCGGGCTTTGTCGGTGACGATGTTCAATCCGGGTCGTCCGCAAGCCTGAGCAGATATTCGCCGTATCCGCTCTTCAACAGCGGCTGGGCCAGCTTTCGCAGCTGGATGGCGTCGATGAAGCCGAGCAGATAGGCGACCTCCTCCGGGCAGCCGATCTTGAGGCCTTCTCGGTGCTCGATCACGCGGACGAACTCGGCGGCCTCGAGCATCGATTCATGCGTACCGGTGTCGAGCCAAGCATGGCCGCGCCCGAGCTTCTCGACGCGCAACGCGCCGCGTTCGAGATAGAGCCGATTGAGGTCGGTGATCTCGAGTTCGCCGCGCGCCGACGGCTTGAGGGTCGCGGCGAGGTCGCAGACCGCCTTGTCATAGAAATAGAGACCGGTAACGGCCCAGTTCGAGCGCGGATGTTTGGGCTTCTCCTCGATCGATGTCGCGCGCCCGTCCTGATCGAAGGACACGACACCGTACCGCTCGGGGTCGCTTACGCGATAGGCGAAAACGGTCGCGCCGTCCTTCTGAGCGGAAGCGCGCGACAGGATTTCGGTCATAGAGGCACCGAAGAACAGATTGTCGCCCAGAACCAACGCGCAAGCCTCACCCGCCACGAAGTCGCGACCGATGAGAAAGGCCTCGGCGAGCCCGTTAGGCTGCGGCTGCTCGGCATAGGCGAAGCGGACACCCCATTGCGCGCCGTCGCCCAGCAGCGCCTTGAACATCGGCAGGTCGCGCGGCGTGCTGATGACGAGAATGTCCCGGATGCCGGCCAGCATCAGCGTCGACAGCGGATAATAGATCGTCGGCTTGTCGTAGATGGGCAGGAGCTGCTTGCTGATCGCCAAGGTCAGCGGGTGCAGCCGCGTGCCGGCGCCGCCGGCGAGAATGATGCCTTTCATCGGCCGAGATTCCTCACGACGGGGCGGGCTCCTTTGCCAGGACTTCGATGCATCTGTCGAGCGCCTTCTCCCAGTAGGGGCGCGCGATTCCCCAGTCGCGCGCGATCGCGGCGCAATCCAACCGCGAATTGAGCGGCCGGCACGCTGGCGTGGGATATTCGGCTGTCGTGATCTCGCGGATGGCGGATGGGACCCGCAATCCATCTTTTGCGGCGCGGTCGAAGATCGCTTGGGCGAAGCGATGCCAGCTCGTGTCCGGCGCGCCCGCAAAATGGTACGTGCCGTAGGCCTTCTTGCCGTGAACAATGTCGGCGGCGATCCGGGCAGCTGCCTGCGCGATATCGGCCGCGGCGGTCGGGCCGCCAATCTGATCGCCGACGATCGCCACATCGTCGCGGGTTCGTCCCAGTCGCAGCATCGTCTTCACGAAATTGGCGCCATGCGGACTGAAGACCCAAGAAGTCCGCAGGATGACATGCTCGATCAAGGCGGCGCGGATCGCCTCTTCACCGGACAGCTTCGTCGATCCATAGACCGATAGCGGGCGGCACGGATCGGTTTCGCGCCACGCCGCGGACCCGCCTCCATCGAAGACATAGTCGGTCGACAGGTGGATCAGCTTGGCGCCGCTCTTGGCCGCGGCACGGGCGATCTCTGCCGGGGCGTCCGCGTTCAGCCTACGCGCCGCTTCAGATTCCTTCTCGGCGAGATCGACCGCGGTATAGGCCGCGGCATTGATGATGATCGTCGGCTCGGTTGCGCCGATCATCCGTTCCGCCGCACCCACCTGCGCGAGGTCGCATTCGGCCCGACCGGCGAGAATCGTTTCCACCGATCGTGGCCAGGGGATTCGGGCGAGCTCTCGCGCCACTTGCCCGTTCCGCCCGAAGATCAGGATTCGGATCGCCATCGCGAGTCAGCCGACCTTGCTGCCGAGGCCGAGCCGTTCACCCCCATAGCCCCGCGCGCGAACAGCCTCCCACCAAGGACGATTGGCCAGATACCAGTCGACGGTGCGCGCGAGGCCGGTCTCGAAAGTCTCTTGCGGCTTCCAACCGAGCTCCCGCTGGATACGCGCGCTATCGATCGCATAACGCAGATCGTGGCCCGGTCGATCGGCGACATAGCGGATCAGCGATTCCCGCGGCTCGCCGCCGAGGCGCTCGTCGAGCAGCTTGCACAGCGTCTTCACGACGTCGATATTCCGCCGCTCGCTGTTGCCGCCGACATTATAAGTCTCGCCCGGCCGGCCGCGCTCCAGCACGCAGACGAGCGCCCGGACATGGTCTTCGACATAGAGCCAGTCGCGGATGTTCGCGCCCTTGCCGTAGACCGGCAGCGGCTTTCGCTCGATGCCGTTCAGAATCATCAGCGGGATCAGCTTCTCGGGAAATTGGCAGGGCCCGTAATTGTTCGAGCAATTGGTGATGATGGTCGGCAGCCCGTAGGTGTGATGCCAGGCGCGGACCAGATGGTCGGAGGCCGCCTTGCTCGCCGAATAGGGGGAGTTCGGCTGATAGGCCGTCGTCTCGGTGAAGAAGCCGGTATCGCCGAGCGAGCCGAAGACTTCGTCCGTCGAGATATGCATGAAGCGGAATGCGGCCGGATCGGCCAGCGTGCGCCAATAGCGAAGCGCCACCGACAGAAGGCTGTGCGTGCCGACGATGTTCGTGCGGATCGCCGCGGAGGAATCGTCGATCGACCGGTCGACATGCGATTCGGCGGCCAGATGAAGAACCGCATCCGGTTTGAACCGCTCGAACAGGGCTGTCATGCGTTCCGAGTCGCAAATATCCGCATGCTCGAAGCTGTAGCGCGGATGCTTTTCGACCGGCGCCAGCGACTCCAGGCATGCCGCATAGGTCAGCGCATCGACATTGAGCACCTGATGGCCCAATTCGATGAGGAGCCTGACCGCTGCCGATCCGATGAAGCCGGCGCCGCCGGTTACCAGGAGCTTCACGCGGATCCTCGCTCGGTCAGGGGAAACATTGTTCGCGGTCGATGACCGCCGGAAGAGCGGCGTCCTTGGGTGCCAGGAATGCGTCGCCGGACGAACAGGGCCATTCGATGTCGAGCTCCTCGCAAAGCCAGTGCAGGCCCCGTTCATGGCTGGGCGCGTAGCGATTGTCCACTTTGTAGGTGACGACCGAATCGGGCTCCAGCGTGCAAAAGCCATGCGCGAAGCCGGCCGGGATCAGCAATTGCTCGCCGCCCTTGGCGGTGAGCTCCGCGCCGAACGAGCGGCCGAAGCTCGGGCTGCTCAGCCGTAGATCGACTGCGACGTCCCAGATACGACCGGCCTGCACCGAGACGAGTTTGGCTTGCGCGAAGGGCGGAACCTGATAATGCAATCCCCGAACGGTGTAACGACGGGTCGAGAGCGATCGGTTGTCCTGAATGAAGTCGAGGTCGATGCCGCCCTCGAGAAGCGCCGACCTCTTATAGATTTCGGAAAACTCGCCGCGATCGTCGAAGAACTTTTTGGGAACAATGAATTTCACGCCGGCAATGGAAGTGTCGCGGATCTCCATATCTTCGTCCCGAATTTGCTTTTGATTCAGCCTTCTCGATCTTAAATCGCGGGATTGCGGCGAACAATAGCGGCGGCACGGCGGCGGAGCCCGACGGCTGGCGGCTGCATCGGCGCCGAGCTAGGATGTCCGCGAACTCACACGCCGCAGAACCGAGGCGGGAAAGCCAAAGCATGCCTCCGAAGGTCAGCGTCATAACGGCCGTCTACAATGCCGAAAATTTTATAACCAAGACATTAAACAGCATTATCTCGCAGACCTTTACGGACTTCGAATATATCCTGATCGATGACGCTTCGACCGACAACAGCGCCGCGATTATCGAGGCGATCGGCGACCCGCGGGTACGCCTGATACGCAATGACCGGAATCGCCGTCTCGTCTATACGCGCAATCGTGCGATCGCGGCCGCGGCAGGGGAGTTCATCGCCGTCACGGATCACGACGATATTTCGCTGCCGACGCGACTCGCCGACCAGATACGCTTTCTCACCGATCACTCCGACGTGGGGCTCGTCGGATCCTGGTACAATACGATCGACGAGAACGACCGGTATGCGCATCACCCGATCCGCCGGCGATATTCGCCGGAAGAGTTTCGCGCGTCATTGCTGTTTCGAAACTTTGTCGGTCATTCGACCGTTATGATCAGGCGCGAGGCGCTGCCGAATCCTCCCTATGCGCCGGAATATCCGCTGTGCGAGGACTATTTCCTCGTGGTCCAGATCGCTCGAAAATACAAGATCGACCTGATTCCGAAGATCTTGGTCCATTACCGCGCGGTAGGAGAAAGCTATACAAAAAAGGCCCGACCGGAGATGCAGGCCCTGGGGCGCAAGCTGAAGCGATCGCTTTTGCAGGAGCTCGGAATCGACGCAACCGAAGACGAGATAGGGTTGCACGACAATCTGAGCACGCGAATCACATCACCTACGCGTGGGCAGCTGGAGCAGGCCGAAGGGTGGCTGGAGCGCATCGTCGCCGCCAATGATGCGCGCGGGCTCTATGAGCCGCCGGCGTTGCGGGCGGTCATCGGCAATGAATGGTTCGAGCTTTGCCGGGAGGCCTCGTTTCTCGGCCCCGAGACCTGGCGGCAATACCGGCGCTCGGCGCTCGGTCGGCATGCCCATTACGGACGGCTCGATCATCTGCGACTTTTTCAGAAGTGCCTGTTCGCGCGCAGCACCCCTGCCGAAGCTCCTAAGGCGGCGGAATGACTGTAATCAAGCTCAAGCGAGTCTACGAGACCGCCGATTCGGACGACGGGGCGCGGATCCTGGTCGATCGGCTCTGGCCCCGCGGTCTGGCGCGCGACAAGGCGCATATCGACCTCTGGCTCAAGGAGATCGCTCCCAGCGACGCTCTGCGCAAGCGCTTTCACGGCAAGCCGGAAGACTGGGGCGCGTTCAAGTCCGCCTACGCCGCGGAGCTGAAGAGCCCAGATGCGAAGCCCGCGGTCGAGGAAATCCTGAAGCGCATTCGTCAGGGACCCGTCACGCTCCTTTATGCCGCCCGTGACGAGCAACACAACAACGCCGTCGTGCTGAAGCAGTGGCTTGATCGGAAGGCGCGTTAAGTCACGAAGCGGCACTGAGACGCCGGCGTGCGTGTGTCCATGCCGACCGAGCGCGTTCGGGGCGCACCGGTATATAAGATGCAGTCCGCCGCGGCTTTGCCGAAGTGGCGCCAAATATTCGGGCGGTCTGAGACAAGACCTCTGTTGCCGCGGCAGCTACGAGTGACGTCGATCGTATCAGCGGGCCCGCCAAGACCCGACCTTTCGTGGGGGAATTTCGATGGCCAGAATCGTGTCGGTCCAAGCGCGGGTCGTGCGTATTCCGCTACGTCAGCCGACCGCCTTCGCCCGCCGTCAGGTGAGTGCCCGCGATTATTGTCTCGTTAAGATCAGGACTGACGACGGCGTCGAGGGTATCGGCCATTGCTACGCCGGGCATTCCGGCGGCGGCCTGGTGGCGCTCGCCGTTCGAGAGATGCTGGCGCCTCTGGTCATCGGAGCCGATTCGACGTCAACCGAGCTGTTATGGAAAAATCTGTACCAGGAGGTCCTGCTGCACGGTCGGGCCGGATCAGTGATGCGGGCCCTCAGCATCATCGACATCGCGCTTTGGGACCGCAACGCTAGGGCAGCGAATTTACCGCTTTATAGATATTTGGGAGCTGCATACGAAGGGATGGTGCCGGCCTACGGGAGCGGCGGATACTATCTCGACGGCAAGACCCCGGAGATGCTGGGCGAGGAGATGGCGAGCTATGTGGCGCTCGGCCTCGGCGCGGTCAAGATGAAAGTCGGTCGCGGCGATCTCAAATCGGAAGAAGCGAGGATCGCCGCGGCGCGAAACGCGATCGGTCCCGACATCTTGCTGATGCTCGATGCCAACAACGCTTGGTCGGACGTGCCGACGGCGCTTCGCTATATCGAGCGCTTCGCGCCCTACGATCCGTACTGGATCGAGGAGCCGTTCAGCCCGGATCAGATCGACAATCACGCGAAGCTGGCGGCGGCGATCGCCATCCCGGTGGCGACTGGTGAGATCGAGGCCGGCCGTTGGCGTTTCAAGGAAATGCTCGATAAGCAGGCGGCGTCGATACTGCAGACGGACGCGGCGGTGTGCGGCGGCATCACGGAGTTCCGTCGCATCGCCGCGCTGGCGGACTGCTACGGCGTGAATCTTTGTCCCCACTGGTTCCACGATCTGCATGCGCAGCTCGTGGCCGCATTGCCCAACGGGCAGTATGTCGAGTACTTCCCCGACGCCAAGGTCTTCAACTTCCGGGAAATCATCGACCGGCAGCTCGAGGTGCGGAATGGCGGCCTGCTGCTGCCCACGGAGCCGGGGCTGGGATACCGGTTCGACGAGGCGGCTATCTCGCGCTTCGAATCCGACGTGTGGCAGTGACCTGGAAGGAGTGACGCCATGGATTTCGGGCTTATCGGCAAGACAGCGCTGGTGCTCGGCGGCAGCGGCGGTCTCGGTCGCGCGATCGCCAAGGCGCTCGCCGCCGAAGGCGCGAAAGTAGCGGTCGCCGGCGTCCACCCTGAGTCCGTCGCCGCTGCGCAATCCGCTCTGGCCGAGACGGGGCGACCGAGCTTGGGGCTGGAATGGGATCTCGGCGATCCGTCCAGGATCGAGCCGAATGTCTCGAAGATCGAAAGCGAGCTCGGGCCGGTCGATATCCTGATCAACAATACGGGCGGCCCTCCTCCCACCCCGGCCGGCGGCCAGGATCCCGGGCTCTGGTCCAAAAATTTCCAGTCCATGGTGTTGTCCGTGATTGCCGTTACCGATCGCATCCTGCCCGGGATGCGGCAGCGGCGGTGGGGTAGGGTGATCACCAGCACGTCCTCCGGTGTGGTGGCGCCGATCCCCAACCTCGCGATCTCGAACGCGCTCAGACTCTCGCTCGTCGGCTGGTCGAAGACTCTGGCGCGTGAGGTCGCGCGCGATGGCGTTACCGTGAACGTCATTGTGCCAGGCCGCATCGCGACCGCTCGCACCAAGTCTCTCGACGAGGCCAAGGCGAAGCGCGAAGGGCGCGCGGTTGCGGACGTGGCGGAGGAGAGCGCCGTCGCGATTCCCGTAGGCCGCTATGGACTGCCCGAGGAATATGCGGACGTGGTTGCGTTTCTCGCCAGCGAGCGGGCCTCCTACGTCACGGGCTCGGTTGTCCGGGTCGATGGCGGCTTGATCGCCAGCATCTAGCGATTTCCTTCACCGCTTCATGGACGTATCAAGATGGCACTGGACAAGACGATGATCGCCGCGCTCGCCGACATCTCGACAGCGACACTAACCACGGTGTTGCTGAAGAAGGGTTTGCGCAATGTCTGGCTTCGCGGCACCAGGCCGCTGCTTCCCGGCCAGCCGCGGCTGGTTGGTCCGGCCTTCACGATGCGCTTCGTCCCTGCGCGTGAGGATTTGGCGACGCCGGAATCCTGGAGCTCGCCGCGCTCCACGCGGGTCGCTATCGAAGCGATGGAGCCCGGCTGCATCGCGGTGGTCGACGCCATGGGCATCACGGGCGCCGGTATCTTCGGCGATATACTCTGCCAGCGGATGAAGATTCGCGGGGTCGCGGCATTGGTCACGGACGGCGTTATCCGGGATGTCGCCGGCGTGCGCGCCACCGAGCTCTCCGTCTGGTGCCAAGGCGCGGCCGCGCCGCCGTCGGTGGCGGGTCTCACCTTCGTCGGCTGGCAAGAGCCGATCGGATGCGGCGGCGTCGCCGTGTTTCCCGATGACATAATTGTCGTCGACGATGACGGCGCCATCGTTATACCGGGCGCGCTGGTCGCGGAGGTTGCGGCGGAAGCCGCGGAACAAGAGCAGCTCGAAAGCTGGATCTTCGACCAGGTCAAAGCGGGCGCGTCGCTTCCCGGCCTCTATCCCGCCAACGCCGAGACCAGGGCACGCTACGAAGCGTTCCGCGCCGCCAAGGGCAAGAAGACCGGCTGAAGGCGCCGACAGGAGGCGGAGATGGAGCGTCCGGACAAACCCGTCCTCTTGACCGGCGCCTCCGGCATGCTGGGGCGCGTGCTGGTCAAGGCGCTTGGAGAGCAGGGCTGGTCGCTGCGGCTGACCGATCTGGCGCCCTTTCCCGATCGGGTTCCAGACGGCGCGGAGTTTCATCAGGTAGATCTGTGCGACGGTCCGGCCATTCTCCGACTGGCGGAAGGTTGCGGCACGATCTTGCATTTCGGCGGAATCTCGGTCGAACACCCGTTCGAGACGGTGATCGGGCCCAATATCAGGGGGCTTTATCACATCTACGAGGCCGCGCGGCGCGAGAAGGCGCGTATGGTTTTTGCGTCTTCGAATCATGTCGTGGGATTCCACGAGCGGGACGAGACGCTCGACGATGATTGCTCCTTCCGCGTCGACGGCTATTACGGATTGTCGAAGGCCTATGGCGAGCTGATGGGACAGCTCTATTGGGACAAGCACGGCGTGGACAGCGTGTTCCTTCGCATCGGCTCCTGCCGCGCCGAGCCGACTGATGCTCGCATGCTGAGCACCTGGCTCTCCTTCGGCGATCTGACGCGGCTCGTCATTCGCGGCACGCTCGCCAAGACGAGCGGCTGCGTCGTCATCTGGGGCGCCTCCAACAATCGGCGCATGACCTGGTGGCGGAATGATGCGCGCGAAGCGATCGGCTGGCGCCCGCAAGACAGCGCCGATGCCTTCGAGAATCGGCTGCTCGGCATGACGAGCGGCCATCCGGTGGCCGAACGATATCAAGGCGGCCCGTTTTGCGTGCTGGACTATTCACGCGACCGTCTCGCGGAGACGGACAAGTCCTGATCCGCGATTAGGCGGCTCCGGTGAAATCAGGTTTTGACAGCGCGGACTGGCGAGAATGCTTGTTCCCGCATACGCTGGGAAATGACGCGGTGGCCCATCATGCCGAGGAATTTGGGCCGAAGGATTCGATCTCGACTGGCTGCGGCGGTCATTCTTTCGGGCTTAGAGGGAGTGCGCGATGTCGGTCAGTCGCATCAAATTCGGCTCGCAAGCATATGCCGACGCTATCAATGAAACATACGATAACGTGCTTCTCAAAGGCATGGACATCATTGGACGGGATGATTTCTATGGCATCGCTGCTTGGAAGGGTCTCGCCTTCTTCGGTAAGAAGCTGAAGCTCACGAGACGGTCTCACTTGCTCGATCTCTGCTCGGGAATCGGAGGGCCGGCACGCTTTCTCGCCGACGCCTATGGCTGCAATGTGACGGGCATCGACCTTTCAGAATTCAATCACCGCGCCGCGCAGAAACGGACGAAGAAAGCCGGGCTCGACCACCTCGTGAGCTTTCGTCATGGAGACGCCCTCGACCTCCCCTTTGAGGACGAGAGCTTCACGCATGTGCTCGGCTGCGAGTCCTGGTGCTACTTCCCGGACAAGGTGGCTCTGTATAGGGCGGCCAAGCGGGTACTGAGACCGGGCGGTATCATTGCGTTCCTGGAGGCTGCCTGCGAGACGCCGGTTCGTCTACACACCGAAGATCTTCTAGGCCTCGTCCGGTATGAAAGCATCGGCCGTTACACCGAGATGCTCAAGGCGGCGGGCTTTACGAACATCCGTCATTACGACACGACGAACCTTGCCTCACGGGACGTTGCGCGTTCGCTGTATCAGCTTGTTTCAAACAGAGAGCGGGTCCTACGATTGGCGGGCGGTGAAGTCTATTTCGGCCTGCTCGAGCTCTGGGCGGAATTCATCGCCTATTTTTCGCAAGGCAAGCTGACGCATTGCGGTTTCGTTGCCGTGAAGCCAGAGCGAAACCGGACTTCAATCGAGAACCAGCGGCTTTCTCGCAAATAGGCATCGAGGCGCGGGCGGGGGGAGCGAGAGGCCCCGCGTTACGCCGGAAGCGATGGGGAATATAATCGCGCCATGTCGCCGCAGTCGTTCGTAAGCTAATCTATTGAAATCAGTGGCGCGCCCGGAAGGACTCGAACCTCCAACCTTCTGATCCGTAGGCTGACTCAGGACCTTTCCCGGATCCCGCGGAAACCCTCGGAAACCCCGATTCTGCCAATCTTTCGAGTTAATTGGCGCATACTAATGGTGGACATTCGGAGTCAGTGAATCCACTTGGAAGGCCACTCGCAGCCGGACACCAGACGGACACGAATGGCCCAAAAGCTCACCGACAAACTCGTCAAGAATCTCGAACCGCCCAAGGCGGGGCACCACATCACCTATAGCACGGATATCCCAGGGTTCGGTATCCGGGTTACATCGACCGGCACCCGCTCCTTCATCTTGAACTACCACATCCAGATGCGCGAGTGGCGGTACTGCTGGGCCTTCTTCGGGTCAAGCTTAAGACCGCTGGAGGAACCGATGCAGGCCCTCACTCACCGAAAGCCCCAACGGGTCCGTCCGCATCTGCGCGACATCGGCCAGACACACGTTTAGCATCTCCTGCGCCTCCGCGCCATCGGTGGTTCCTGTTGAGCGCCGGACCAGACGCCCACGATGGTCGTGGTAGCGAATCCAGAGGTACTGGCTGGACCTGCGGGAATAGATACTCGGTTTGCGACGACCGCTCATAAACTGTTGCTCCATGTTGGGCCGAGTCCGGACGTGCACCTGGAGAACTGCCAGGCGACGGAAGACCTCGGCTCGGGATGAAGCCGGTGCGGGCAGGCGGTCCGAGAAAGATGAGCTGCTCCGGCCTTTCGGGCCTTGGATCAACGCCAGTTGCCGGATTTGCAAACTAGGCCTGCCGCGCGACAACTCGCGCTGTGCTGCATGTATTGTGACAGTTGTGATGAGAGTGTCGACCGGGGTCGATAAGAAAGAGGGGCCCTAAATATTTCTGAGTATTACAGTGGCTTTTCGAATGAGTACAGGTTTTTATTTACAATAATCTTTCAAACTTTTGGAACATATCGACCCACCGCAGAATCATGCGCCAGGAGGTAGGGGTCGTTCAGCTCGGCAGCGATGGCATCGACCTTCGTGATCGCGGACCGTGCTGCCTCATAGCGAGCCATCGCCGTCCCCAGGGCGATTGCCGTCTCCGGAGGCGGGAGGGGGACGACGCCATAATGCGCATCGTGCGGCGGAGAAAGGCGCTTGAGTCTCTTCCGGACCTCATGGCAAGAGCTTCCCGGTTCATGGCGGTGTTAAAGTCCTGAATAAGAGTGGACGACAGGCCATTATAATTAGGATTGCTTATGAAAACCTCAATAAGAACACCTCAAAGTGACCTATGCTAAGGCTTTCCGCAGCAGCTCATGCGGAGATGGGGTACCCGATAAATCGCCGAGCAGCGCCCTCCGGGACGAACGGCTTCGGCATCTGGCTCTTCCTGACGGCGCCGAAGAACCCATGTCGATCGATGTACGCGCACAGCCTCTCCAGTTCCGGGGCCGTCAGTTGGCTGCATGGACCGGATCCACCCCGAGCTTCACCATCATGCACGACTTGGCTGTGAGGGTGCTCTGTGCGATCAGGCCTTTCCCGGCGCTTGGTCCGCTGCGTGGCCACGCGCTCTCCGCCGAGCGCCGGCCGAAGCTGTTCAAGCACAGAGGCGGGGTCGGCCACCATGCCCCACCCAACCGTGAAGGCCTCACGCACTAACGCCGTCAGCGTGAACGACAACGACATTTTCCGCAGGAGCGCGACGGCCTCAAGCTTCAGGCGGTCCGATGGCATGAGATAGACCAAGACAGGTTTGGCGCGCGCCATGGGGTCCTCCGATGCATTCCGATCAGGGGCGGAAGCCGAGCGCATCGGCGACGATGCGGTGGCGTTGGGCGATCTTTACGCGCTTCAAATTGGAGCGTCTGAAGTCGAGCTCGTCTCCGTTGATGTGCTTGACGCGCTGCGTATCGGCGTCATGCTGGCAAAGCAGCTCATCGAGATATTGAGCCCGGTCCCAGAGCCGTCCGTTGAACTCATTGATCCTGAATGGGCGACCATCGAGTAGCGGGGCGTCAGGCCGGTCGATCAGGACCATGTCTTCACCGTCGTTGACTTCGAGCGTGTAGGCGGAAAGGTAGAGCTTGGCCCAGGCGATCCGCTTGATTTCCTCGAAGACCTGCTGAAGGTACCTGAAGGTCCAATCGTCAACCTCGGCGGCGACGACGAACGTGCCCTCCGGAATCTCTTCGCTCGAACAGTCGCCCCGAATGACGCGGTAGGAGTAGTCAGACCGGATCACCTTCCTCAGCGCGCTGAAAAAATCCAAGAACTCGCGGTGCTCTTCTAGCGATCTCGGCCGGGCGCACAGGAGCCACGGTCGTTCGCGGTATTCGACGATCAGCCGAGCGACCTCCACGTCCAATGCCGTCGCTCCGAAACGAGCCAGGGGCCGCACCACGACGCGGGAAGAGCCGGCCGGACATTCCTCTGCCACGATTGTCCGCGGGCCCTGCCTGATCCACCAGTGTGCAAGGTCATCAGGCTCTTCGCGGGCGGCCGCTAGCCGGTGCCACTGAGCTTCGGCGATAGCAAGGCCTTCGGGTGTGGACTCCCAGGGCTGCGGGGCGATCGATGAGTCAGACATTGGAAATCCTCAGGCGTGAGTGAAAGGCGCCTGGGCAGTGTCCGCCGATCGACGCGATATTGAAGCTTAAACGCATGAATTTTCTTGAACCATTGAGGAGGAAAATGAACGAGCCAAGATATCGATCGGTGATCGTCACGACATCTCGCCGCGAGAATGAGTGTGGCGTCGCTTTCTATCAAATAACTCGTTTGAGTTTCGGCGCTTCCGGCTCTGCCGGCGACTGAGATTCAAAGAGAGCGATGTTCTCTCCGAGCTTCAGCTCGACCGCCTTGCCATGAAGGCGCTCAAGTTCTGCGACGATGACCTCCAATGGCGTTCCAGGAAGCACGTGAGCGCAGGTATTGCTCCCGCGCTGACCGGCTACCCGATAAGGTATGAGCTTGGCCTCAGACACCTTCGAGGACGGAAAGGGTGCAGAATTCGTAATAGGTATATTCATATACGAATTCTGCACCCTTTCGGTCCGTTGGCCTTCCAGTTTGCTCCACTCCTCACGCACGGCAGCCCTCACAGCGCGCTCCTTGCCGAAGATGTTGGGAAGATTCTCTGAGAGCCACCTAGCTCCCATCGGGACAACAGGGCCGATCTTGTCGTGCGCCAAATCAAATTTCGTGCAACCGGCAAGCTCGTCGAGAATGACGACCTCGTCGACCTCGAACCGCCCGACCAAACTGGTCAGCACGTAAATCTGCTTCCCCCTCCCGGACCAGACCAGCCTCAAGCGATCGATAGCCTGTTCAAGCTCCGCCTCCCGGGTTTGCTCGTCGACGGCCTGCCAGATCGGATCCTCGTAGACGTCGACGGACTTTCCGACGAGGGAGCCGTCTCGCATCCGGTATCCGCGAAGTTCCTTCGATCGCTTGCCCGACATGTCGGGCTCAAGATCGGTGCCGCTCAGGAGCGCGGCGACCTTGTCCGCGATGGCACTGGGAGGCAGCTGCCATCGCCCGACGATCACTGCCGTGGTCTCGTCCTTGTAGTCGTTCGTGCCGCGCAGGTTTCCGAAATGATCGGTCTTCCAGCCCTCCGGCGCCCGGAGCAATTCCTTGAGCTTCAAGTAGCTGAAGATCACGCCTTTGCGGCCAGTCTCGTCCAACTGATGGATAAGACGTCGGACCTTATCGATGTATACTGATCCCCTGGGACCATTGAGCGAAGTGGCATCCATAAGGACGTTCGAGGTCTGCACGATGCGTCCGCTCCTGCGGACGGCAATGTCATGGAATGCGAACTTCTTGGCGATGATGAGCTCCAGGAGACGCTTGTCGGCAGTGGCGTCAAGGATCAGGGCGGGCTTCTTCAACGCCCTCGGTCTTGTTCGCCGACGAACGACAAGACGCCCCTGCTTACCCTCGCTGCGCAGTTCGAACGACAACAAGCTCACGCGATCACTCTCGAGCTCATCAGCCAAGGCGTTGAGAACGGTGGCCAGCCGTGGAACTGGGCGGACTGCGCCGATCTGGTCCGTTAGTCGGTCGGTCGCAGTGAACTCGCAGAGTTTTTCGACAAGCGCCTTGTGAACAGCATAGAGCCCCCTTGCGGCCGAGCGCGCGCGGTCAGCCGTCACGCCTCTTCTCTCCAGATAATCCCTCGGCGGCACGTCCCGCTGCTTGAGAGCGCTTAATAGAAGCCACCCAAGCTCATTGTGCTCGATTTCCGACACGGGAATTTCCTCGATTTCGAGGAGCTCGTCGAAAAACGATTCATCGATGATGATGAAGTCGGCGGCCGGAATGCGGCGGTCTTTCCTCCGTCGCAACTGAGCGTGCGCCATGATGACGATATTCGCGTCACGGGCAGCGGCATATTGTGCTTGATACGGACACTCATCAAAATGCGGACATCGCCCAGCCTCGCGAGCAAGCGGCAGACCGGCCTGACCCTCGGCGCGAACGTCGTGGCTATCTCCGCATACGATTTTGCCGACCGGAAGATGCTTCTCGATCGCGGCGTTCACCGCCGAGCAATTCTCCTCGCTCCTGCCCCGGATTACGACAACGCGCAACGTCGGATCCCACTTGAGGATCTCGTCACGAACGTCCAGCGCGAGCGCAATGCGTGGCGTGTACCAATGCGCAACCTTCCTTCCGCTGCCTATCGCCCGCGCAAGCTCGCGGGCGACCGTGGTGGTCTTGCCGGTTCCCGCCGTGATGCGAATGACGGTGTGCGCAGGCTCGGCAAAAAATCCTTGCACGTGCTTGGTCAAAATCTCCTGGGCAGCTTCGGGATCGACCAGGTCATTGCTGAACCAAGGAGGTATTCCAGCAAAGGTCCCGGGAGACGTTTTGAACTTGCTCTCCAGCCTAGCCGCATCCTGCATGCAGGTGCGGAACCACCCTTCGTCGGTGTAGGTGTTCGATGAATACGGCGTCGCCTCAATCGCGCACTCGCTTTTGAACCTCTCCCAGCTCGTTCGAGCGAAAAGGTCGAGGTCCACCTTGCCATGTCGCGCCAACAGGTCCTTGTAGATCGCAAAGCGGATTCGCGTCCCATCGTCATTCCGGCCATCAAGCTTCTTGCCCGTCGAGTCCTCGGGCGACGTGACACTGCTTGGTGCCGGCCGCGATCCAAGCACCGATTGATGTCCGCCGCGCGGGATGAGCCGTTCGACTTCTTGAGTGAACCGCTTCAGTAAGTCGTCCGTGATGACCGGAAGGGCCGAGGAAGGAACATCGAGTGGAGATTTATCCACCCATCGATACGGCTTCCTGGTTCCTGGATGAATTGCAAAAGCGAGGAACTGCTGACCCTTTGTAAGGATCTCGAAGACTACCTTGCCCTCACGGTCCTTATACGCGACCTTGTTCGGGATTGTGCCGTCCGATCGATAGACCAGAATCCGCTTCGGCCAACGGCCGATGCGCACAAGTGGGGTGGGGCCGAAGATCTCGACCGCCGCCTTTTCGACAGCCTCGGCGACCTTCTCATCGAGGGTGTCGATGTCCAGTGCGACGACGTTTTTGAAGCCGGTCCGGATTCCGGTATAGCGGTCCCAGTATCCACAGCAGAACCAGAGCTCCTCGTCGAAATCACCGCTCCAGCCGGTGATGCTGGGCGACTTCTCGCCTTGAAGGATCGGGACGACGGAATAGCCGTTCTGGAGCAGCCGTCTACCGAGATACCAGAACCTGTGAGTGGGATCTGTTCTGTCGAACTCTAGCGTCACCGGAAACCCGCCCGACTGGCAACTACTTCAAGGCCTAGATGCATTGCCTGCTCACCGGCGATTGTCCTGCCAACCGGCTGCAGTTCGTTGGCCTGCAGCCACTTCTGCAGCGCATCGCGGCGATAACCGATGAAGCCACCAACCTTGATCCGGGGCGGCCCCTTTCTCAGGGCATGCCACCGATTGAGCGTGCGGATCGAGACTTGCAGCTGCGAGGCCAAGTCCGCTTGAGAAAGCAAACCCAAGTCCATCATTGTCGTCCTTACGTGTTGTACGACCGCGCAAGGCCGTGACTGACTGAAGAGGGTAGTGATCGAAGTGGGGACGAATTCAGCGAGTTATTGTGGAGGTTCGCGCATCATCCTGAATCCACCGGGGCTACCGGGAGAGCCCCTGCGATTGGAGCACTCCCGGGCATGGCATTGTCGTGATTCTGGATTATCCCGTTGATCGCGAGTGGGTGAGCCTCACATCCGCGGAGGGACCACAAAAAAGAGCTCGCGCCTGAAGGTCGTCATCAGCTCGGCGGTGATGACGGGAAGCGTCGACGCTGGAATGGCAAGAGGCGACCCACCCACCACTCATAGGGCCGCTTTGAGTCCGACGGAGTCGCGAAGGCGCCGAACTGCTGCCCAGTGGTCAGTATCCTGTAAAGGACGCGGCGAGGCCAACGACCACGGGCGATGTAGGAAGTACGGCCGAATACGTCGCACGCGACCTTCTCGACGATCTGGGCACGGTCCTGATTCGAGGTACTGATGTCGAACGCGACGACATTGTTGAAGCCCGTCCGAATCCCCGTGTAGCAGTACCTGTGTTCGGGCGTCAGCCAGATGCGTTCGTCGCATTCTTTCCGCCATTCCTTAACATGCGGCTCTTTCTGGTCGCACCTGATCGGCACGACGGAGTAGCCATTCTGGAGCAGGGTGGGTGCGAGGTCATTAAAGTGGGGGAACCAACTCCGGTTCATCTCAGACCTCCAAACTCGTTTGCACGCGCGTCCTAGTGGATAAAATCTGAGGGAAGAGTCGGAAAGTGGATTCCCGGCGGTGTGGGGTCGTGCGAGTCTGGGCGATGCATAGCACGGCCCTCGACTTGAATTTTGCGGATCGGTCTCGCCT
>Ga0070738_10003765_pt1 | contig 19252 bp, 18 predicted proteins | sample Coa_R2_2_FD_66446 | JGI IMG/M metagenome (GOLD analysis project Ga0070738, IMG submission 66446) | Surface soil microbial communities from Centralia Pennsylvania, which are recovering from an underground coalmine fire - Coalmine... | ecosystem: Environmental > Terrestrial > Soil > Unclassified ... | reverse complement strand
GAGTAGCGATGCCGATGGAGGGCTGAGTCGGCGGCTGTTTGGCTCATTCCTCACCTGGATGCAGGAAAAATCCCAGGAGATCTTCGTCGTCGCTACTGCCAATGATCTCTCCCAACTGCCTCCCGAACTGTTGCGGAAAGGACGCTTCGACGAACTGTTCTTTGTCGATCTGCCCAATGAGGCCGAGCGTACTACCATTCTGCAAATCCACCTCGCACGTCATCGGCAAGCCCCGCAGCAGTTTGACCTGGCAGCGCTGGTGCAGGCGATCGACGGCTTTAGCGGTGCCGAAATTGAACAAGCCGTGATTGCGGCGCTTTACCGCGCCCTATATTTGCAAAAACCTCTAGACACCGCCATTCTGCTGGAAACCATCAAAGCCACCATTCCCCTCTCTGTCTCTCGCCGCGAAGACTTGCAAAAGCTCCGAGCGATCGCCGAGGAACGTTTCGTCAATGTTCGGTAGGAGCGATCGGGCTCTGTCCGATCGCAGATACTTTGAACGGAAAGAGATGGAGAGGCGATCGCTTACTAAAATGCTAGAATTCTTACATATTTCTTACCTACTGCGCCTTCGATCGCATGGAAACAACTCGCTTATCAAGTAAAGGACAGGTGATTATTCCCAAGGCGTTGCGTGCTGCCCACCATTGGGAAGCGGGTCAAGAACTCATTGCCACTGCCTTTGGCGACGGCATTTTGCTAAAGCCCAAAAAGCCCTTTCAAGAAACGACGTTGGCAGACGTTGCAGGCTGTTTGCACTATCAAGGTCAGCCAAAGAGCCTGGATGACATAGAAAACGCTGTGCAGCAAGGTTTCCTGGAGCAGTGGCATGATTGCCGTTGATACGAATGTGATTGTACGCCTGCTGACGCGAGACGATGAGCAGCAGTACAACAAAAGCCTCAGGCTGTTTCAAGAGCAAGCCATTTTTATTGCGGATACAGTCATTCTTGAAACGGAATGGGTTTTAAGGTTTGCTTACCAGTTCAAACCGAATGAGAACTGCCGAGCGTTGAGCAAACTTTTTGGGTTGCCCAATGTGCAGCTTGAAAACGTCAGTTTAATGGCACAAGTGTTGCAGTGGCATGAACAAGGTTTGGATTTTGCAGATGCATTTCATTTAGCCAAAAGTCAGAGCTGTCCAACCCTTTATACGTTCGACAACAAATTTGTGAAAAAAGCCGAAGATCTAACTGATTGTGCAGTGCAGCACCCCTGACGATCGCCCTCTGTCCGACGCAGACTATTGGGACAGGAGGAGGTGGAGAGGCGATCAATAGATTAGTTTTTTCTCAGTTTGAATTCACTTGTAACTTTCTGCATTCTGTCGCAACTACTCAGCTAACCTGTCAGTTATCTCTCCAGGTTCTACTTGCTGTGAAGCGTTGTAAATATTAGACAATGTGGAATTAGAACCTACCAATTTAGCCGTGGCTTCGCGGCAACTGATTATTAAACCGCAGAGAAGCATGATTCCTAGCACAAGTTCATACTTTGGCAACTGCTCTTTTAACAAACTCAAGATTTCAGAGTCATTAGTAAGATATTCAAACACTTCTTGAGAAGTGTTGAAGTAAGGTATTTCTCCATGTGGACCATGCAATTCCATATACTGCTCTATTTTGGAGCGCATCATTATAAGCATCGCAGATCGAGAAATATATGCAGGTACTCCATCCCCTAAACTATATATCTGTTGAATTCCCTCTCTCTGAGCGCTTAGTTGAAAGGATTGAGGAGCATGAGCGACACTATTCCTGATTCGTCGCAGTGCATGTAGAGAGTTGTAAATGGTACGACTAATTAAGCGAGTCGCATAGGCGATCTCTATTTTGTCAGCGAGCGAACTAATCGGCCCTGGATAATCAAGGAGCGATTTACGTTCCTTTCTGCTCATTTCTGAAGGAACTATCTCCTCAAAAAGGTTTCTCAATTGTTCATCTACAATCGAGGCACCAACTAATACGGCTCCTCGATCAGACTCTTGTAATAATGTCTCTGTTAACTTTGTAAAGAGATCTTGAATCTCAGGATGATTAAGTATTGACTCATTTTGAGAATTCATTTTTGTGACGCTTCAAGTTTCTAAAATGCAAGATTACTGGGTTTAAATTTTCCTGGAAGAATGTCAGCCCTCCAGGAATGGTTTTTCCAATAAAGTAGTCTAAAAATCCTTGTATCTGAGGTTGAGCTTTTCATCCAGTACTTTTTAGGAATCGCCAACATCTTCACCAAAAACACCCATTTATCGACGCTTTCTTGGATGATTGAATTTGAAGCTGTGGGTAGAACTGATCGCTCAAGGCAGTAGTTCAAAGTAAGCACAATGTTTTGGGCGTACAAGTGAAAAATCACGACGATCGAGAGTGAGTACACGGATGATGCCCGTTCGTTCTGCAATTGTGATGATCGCTGCATCGACCAAATCGAGTTCACTGTCGACATACTGCTCTAGAACTTGATTGATTCGTGCCAAATCTGTCAGCGTTATCGGCTCGATCGGAGTCTTGCTGGCGACCAGATTAGACAGAAATTGACGCATCGCTTGATGCCCCAACCTGGATGCGATTAAATAGCAAACTTCAGGCAGGACAACGCCAGGAAGCAACAATGGCTCATTGAGGTTTTGTGCAACAGCCAACACACGATCGTGGTTGCGATCGCCATCATCGGCAAGGGCAAAGAGAAAGCTGGTGTCCAGTATGGCAGTCATCCTTGTTGCTTTCGATGAAGACTCCAGCCGTAAAACGGATCAATTTCGTTGGCTAAAATCGCTTCGTCGCGCTCGGAGACATTTGTTTCGCCTGAAGTTCCCAGTCCTGCGATCGACAGCAAGAAGTTGGATTGCGTTGCTTCGGGCTTTTGCTCCACTGACTTGTAGCGGAGGTATGCCACAAAGCTACTAAGTTCAGCCAGCGCGTCTTCTGGCAATGTTTTAATTTCCTCTATAAGCTGCTGTCGCGTTGCGAGTGAGGGGTTCATGAGCCAGCCTAAAGAACTACTTGCCCTATTTTAGCCAGCAAGTAGCAGAAGGTGAGCGAGGTGCAACGTGGAATGATGCATTTAACCTTCTGGTAGCCAGTCTTCTGCTAGAACCAGATTTATATCATAGGGACACGTATTGGGAAACAAAGAAAGCTCGATGCTGGTTTGCTTCGCGGCTTGGCGACGGGCGCGTTGATAGCTCGATTCAAGTTGTTCGGTGGGATAATTGTTCAGACTGGGGCTATCTTCGATCGCCAGCGCAATTTGAGTCCGAGCATCCGTGATGGAATCGAGCCAACTATCTGATCGACGTTGCGGTTGATATTGCCACTTGAGCAGATGGAGTAAAAGACGAGTGAGTTGACTGACAATGGCTCGTCGTTCACTCTTGCCCAAGTCTTCAACCTCCTCAATGAGATGCGTCACGTCAATTTCGTGCCAGCGATGCTCTCGTAACAACTGTGTTGTTTGAGCAATCCACGCATTAAAGTCTGCCAAATATGAGTCACTCATCAGTTAATGCCTGCTACAGGTACAGCATGACGACACGATCGCCCCTTGCTACTCCGGTAAATTGTCTGGATCAACACCGAGCGATCGCACATACTCCGCGAGGCGTTCTGCCCGTTGGCGTTCGGCTTCAGTGCGCTGGCGTTCGGCAAGAAGTTGGCGTTGCATTGCTTGCATCTGCTGTTCTGGCATGGGATACGCTCGTCCCTGGGCGTCGTGCCACAGCAAGACTTCTTGCTCAATGCCGCCGATGACCTGTTGACCCCGACCAAGACCCAGACCAATTTCGGGCATCCAGTAGGGTTCACCGATTTGCGATCGATAGGTGTCTCCTTCCAGCCGATAGACCTCAAAGGGTTGATGGCGGTCTCGCTGCCAAAACTCTGGGTTATAGACCACGTAGTAGAGGACGCCTAGCTGAGCGTAGAGTTCGAGCTTCTCGTCATACTCATCATTCGGGCGATGGGAAACCATCTCTAACACCAGAATCGGCGGGATATTATTTTCCTCCCACGTAGCATAGCTGCGGCGCGACTTGCCCCCTTTTTTGCGCTCAACGCCCAGACTCAAAAAGGCGTCTGGTAGCACAGGCACCTTTGGGCTGATTCCAGTGGTGTGATACACCGCCATATCTACCCCAAAATACCAGTCCATGCGGTCTGACCAGAGCAATGCCAGGGAAAACAGCAGCAGGTTGGGCAGTAAGTTCTGATCCTCGTTATCCACAGGCGTATCATCAGAGCACGGTAGCTCTTCGGTGCTGGGTAAGGTGGTGTCAAGCGGTTGTGAAACCATAGGAATAGTAAGGATTCCCGACAGTATCTATTGTAATGGAGCAGTCGTAGACGCATCGTTCATCCACAACTGCTCGCTACCATACCTGGAAGGGTGATTTGAGGATACGTGTCGTGCCTGTGGCTCAACTCTCGGCGATCGCCAACACCTTCACCAAAAATGCCCATACATCGGCGCTTTCTTCAATACGTTTCGCCGTTGGCTTACCTGCACCGTGTCCCGCTTTAGTTTCAATGCGAATCATGACGGGAGTTTCGCCTTTATGGGCAGCCTGGAGCGCAGCAGCGAATTTGAAGCTGTGGGCAGGGACGACGCGATCGTCGTGGTCGGCGGTAGTGATGAGGGTCGCGGGATAGGCAGTCCTAGGCTTGAGGTTGTGCAGGGGCGAGTAGGCGTAGAGCGCTTTGAACTCATCGGTGTTTTCGGGGGTGCCGTATTCGGATGTCCAGGCCCAGCCGATCGTAAACTTGTGGAACCGCAGCATGTCTAAGACACCCACGGCAGGGAGGGCTGCACCAAACAAATCGGGGCGTTGGGTCATGCAGGCACCCACGAGCAGACCGCCATTACTGCCACCGGCGATCGCCAACTTTTTCGGTGACGTGTACTTGTTCTCGATTAACCACTCAGCCGCCGCAATGAAATCATCAAAGACATTCTGCTTTTTCAGTTTGGTGCCTGCCTGGTGCCAGTCTTCGCCATATTCACCGCCACCGCGCAGGCTGGGTTCCGCATAAACACCCCCCTGTTCCAACCACACCAGATTGCTGACAGAAAAGCTGGGCGTCAGCGAAACGCCAAAACCGCCATAGCCATACAGATAGGTCGGGTTGCTGCCATCGAGCACCAGTCCCTTTTTGTGGACGATGAACATGGGAATCTGCGTCCCATCTTTGCTGTGGTAGAAGATCTGCTTCGTTTCGTAGTCTGTAGGATTAAAGTCTACGTTGGGTTCGCGGAAAACGCGACTTTCGTTCGTGACCAGGTTGTAGCGGTAGATGGTGGCAGGCGTCGTAAAGCCTGTGAAACTGTAGAACGTTTCGGTGTCGTGACGCTTGCCGCCAAAGCCTCCCACCGAACCCAGTCCAGGGAAAGTCACCTCACGGACAAATGTGCCGTCCAAGGTAAACAGCTTGACCTGGCTGTGGGCATCTTTCAGATACGAGGCCACGAACTGATTGTTGAGGAGGCTGACACCTTCAAGCGTTTCGGTAGCCTGGGGGATCACTTCGTGCCAGTGAGCACGATCGGGCTTGGTGGCGTCGATCGCAATCACGCGACTGCGCGGTGCCTCCAGGTCGGTGCTAAACCAGAAGCGATCGCCCTCATTATCAATGAAGCTATAGCTGGCTTCAAAGGTATTGATGAGTTCGACGATGGGGGCATTGGCGACCGATAAGTCTTTGTAAAACACCAGGTTACGCGGATCTGTGCCCAGCCAGACGGAGATGATCAAGAAGCGGCCATCTTCGCTCACGTCACCGCTAAAGCCCCAGTCCTTCTGGTCGGGACGTTCATAAATCATGCTATCTTCTGACTGAGGGGTGCCGAGGCGATGGTAGTAAAGCTTCTGATAGTAATTGACCTGTTCCAGCTTTGTTTTCTCCTGTGGCTCATCATAGCGAGAGTAGAAAAAGCCCTTGCCGTCGTGCGTCCACGATGCGCCCGAAAACTTGACCCACTGGACTCGATCGCCCAGGTCTTTACCGCTCTCGACATCACGTACCATCCACTCCTGCCAATCGGAACCAGAAATAGACAACCCATAGGCGAGATGGTGTCCATCCTCGCTGACGGCTAACCCAGAGAGTGCTACAGTGCCGTCCTCGGATAGGGTATTGGGGTCAAGTAGTACGGTGGGCTCATCATCCAGCGATTTGAGCGTGTAAAGAACGCTCTGGTTTTGCAAGCCATCGTTTTTGAAGTAAAAGTAGCGCTCGCCTTGCTTAAAGGGAATGCCATATTTCTCGTAGTTCCACAGCGTCGTGAGGCGTTGTTTGAGGCGATCGCGCGCCGGAATCTTTTCCAAAAAGCCAAACGTCAGTTTGTTTTCAGCCTCAATCCAGGCTCTTGTCTCGGCGGAGTCAGGATCTTCTAACCAGCGATACGGGTCGGCAACGCGTGTCCCGTGGTAATCATCGACTTGATTGGCTAACTGAGCGTGAGGATAGACAAAGGGTTGGGTGGGTGCAGTCATAGCAATGGATGTGAGGCAACTCTGTCCATAGTGACAGATCCACATCAAGAGGGCGATTGCGCCAGCCAGCAGCACACGATTTTTCACAGACAAGTCACGCGCGATTTCTAGGAAAACTGCAACCGATTCGGTTATTCGCCAGTCTACTGACTCTTTGCGCTGATTACCAAAAAAGGCAACTGACAAGCTGCCAGTTGCCCAACGCTGAGACATTCAGTTCAGTTCACGTCGTGTTCTGTGAGCGTGTAATCTTAGCCACACAGAACCTTTACCGTACGCGCACTTGCGTTTGCAGTTGAAAATTCACCTGATTCAGGTAGCCCTGATCGCTCACTGCTTCTGCTGGTAGCAGTTTTGCGTTCACCGCACCTTGAACGATCTCTTTTGCACCAATTTGGCCGAGCGTGTAGGCAGAGGCCAGCCCCAAGTTTCCGGGAATGCCCTGCTCTCTTAAGCCACCTCGTTGAGCCATTGAGACGAGGTCAGAAGGCGGAATGCGATCGCTGGCACTGCTGAGTGGAGGGTACGGATTGAAGGCCGTTGAATCTGCATGCGCTGTCGAGATCAGGGTGGTACAAAGCGTTAGCGTGGTCAAACCAGCAAGAATGAAGCGTTTCATGGTCAACCTCTCAGTAATAAATGAATATTGGACAGTCTGCGTCTATTGAGTAGCAACCTGAACTGTCAATAAAAATATTATTGCACTACAGATTGTTTAATGTCAAACAGTTGGACGTGAATCATTGGTGTGAGGTGTAGTTAAGCCATTCAGGTCGCTTTCTGGCTTGCGCTGCCCCGTTGTCTTGGGTGTTCTAGTCGCTCAGGATCGCGAATTCAATCCCCTGTAAATCAAGGTTTTGTCGGGACGGAGCATTGCCCTGTTCTGACGCAGAGAATTGCACCTTCATCAATCTGCGAACTGGATTCCTGTCTAGAGGTGCCTGTTGACGCTCTAGAATGCCTGGATCCACTCTTTTACGTCGTACTCCGTCCAAACGCCATTTTGCCAATATGGGTCAGACTCAACTAGCTGACGTACGGTGGCTTCGTCGTCGGCTTCATAAATGCCAAAGACTCTGGTCAGGTCTTTTGTGGGGCCGATCGTGACCAACACGCCTGCCTCTTTCTGCCTGGCAAGACCATCGAGATGAGCCTGACGGTGCGGTGCGCGTTTTTCCAACACGTCGTCACAGTAGGTGCCCCAGAGAACGTACTTTGTCATGGGTTGAGTGGAGGGGGTGAGTGGACGGTGCGGAGCAAGGCGTGACTGTTGAGCCGGTAGCTTTCTCCTGGCTTCTGGCTGTTGACTTCTGGCTTTTGACAGCTACATCCTGGCTTCGCGTCCGCTGGTCTTGATTTTTCGCCCGATCAGCTTCGCAAATCAACGCGGAATTTATCGACCAGGGCTTCGCGTACTTTTTGGTGTACAGGATCGATATCGTCATCTTTGAGGGTACGGTCGTCCGCTCGATATACCAGCCGAAAGGCGAGACTGCGCTGCCCAGTCGGCACATTCTCACCCCGGTACTCATCGAACAGGTCGATCGAGTCCAGCAGGGTGCCGCCGGCTTTGGTGATGACACGCTCAATGTCTGCAACCGATACTTGATTGGAGACAAAAAATGCAATGTCGCGATCGGACGGTGGATAGGTGGAGAAGAGTTGGAAGAGCGGTACGCGCGCTTCCTCGCTGTCGAGTTGGTCAATCAGCACGTCGAGATCTAGCTCAAACACATAAACTTCATCGGGTAGACCACGCTCCTGCCGTAGTTGGGGGTGGAGTTGCCCAAACGTGCCCAGGCGACTACCCCGAATCCAGAGTGATGCGGTTCGTCCCGGGTGCAACCGCTCATCCCGGCGATCGGGCTGGAATTCAACCGACAGGCTTAGCCGACGAAATGCCGATTCCAAGAGCCCTTTGGCTTCAAACCAGGTTAACGGCTGTTCCCGCCCCGCACGAACCCACGTTCCGCGTGTCGCATCACCGCCCAAAATACCAGCCAGCGACTCGGCCTCCGCCAACCCGTCTTCGTCCGACCAGAAGATACGACCAATCTCGAAGGCGTTCAAAGCGCCGTTCCCCTGTTCCAGGTTGTACTGAAATGCATCGATCAGTCCTGATAGCAGGTTGGTTCTCAGTGCGGAGTACTCCGCAAATAATGGGTTAGAAAGTACGATTTGCCGGGTTTCTCCAGGTTTTCCCAGGGAATAGTGAGTCACTTCCGTCAGGCCGATCGCGCGAAATACCTGGCGTACATCACGGGTCAGCGCCTGTTCCACGGAAAGAAATCCTGGTTCTGTCTTATCGGGCAGCGTGTCACAGAAGTTGTTGTACCCATAGAGGCGCGCAATTTCTTCAATGAGGTCAATCTCGCGCTCCAGATCGCGGTAACGATAGGGGGGAACGGTCACCGTCCAAACGCGGTCGGCAGTCATTGCTGAAAGGCTGCATCCCAGCGCTGTCAGCGTTCGCTCAACGTCCTGCGGCTGAAGTTCGCCTAATTCATCCCCAATCGTGATTGGCCCCAGAATCTGGTTCACGCGGTCGAGCCGCAATTCAATTGACCGCGCCAATGTCTGATTGCTGCGGTTATCCGCAACGACCTGTGCCACCACGACTCCGCCTGCAAGCTCACTAATTAGCTCGATCGCGCGACAACAGGCCAGATCCAGCTCTGCCTGATTCACACCCCGCTCGTAGCGTGCAGATGCTTCCGTCCGCATTCCCTGCGATCGCGCCGATCGACGAATCGCTGCCGAATCAAACAATGCGGCTTCTAGCATTAAGCTCTGCGTCTCTGCATGAACCTCGGTCGCTTCACCACCCATCACCCCTGCCAGCGCGACAGGCTGATTGTTCGCTGTAATTAGTAGCGTTTGCTCGTGAAGGTTACGAGTTTGGCCATCAAGCGTCTTCAGCGTCTCGCTTGAATTGGCAAACCGGACACCCACCTGGAGCGGGTTGAGTTTTGCGTTTGGACTCTGGGTGTCTTCCCCCTGACGCTTGACTGCTACCAACCGATCGCGATCAAACGCATGGAGCGGTTGTCCCCATTCCAGCAGGACATAGTTAGTAATATCAACGACATTGTTGATGGGGCGTGTTCCTGCCGCCTGCAGTCGCTGCTGGAGCCAGCGAGGAGACGGCGCGATCGTGACCTGCTCGATCACGGTCCCAATATAAGTGGGGCAGGCAGACGGTTCCGAAATTTTCAGCCTTAACACATCCGTTGCGGCTGGCGTTGAGACTGCAGCCGCGTGAGGCAACTTCAAGGCGGCACCCGTTAATGCGGCGATTTCACGCGCGATGCCGACCATGCTCAGGGCATCGGCTCGGTTGGCCGTTGACGTTAAATCAAAAATGACGTCATCCAGTCCCAAGAGCGGGCGGACATCGCTGCCGACTTGCAAGCCTTCACCCTCAAAGCTGTGAATGCCTTCCGATTCTTTTGTCAACCCCAGTTCTGCCAGTGAGCAAATCATCCCCTCTGAGGCGACGCCACGCAGTTTGGCTGGTTTGATCTTGAGTCCATCCTCAGATACCTTCGGCAAAAACGTACCCAGCGTGGCCACTGGCACGAAGAGACCGGCTTTGACGTTGGCAGCGCCACAGACGATCGTCGAGGGGGCCGCCGCACCAATATCAACCTGGCAAACACTGAGGCGGTCGGCATTCGGATGGGGCTGGCGGTCAATTACCTTACCAACCACCACTCCGTTCGCCCAGGTACGACGGTCTTCAATGTCCTCAACCTCAAACCCAGCCATTGTCAGCATCTCCGCCAACGCCTCTGGAGGCATGGTGATGTCAACCAGTTCTCTCAACCAGTTCAAAGAAATACGCATAACCTGCCTGTCAATCTCCCGTATGCAAGAACCATTTTACCCGTTACCCGCCTCGGACGGTGAACGGCACGACATGAGAGGGGTTGGGCGGGATGTTCAAAAGCTGGATGATGCCGATTCAAGACCTGGAACGCAATGATTGTCCAGCGATCGCCAGTGTGAGAGTCAAGTCTCTCAGAGCCGTCTGCTCAAACCATAAAACCTGCCCCCACCGCTCTCTGGCCCTACCCTCTCAGCGCTTAATCGCTCATTTCACCACTGCTGCTCAAAAACTCACCCCTCGATCGCCTTTTCAAAATCCTTGCCGCAGTAGAGAATCAAGAGAGACGAAGTCGTTTGCTAAACGTTCGGAATTTGGTTGAGGTTGAGGTAATAACTTAAATAGGGATCCGAAATAGAATTCAGGGATTGACTGCACGCTTGTTGTACGGTTTCAGGTTTTGGGCACATTAAGGTAAGGGTGTATCTTGAAGAGACGGCGAAGTCCGTAGATGTAAGGACGATATCAATAGCTTTACGCGCAGGCAGAAGAACTTTAGCAACTCTTCAAGGGATATCCCGCATGAACGACACTCTTGTTTGCTGTTCCTGCACAGATAATGAAACTAGGGGCGCAATACCCTGGTAGGCAACGTCAAAGCGAGTGATGCTAAATGAGCTACTGCTTAAACCCAAGCTGTCCTAACCCCGAAGACTCGACTTCTGCCGATGTGTGTCCGGCTTGCGGTTCTAGCATGCTCCTGCATGATCGCTATCGAGTGATTCAGGCCTTGGGGCAAGGGGGATTTGGGGCAACCTTTCTCGCGATCGACGAATCTTTGCCCGGCCATCCCAACTGCGTGATTAAACAGCTTCGTCCCAGCGCTACAGCACCGCATGTTCTGCAGATGGCACGCGAACTGTTTGAGCGGGAAGCGCGGACGTTGGGGCAAATTGGGAACCATCCCCAGGTGCCACGTCTGCTCGATTATTTTGAAGCTAATCAGGAATTTTACTTAGTACAAGAATACGTCAGTGGCTCGACGCTGCAGCAGATTGTCAAGCGCGATGGGCCGTTAATCGAGCAGGAAGTCAAGCGCTTTCTAAGCGAGATTTTACCGGTGCTGGATTACATCCATAAAAATCGCGTGATTCATCGGGACATTAAGCCTGCTAACATGATTCGCCGCGCTCAGGATGGCAAGCTTGTGCTGATCGACTTTGGTGCCGTGAAGTATCAGCACCAACCAAACTCAACCAATTCGGAGCAGACCGCGTTTACATCCTACGCGATCGGGACTCCTGGCTTTGCTCCCCCAGAGCAGATGGCGATGCGCCCGGTTCCCGCCAGCGACATCTACGCGCTTGGTGTGACCTGTATTTACCTCCTTACGGGCAAATCACCCAAAGATCTCGACTATGACCCGGCAACCGGCGAACTGCTCTGGCAGAAGCATGTGCACATTAACGAGCACTTCATCAGCGTCTTGAAAAAAATGCTGGAAGTTTCTGTGCGCCACCGCTACCAATCGGCAGACGATATTTTCAGAGCGCTTGACCTGGAGCCTTACCTGGATAGTCTGGCAAATAGCATGATCGCTCAGCCCAGTAACTCGTCCCGTAAACCCGGTGACTACCGCGTTGGTCCTGACTCAACCGGTACCCCTTCTTCACCCCATGCGCGTGCGGCTGCCGCGATCCGCGCACGTCAAATTAAGTCTGACGCAACCAGTCTCCAATCTGGCCCTGCGCGTAGCCGCGTATTTGATTCGAGAGCCTCCGCCAGCACGTCCTTAAAGAGCAAAGATTCGACTGGCCGCGGTCGCGATTTTAATGGAGAGAAGAACAAGCCGCCGACTCGTCTGGATGCAGAAGGGTTGCAGAGCTATTACTCCAAGGGCAAACGCGATTTTGCATCGTACGACCTGAACTCAATCAACGTCCCCAAGGCAAATCTTTCTGGTGCCACGTTTAACCAGGCCAACTTGAGCAAAATCAATCTACAGGGTGCTAACCTGTTCAATGCCGATTTTGGCCGAGCGAACCTGAGTCGGGCGAACCTGCGTGATGCCAACCTGGTAAAGGCATACATGAACAATGCTGATTTAGAAGGCGCTGATTTACGTGGTGCCGATCTGTCTCAAGCCTATTTGTTGAATGCGAATCTGCGGGGCGCTAATCTATGCGGTGCCAATTTGACCGGTGCCAAGCTGACGGAAGACCAACTCGCTATGGCACGAACAAACTGGATGACCATTCGGCCTAGCGGTAAACGGGGCATGTGGTAGACAGCACCACCCTCATGCGGTTTCGACAGCTGGTTTCATTCGCATTTATTACTCCCACACCCGTCTTCATCGGATGCTGACTTACCACATCAATAACTGCTGTAAGTCACAGCCATTGTCAGCCAGAAGGTAGTAAGTAGGTGGGTCTAATTAAATATAAAGCCTGCGCAGGTTGGATTGAGGCATAAAACCCAACGCCTGCATGGGTTACGCTATCGCTAACCCATCCTACATTTGATTCTACTTCCCTACTTAGTAGCGAGTCAGAAAACTGGCCCAAATGTGGTACTTGGCCAATTGGTTTGCTCCGCAGCAGTGTGGCTAGAGCCAGGTTAGGTGGAGTTGCCCACCACGCTGCGCTATCCATTCCCGTGGCTGCATCGTTTGCTTGAGAACCCAATGGGCTAGTAAGCCTATGCTATTGCAAGGGGCCAATTCACTGCAATGCCTCCGGCAAGCATACGATGGTTCTGCCAGACCGGCCCTTATAGGCCTCTGTCAAGCCATTAATGCGCTTCTACCGCTTCAAACGATCGCGCCTAAGCTGGGTAGATCCGTAGCCGCCGATTGGGTTCATCCCCAAAACTGCGGGATTTCAAGTGATAATGCTCCACGAGTTCATGCTGCATTTTTCGCACGACAGCGGAGCGGGGTAGCAGCTCAACGGGTTGCCCTTTAGGAATGACGATCTGCTCTACAGCGAGTCTGGCTTCCTCCAGGGCTTCGATCTCATCATCACTCCCATTGCCCGAAAATAGGCTCAAATCGGTGACATCGGGTGTACCGGAGTCATCCATATCCAGCATTCGCCTGAGCCCATGGGCAATCTGAGGAATGCTGCTGGCTTTAATCGTATGGATCGGGATCTGACGCGCTTTCGCAATGTGACGCAGCTTAGAGTGATTTTTGACATGCGATCGCAGCGCCAACACGGCGTCAGCATGGTCAATATCTTTGGTCAAGATCACGGGCAAACTAAGGGTACGGATAACCTGATCAAGTTGATGACGACTCACGGCGTAGGGATAAACATGCAGCATATCCTCACCATTTGGGCCAACATGTGCCGCCTCAAAACTGGCTTCAGTGTCGCCATCCAAAACTTCATGGAGAAATGCCGCATCGCCAGTGCTGAAGCGACCCTGTAGGGATTCGTCCAGCATTTGTTCAAACTGCTGTTCGTCGAGCGACAGTTCGCGCTGGTTGGGCGCAGATGGCGGGCGCATTTGTCCCGATGATCGCCAGCCTCGTCCCTGGAGCGTCCCCAACCGCCCCGGGGAGATGAAAGAAGCGCGATCGCTCAACGCATCGTTCTGATTGCCCAGTGGGCTGGATGCACCGCGCATAGATGCTAGGCCGCCCCGCGCTGTACGACGTGCTCCTGCTGGATCTGACTCGGCGCTCGACAATTCGTGCGTAATTACAACTTTGCCGCTGTCGCTGAGTGTACGCACCTGTGGGTTCGGTATCCGTCCACGCAGCAAACTATCAACAGTTTCAGCGACGTGTTCATGGACAACCCAGCGCTGCCGCTCTAACATTTCCACGGCAATGTCGAAGGTGGGCGGAGCCTTTCGTTCTAAAACGCTTTTCTGGCTACCCCGGCGGCGGGCCTCTTCGTCCCCTAATGTTACAGACTGAATGCCGCCAATCAGATCTGACAGGGTTGGATTCTTGATCAAATTCTCCAGTCGATTGCCGTGAGCTGTGCCAACGAGCTGTACACCTCGCTCGGCGATCGTCCGGGCTGCCAATGCTTCCAGCTCGGTGCCGATCTCATCGATGACAATGACTTCTGGCATGTGATTTTCGACGGCTTCAATCATGACCTGGTGCTGGAGCTCCGGTCGGGCAACCTGCATTCGACGTGCCCGCCCAATTGCTGGATGCGGAACATCGCCATCGCCCGCAATTTCGTTGGATGTGTCGATAATTACCACGCGTTTGTCCAGTTCGTCTGCCAGGACACGCGCAATTTCGCGCAGCGCGGTTGTTTTACCGACGCCAGGGCGTCCTAGCATCAGAATCGATCGCCCACTCTCCACTAAATCGCGGATCATGCCGATCGTCCCAAAGATGGCGCGACCAACGCGGCACGTGAGACCAATAATGTCGCCTCGACGGTTGCGAATGGCGCTAATGCGATGCAATGTCCGTTCGATACCAGCGCGATTATCGCCCCCGAAATTCCCCACGCTGGCGATACAGGCATCAAGATCAGCCTGCACAACGGGAGACTCCGATAGATATTCTGCTTGACCAGGAAACCGTGCTTCTGGGCGACGACCGATATCTAGCACCACTTCAACGAGCATATCTCGCTGGGGATGCTGTTCTAGCTGGGTTCGAATCGGCTCAGGCAAAATATCCAACAGCTTGCTTAAATCGTCTGTAATCGGCATGCTTTCGTGAGGAGAGGGATTAGCGTTTGCTGGAACCGGTTCGAGGCTGGCTGGCGCGATCGAGTGAGAACCTTCCGTTGCAGTCGAGGACGGTGCGAGGAACTCAGATTCAGTGTGTCCACCGGAGGGATTAATACTGTTCGGGGTTACCATTGGCTCGATAAAAGAGGAACAATCACAGCGGGCGATGAAATCGATGGCGATAGGGGCGGTCGTGCGGCTGACGGTTGAGGGGGGTCTGCATTGAATCGTTGGTTGATTTCAGTTGTGAGACGAGCGATCGCGCCAAATCGACCGCTTGCTGAAGTAAGTCGGGGAAGTCCTCCAAACGCGGTGGTGGCGACGACCTCGGGCTGCCTGGTCTGTGCATCGACGCGATATGGGCCATGTGGTTAGACGGAAATTGGTCTACTCCTGTAGCGATTGGCTCTGGGTCGGGCATGATCGCCGCCATTGTCATGGCATCAAGCTGGTTCAAAATGGGGGTCAGCAGCATACGAGCATAGCTTCCGTAAGCGACCCCCGCCACATAAGGAGTGTGTGGCAGCGGCGGCATCGCCAGCGTATTCTCCGATCGCCAATCGGCGACGGGTAAGGACGACGTTCGAGGCAACATCGCGTTTAGCGGCAGCAACCCCAGCGATTTAAGCTTGGGTACTGTGTGATGATTGGTGCCACCGGCCAGTTGTACATAGCCCGGTAGTTCAGCCGCCAGCACTTTTTGACTCAGCTTTACGGCTGCTCTCGTTGCCCCAATGCCAAGATCGCCGCTCATTGGGCGACCATCTGTTTGCCAGATGAGTGGACAGGGCAGGGGCGCAATGGTGTCGTACAGCGTCCGGAGATAATCAATTAGCCCCTCACCGTCGGGGCAGCTAATGGCAACTAATTTCAACTTGTTGATCCAGGGTGCGATCGCCTGCCAGAGTCGCTGGAAATCTCCTAAGCGCCCAACCTGTGTATGAATTTCAATGGCATCAACACCCGTCTGTAGGACAAGCGGTGCGATCGCCGCTGGGGTTGAGACGTAGGCACGAGTTGAGATGTGTTGAATCGGACAGACTGGCAAACAGCGACCGCAACCATAGCATCGATCACTAAGGACACCCGATGGCAGCCCATCCCACCCATCCATCGGCTCGGCGCTACTTTGGGGTGATGTTTCCAGGGCCGATCGGTCGCGGTTAGCCGTGGAGCGAGAAGGCTGAAACACGATCGCCTGGGCCGGACATACCGTTTCACAAGGTCGCGGACAATCACTCGGACAGGTCGCGGCGTCAAACTCAGCTTTTCGAAAATGCGGATCCTCGCCATCGTTGAAGCTGACCATCAACCAAGGCAAATGCGTGGCGTTGAAAGAATTCTGCTGGTCATTGTGCACCAGGGACGCAGCCGTATGGAGCGCTGCCTTGGCAATCGAAATGACAGCTGGGTCAGCAGCAATGTCAATGCAATCAACTCCAGCCAGGGTATACGCTAACACCAAATTTCGAATGGCAGGGAGGTGCTGGAAACTGGCTCCGCAAATGAGTTTGAACCAGTGCCCCTCCCTCAGGGATCGCAAAGGGGAGTACAAATCAATCACCCTTCCATCCTAGTGCCACATGCGAAAAAATACGATGCTTCAACGGAAATCTTTTCTTAAAAAATTGCCGTTTTATGCCGAAAGCAGCGCTTTTGTCAGAGGAATCCACCGGAAGGATCGATCGCCACCCAATTCCACTACCACTTTCACACGTGGTTCGACACTGGGTAGTGCGGCTAAATACTCCAACTCTTGATTAGACAGAATAGATCCCTCAATAATCCATAGGAGCAATCCTTTGGCATCGGCAGGCACTTGCTCAACCTGGTAGCTCACGATCGGCGGAATATAGTACCTGTAGCCTACAGCTGCACCAGCGCCCGTACTTTTCTTGCCCAAGTGGGGGGGCCGCACGCCATGGACATCTGTGAGATAGGCCGCCAGATCACCGAGTCCTCGTGCCGTAATGCTGAGCGATACATATCCCGCCGCCCGAATTCGCCGTCGATAGCGACCCTCAAATCCGCCCTCAAGCGGAACATATACCCCTAGCGCACCCTGACTCTCTAGATCACGAATGAGTTGCTTTCCGGTCGTTAGCAATGCCATCGGTACTTACTCCATAACTATCCACTACATTGCACCATCGATTCTTCAAACCCTTGTAACGCCAACTCCCTTCGCCTTCCATCGTCTGTCCACAGCAGAGCAATCGCCACGAACATACAGATCTAATGTTAAAACGAATTAAGGACGAACAGATACAACTCTGAGTGATTACGTCGATCGTCAGCAAATTTGCAAAATCGCTAGACAATATCGGCCTGTTTGTTTTATAGTTAGGAACTGTTGCTAAATTAAGCCGCAGGGCGTTCTGGATCGAGACTGGCATCTGCTAAAGGCCGGAGTCATCGATTTAACAGGATATTTACTTCTACCGTGCGGGATACTGAATGGCGTGCTGTTCAAGTCCTCGGTAGAAATGAATGCTATCGATTAGCGCTCGTATCATTCTCAGTCTTTTGGGCTGAATGCGACACTGATTCAGATTCAAAGGACGTTTCACAGTATCCTAGTTTGGCTAGGTTTGGGTTGCGTCATTAGCTTCTGGCTTTAGCGGGTTTTGGCGCAAGGTTTTGGTGTAAATAGCCATCGACCTTGCCCATTTGTAGCGTGTAGAAAAGGGAGTCCAGTCACCGTGTCTGTTGGTATCCTCGGCACAAAACTCGGCATGACTCAAGTGTTTGACGAAGCAGGGAGAGCGATCCCTGTAACCGTCATTCAGGCGGGGCCATGCACTGTTACACAATTAAAAACAGCTCAGACCGACGGTTACTTTGCCGTTCAGGTCGGATATGGTGAGGTATCTCAGAAGGCGTTAACAAAGCCGGAACTTGGACATCTAACGAAGTCAGGTGCTTCGCCAGTTCGCCATCTTCATGAGTATCGTCTCGCTCAAGCCAGTGAATTTGAATTGGGTCAACAAATCAAGGCCGATACGTTTGCTGCTGGACAGATTGTCGATGTGATTGGCACCAGCATCGGTCGTGGCTTTGCTGGCTACCAGAAGCGTCATAACTTTAAGCGTGGTCCGATGGCGCACGGGTCTAAAAACCATCGCTTGCCTGGATCGACCGGTGCCGGTACAACCCCTGGCCGCGTCTATCCCGGTAAGCGGATGGCAGGACGTTTGGGGGGTGGTCAAGTCACCGTTCGGAAATTGACGATCGTGCGAGTGGATGCTGACCGCAACTTATTGCTGATCAAAGGAGCAATTCCTGGTAAGCCCGGAGCGTTGGTGAATGTTGTTCCGGCTAAGCGAGTCGGACGTTAACAGAGACGGTGCTTTAAGGCGCTGTGACGCTGAACGAGAGACGAAGGTTAAAAACTATGGTTGATTGTGTCGTTAAAGATTGGCAAGGGCAGGAGTCTGGTACCGCGTCCCTTGATTTGAAGGTTGCGAGTGAAGCAACGGCCGCTCATATTGTTCATCGTGCCTTAACACGACAACTGGCAAACTCGCGTCAGGGGACAGCCTCTACCAAAACTCGCGCTGAAGTAAGTGGTGGTGGACGTAAGCCTTGGCGGCAAAAGGGAACCGGGCGAGCACGGGCTGGGTCAAGCCGATCGCCCTTATGGCGGGGTGGTGGTGTCACGTTTGGGCCCAAGCCAAGAGATTACTCAGTGAAGCTGAATCGTAAAGAGCGACGACTGGCTCTCCGGACGGCATTTCACAGTCGTTTAGATGACTTGATTGTGGTTCAAGACTTCGCTGATCAACTGCCGCGTCCCAAAACGAAGGAATTTGCCAAAGCGCTGACGGGTTGGGGGGTGGAACCGCGATCAAAGGTGCTGCTAATTGTGGCGGAACGAGATGAAACCGTCTATTTGTCTGTCCGCAATATTGATAATCTGCGTTTGATTTCTGCCAGCAATTTAAACGTGTTCGACTTGCTGGCAGCCGACACTATTGTGGCAACTGCATCAGCGCTGACGAAAATCCAGGAGGTCTACGGTGACTGATTACAACACTGGCGCGCTTGCTGATCTGGTGCGCCGTCCGATTGTGACTGAAAAAGCAACTCTTTTATTAGAAAACAATCAGTACACGTTTGAGGTTGATCCCAGAGCAAAAAAGCCGGAAATCAAGGCCGCAATCGAAACTCTGTTCGATGTCAAGGTTCTAGCTGTGAGTACTCAGAATCCGCCTCGCAAAGCGCGG
>Ga0070738_10003764_pt1 | contig 19254 bp, 18 predicted proteins | sample Coa_R2_2_FD_66446 | JGI IMG/M metagenome (GOLD analysis project Ga0070738, IMG submission 66446) | Surface soil microbial communities from Centralia Pennsylvania, which are recovering from an underground coalmine fire - Coalmine... | ecosystem: Environmental > Terrestrial > Soil > Unclassified ... | reverse complement strand
GTCTCGGCCACGCGGCTGATCGGCCGCAGCGCCTGCCGCGCGATCAACCAGCCGGCGCCAAATGCGACGATCACGCCGGTGAGGTCGGCGAAGATCAGCACCTCGCGCAACCCGGACAGCGAGCTCTGCTGTTGGGTGATGTCCCTGCCGAGCTGGAGGACGCCCACCGGCTGCCCGTCGGGCGTGGACAGCGGGAAGTTATCGATCCGGAACACGGTGTCGCCGATCCGGACGGTCTGGGACACGGTTTTGCCGTCCCGCAGCGCCGTGTCGATGATGCCCTTATCGGCCGGCCAGCCAGCGGGCAGGTTGGTGGTGTGGGAGATGGGCGTGCCGTCCGGGGCGACGAGCTGCGCGATGGTGTCCGGATTCGACGCTGTGATTGCCGTGGCGATGAGCTGCCGGACGAAGCCCTCACGGTTCGGGCCGCCCGGTCCTGCGAACGGCGAGTTGGGGCCGGGGCGCAGCGCCAGGGCGTACTGCTGTGCGCGCGCCGACAGGAACTGATTGGTCTGCTGGTTGAGGGTGAATGACAGGGTGAAGTACACGGCCACTGAAACCAGCAGCAGGGCGGCCGTGAGGATGGCGGTGTACCACAGCGTCAGTCGAAGCCGCAGCGACATGGGCCTACTCTTTGAGAACGTAACCAGCGCCGCGGACGGTCTGGATGAGCCGCGGCTCGCCGCCGGCTTCGAGCTTCTGGCGCAGATAGCCGACGTAGACCTCGATGACATTTGATTCGCCGAGGTATTCGTAGCCCCAGGCCTGCTCGATGATCTGCTCGCGAGTGAGGACGCGACGGGGATTGCGCAGGAACAGCGACAGCAGGTCGTATTCCTTGGCCGACAGCTCGATCACCCGTTCGCCGCGCCGTGCCTCCCGGCTGGCGGTGTCGAGCACCAGGTCCGAAAAGCGCAGCTCCGTACGAGCCTCAGGCTCGCGCCGCCGCAGCAGCGCTCGCACACGCGCCATGAGCTCCTCGAGAGCGAACGGCTTGACCACGTAGTCGTCGGCGCCGCTGTCCAAGCCCTGCACCCGGTCGGACACCTCATCCCGCGCGGTCAACATCAGGATGGGCTCGCCGCCCCCTTCGCGTAGCCGGCGGCAGACCTCCAGTCCGTCCATGCCGGGCAGCTGAATGTCGAGGATGACCAGGTCCGGGTGGTGCTCTAGAGCGAGGCTGAGCGCCCGCGGGCCGTCGTTGGCTATATCGGTAACGTAACCCTCGTAGGAGAGGGCCCGGCGAAGCAGATTCGTGATTTTTTCGTCATCGTCGACGACTAGAATCCGCTCCTTCATAACCTGGCTGTACTATAGCGGCAGCCCAGGGTGCCGCATGCTCGCTGAACGGTTCTTACAGCGGTCTAAGTTTCTTCTTAACCTTCCTTTACATTTTCTTCATAACCCCATCGTCCACTCTTGTGGGAAATCGAAACTTCGCCTTAACTTGCCCGGTACGTATCCCCAAGCTCATATCCGGAGGATCTGTTGATTAAGAACCGACTGCCAGGACTCATTTCGGCAGGCCTGACCAGCCTGCTGGTCCTCTCAGCCTGCGGCGCTTCCTCGCAAGCGCCCGCATCCGGAGCTCCAGGGGCGGCACAGAAGCCGGGCGGTCCGCCGCCTGCACCGGTCAGCACGGCCAAGGTCGAGCAGGGGCCGATCTCTGCCGGCATCTCGTTCACCGGCGACGTCACCGCGCAGCAGCAGGTGAACCTGGCGCCGAAAGTCTCGGGTCTGGTCACAAAGCTCATGGCCGACGTGGGCACGCATGTGAAGGCGGGCCAGGAAGTGGCCGAGCTCGATCACCTCACGCAGGATGCCGCGCTGCAACAAGCGCAGGCCCAGCTCGAAGTGGCGCAAGCCAACCTGGCCAAAGTCCAGGCTCAGGGCCGGCCCGAGGCTGTAGCAGCAGCGCAGGCCACGGTCCAACAGCAGCAGGCGAAATTGCAGGCGCTGGAGAACCAGGGCCGGCCTGAGGCCGTCGCGCAGGCTCAAGCCAAGCTGGACCAGGACACGCACCAGGTCGAGAACGACAAGGCGGCCCTCCAGGTGGCCCAAGAGAAGCTGAACGTCTTCCAGAGCCCGGCCCAGCAGGATTCGCTGCAGCAGGCCCTCAACGCGGCCAAGAACACGCTCTACCAGAACCAGATCGCCCGCGACGCGTCGTGCGCCGGCATCGGCAGCGGTCCGCCTCCTGCCACGGGTAAGGGCTCCAACTGCCAGGCAGCACAAGCGGCCGTGAATTCGGCCCAGCAAGCGGTCCAGCAGGCGGTTGACAACCTGGCCGTGAACAACGACCCCAACACACTCCTGCAGCTCCAGAACGCGGTGGCCCAGGCCCAGGCGACGCTGCAGAAGGATTCCTCGGTGGTCCAGGGTGACCAGGCTGCTCTGGCGGTGGCGAAGACGCCGAACCTGCCCACGGACATCGCTCAGCAGCAGGCGCTCGTGAACCAGGCGGCGCAGCAGGCGAAGATTGCCGCCTCGCCCAACCTGCCGACGGACATCCAGGCCGCGCAGGCCAACGTGGACGCGGCTCAGTCGAATGTCGACGCGGCCCAGGTGAACGTGGACCTCACCAAGGTGACCGCCCCGTTCGACGGTGTCGTCAGCGCTCGGCTCCTGGCAGAGGGCGCCCTGGCCACCACCACTGTGCCCATCTTCACCATCGTGTCCGATGCGGTTGAGGTCGATCTTCCCGTGGCGCAGGAGCAGATCGGGCAGCTGCAGCAGGGCCAGTCGGCCAAGCTGAGCACGGCGGCCCTGCCCGGCCAGTCCATCGACGCCAAGATCGACACCATCTCGCCGGCGGCCGATCCCAAATCCCGTACCTTCTTAGTGCGGGTCGTGCCGGTCACGCAGGACGGCAAGCTCAAGCCGGGCATGTCGGCGGCCGTCACGATCGCCACCCAGGCGAAGCCCAACGCCATCCTCCTGCCCAACGACGCCATCACCACGGACCCGAACACGGGGGCTCAAGGCGTGTACGTGGTACAAAGTGGCCCCAATGGCGATACCGCTGTGTTCAAGCAGGTGAGCTTGGGCGCATCCGACGGCAAGAACACCGAAGTCCTCAGCGGCCTGAACCCCGGTGACGTGGTGATCATCTCGGGCCAGACGTCGCTCACTAACAACCAGCGCGTTCGTCCCGCGGATCAGGGCGGCGCCGGCGGAGCTGCCGCGAGCGGCAAGCCTCAAGCAGCCGCCAGCGGCAAACCGCAGGGAGCCGCAAGCGGCGGAGCCTCCGCGAAGCCGAGCGCAGCAGCCTAGACCGAGCCAAGCAGCCCACCAACTGAAGAGGAGCGATCCATGACCCGGCTGGACATCCCCAACTCTGGTCCTAGGGACCGCTAAATGGGCCTCACCCGCGTCGCGCTGCTGCGCCCAGTTGCCATCACGATGCTCTTCCTGGCGCTCGCCGCGATGGGCATCGTGGCGTATACGCGCCTCCCTGTGGAGCGCTTTCCCACCATCAGTTTCCCCGTCGTAACCGTGTCCATCGGCTATCCCGGCGCTCCGCCGGAGGACGTCGAGGCGCTCGTCACGAAGCCCGTTGAGAACGCGGTGGTCGGCGTCAACGGCATCGACACCATCTCGTCGAACTCCAACCAGGGCCAGTCGCGCGTGACCATTCGCTTCGTCGAGGGTTACGACGTGAACCTGGCCTCTATTGATATCGAACGCAAGATCAACACGGTCCGGCGCAGATTGCCGACCACGGTCACCGACCCGTCCATCAACAAGGCCGACATCACGGCTTTTCCGGTGATGAACATCGGCATCACCTCCAGCAAGCTGAGCCCGCAAGACCTGGCTCAGATCGTGAACGACCAGATCCAGCCGCTTATCCAATCCATCAATGGCGTCGCCGATGCGACTGCGTTGGGTGAGGTGACGCGCCAGATCAACGTGCGTGTCGACACAGACAAGCTGCGTGCCTACGGCATCTCGCTCACGCAGGTGCAGAACGCGCTGGTCAACCAGAACCTGGCGCTGCCGGCCGGACCGATCCGCACTAACCTTCAGGTGTTCAACACGCGCACCAGCGCCCTCGCGCAGCAGCCGTCCGACCTGAACAACATCCCCGTCAACACACCCGCGGGCAACGGCGCTACAGGCGCGGTGCTGGGCATCACCGGCAGCACCACCAATCCGACTTCCTCCGCTTCGTCGCTGGCCGTCAGCGGCGCGGGCAACATTGTCAACGGCAGCACCAATAACCAGGTCGTCTACATCAAGGACGTCGCCGACGTGCTCGATACGACCGCGTTCCGGACCAGCTATCTGCGGCTCAACACGCGGGGGCCCGATGGCAAGATGGCGCCCGAGGGCACGGCCGCGGTTGGCATGTCGATCACCGCTCAGGCGGGCGTGAACGGCATCCAGATGGCCGACGACATCCGCAAGACGCTGAACGAGATCCAATCCTCGGCGCTCGGCCAGAGCAATGGGATCGTCTTCGCCATAAACAGCGATCAGGCCATCTTCACCCGCGCGGCCGTGGATGATGTGCAGCGCAACCTCTACCTGGCCATCCTCCTCACGGCGATGGTCCTGATGCTGTTCCTGCACACGTTCCGGAACACGCTGATGGTGCTGGTCGCAATCCCGACGTCGCTGGTCTCGACGTTCTTCATCATGTTCCTGCTGGGCTTCAGCCTGGACACCATGTCGCTGATGGCTCTGGCCCTGCTCATCGGCATCCTGGTGGACGACTCCATCGTCGTGCTGGAGAACATCAACCGGCACCTTGCGTTAGGCGAGAAGCCGTGGGACGCCGCCCTCAACGGCCGGTCCGAGATCGGCCTGGCGGCTATCGCCATCACCATGACCGACGTCGTGGTCTACACGCCGGTGGCGTTCATGGCCGGCAACATCGGCCAGCTCTTCCGCGAGTTCGGCCTGACGATTGTGGCGGCGACGCTGTTCTCACTGCTCGTGTCCTTCACGCTCACGCCCATGCTGGCCTCGCGCCTGCTGAAGGGCGAGTCGCTGGAGCACATCTCCGGCAATGGCCTGTGGGCCAGGTTCACGCGAGCCTGGGAGGGCGGCTTCCACAAGATGTCCGAGAAGTACCGCGGCTTGCTCGGGCACGCTTTGAACCTTCGCTGGCTGCCGGTCCTTGTCGGCTTCGCCATGCTGGGACTCGTGATCTCGTTCGTGCCGCTGCACGTGGTGGGCACGGAGTTCGTCCCACAAGAGGATGACGGCCTGTTCAGCGTCGGCATCCAGATGCCGGTGGGCTACCCCATCGAGGCCACCGATGCAGCCACCAAGCAGGTTGAGGCGGCGCTAGCCAAGATGCCGGAGGTCAACTCGATCTACGCCCAGGTCGGCGGCGGAAATGGCGAGCAGTCGTCGAATATCGCCGTGGGCCTGGTGGACAAGAGCCAGCGTAAGCGGTCGGTGTTCGACCTGGTGGCCGAGATGCGCCGCATTGGGGCGACCATCCCTGGTATGCAGCTGCGCACGCAGGTGCCGTCGCCGCTGATCGGCGGCGGTGGCGCGCCGGTCGACCTGTTTATCGGCGGCAACGACTTCGGCCAGCTGCAGGCGATCACCAACCAGGTGCTGCAGATCGTCAACAGCACGCCTGGCACCACCGAGGTGCGCACGTCCAAGATCGCGCCGGCGCCGGAGTTCAGGGCCGTGGTCGACCGCAAGAAGGCCGCCGACCAAGGCGTGACCGCTTCGACCATCGCCAACACCGTCGCGACCGCCGTGCAGGGCTTGATCGTGTCCGAGTTCCAGCCTGAGGGGCAGGACCAGGTCGACATCAACCTCCAGCTCAAGGGCGCCGAGACCATGACCCCCGATCAGCTCTCGGCTATTCCGATCCTGACCACCAAGGGCACCGTGGTCCGGCTGGACCAGGTGGCCAACATCGTTCGCACCACCAGCCCCTCGCAGATTCAGCGCTTCAACCGCCAGCGCGACGTCGAGGTTCAGGCCAACGTCAACGGCCGCGCCGTGGGCGACGTGCTGCGGGAGATCCTCCAGAAGACCGACCAGCTCCAGCTGCCGGTCGGCTACACCATCACCGTGCAAGGCCAGGGCTCGCAGCTCGACAAGGCCTTCGCCGCCCTGACCCAGGCATTGGCGCTGTCCATCGTGCTGATGTACATGCTGATGGCGGCCCTGTATGAGTCGTTCATCTACCCGCTGGCGGTCATCTTCTGCCTGCCGGTGGCCTTGGTCGGCGCGTTCCTCGGCCTCATCGCCGTGGGCGACACCATCAACATCTTCTCGATGATCGGCATGATCATGCTGATGGGCCTGGTGGCCAAGAACGCCATCCTGCTGGTCGACTACACGAACACGCTCAGACGCCGCGGCATGTCCAGGAGGGATGCCTTAATCGAAGCCGGGCCTACGCGGCTCAGGCCAATCCTCATGACCACCATGGTGCTGGTGTTCGCCATGATCCCGCTGGCCCTCAAGCTGGGCGACGGCGCCGAGTCGCGATCGCCGATGGCAATCGTTGTGCTAGGTGGAATGATCACGTCGACCCTGCTGACCCTCGTCATGGTGCCGTGCGTGTACACCTACCTGGACGACTTCCAGAACTTCCTGATGCGGCGCGGCAGGCGGGTGCGAGCGGTTGCACCGCAGAAGACCCCGCCGCCCGTGATGGCCGGCGCTTCGGAAGACGGAATACAGGCTGCCGAGTAGGATGTAGGGATGAGCACGCTCACTCGTTCACCTCGGTCGGGGGGCCGGGACGAAGCTCGTTCGCGTGTACGCGGTTCGCGCCGGTTTCACCCCACTGAGGCGACGGGCGACGCGGGCCTCCCGCCCAACCAGGACGAGAACCTCGAGAGCTGGCCTGGTCCCGACCGGCCGAGCGGCCCGGACGACAACCACCTGCAGTGGCCGTACTGGATCGTGCTGCTAGTGCCCTGGCTGACGCTCACGGCGGCCTTCCTGCTGGAGCACTTCAAGATCTGTCTCATCTGCTTGCCGGCAGGCGGAGTAGCCCTCCCCTAGTACTTCACTGTGCGCTTCCTGGAACCCTCCAATGAGGCGCTATTCTTGCTGGTACGCGTGAGCCGTACTGAAGCTGAACAGCTGGCGGGCGCCAGCTCGAAACCGCACTGACGACGAGGAGGTTGTGTATGACTGAGCGAGTTCGCGAAATCCTGTCCTGGTATGCGGGTGAGAACCCTGGCGTCCTGACCAACCTGGCGCGCATGCTGAACCACGGCCGCATCGGCGGCAGCGGCAAGATGGTCATCCTGCCCGTGGACCAGGGCTTCGAGCACGGCCCCGCCCGATCGTTTGCCCCCAATCCTGCCGGCTACGACCCGCGCTATCACTTCCAGCTCGCCATCGACGCCGGCTGTAACGCCTATGCCGCGCCGCTCGGCTTCATCGAGGCCGGCGCAGCCGAGTTCGCCGGCGAGATTCCCCTGATCCTGAAGCTCAACAACTCCGATTCGCTTTCCAAGATCGAGCCCTGCTCGGCAGTCACCGGCTCAGTGGACGACGCCCTGCGGCTGGGCTGCTGCGCCATCGGCTTCACCATCTATCCCGGCTCCAACGCGCGCAACACGATGTACGAGGAGCTGCGCGAGCTCACCAAGGAGGCCAAAGCCAAGGGCCTGGCCGTCGTGGTGTGGAGCTATCCGCGCGGCGCCGGCCTATCCAAGGCGGGCGAAACGGCGGTCGACGTCTCGGCCTATGCCGCGCAGATCGCGGCTCAGATGGGCGCGCACGTCATCAAGGTCAAGCCTCCGACTGAGCACATCGAGCTGGAAGAGGCGCGCAAGGTGTTCGAGCGCGAGCACATTCCAATCGCCACCCTACCCGATCGCGTTCGGCACGTGGTCCAGTCGGCCTTTAACGGCCGCCGCATCGTCATCTTCTCGGGCGGCGAGGCCAAAAGCACCGAGGACGTGCTGAACGAGATCCGTGGCCTGGCGCAGGGCGGCGCCTTCGGCTCGATCGTCGGCCGCAACTCCTTCCAGCGACCAAAGGACGAGGCCATCAGCCTGCTGCACGAGATCATGGACATTTACACCGGCGCGAAGATCCTTGCCGGGGTCAACGCCGGCTAGTTAGCGCTTCATTGGTGGTGACCCATGCCTGAAAGCCTCATCGACAAGATCACCTCTCTGGCCAAAAGGCGGGGGTTCATCTTTCCGAGCAGCGAGATCTACGGCGGCATTAACGCCTGCTGGGATTATGGCCCGCTGGGGGTGCGGCTCAAGAACAATGTGAAGGCCGCCTGGATGCGGGCCATGACCCAGCTGCGCGACGACGTCGAGCCGCTGGACGCCGCCATCCTGATGCATCCGCGCGTCTGGGAAGCCTCAGGCCACGTGGAGAACTTCACCGATCCCATGGTCGACTGCCGCGAGTGCCGGCATCGCTTCCGCGCGGACGAGATTCGCGACGGCAAGTGCCCGAACTGCCGCAGCACCAACATCGGCGAGGCTCGCCAGTTCAACCTTATGTTCAAGACCTTCATGGGGCCAGTCGAGGAGGACGCCGCCGTCGTCTATCTGCGCCCGGAGACGGCGCAGGGCATCTACGTCAACTTCGAGAACGTGCGGCAGGCCAGTAGGCGCCGCATCCCGTTCGGCATCGCGCAGATCGGTAAGGCCTTCCGCAACGAGATTTCGCCCGGCAACTTCATCTTCCGCTCGCGTGAGTTCGAGCAGATGGAGATGCAGTACTTTATCAAGCCCGGCACCGACGAGGACACCTTCGAGTACTGGCGCCACCAGCGCATGCAGTGGTACCTTGACCTCGGCATCAAGCAGGCCAAGCTGCGCTTCCGCGAGCATGAGCCCGATGAGCTAGCGCACTATGCCCGCAAGGCCATGGACATCGAGTACGAGTTCCCGTTCGGCTGGAAGGAGCTCGAGGGTATCCACAACCGGGGTGACTGGGATCTGAGGCGCCACCAGCAGTACAGCGGGAAGGACCTGACCTACTTCGACGACGCCACCAACGAGCGCTTCCTGCCGTGGGTCATCGAGACCTCGGCCGGAGCGGACCGCGGCGCGCTGACTTTCCTGCTGGACGCCTACGACGAGGAGCCGGACAAGGAAGGCATTCGCGTGGTGCTTCGCTTCAGCAAGGACATCGCGCCGATCAAGGTTGCCTTCCTGCCGCTCTCCAAGAAAGAGAACCTCATCGCGCTCACCAAGCGGCTGGAGCACGAGATGCGCGGCTCGTTCGTGACCGATTACGACGAGACGGCGAGCATCGGCAAGCGCTACCGCCGGCAGGATGAGATCGGCACGCCTCTGTGCGTGACGGTCGACTTCCAGTCCCTCGAGGACAATGCGGTCACGATCCGCGAGCGGGACAGCATGGACCAGCAGCGCGTCTCAATCGACAGACTTCAGCAGGCCTTGCAGGACACACTCGCGAAGCTTTAGCACCGTCTGCCAGGAACAAAACTTCAGCCTGGTACCGAACTTGCTTTTCCTGCACCGTCATACGTGCTAGGGGCGGCCGTTAACTTCTGCAAGGCAGCGGTCGATTCTCACCAGACGATGGAGGTGCCGTTGAATGGGTGACAGCGACAGTCTGAAGCAGCTTTCACGCTATGCCCGCGTTGCGCGCAACAGCCAGATGCTGCTGGTGATGGAGCCGCCTGAACCCCCCTCCGCCGAAGTGGAAGAAGCCCGTGGCGCCATCGTGCAGGATGCTTTCGATTACCTGAACGAGGTGCTCGAGGGCGTGGAGTCCCCGTACTTCACGCCCTACACTCGCCAGGACCGGCGCTACATCGACCAGGTGGCCGTGGAAAAGGTGCGCCAGTCGGCCTACGACCACGTGGGCGTGTTCGATATGGGCGAACCCAAGCTGCGCATGACTGATGCGTCCGAGGCGCAGGCGGCCACCTTCGCCTACCTGGCTGCCAGCTGCATGCGCCAGGTGAAGGCGCCGTTTTACCAGGCGCCAGGGCTGCGGGCCAGCGTGCCCGCCCCCCGCAATTTGGCCGAGTTCGTCAACACGGTGGGTACGGTCAAGGAGATCACCATGCGCGCCAGTGATGCGGAGTTCCACCGCGTCGTGCAGCGAAGCGAGTGGCGCGTCGCGTTCGCCTTCTGGGAGGCCAACCGCTGGCTGGCAGGCGCTATGGGAGGCGTCGCCTAAAGCAAGCCGATAGCGTTAAGCTATGGAGCGTGACTCCACAAGCAAATGTCGGCATCGACCTAACCCCATTTGAAAAGCAGTTCCCCGAGGCATTAGGCCACGGGCGCGCGCCGGTGCTCGCGACCAGCTCGCCTGATGGCACGCCCGACGTCGGCCCCAAGGGCAGTCTCTTCGTGGCCGATAAGGACCACCTGGCCTATCTCGAGCGCAGCCACCGCGAGCATCTCCGAAACCTGAAAGCCAACCCCAAGGTCGCCGTGATGTTCCTCGACCGCGAGGCTGAGACGCCGTTCGCCCGCTTCTGGGGCACCGCCGAGCTGCTGGAATCGGGCCCGGAGCGGGATGCGCTGCGCTCGCGCGTGATTCACGACGAGCTCACCAAAGATCCGGACAACAAGGGCGTGATAGTCAAGATCCGCGTGGATCGGATTGCAACGCCCAAGGGCAACTTCGTCCGCGGCTAGGCAGCGCAGCCGCCCCCTCAATGAAAGAGGGCCGGCCATCGCAGCCGGCCCTCTTTCGATAAGTCCGCCCATGTGCGGAGTGCGGCACACATGGGCTGACGAAAGAAAAGGGGGAGTTCCTCACTCCCAGTTACTTCTTTCGCAAATATGGTGCCAGTTGGCCTGAAATCAGGTCAGCCAGCGAACTTTTCTTGAACTCCTCGAGCCAGGCCTCCGCCTCGGCTTGCCACCGTGAATTCTTACTCAAAGTAACGGCATTTTCAAGGTCGTGTTTCGCCATGGGCTTATTCCCGAGAGCCCAGTAGGCCAGGCCGCGGTTCAGGAAGGCGAATGCAGTGCGCGGCTTGTAGTCCAGCACCATCGTGCAGTCGCTCACGACCTGCTCGCAGTAGGTCTCGAACAGCAGGTCCTCGGCATCCATCTGCGAGGCGAGGCCCCAATAGGCGGCCCCGCGGATCAGGTGCGCCTCTACGAAGAAGCGCCGCAGCTCGATGGCTCGGTTGCAGTCGTTGATGGCCTGGTCACAAGTACCTAATGCGTAGTAGACGCTGGCACGGCCGTAGTAAGCTTCGGCGAATTCCGGGTCAGCCATGATGACCTGGCTGTAGGCGGCGAGAGCGGCTTCGAGCTGGCCTTCGCGCTGCAAGCGCATGGCCTGTTCGTAGGTGCCTTCGGTGCTGATGGGGCGAGGGAGGGGCCTTGGTTCGACAAAGGCCCGTCTCGCACCCCTAGCCAGCACTTATAGGAGCCTCCGCTTTCGACCCGGCAGCGGGTTGTAGGTGGCTGCGAACATCTCCAGCTGGTCCTTATCGATGATGTACTTGTTTCCCCAGCGAGTCGCCGGCAACCGCCCCTGGCGGATCAACCGCTTCACCGTGTCTACGTTGATCTTGAGGCGCAGCGCCGCCTCCATCACGTCTACGTATTGATCGAGCAAGAGTCAGACCCTAATGATCGTGTTATCACGCTAGTATGCGAACGCACTATACCCCGGTCGCGGATAACCTGTCAACCCCCGCTTTGGCCCTGAAAGACAATGACGCCGCTCGCTAGCGCTCTGACGGGCAGGCGCATAGCCGCCAAGATCGTCCTCCCCTTCATCGCCATCATGTTTGTGCTGGCGGTCGGCGGCAGCTTGGTGGTGATGAACCTGGTGACCGGTTCGCTCGTCGAGCGCTTCACCAACCAGCTCCTGGACGCCGGACGGAACGTCAACGACGACATCGTCCGCCTGGAAGGCCAGCATTTGGAGCTGCTGCGGCTTATGGCCAATACCCAGGGTGTGGACGCAGCCCTCAAGAGTGGCGACGCGCAGCAGCTGCAGCAGCTCCTCACGCCACTCCAGGCGAACTCGGCCTTCGACTTCGTGGACGTGGTCGACGTCAAGGGCCAGCAGATCCTGGCCATCCGTCCCAGTACGGCCAAGCTGGCGCAACCGGTCGACCCGAATCTCGGAACCTGGCCGGTCACCCAGAAGAGCCTTCGTGGCGAGAAGGACACTTTCGGCGACAAGTGGACCGAGCTGGAGAAGACCACGTACGGCCCCATGGTCTACACCGGCGGTCCCGTTCTGGACAATGCCAACCAGGTAGTCGGGGCCATACTCGTCGGCATCCCCTTCGACGACCTGCTCAAACAGCTCACCAAAGACGTCCTGGCCAACGTCACCGTCTACACCTCCGACGGGCAGGTGTTCGGGACCAGCCTGGGCCAGGCGGAGCCGCTCGACGCGCGGTCCCTCCAGCGCATCCTGGGCGACAACCCTCAGACGCTCCAGCGGCCCCTGAACATTGGCGGTCAGGGCTACATGGAGCTGGTCGGCGGGCTGGTCATCCGGGACAAGGTGGTGGGCGCCTTGGGCGTGTCCATCCCCACCAGCGCCATCGACCAGTCTGGCCAGCAGACCAGGACGGAGCTGACGATCATGTTCACGCTCGTTACCCTGGTGGTCCTGGCCATCGGCCTGTGGGTCGCGCGCCGTGTGGCGAGCCCAATCGACGATCTTGTCCGGGTCTGCGAAGCCGCCCGCCGGGGCGACTACGGCCAGCGCGCCAAGATCACGACCAAGGACGAAGCCGCCTACATCGGTGAGACGCTGAACAGGCTGCTGGACGAGCTGTCAGACAGGCCGGTTGATGCGCTCGATGGAGCCGCTGCGGGCCACGATGACCTCGTCCGCCATGCCGATGAATAGGCCGTTCTCCATCACGCCGGGGACACGATTGATGTCGGCCTCCAGCCGCGCCGGATCGGCCATGGGCGCGAACGCGCAGTCCAGGATCCAGTTGCCGTTGTCGGTCACGAACGGCTGCCCCTCGGTGGCTCGAAGAACGGGCTGAGCGCCCAGATCCGCCAGCCGCTTCTGCGCCAGCGCGCAAGCGAAGGGCACAACCTCGACTGGCAGCGTCATGCGGGTGCCCAACGCGTCGCTGAGCTTGGTGCTGTCCACGATGATCACCAGACGCTTGGCGGCCGCCGCGATGATCTTCTCCCGCAGCAGCGCCCCGCCGTGGCCTTTCACCAGGTTCAGCTTGGGGTCCACTTCGTCGGCGCCGTCCACCGCCAGGTCCAGCGTCTGGTGCTCGTCGAACGTCGTCAGCGGCACGCCGAAGTCTCGAGCCAGCGCGGCGGTTCGTTCCGACGTCGGGATGCCCGCCACCTGCAGACCGTCCTCGCGCACCCGCCGGCCCAGCTCTTCCAAATAGAAATACACCGTCGAGCCGCTGCCCAGTCCCAGCGTCATGCCCGAGCGCACCTGCTCGGCCGCCGCGATACCCGCCTGCCGCTTCTCCGCATCCTGGTCACTCATCCCCGCACCGTCCTCTCGTCTCCCGTCTCTCCTCTCGCACTACTCGAATGGTATTCAACTTGCGCTGCCCGCACGTACCTGGCTAGATTTGGTACGCATCCCCGATGGTAAGCACTCGAGCGGCAATGGCGGCCACCAAGAGCCCGACCGCCACAGCCCGCAAGCGGCAACCCGAGCCCCTCACGCTTGGCCTGGTGCTGATCATCGCCTTCAAGTCGATCGGCGCCATCCTGCTGTGGGGCGCTTTCGTGCTGCTGCTGGTTGCCGGGCACGAGGATCCACGCAGCTTCTTCTCGATCCTCGTGTTCCGCATCTTTCGCGGCGACCCACCTCTCATGGTCCTCCGCTTCCTGGTCGACAACCTGCAGTTCGTGAGCCAGACGATGGTTATCCGGGTGGCCATCGTCTCGGCCGCCTACGCCACCATCACCTCCGGCGAGGCGATCGGCCTCATCCTGCGGAAGGTCTGGGCGGAGTGGCTGGTCATCCTGGTGACGGTGAGCTTCATTCCTTTCGAGGCCTACGAGCTGGCCACCCGGCCGAACTTCTGGAAGGCGGGCACGCTCGTCATCAACCTGGCGATTCTGGTGTACCTGGTCCGGCGTGAGCTAGGCAAGCGAGCGGAGCGGCGTCGCGCTATACTGCACCAGTCATGAAGGAAGGCATCCATCCTAACTACGTTGAAGCCAAGGTGACGTGCGGCTGCGGCAACACGTTCACCACGATGTCCACCAAGCCGGTCCTGCGGCTGGACATCTGCTCGGCCTGCCACCCGTTCTATACGGGCACTCAGCGTATCGTCGATACGGCTGGCCAGGTGGAGCGCTTCCAACGGCGCCTGCAACGCAAGACCCAAGCTTGAGTTCACGCGTGTCCAGGAAAAGGAGGGCTGTTGCGCCCTCCTTTTTTCGTCTCCTTCTGTTCGCCGGCGAGTCGCTGAAGCTGCCGACCTACGGCGGCCAGGCGGTCATCGAAGGCGTCATGATGCGCGGCAAGAAACAGCTCGCTGTTGCTGTCCGCAACCCCAAGGGCGAAATCGTCCTCCATACCGAGCCGCTGCCGCGCCGCGTGTACGACAGCCGCGTCTCGAACTTCCCTTTCCTGCGCGGCCTGATCCTGCTGTGGGACATGCTCGTCCTCGGGATGAAGACGCTCATGTTCTCCGCCAACGTCTCGTTGGAGACCGAGGACGAAGAGGAAAAAATGGAGATTGGCGGCGGGGCCATGTACGCCCTGCTGGCCATCTCGCTGGCCTTCGCCATCGGCCTGTTCTTCGTGGTGCCGCTGCTGCTGGCCCATCTCCTCGGCCGCTCCGTGCACGGCTCGTTCGAGGCCAGCTTGCTGGAAGGCGGGATTCGGATCGCCCTGTTCGTGGGCTACCTCGCCCTGATGGGGCGCCTGCCCGACATCCGGCGAACGTTCATGTATCACGGCGCCGAGCACAAGACCATCAACGCCTTCGAGGCGGGCACGCCGTTAGAGCCGGGCTCGGTTCAGCAATGCAGCACCATTCATCCGCGCTGCGGGACGACGCTGCTGCTGTTCGTGCTGGTCATCGCCATCTTCGTCTTCGCGGCCCTGGGGCAGCCGCCGCTTGCCGTGCGCGTGCTCTCGCGGATCGTGTTCGTGCCGCTGATCGCCGCGCTGTGCTACGAGTGGATCCGCTTCGCCGCGCGGCACATCGAGCAGCCCGCCATGCGAGCCGTCATGAGCCCGGCGATGGCGCTCCAGCGTCTCACCACCCGCGAGCCCACGTCCGAGCAGCTCGAAGTCTCCATCGCCGCCCTGCGCTCGGTTATCGCCGCCGAAGGCCTGGAACTCGAGCGCCTGCCGCTTCGCGCAGGTGCGGGGCTGGCGGTGCAGGGCTCCGGAGTGTCCCCGGCCTAACTTTTCTCGAACTGCTTGGTAAAGCCGGACGCCACCAGCGCATCCAGGGCCGTGTTGTCGATGAAATCTTCCGGCTTGCGGCTCTTGTTGGCCGGGTTCGGATCGTCCCGAATGGCCTCGGCTACGGCGTCGCTGGTGATGTACGGCGGAACCGGGTAGGTGCCGGCGAAGCGCTCGAAGGCGGCGTCGAGCTGCGCCTGATCAGTCACGTTCAGCCGCTTGCTGACGGCCGCCTCGGCCTTGGCCTTGTCCGTGTTCGCGATGTAGTCCGCCTCGGTCACGCCCTTCAGGAAGTTCTGCAGGACCGAGCCGTTGGCCTTCGCCCAGTCGCGGTTGATGCCCACCGTCAGCGAGGCGCCGGCCAGCTTCATCTGCTTGCCGTCGCCCACGACGTTGAAGCCCGCCGCCTTGGCCTGGAGGTCGAACGGCCAGACCAGCGTCGCGCCATCCACCTGGCCCGACTGCAGGGCGGCCCATTCAGCCGCCGGCGTCCCGGCGTAGATCCACTTGACGTCCGTTTTGGGGTCGAGGCCTGCCGACTTGACCATGAGCTCGAAGGCGATGGTCGCCGCGCTGGCCGGCGTGCCCACGGCCAGCGTCTTGCCCTTGAGGTCTGAGAGCGACTTCAGGTCCGGCTTGGCGTAGGCCACGAACTGGTTGAACGAGTTCTGGAGCGCCGCCGCGAAGGTCAGCTTCTGGGCCGTGACGTCCGCGCTCACCAGCGCGCCCCCGTCCATGCCTACCTGCACTTCGCCCGAGAGCAGGGATGCCATGGCCGGCGGCGCCGTCATGATCACGAGGTTCACCGGCACGTTGTACTTGTCGAAGATGCCGTTCTCCAGCGCCACGTAGAGGGGTGTCGCGCTCGGGCTTCCGCCCACCAGCGCCAGGTTGATCGAGCCCGGCTTGGCCGGCGCGATCTGCTGCGTGGTGACCTGCGGGCCGCTCTCCCCGCTCGCCGCCGGCTTCCCCGAAGCCGCCGGCTTGGCCGATGCCCCTGTGCTGGCTGCTGCACTCGCCGCCGGCTTAGCGCTGGCCGCGGCGGGCGCGCTCGACGCAGGCGCCGCAGATGGCGCGGCCGCGCCGCCACAGGCGCTCAACAGAAGAACCAATGGAATCACCGAAAGCTTCATTGGGCCCTATGGTAAAGCAGGTGCAGGGACGCAGCCCCTGCCACCCCTACTTCTGAAACTGCTTCGTGAAGCCGCTAGCGACGACCGCGTCCAGCGGCGCGTTGTCGATGTAGTCCTCGGGCTTGTGGCCCTTCACCGCCGGGTTGGGCTCGTCGTTGATGGCTTCCTGAACCGCCTCCTTGGTGATGTAGGGCGGCACCGGGTAGGTCCCCGCGAAGCGGTTCCAGGCGTCTTCCATCTGCGCCGGGTCGTTCACCTTGGTCCACTTGCTCACCGCGGCCGTGAACTTCGCTTTGTCGGTGTTGGCCAGGTACGCGCCCTCGGTCAGCGCTTGCATGAAGCCCTGGATCAGCTTGGCGTTGGCGCTGAGCCATTGCCGCGAGGCTCCCAGCACGTTGGAAGCGCCCGGAATGGGCGGGTTCTTGGCGTCGGCGATCATCGCGAAGCCCGCTTTCTCGGCCATAACGCCGTAGGGGAAGGCGCTGATGCTGGCGTCGATGTTGCCGTTCACCAGCGCGGTGTACTGCGCCGCGGGCGCGCCCAGGTAGGCCCACTTGACGTCGGTCTTGGGGTCCAGGCCGGCGTTCTTCAGGATGGTTTCGAAGGCCACCGTGGCCGCGCTGCCTGGCGTGGCCGCGCCCACCGTGTGTCCCTTCAGGTCGGCGACCGACTTGATGTCCGGCTTGGCGTAGACGGCGAACTGGTTGAAGGCGTTCTGCTGTGCGGCGATGAACGCCAGCTTCTGGCCGCTGGTATCGGCCCCGATCTGAGCTCCGCCGTCGATGGCGATCTGGACGTCGCCGTTGAGCAGCCCGGCCATGGCCGGCGGCGCGGTCGTGTTGACCATCTGCACGGGCGCCCCGTACTTGTCGAACAGGCCCTGCTCGATTCCGATCCACAGCGGCGCGAAGCTCGGGCTGGCGCCCACCCAGGCCACGGTGATGGTCCCGGGCTTGGCCGGCGGGATGGCCACCGCCGAGGCGCTCGCGCTCGCCGCCGGCTTGGCGGACGTCCCGCCGCTCGCGGCCGGCTTGGCCGAGGCCGCCGTGCTGGCTGCCGGTTTCGCGCTGGCCGAAGCGCCCGATGCCGCGCTGCTCGGCTTGGCGGCTGCGCTGGCGGGAGCTGCCGCGCTCGATGCGGGCGCTGCCGAAGGAGCAGCCGCCCCTCCGCACGCCGCAAGGAGGCTGCTCAACCCAAACAAGACCAATATCCGTTTCATTGGGGACATACTAAACCGCCAGCCCGGCGGCAGCCTCCGGCCGAGCACACGCTACCCTTTGTGCGGCAGCTTTCAGACAGCCGAGATCCTGCCGTCTACTTCGCACACAATGTTCGACAAACTCGAAGCCCTCGAGGCGCGCTACGACGAGCTGAACGAGCTCATGGCTACCGCCAGCCCGGAGCAGCTGGCCGAGTATGGCCGCGAGCTGGCCTCCATCGAAGAGGTGGTCAGCCTCTACCGGCAGTTCAAGGCCACCCGCAAGGAGATCGACGAGACCGAGGGCATGCTCCGCGGCGAGCAGGACGAAGACCTGCGTGAGCTCGCCAAGGAGGAGCTGCAGACGCTCCGGGAGCGTCAGGAGGGGCTCGAGCAGGACCTGAAGATGGCCCTCGTCCCCAAAGACCCCAACGACGAGAAGAACGTCATCGTAGAGGTGCGCGCCGGGGCGGGCGGCGACGAGGCCGCGATCTTCGCCGCCGACCTCTATCGCATGTACACCCGCTACGCCGAGAACCGCCGCTGGACCGTCGAGTTGCTCAGCGCCAATGAGAACGGCGTCCACGGTTTCAAGGAGGTGATCTTCGAGGTCAGAGGCCGCGGCGCGTACAGCCGGCTCAAGTTCGAAGGCGGCGTCCACCGCGTCCAGCGCATCCCGGTCACCGAATCCGGCGGCCGCATCCACACCTCGACCGCAACGGTGGCGGTGATGCCCGAGGCCGAGGAGGTGGACGTCAACATCCGCGAAGAGGACCTCCGGGTGGATGTCTATCGCTCCACCGGCCACGGCGGCCAGAGCGTCAACACCACCGACTCAGCCGTGCGCATCACTCACCTGCCGACGGGCCTGGTGGTGACGTGCCAGGACGAGAAGAGCCAGCTCAAGAACAAGAACAAGGCCATGATGGTGCTGCGCAGCCGCCTGCTGGAGATGGAGCAGGCCAAGCACGACGCCGAGATGGGCGCCCTCCGACGCAGCATGGTCCAGACCGGCGACCGCAGCGAGAAGATCCGCACCTATAACTTCCCCCAGGACCGCGTGACCGACCACCGCATCAACGTCTCCATCCACAACCTGCCCGGCGTGATGGAGGGCAACATCGACGCCCTCATCGACCAGCTCACCGTGGCCGACCAAGCCGAGAAGCTCAGCCGCGTCGCAGCCTAGGTCCCGACGCAGATGACGCCTGCTCCTCCTGCCGTCGCTTCCATCAAAAATGCCGTCGATGCCGCTACCCGCCGCCTGACCGGCACCGTCACGGAGACGCCGCGGCTGGATGCCGAAGTCCTGATGGCCTTCGTGCTCGGCTGGACAAGAGCTCGCCTCTTCGCGCACTGGGATGAACCGCTCGACGGCGAACAGCAGGCGCGCTACGAGTCCTTGGTCGAGCGGCGAGCCGCGGGCGAGCCCGTCGCCTACATCCGCAACCTCAAGGAATTCCTGGGCCTCGAGCTGTACGTCGACCGGCGCGTCCTCATCCCCCGGCCCGAGACCGAGCTGCTCGTATCCCGTGCCGTGGTGCGGCTGCAATCGGGTGCTCGGACGCGGCCGCTGGTTGTGGACGTAGGGACTGGCAGCGGGGCAATCGCCATCGGCATCGCCAAAGCCTGCCCGGAGGTCGAGGT
>Ga0070738_10003763_pt1 | contig 19256 bp, 19 predicted proteins | sample Coa_R2_2_FD_66446 | JGI IMG/M metagenome (GOLD analysis project Ga0070738, IMG submission 66446) | Surface soil microbial communities from Centralia Pennsylvania, which are recovering from an underground coalmine fire - Coalmine... | ecosystem: Environmental > Terrestrial > Soil > Unclassified ... | reverse complement strand
CGACGAGAATTCGCGGTTTGCTGGGCACGAGACTCGGCCTCGAGGAAGCGTTGCCCGCCTCATACAGGAGCCGGCCGAGCGGGGCAATCGCCCGGCCTCCCGAGTTCCTCCCGAGTTGGCTCGAGATAGGTTTGCATCGCTCGAAGGCTCCGGCGTAAACGCCCGTTCAACCCTTGCAGCTGGCGGCGACGTATTTCTTCAGCTCGTCCACGGTGCTGGCGCCGTCCACGATCTGGTTGCCGATCACAAATCCCGGCGTGCCGTTGATGTCGAGCGCGCGGCCGAGCTCCAGATTCTTGTCGATCTCGGCGGTAATCTCGGGCGCGTTCATGTCCTTGTGCAGCTTGTCGAGATCGAGCCCGACATTTTTCGCGACTTCGTCGACCACCGCGTCGCTCTGGTAGTGACCCCGATGACCGAGAAGCGCCTCGTGGAACTCGGCATATTTGCCCTGCTTCACGGACGCCAGCGCGGCCTTGGCCGCAACGAGCGAGGTCGGTCCCAGAATCGGGAACTCCTTCAAGATCAGCTTCACCCGCGCATCCTGCTTCAGAAGCTTCTGAAGCTCGGGCTCGTTCGCCTGGCAATAGGGGCATTGATTGTCGAAGAACTCGACGATCGTGCAGTCGCTCTTGGCGTTGCCCAGCACTTGGCTCGCGGCATCGTGCAGCAGATCGTCGGACCGCTTGGAAACCTGCTCCTCGGCGGCTTTCTCCTTATCGGCCTGAAGCTTGTCCTGATAGTCGCTGACCGCTTTGATGATCACTTCGGGGTGCTGCAGCAAATAATCATGCACCACCGATTCGATCTTGGCCTTTTCGGCGTCGTCGACCTTGGGCGCGTCCGCTGCCGCGGCGATCGGGGCGGATATCAAGAAGAGCGCCGCGAGCGTGCGGCGGAACGATCTGGTCATCTTTGGAAGCCTGTCTCGGTTTAGGCCCTAGGGCCGTTCGGGGATGTCGAAGCGGGGCGGGCCGAAGCGGGTGTCGCCCGGCTGCCCCGCGGGACCGATGCTCATATGGAGGCCTGGCGAATCGTCGTCGCTCGAATGTCTTTTAGCGGATTGGCTGGACGCGACCAAATCCTGAGCGTGCAGCCATTCGCGCGAGCCGGTCGGCAAGAGCCGCATCGCCGCCAGCGCGAACTCGCGCCCGGCCTTGGTGCGGCCCTCGAGGATCGCCTGCTCGGCGAGCTCGACCTTGGCGACCGGCTCGTTGCCCTGTCGGCCGTACGCGATCGCGAGGAAGCGGTGGATGTCGGGATTGCGCGACTCGGCCCGGTTGGCGGTCTTGAGCTCATCGATCGCCGTCGAGATCAGACCGGGATCGTTCCGCTCGAGCAGGACCTGGGCATAGAGCGTGTGGATCTCGTCGGTGCCCTTGGGAGCCAGCGCGGCCGCCTTCTTGAGCGGCTCGATCGCATCGGCGACTTTGCCGTTCTCGAACAGCATTTGGCCCTTCATTTCGAGAAAATAGGGGTTCTTCGGTTCTTGCGCGATCAACCCGTCGATCAGCTGGATGGCCGGCTGCAGTTGGCCGACCTTGAACAGCGCGATCGACCGCGCGTAGCGGGCGGCGACGCTCGTGTCGCTGCGGGAATATTTGCGGAGCGCGAATTCGGGCTCGAAATAGCCGATCAGCTTCGCCTTCATCCGCGCATGCATCTCGGTCCATTCCGGCGGCAGCTTGGACTTGGCGTAGGGCGAGCGTCCGACGCCGAGCGCAATCGCCTCGACCCGATCGGGGGTGGGCGGGTGATCGATCAAAAACCTGGCGTCGCCTTGCAGGGGGAGCCCTTCTTCGACTTGGATCTTCTTCATGAAGTCGAGCAGCCCCTCGGGCGACATCTTGGCTCGCTGCAGGAAGGTCAGCGCCGCTTCGTCGGCCGAGGCCTCCTGCGTGCGGCTGAAGGCCAGATAGTTGCGGATGCCCATGTCCTGACCGATGGCGAGCGCGCCCGGGATCGCGTCGGGGTTGTCATGCGCTCCGACCGCGGCGGCGCCCGCAAGGATCGTCGCCAACAGCATCGTATAGGAGGCGTTTTCCATACCCTCGTCTGAACGGGCGAGATGGCCGCCGGCGATGTGGCCCGTCTCGTGCGCGATGACGCCGATCACCTCGTCCGGCGTGTCGGTCGCCTCCAAAAAGCCGCGATAGAGGAAGATGTTCTGCCCGCCGGCCACGAAGGCGTTCAGCTCATGATTGTCGACGAGCACGAGATGGATATCGTTGGGATTGAGCCCCGCCGCGATCCAGATCGGCGTGCAGAAGGTCCGGATCGTCTGCTCGATCTCGGTATCTCCGAAAATCTTGGGCACTTCCTGCGCCGTCGCCTGGGCGGCCGCGAAAAGCGGGATCGAGAGCAAGGCGAGCCAAACGCGAAATTTACGGTACAGTGACAAGTGTCGCCCCTGTGACGGACCGGGGGCGGGCGGGCGCCCGCCCGGATAGCCAACGCCACTATATGTGATCGTCATGTCTCTGTCGAAACCCATCCCAACGCCCCTGATTTCAACCGGCCCGCGGCCGATTCCGGCGGAAATACCATCCTTCGTCGCGATGGACATGATGCGCGAGGCCAACGCGCTGGCGGCGGCGGGCCGCTCGGTCATCCATCTCGAAACCGGGCAACCCTCGACCCCGGCCCCGGCCAGGGTACGCGCGGTGGCGGCCCGCGCGATCGCCGAGGACACGCTCGGTTACACGGAGGCGCTCGGCATTTCCGCTCTTCGAAGGCGAATCGCGCGGCACTATGCCGAGCGTCACGGACTTGAACTCGATGCGGCGCGGATCATCGCGACGACGGGGAGCTCGGCCGGGCTCATGATGGCCTTCCTCGCGCTCACAGGGGCAGGCGGACGCGTCGGCATGGTCCGACCTTGCTATCCCTGCTACCGCAATATCGCGCTTGCGCTGGGCCTGGAGCCGGTGGAGATCGCGGCGGGGCCGGAGGTGGGCTTCGAGCTCACGGCGGCGGCCCTCGATCGGGTCCAGGGGCCGCTGGACTTGCTCCTTGTGGCGAGCCCGGCCAATCCAACCGGAGTGGTGCTGCCGGAGGCCCGCCTCGCCGAGATCGTCGGCTGGTGCCGCGCGGCCGGGGTTCCGCTGGTCGCGGATGAGATCTATCACGGCATTACCTATGGCGGACCTGCGCCGACATTGCTCGCGGTCGACGAAAATGCCATCATTGTCAACGGCTTCTCGAAATATTACTCGATGACGGGCTGGCGAATCGGCTGGATGGTCGTGCCGCTGGCGCTTGTCCGTCGGGTCGAATGCCTGGCGCAGAATCTCTATATCGCGCCCCCTTCCGTCTCGCAGCATGCGGCGGTGGCGGCGTTCGACGCGACGGACGAGCTCGAGGCCAATGTGGAGCGCTATGCCGCCAACCGCGCGCTGTTGCTGGAGGCATTGCCGCGCCTCGGGTTCTCGGTGCCCGCTTCGCCCGGCGGCGCGTTCTATGTCTATGCCGGGATTCCGGACGGCGAGAGCGACAGCACGGCGCTCGCGCGGCGGCTGCTGGCGCAGACCGGCGTGACGGTGACGCCCGGCGTGGATTTCGATCAGACGGACGGAAGCCGGTTCGTACGGTTCGGCTATGCGGGCGCGACTTCGGAAATCAAGGAAGCCGTTAGGCGGTTGGAAAGTTGGAGGCGTTAAAGAGTGCAAAGCGCAAATCGCCAGTTTATATTGATAAGATGGACTTGTCCGACAACAGGGTGCGGGATTCGCGCGAAACGGCGCCCTCTGCATTCTCCAAGGTTGCGCCATTGCCCGTGACAGTACGCGTAACCACTCTTCCCAATGGCCTCAGGGTTGCCACCGACGAGATGCCCGGCATCGAGACGGCGACGGTCGGCGTCTGGACCAATTGCGGCGCGCGCAACGAGACCGTGGTCGAAAACGGAGTCGCGCACCTGTTGGAGCATATGCTCTTCAAGGGAACCGCGCGGCGCTCGGCGCGCGAGATCGCGGAGGAGATCGAGGCCGTCGGCGGCCAGATGAACGCCTACACGGCGCGCGAAAACACCGCCTATTACGCGCGCGTGCTGAAGGAGGATGTCGGGCTCGCGGTCGATATCGTCGCCGACCTGCTGCAGAACTCGGTGTTCGACGAGGCCGAGCTTGCGCGCGAGCGTTCCGTCGTGCTCCAGGAGATCGGCCAGGCCAACGACACGCCCGACGACATCATCTTCGATCATTTCCAGTCGGCGGCCTATCCCGACCAGGCGATCGGACGGCCGGTGCTCGGCACTCCCGATACCGTGGCCGGCATGCCGCGTTCGGCGCTGACCGGCTACCTCGCCGAGCATTACGTGCCGTCGGAAATGGTCTTGACGGCGGCCGGCGCGGTCGATCACGACCGGCTGGTCGATCAAGCCTACAGTCTCTTCCACGGCCTGCCGGCGCGCGACGCGCGAAAGCCGTCTCCGGTCCGCTATGTCGGCGGCGAGTTCCGCGAGGACGAGGATCTGGAGCAGCTCCATTTCGTGCTGGGCTTTTCCGGGGCGGCCATCACCGACCCCGACTACTACGCCCAGTCGGTGCTCTCGACCCTTCTCGGCGGCGGCATGTCGTCGAGGCTGTTCCAAGAGGTTCGCGAGAAACGCGGGCTCGTCTACGCGATCTATACCTTCGCCTCCGCCTATCGCGACGGCGGCATCTTCGGCATCTATGCCGGAACCGGCGCAGCGGAGATCGCCGAGCTGGTTCCTGTCGTCTGCGACGAGCTCTCCAAGGTCGTCGAAGGCGTGACGGAAGGAGAGATCGCGCGCGCCCGCGCGCAGCTCAAATCCGGCCTTCTGATGTCGCTCGAGAGCACGATGTCCAGGGCCGAACAGCTCGGACAGCATCTGCTTCTGTTCGGGCGGGCGATCACGACTCAAGAAATCATCGGCCGCATCGACGCTGTCGATGCCGCAGCGGTGCGGCGCGCCGCGCACAAGCTCTTCACAACCAAGCCAACAATCGCGGCATTGGGGCCAATCGCCCAGCTCGAATCCGTCGAGCGTATCGCCGCCAGACTTTCCTGATCGGGTCTCGGCATGATCCGGCTCACCAGGACGAGTTCACCGGCCCCGGCTCCGGCGCGGCTCGACGGAACCCTGGTTTTCCTCCGGCCCCCTCAGCCTGACGAATGGGTCGCGTGGGCCGAGCTCAGATCGGTCAGCCGCGACTATCTGGTTCCGTGGGAACCGGTCTGGCCCCCGGACGCGCTCACCGAGACCGCCTATCTGAGGCGCGTCCGCCGTTTGGCGATGGAATGGAAGACGGACGAGGGCTACAGCTTCCATGTGTTCGAGCGCGCGGGCGGACGGCTGGTGGGCGGCATCGGCATGACGCAGGTGCGTCGCGGCGTCGCCCAGGCCGCAACGCTCGGCTATTGGGTGGGTCAGCCCTTTGAGCGGCGGGGCTACACGACGGAAGCGGTGCGGCTCATTTCCCGCTTCGCCTTTCACGCGCTGCACCTCCACCGCGTCGAGGCGGCGTGCCTGCCGGAGAATTTGGCAAGCCAGCGCGTGCTCGAGAAGGCCGGCTTCGTGCGCGAGGGCTATGCCCGGCGCTATCTGAAGATCGCCGGCGAATGGCGCGATCACCTGACATTCGCGCTATTGAGCGAGGACGCGGACGGCGCGGGCTAGTCTCGAGGGCGGGGACGTTTTTCGTCAAACGTTGCGCTAAGCGTGGCCGGCCGCGCCGGACAGCATCGCCGGCTCGAATCCGAGACGCGAGATCGCTCGCTCCCATTTGGTGTCGAGATCGGAATCGAAGATCAGATCCTGATCAGCGGGGGCGGTCAGCCAATCATTGGCCTGGATCTCGGAATCGAGCTGACCCGGCGCCCAGCTTGCATAGCCGAGCGCGAAGATGGCGCGGTTGGGACCGGCGCCGACAGCGATCGCTTGCAGGATGTCGCGGGTGGCGGTCAGCGCGACATTGTCGTCGACGACCAGCGTCTGGTCGGCCTTGAAATCGGTCGAATGAAGAACGAAGCCGCGGCTCGAATCCACCGGTCCGCCGAAATGGACGGGCCGGTCCGGCGCCGAGCCGCCTTCGATGCCGAGCTGGCCCATCAGATCGACGAAGCGCACTTCGCCGAACGCGCGGTTGATGATCAGCCCCATCGCCCCGTCCGGCGAGTGGGCGCACATATAGAGCACAGTCCGCCCGAATCGGGGATCGGGCATGCTGGGCATCGCGATCAACAGCTGGCCGTTGAGCCAGTTGGTTTGCGAGGGCGCGCGACGCTTGGATCTAGCCATTGGCGAATTGTCTTCCGCGTTGCGAACGTAGTGCTCCCGGCGACGTTCCCGAAACGGCGTGAATTGCCTCTATCGATTGGTGAGCACGGCGGCTACTTGATCATCGATGGAGCCATCGGGCAAGCCCAAGCAGGTTCCATCGGCGGGAGCGCGCCGGCCGCCTCGACAATCAGCGCTTACGCCGCTAAGTCCTGCGGACTGCCCACACCAGCCATATGATGGAGACAGCAATGATCAAGGTCGGCGACAAGATCCCTTCGATGACTCTAAAGCGCATCGGGCAAAGCGGCATGGAGGAGGTGTCAACCGACGATCTGTTCAAAGGCAAGGTCGTTTTGTTCGCGGTGCCGGGCGCCTTCACGCCGACTTGCTCGATGAAGCACCTTCCGGGCTATGTCCAGCAGGCCGAGGCCTTCAAGGGCAAGGGCATCGACCGTGTCGTCTGCCTCGCCGTCAACGATCCCTTCGTGATGAAGGCCTGGGGCGATCAAAATAGCGTGGAAGGCAAGGTTGTGATGCTGCCCGACGGCAACGGCGCCCTGACCAAGGCCCTGGGTCTCGAGATGGACGGCTCCGGCTTTGGCCTCGGCTCCCGCTCGCAGCGCTTTGCCCTTTATGCCGAGAACGGGGTCGTCAAAGATCTACAGGTCGAAAAGCCCGGCGCCTTCGAGGTGTCGAGCGCCGAAGCGATGCTTGCGCGCGTCTAGGCCGCTTCGGAACGTCGCACGGACCCGCCGGGTTAGCTCACCGATGGCAAGCTTGTGGGGCCTTCCGGCCCCACAGCCGACTGTATCCGGAGGTGAGCCATGCTCAGGTGGGCTATCTTGTTCTTCGTGATCGCGCTGATCGCCGCCCTGTTCGGATTCGGCGGGATTGCCGCCGGGGCTGCGTCGATCGCGCAGATCCTGTTCGTTATCTTCATCATCCTGTTCCTGGTGTCGCTGGTCTGGCACTTGGGGGCGGGACGAAGACCGCCTCCGGCGCTGTGAAAGGCCGTCGGAACCTTTTCGCGGGCCCGGTGTTCATAGGTACGACAGGTAGTGACATCCCTCATCCTGTTAGGTCCTGACTAGGAGCTTTCCATTGCCAAAAGCGGTGGAAAGCTCCCTTCTTTCTTGGCGATCGGCCGCCGGCGCGGAACAGCTGCCCGGGGGCGGTGTTACAGATTCTATCTGTTGGAAATTCGATCGCCTCGCAAAAATCTCGCGCCCGCGCTTCCGGGCCGTCGAGGGAAAGCCGACGAGACGATCCGTGGTAAGGTCGGGCCCGTGGATATGACCAGTCCCGAGTCGATTCCGCGGACGGCGTCAGCGGGAGCCCAATCGACGACAACCACCAGCACGCGTTTCCGGCTCGCGCTGGTCTTTGCCGTTCTTCTGCTACCTATAGTTGTCTTTGGCGTGCTGGTCAGCAAGCAGCAAGCAAGGGATGAGGAAGTCCGCGCGCGTCAGAACCTCGAGGAAATGGCGCGCATTGCGATCCAACCCGCTCAGGATCTGTTCTCCGGGACCGAGCGCCTCTTCAAGGGGCTGGTCGAGCAACCCGACATCCGTGATGCTGGTCAGGCATGTGACGCCGATCTCGAACGGGTGCGCGCGGCTATCGGCGACTATCGCAGCCTTTCCGTGCTCGACGGAACCGGAAAGGTGACCTGCAGCAGCAGAGCGGAGATCAAAGGTTCCGCGTTCGCCGACGAAGCGACGATTGGCCCGATCCTACGCGCCGACAGGCTTACGGTGATTTCCGAGTCCACCGGAGATGCTTCGGTCGAGCCCGCGGCGATGGTCCTGCTGCCATGGCGCAACGGCGACGGGACTCCCGCCGGCGCGATGGTCGCGGAGCTGTCGGCCCGTCGCTTCGCCCTTGTTGCGGCCGGCAGCCAGTCGTCGAGCGCCTCGCGTCTTTACCTGCTCGATAGCAAAGGGAACCGGCTGGATGGCAGCCGCCCGCTCCCCGCAGCCTTACGCGATACCGTGAGCCTTCAGGCGCTCCTGCATGACGGCGAGGACCAGATCGTCTCGACCAGCGACGACGGCACGAAGCGTCTCTTCGTCGCCATTCCCATGCGCTCGGGAGGCGTGACGGCGCTCTACGGTCTTCCCGTCCGCGAGGCGCCGTTCGCCGAACGTTTCGACCTGATCGGGCTGGCAACTTTCCTTTGGCTGGGCGGGATTCTCATTGCATGGTTGCTGGCCGACTGGGTCGTGGCGCGTCCTCTGCGCAAGCTGGCCGCTGCGCTCGATGGAGCGGAGCCGGACGCGCGGCCGCGCGCTGTCGGCCCGGCCGAATTGGCGAAGATCGCGCACGCGATCGCCGCGATGGCGGGCAGGATCGTCGAGCGGGAGCGGGCCCTGGAAGAGGCGATCGCGACGCGTGACGCGATGCTCCGGGAAATTCATCATCGCGTGAAGAACAATCTGCAGATCGTCACCAGTCTGCTGAACATCCAGGCGAAGACCGTCCAGGGACATGCTGCCGGCCGCGCCTTCGGCGAGATCCAGACGCGGGTCCGGGCGCTGGCCCTGGTCCACCGCTACCTCTATGAAAGCGGCGATCTCAAATCGGTCAATCTGGGCGCATTCCTCAAGGAGCTCGCGGCAAGCCTGCAGCTCTCGCATGGAATCTCGGAAGAGCAGGTGGTGATCGAGGTCGAGGCCGAGGAGGTGTGGGACGTCTCGGATCGGGCGGTCCCGCTGGCGCTCTTCATGACCGAGGCCATGACCAACGCGCTCAAGCACGCGTTCCCCGAGGGACGCCGCGGTCTGATCCGCGTGGTGCTGCGGCAGCTGGGCGAGGGCGTGGTCCGGTTTTCAGTCGAGGATAATGGCGTCGGTCTGCCGGAAACGCGGAGCGATGCGCCGGGACGCCAGGCGAGTCTCGGCATGTCGCTGATCAAGGCCTTCGCCAGGCAGGTCGACGCCAAGCTCATGATCAGCGGTCCGCCGGGCACCGTCATCGCGATCGAGTTCGTAAACAAAATCCGGGCGGCGGCTCCCGCGGGCGAGCTTACCGCCGCCAACCAAAGCGCCGGTTGACCGCTCCTATCGTCGGGACCGGTTCGAGCGCTTCGATCTCTCCGAGGATTTGAAGATGTCGAGGAGTTCCGGGCGGGCGCCGACGGCGAGCCCGACGACCATTGCGATCAGGGCCGCGGTGGGAGCCTTCTCGCGAAGACGCTCCTCGAGCCCGAGGCCGATATCCATCAGCGCGCCGAGCTCTGAGCTCGCCGCGTGTTTAGCCTGTCGACGTCCCAGACCGGCGAGGACCGCGCGCACGCCGAGGACGAGCGCGATCAGCAACAGGTTTGCGCCGCACAGGATTGCGGCCGCGCTCTCCTCGTCCAGCCGGACCGAGAGCCAGCGATAGACGAAGATATAGAAAAAGACGATTGCGGCCAGGCCGAGGACCGCGAGCAGGACGACGAGGAGGGCCGTGTTCGAGACACGCCGCATCATGCGGCCGGCGATTTCCCGGCCGATCGCGACCACGGCCCATTCGCGCAGGAGCGACAGGATCGCGCCGATCACGATGGACCTCCGCCGCCTTCCGCAGCATTGATCATCGATCGAAGAGTCGGCCCAAAAGCACGCCGACGCCGAAGGCGATGAGGACGCTGGTCAGCGGACGCTCCTCGATATGGTCCGCCAATTCCTCCATCGCATGACGGCCTTGCGCCCGAGCATCGCCTGCGATCTCGTCGATGCGCCCCTTGAGAGCGCCGACCCGGTCGCGAACGGTCTCGGACGTCACGTCCTTGAAGGACGCCGTCAGCTTGGCGATGTCTTCCCGGAGTTTGACGAGATCGTCCTTGATGACGTCGAATTCGCTTTCCAGATTTCGCGTAGCCATGTCGCAAACTTCCTTTCGATCTCGGCGCCGCCCCGATGGCGGCGCAGTCGCAACATTCCGCCGCTCGGTCCGGCCCTGGCCATCCTCGCTCCGAGAGCACGCCCAAAGGCCGCGCGGCTGCCTTGATAAAGATCAACGGAATGCCGCCGGTTGAGTGCCCGCGGCCTCGTTCGCCTCCCTTCGTTCAGTCTAGCGCAACGGCATTCTTGCATATTACGGTGCAAATCCGAATCCTTTGCCGGCGACTCGAATGGACGCCGCGAGCGGGAACGGGAATTTCGCGAGGCATTTTGGATCGATGGTCGGCTGTCTCCGCCTTCCTCCATTGAACGTCGCTGCAACCCGGCGCGACGGCGATCGTTCCGACGCTCCGATTTCGGCAGGTGCCGGAGCGGTCAGGGCACAATCCGGCGCCTCGAGCGTTCACGCTGTGAAGTTCGCGAACTCCGGAACGCCGGAGAGATCGCGATGAACGGCAGGGGACTTGGCAGGAAGGGAAGGCCCGTGAGCAGGAAGGCCGGACCGGCGAAGCCGATCGTAACCAACGGACCGGGCAAGCGCGGCTCCGCCGAAGCCGCCGCCGAGAGCGATGCGTTCGATCATTGGCTGGAGGACAAGCTCCGCAACGCCTACAGCTCGGTTCTCGAGGAACCGATACCGGACGAGCTGCTCAAGCTTCTTCAGCAGAGATTGAGCGATTGACCCGAGCCGGGCGGGCGCAGATATGCCGCTTTCAGCGCGTCCCTGGCGGCGAAGAGAAGGATAGCGCTTGGCCGATGGCCACTTTCAGCGTTTCCGGATCGAACGGCTTGGTGACGATGAAGGCGGGTTCGATGCGGTCGCCGGTCAAGAGGCGCTCGGGGAAGCCGGTGACGAAGATGACGGGCGCGTCCATGCCCATCAAAATCTCCTGCACGGTCGCAATTCCGCTGTCGCCGTCCTGAAGCTGAACGTCGGCCAGCACGAGGCCCGGCGTGTGCTGCCGCGCCAGCTCCACCGCCTCTGCTTGGCGCGCGGCGACGCCGACCACCTGGTGGCCGAGCGATTCGACGATGCCGGCGATATCCATCGCGATGACCGGCTCGTCCTCGATGATGAGGACCCGGGCGGAGGCCTGGCGGCGGAGCTCCTGTCGCGCCTGTTCCAGCTTCTCGATCACGTCCGCCTCGTCGATGCCGAGAATGCGGGCGGTCTCGGCCGGCGAAAAGCGCTCCAGCGATATGAGAAGGAGGACCTGACGCTCGGTTGACGGCAGGGAGGCCAGCTGTCGCGGGAGATCGCCGCTCTCGGGCGTCGCGGCGTCCTTGCCGTGCGGAAGGGCGCTGTCCACGGCCTCCCAGGCGTCATGGAAGATCGTAAAGAGCTCGATGCGGAGATCGTCGGCGCCCTTCACGCGCTCGGGCTCCGCCAGGATGGCCTCGAGGCAAAGCCGAACATATTGGTCGCCCGTGGTCTGCGACCCCGTCAACGCGCGCGCATAGCGCCGAAGATAGGGCAGCAACCGGACGATGTCGTGCGAAACGCTCATGAATTCGGCCCCATTTCGTATTCGTTCTCGGCTTCCGAGCGCTCGTGACGCCGCTGGTTCCACACGAAATCAGGGCGCCCAGATGAATGTCAAGGCACGACCGCAAGCGAGCCTTGATCATCGCCGCGGTCGCCGACGGTTAAAACGCGCAACTCGCCCTGTTGTTCACCCGTTTGCGCGCTTCAATGTCGCGGCTGGGCACGGGGACCGCCCCGAGGCGCCCCGGCTGCTCTCCAGCACGCGCTTCAGCTCGCTGCGGGCGCGGTTTAGCCGCGATTTGATCGTGCCCACGGCGCAGCCGCAAACGTCAGCCGCCTCATCATAGCTCAGGCCCGCGGCCGATACGAGCACCAGGATCTCCCGATGCTCGACGGACATCTTCATCAGCGCCGTCGCGACCTCGTTCATCGCGACCACATGTTCCTGATTGGGCTCGGTCGGAAGCGCCGTTTCGGGGATTTCCTCCACCGTCTCAACCTCGATCCGACTGCGGCGGAGGCCGTTGATGTAATGGTTGCGCAGGATGGTCATCAGCCAGGCCTTGATGTTGGTCCCTGGCCGGAACTGCGATTCGGCGGATAAGGCCTTGAGAATGGTATCGTTGACGAGATCGTCGGCCCGGTCGCGATGGCCGGTCAGCGCGCGGGCGACGGCGCGGAGGTGCGGAAGATGGGCGACGAGAAGCTGACGAAACGCGTCCGGCGCAGAATCGGCGCCGCTTCGATCGGTGCTCCTCGTTCTGCCTTCCGATCGCGGGTCGACGTTAGAGGTCATGGTGCTCCGTGGGGATAGGCGCATGTCCGCCGCTCGATCACACGCCGCATTGTGCCCCGACCTTCAGATAGTGTGACCGGCGGGAATTGAAAGGCTGGAACAGGCTGCGGGGTTTTCCGGGCGCGGCAGTTCGGCTACCCATGTCCGCGTGCAGCCCCGCGACATCCTTCTCGCCCTTTTCGGCATGGCCGTTTGGGGTCTCAATTTCGCCGAGAGCGCGTGAGGACGGCTTGGGCGTCGATCTCAAGGACCGACCCTCGCCCAACCACGGCCCGCGCCGCGGCAACGGTCCGGTCGATATCCTGCTCCTCCATTACACCGGCATGCCGACCGCGGCGGCCGCGCTCGACCGGCTCTGCGATCCCGCGGCCGAAGTCAGCGCCCATTACCTGATCGAGGAGGATGGGACGATCTGGCGGCTGGTCGACGAGGCGCGGCGGGCCTGGCATGCCGGCGAATCCGTCTGGGCCGGCGAGCGCGACGTCAACAGCCGCTCGATCGGGATCGAGCTCGCCAATCCGGGTCACGGCCCGGATTACCGGGTCTTCCCCGATGCGCAGATGGACGCGCTCGCGGCGCTGGGCCGCGAGATTCTGGCGCGCCATCCCGTCCCGTCGCACCGCGTGCTGGGGCATTCCGACGTGGCGCCCGGCCGCAAACGCGACCCGGGAGAGCTGTTCGACTGGCGCCTTTTGTCGGAGCGCGGCATCGGCCTCTGGTCGGACGCCTCGGTTCCTGCGGCGGAGTGCGCCGATCCGGCGGCGCTCATGCGGCGCTTCGGTTATCGCGACGCCTCTGCGGCGGCGATCGCCGCCTTCCAGCTCCATTTCCGGCCGACCAACGTAACCGGAATCGCCGATCCTGAGACGTTGGCCCGGCTCGCCGATCTGGCGGAACGGGCCGGGCTCGCCTAGATTCGGCTGGTCAGGCGGCCGGATGACCGCTGGCGGCCCAATTGCTTTGCGATTTGGGCCGCTGGAGGAAAGTCCGGGCTCCACGGAAAAACGGTGCCGGATAACGTCCGGCGGAGGCGACTCCAGGGAAAGTGCAACAGAGAGCAGACCGCCGATCCCGCCGGTTCCGACCGGCGGGAGGCAAGGGTGAAAGGGTGCGGTAAGAGCGCACCGCGCGGGCGGCAACGTCCGCGGCACGGTAAACCCCACCGGGAGCAAGATCGAATAGGGGCGGCACGGCGGAGCGATCCGCCAGGCGGTTCCGCGCCGCCGCCCGGGTAGATCGCGCGAGGCGCAGGGCAATCTGCGTCCCAGAGGAATGGTCATCCCCGATTCGCGAATCGGAGACAGAACCCGGCTTATAGGCCGCCTGACGTTCTATTTTCGTTCAAGGCGTAAATAGATGGTTAATTCGCGTCAGAACAAGAACTTTGGAAGAACAATAATCAATCACAAGCAAAACCTGGAAGAAGAATTTACCTTAACTGAGAGGAGGTTGAAGGACGCGCCTGAAAATCCACGCGAGATAGTGGGGCTCGGTCAATGAAATCCCTCGAAAATATTCAGCAAGTCGTTGACCTCCCATGAAATCCCATGGTATCCCATTCCATCCCACCATGAGGGGGGATGTCCCAGCGGCGTGGACGCGGAAGATCGAGCGCGACCAAAGGGGCCAACCGATCGGGGGCGGGTTGGACGCCACGGGCGATGTCGCTGAACACGGCTCTGTTCTTGAGCACGCATTTCACGCGTATAGACGGGAAGGGCCGCATCTCCTTTCCCGCGCCCTTCCGCTCGGCCCTCGCATTGCGCAACTCGCAGGGAGTCGTGATCTTCAGCTCGCCGTCCGACTCGGCGATCGACGGCGTCACCGTCGAGCGCATGCAGCAGATGGCGATCGCGCTCGAAAGCTTGACCCTGTTTTCGCAGGAGCGCGCCTTCTACGAGACCGCGATCTTCGGCGCCGCCCATGACCTCCAGATCGATCGCGAGGGCCGCTGCAGCCTGCCCAAGGCGCTGCTCGACAAGGCCGGGATCGAATCGGACATCGCCTTCGTCGGTCGCGGCAGCACGTTCCAGATTTGGGATCCGGCGAAGCTGGAGCGGCGGACCGCCGAATCGATCGAAGCCGTCAAGACCGGGCAGCTTGCCTTCCCGACCTTGCCCGCGGGGGCGCTGCTATGACCTCGCGGCCCCACACCCCCGTGCTGTGCGAGGCGGTGATCGCGGCGCTTGAGCCCAAGGCCGGCGGCCGCTATGTCGACGGCACATTCGGCGCCGGCGGCTATAGCGAGGCGCTGCTCGGCGCCGCCGATTGCAAGGTATGGGGAATCGACCGCGATCCCGACGCGCTCGCCGAAGGCGCGGCGCTCGCGCGGCGCTATCCCGGACGGCTCACGCTCATCCAGGGCCGCTTCGGCGAGATGGAGCGGGCGCTCGGCGACCACGGCGCTGCCCCCCTCGACGGCGTCATGCTCGATCTCGGCGTCTCCTCGATGCAGCTCGATCGCGCCGATCGCGGCTTTTCCTTCCGCGCCGACGGGCCGCTCGACATGCGCATGGAAAAAAGCGGCCCCAGTGCGGCCGATTTGGTGAATACGCTGCCCGAGACCGAGCTCGCTTCGCTCATCCGCGACTATGGCGAGGAGCGCTTCGCGCGCCGCGTCGCCGCCGCCATCGTCCGCGCGCGGCCGATCACGCGGACCGCGCAGCTGGCCGACATCGTGCGCGCGGCGGTGCCCGCCAAGGGCGAAGCGATTCATCCGGCGACCCGGACCTTCCAGGCGCTCCGCATCGCCGTCAATGACGAGCTGGGCGAGCTCGATCGCGGGCTGAAGGCCGCGGAGCGGATTCTGGCGCCCGGCGGGCGTCTGGCGGTCGTGACCTTCCATTCGCTGGAGGACCGGCCGGTCAAGTCGTTCTTCCAGCGCCGCGCCGGCAGGATTCCGTCGGGGTCTCGCCACCGGCCCGAGGCCGGCGCCCGTCCCGCGCCTTCCTTCCAGCTTCTGACCCGCAAGCCGATCGTGCCCGACGAGACGGAGATCCGGGCCAACCCGCGCGCCCGGTCGGCCAAGCTGCGCGCCGCCGAGCGGACCTCGGCGCCGCCCCTCGAGGAGGCAGCCGCATGATCCGGATCACCACGCTCGTTTGGATCGCTCTTCTCGTTGTCGCCGGCGGCACCGTGATGCGCGTCAGCTACCAAGTCCGCCATGTCGAGAAGCATCTGTTCGAGATTACGCGCGCTGCCGAACAGGAGCAGCAGGCGATCCGGATTCTGGGCGCCGAATGGGACACGCTCAACGATCCCAAGCGGATCGACCGGCTCTCCAAGCGCTATCTGGGGCTCGAGTCGACGCCGATCCGGCGGGTGGTTGCGCTTGACGATGTGCCGCTGAAACCCAGCCCCGACCAGATCGCGAAGCTTCTGGCGGAACAGGCCGAGATGAAGCACGGCAAGTCGCACGCGGCGCAAAGGACGCCGGCGCCGGTCCATGCGAAACCGCAGGCGCCGACGCTCGAGGCGCGCGCCAATCCGCCCTCCGTCGCGACGCCGGTCGCATCGGCGGAGGGCGCCATCGAGCTGCCGCGGCAGGGCCTCGTTTTCGCCCGGGCTGAGCGGCGCGAATGAATCGGGAGCCGGTCTTCGTTCCGGTTGAAGGGGTCATCCCCGCGCGATTGCCCGGCCCCGCCCTTCCCGAGAGCGTCGGGCAGCCGGCTTCGATGGTGGTCACCGTCGACGGGGTGGCGCGGCAGGTGCTGGAACAGGCCCGCACGCGGCTGGTGGTTGTCGGCGCGCTTTTCGCGTTGGCGCTGTCGGTCGTGGCCGTCCGGCTGGTGAGCCTCGCGGTGATCGCCGGTACCGAACCGGGGGCCGAGGCGCGCATCTCACCGCCGGCCGAGAAGCCGGTGCGGGCCGACATTCTGGATCGCAACGGAAAGGTGCTGGCGACGTCGATCGCGACGGCCTCGCTTTACGCCGATCCGGCCAAAGTTATCGATGCGCCGGAGGCCGCCCGTCAGCTCAACAAGCTTTTCCCCGAGGTCAGCTACGGCGAGTTCCTGCAGAAGCTGCAAGGCAAGGGCCGCTTCGCGTGGCTGAAGCGGCACCTGACCCCGCGCCAGCAGTATGAAGTCAATCGGCTGGGCATCCCGGGCGTCGGCTTCGAACATGATGAGCGTCGCCTCTATCCCGAGGGCAGCGAGATCGCGCAGGTGATCGGTTACGCCGATGTCGACAATCACGGCATCGCCGGGATCGAGCAATCCTTCGATAGTTACCTGGCGCGGGGCGCCGATCCGCTGAAGCTTTCGATCGACATCCGCCTGCAGCACATACTGCATCGCGAGGTCCAGCAGCAGATCGACACCTTCAACGCCAAGGGCGGCGGCGGCCTTATTATGGACACCAATACGGGCGAGATTCTCGCCATGGTGTCTCTGCCCGATTTCGATCCCGAGCAGCCGGGGGCACAGGTCGCCAAAACCGAGCCGGGTGAGCCCGATCCGCATTTCAACCGGATGACGCTCGGCGTCTACGAGATGGGCTCCATCTTCAAGGTCTTCAACACCGCGCTCTGTCTCGATAGCGGCAAGGTGAAGCTCACGGATTACTTCGACGCCGCCCATCCGATCCATATCGGCCGCTTCACCATCCACGACTTCAAAGGCGACGAGCTGCCGGGCTACGCCTCGGTCGCCGAGATCTTCGAGAAATCGTCTAATATCGGTTCGGTCCAGGAGGTGAAGCAGGTAGGGCCGGAGGCGCAGGAGCATTTCATGGAGAAGCTCGGCCTCACCACGAAGATCAAGCTCGAGGTGCCGGAGGTCGGAACCCCTGAGATCCCGCATCCCTGGCGGCCCGTCAATATGATGACGATCGCCTTCGGCCACGGCATCTCGGTGACGCCGGTCCAGCTGGTGCGGGCGATTTCGGCGATCGCCGACGGCGGCATCCTCCGGCCCGCGACTCTGATCAAGCGCCCGGACGGCGAGCCGGTGCCGGGAGTGAGGGTCATCTCGCCGGAAACCTCCGATACGATGCGGCGGCTGATGCGCCTGGTCGTGACGGGCGGCACGGCCAAGCAGTTCGGAAATGTTCCGGGCTATCTGGTCGGCGGAAAGACCGGCACGGCCGAGAAGATCTCGGCGCGCGGCGCCTATACAAAGCATCACGCGAATCTCAGCTCGTTCGTGGCGCTCTTCCCGATGACCGATCCGCGCTACGCCGTGTTCGTCACGATAGATGAGCCGCACGGCAACAAGCAGAGCGCCGGCTACGAGACCGGCGGCTGGGTCGCGGCGCCGGCCGCATCGCGCGTGATCTCCGCGATGGGGCCGCTGCTCGGCGTCCCGCCGGTCGACGAAGCTTCGCCCACCGTGCAGGCGAAGATGGAGATCGACGTCAACCCCAATGGCCGCCGCATTGCGTCTGATTGAGCTCATGAACCGGACCGAGACCGGCCCCGATCGCCAAACGCCGCCCCGCGACTTCGAGAAAATGCGGATCGCGGACATCGAGATCCGCGGCCTCACCGAGGATTCGCGCGCGGTCGAGCCCGGTTTCCTATTCGCCGCCTTGCCGGGTTCCAAGGCCGACGGCGCGGCGTTCATCGCGGAGGCGGCGCGAAAGGGCGCCGTGGCCGTGCTCGCGCCGAAGGGAACGAAGCCGACCGGCTCGTTGCCGATCATCGAGGATGCGCTGCCTCGCCGCCGCTTCGCGCGAATGGCCGCCGCCTTTTACGGCGCACAGCCGGAGACGATGGCGGCCGTCACGGGCACGTCGGGGAAGAGCTCGACCGTCAGTTTTGCGCGCCAGATTTGGAAGGCGCTGGGCCGGAGCTCGGCCAGCCTGGGCACGCTCGGCATCGATTCCGATCCGATCCAGCGCTATTCGGGTCTCACCACCGCCGATCCGGTGCGGTTGCATGCCGACCTCGCCGAGCTCGCGCGGGCCGGCGTGACGCATGCGGCCATGGAAGCCTCTTCGCACGGTCTCGATCAGTATCGTCTCGATGGCGTGACGGTGAAGGCCGCGGGCTTCACCAGCTTCGGACGCGATCATCTCGACTATCACGCGACGGCGGACGCCTATTTCGCGGCCAAAGCCCGCCTCTTCACCGAGGTGCTGCAGCCCGGCGGGACAGCGGTGCTGAACGCCGACATCCCCGAGTTCGATCGGCTGCGGAAGCTCGCGCGAGGCGCCGGTCATCCGGTGATCTCGTATGGCGAGCACGGAAAGGAACTACGCATCGTCGAGCGCCGGGCCACCGCCATCGGACAATCGGTGACTTTGGAGCTTTTCGGTCAGCGTTGCGCGATCGCGTTTCCGCTCGTGGGTGCCTTCCAGCTGATGAACGCGCTGTGCGCGCTCGGGCTCATGACTGCAACCGGCGCGGATGCCGCTTCGGCTGCCGATGCGCTGGAAAAGCTGCAAGGCGTCCGCGGGCGGCTCGAGCGGGTGGCGCGGCTTGCAAATGGCGCGGCAGTCTATGTCGACTATGCGCACAAACCCGACGCGCTCGAAACGGTGCTGAACGCCCTTCGGCCGCACACCGACGGCAAGCTCGTCATTGTGTTCGGTTGCGGCGGCGATCGCGATCGCGGCAAGCGGCCGATCATGGGCGAGATTGCGACCCGGCTCGCGGATCGCGTGATCGTCACCGATGACAATCCGCGCTCCGAAGAGCCTGCCGCGATTCGCGCCCAGATCCTGGCGGGCGCGCCGGGGGCGGTCGAGATCGGCGATCGGGCCGAGGCGATCGAAGCGGCGGTCAAAGCTCTCCGGCCGGGCGATGTGCTCGTCGTCGCCGGCAAAGGACATGAGCAAGGCCAGATCGTAGGCTCGGAGGCGCGTCCGTTCGACGACGCGGCGGTCGTGCGCGATGCGGTC
>Ga0070738_10003761_pt1 | contig 19259 bp, 20 predicted proteins | sample Coa_R2_2_FD_66446 | JGI IMG/M metagenome (GOLD analysis project Ga0070738, IMG submission 66446) | Surface soil microbial communities from Centralia Pennsylvania, which are recovering from an underground coalmine fire - Coalmine... | ecosystem: Environmental > Terrestrial > Soil > Unclassified ... | reverse complement strand
GCCTGGCGTGCCAGCGAGACCACGAACCAGGTGGGTGGCGACGGCTTGACCGGCACACCGTTGACGGAGGCGCGAATGTTGCCGGCCGGCGGCATCATCTCTTCATAGCGTATGCGCCCTCCGGCTGGGTCGATCCAGTAGCGAATGTATTTGGTTGAGCCGACATAGGGGGACAGGCGCAGGCTCAGGTACAGCACGCGCCCGGCGTAGGGCGGGGCGGGCCGCGTCAGAGCGATGCCGCCGGCCAGGAGGAGGACGACAGGGATCAGGATCAACAGGCGCACGCGATGGGTCATGGAATTACCTTCTTCACCACGAGCAGAATACCATGGGAGCAAGCAGAGCAGTACCGCCGCCTGGCACAACACCTGCACGTTAAGCAGGTACGCAGAAGGGGTTCGCAGATCAGGAGGTGTGCACATCCATGGCCCAACCCGACATCCCGGCCAACATTGACCCCAGGACCGTCGATCCGCAGTTCCAGTACGGACCCAATGCGCCCGGCGTGCCGGATCCGCTCGCCCTGCGCTTGCCCGACCGCGCCTCCTACGAACGGGCCTGCGCCGCCTTCGGCGTTACGCCCAAGAGCGACGAGGAGCTGCTGCGGGCGGCCGGCGTTTTTTCCGGGCCGGACTTCTTGCCCGAGCAGTGGGCGGCGCTCGGGCGCGACGGGCGCGTCTCGTACCGCCTCGACCAGATCTACTACTTCGCGCTCAAGGCGCAGCGTGCCGACGCGGAATGGCGCGCCGAGAATCGCGGCGAGGAGGGCCAGACCGGCGATGCACGCTCGGCCCTGCAGAGCGGGACAGCTCCCAAAGGCTGACCGCCGACGACCATCACCCTATCGCCGCATCATCATCCGGCAACGGGTAGTCACCCGGCTCCGAGTAGTTCGCCGGCGCGGAGGAATCCTGGTCCTGCTCGGGATGTAGCACCACGGGGTTGCCGGTCAGCGGATCGTGGATGATGAGGGGGGACATCTTCTTAGCAACGCTCAGACGTTCAGGTCGCTCAACGAACGCCGCACCCGCGCCAGGCCCATGCTCGATTCCTTCGCCAGGGCCTGCTGCTCGCCATCCGGCCGGCCCGCGGCGGCCAGTTTGCCCGGATTGAGCAGCCCGGCCGGGTCGTTACGGCGTTTTTCCACGGCCAGCTCGGCCGAGTTGTCGGTGCGGCTGCCCTCTTCCAGGACATAGGTGTGCGGATTGGCGATGGAGACGCCGATGCCTTCCATGAACTCGATCATGGCGCTCAGGTGCTCGCGTCCCTTGTATTGGACCAGCGGCAGCGAGCCCACGAACGGCCCGCCGCCCCAGCGCGCGTACTCGCCGTGCATCTGGAACTCGTCGCCATAGGCCGCCTTGATGGCGCGCATCTGTTCCTCGAAGCGCTCGGCGTCGAACATGGCCTGCAGGTAGGTGACCGATGGGTCGGCCTTCTTGGCCCAGGCCGTGGTGTGGTTCCAGGTGAAATCGGAGAGGCGCACCTTACTATCGCGCGGCAGGTGTGTATCCAGGGTGCCGCCGTGGCGCGCGGCCAGCGCGGCCACGCGGTCGACCTGCCCTTCGCCGACCATCAGCAGCGCCGAGGTGCGGTCGGTGGCGAAGGGGACCCGCGCGCGAGAGAAGTAGCGGGCGACGCCGGGCTCGACGGTGGAGAGCAGCCGCTTATCGATGGAGGCGTCGTCGAGCAGCTCCATGCAGAAGGCATGGCAGCGCAGGATATCCGGGAAGCTGAACACCGCCTGCTCCCAGGTGCGCAGCGGGGCCAGCGGCACCGTGACGTCGGACAGCACGCCGGTGGTACCGAAGGCATGGATATACAGGAGCAGGCCGGCGCCGCCAACGGTGTGCGGTTGCGGGTCTGCATCGACAGGATAGACCGTGGCGGCCAGGACGTTGCCGTCCACCAGCATGCCGTGGCTGATGGAGCCGATACCGCCCGAGCCGCCGCAGACGAAGCCGGCCACCGTGGCGGTGAGGTAGGTGCTGGGATAGATGCGTATCTCCTGGCCGGTGGGCTGCGCGGCGCGGTCCAGGTCGACCAGCTTGACGCCGGCCTGCACGCGGGCGTAGCCGTCGCCAACCTCCAGCACGCGATTCATGCGCATCGTGTTGATCACCAGCCCGCCATTGAGCGGCACGCACTGGCCGTAGTTGCCCGTCCCGCCGCCGCGTATCGTCACCGGCACGCGCAGGTCGTAGGCGGCGGCCAGCAGGCCGGCAAGCTGCTGCTCGTCGTGGGGCCAGGCCACGGCATCGGCGCGGCAGCCGTCCAGCACCTCGTCCAGTACGTTGGAGAACCAGGCATAGTCCTCCGAGTTGCTCTGCAGCACCCGCGGCTCGACGCTGATCTGCTCAGGGGGCAGCACCTCCTCCAGCCGCCGCTGCAACGCCGTGGCATCCACTCCCATCGTCTCGCTCCCAATACGTTCGTCGTTTCCATGTATCTTACATGCCAGCGCCCCAGCTGTCACTTCATTCGTCTGCTGTACAATGCAGTTTGGGAAGACCGACGGATGCCTGTTTCCGTGCGACCTCAGCGTTGCCACGTGGGGCTCGGATAGCAGGGGCAGATCTTACAACCCGAGAGGGGCTGATAGCATGGCCGAAGCCATAACCCTTGCACTGCCCGACGATGTAGCACGCCAGGCCAGAGAGATCGCCCGGCGCACGGGCCGCCCGATGGAAGATGTACTCACCGACTGGATCAGGCAGGGCGCCGCGCATGATGATTCGACGCTGCTTGAATCAGGTACCTCCTATCACATCTACACGCCTTACGGCAATGAAGCCGCTGCTCAGGCACTATTGGATGCACTGCATGAAGCCGAGGCGACTGAAAAGGAGCGATGATGGCACAGCCGGTGCGCTTCCCGTACACGCCGGCTGGTACAACAGAGGCACGCCTGATGCCTCGCCTCCCACTAACACTCAACTATGAGCAGCGCTCGATCGAGATCGTAGGGTTGTTAGATACAGGGGCAGCCGTGAATGTGCTGCCGTACTCAGCCGGGGCGGCACTTGGCGCGGAGTGGGACCAGCAGGCGACGGTCATCTCCTTGACCGGCACTGTAGGATCGGTCGAGGCACGGGCGCTGGTAGTATGGGCTGCGCTTTCGCATCTCAGGTTCCAGCACCCCGTCCGTCTGGTTTTCGCCTGGACACGTAGCGACGAAACACCAATACTTCTCGGTCAGACGACCTTCTTCATGGAGTTCGATGTTTGCTTCTTTCGCTCTCAGGCAGCTTTCGAGATCAGGCCGAAAGACGGGTAGGACCGCGGTTGCACTAGCTGTTGCCGGCCTCGGTATACTCTAGTGATATGGTTGCCTCAAGATTGACCGTGGCCCAGACCAATACGCTGGATCGTGAGGCATTCGTGGCGGCCCTGGGTCCGCTGTTCGAGGGTTCGCCGTGGATCGCCGCGGAGGCCTGGCCGGCGCGCCCGTTCTCCGATCTCGACCAGTTGCACGCCGCGCTGTGCCGCGTGATGTACGAGGCACCGCCCGAGCGGCAGGTAGCGCTCATCCGGGCACATCCCGATTTGGTCGGCAAGGCCGCGCTGGCCGGCACCCTGACGCCCGAATCCACCCGCGAGCAGGCCGCCGCCGGCCTGGACCGGCTCACCCCCGAGGAGATCGCCACGTTCAGTCGCTACAACCAGGCCTACAAGGAGAAGTTCGGCTTCCCCTTTGTAATCTGTGCACGAGAGAACAAGAAGGATAGCATCCTGGCCGGTTTCGAGCGCCGGCTCGGCAACACGCGCGAGCAGGAGATCTCGACCGCCCTGGGTGAGATCGCCAAGATCAGTTATCTGCGGCTGCGCGATGCCGTCTCCGCGGAGTAAGGGTCATGAGTACGCAGAGCATGTCATATCGCATCAGCTACGGCAAGGCGCAGGTACCGCTCTACCGCGTCTATGCCACGCCCCTCTCGGGCCTCACGCCCATACCGGAGTCGGACTTTACCGGCCGCGGCAATACGATCTTCGCCCTGTTGGTGGACGTGGAGGTCTTCGGCGAGAACTTTCTGCCCGCCTATACCGAGGGCGATAACTCCAGCGTGGTGGCCACCGACAGCATGAAGAACCTGGTGCTGGCACAGGCGCTTGAATACGAGGGGGCGACGCTGGAAGGCTTCCTCGACGTCCTTGGGCGGCGCTTCCTGTCCCTCTATCCGCAGATGCAGGCCCTGCGGCTCTCGGCCACCGAGCAGCCATTCCTGGCCGCCCGCGTGGCCAATGGCCGCGGCGACTTCAAGGATAGCGCCGTGCTGTTCAGTCGCTCGCAGGGCGACCACACCTTCGCTTCGCTGGACTGCGACCGGCAGGGCGACGGGGGCGCCTATCGCGTCACCGCGCACACCTGCGCCCGGCGCGGCCTGCAACTAATCAAGGTTACGGGCAGCTCCTTCACGCGCTTCGTGCGCGACCAGCACACCACGCTGCCGGAGCGCTCGGATCGCCCGCTGTACATCCACCTCGACGTCTCCTGGACCTACGCCGATCCGGGCGCCATGCTGGCCGGCGATCCCGGCGGATATGTCGCCGCCGAGCAGGTGCGCGACGTGGTGCAGTCGGTCTTCGACAGCTTCGTCAGCGAGTCGATCCAGCACCTGGTGCACGAGATGGGGAAGCGTCTGCTGGAGCGCTTTCCGGGCATGGCCACCGTCTCCTTCGAGGCGCAGAACCATACCTGGGACCCGGCCGTGGTCTCGCGGTCCGATCCCCGTGTCAAGGTGTACGTCGATCCCTTCCCGGCCTACGGCACCATTCGCCTGGCGTTGAGCAGGGGTGTCTGATGGGCCGGCTGACCACGCACGTGCTGGACACGGCACACGGCTGCCCCGCCGCCGATCTGGAGATCGAGCTGTGGCGTCGCGCGGCACAGGGCGAGCATCGTCTGCTCAAGACCGTGCGCACCAATGCCGATGGCCGCACCGATACGCCGCTGCTGGATGAGGGTGAGCTCGAGGCCGGCGTCTACGAGCTGGTCTTCGCGGTCGGCGACTACTTCGCCGGCAAGCTGCACCTTGCGCCGGAGCCGCCCTTTCTGGACCGCGTGCCGGTGCGCTTCGGGGTAGCCGATGCCTCTGCTCACTACCACGTTCCCCTGCTGGTCTCGCCGTGGGCCTACAGCACCTATCGCGGCAGCTAGAATTCAGGTATGTGGGAATCGTATCTGCGGCCGGCAACCCTTGACGAGGCGCTGGAACAACTTCGGCGCCACGCCGGCGCAGCACGTCTCGTGGCCGGCGGCACCGACGTGCTGGTCGAGCTGTCGCGCGGCGTGCGCCCGACCACCACGCTGATCGACATCACCCCGCTGCGCGACCTGCGGTATATACGTGCGGACGGCGACGCGATCTATCTGGGCGCCCTGGCAACGCACAACGATGTCATCGCCTCTGAACTCTGCATCGATCACGCGCTGCCGCTCGCCCAGGCCTGCTGGGAGGTCGGAGCGCCGCAGATCCGCACCCGTGCCACGGTGGCCGGCAACCTGGTAACCGCCTCGCCGGCCAACGATACCATCACGCCGCTGCTGGCCATGGGCGCCACGGCGGTGCTCTCACGCCCCCGCGAAGAGCGCGCGCTCAGCCTCGCGGACTTCTACACCGGACTGCGTCGCACGGCGCTGCAGCCCGACGAACTGTTGCGCGAGATTCGCGTGCCCCGACTGGCCGCCAACCAGCGCGGGATCTTCCTGAAGCTCGGCCTGCGGCGGGCGCAGGCCATCTCGGTGGTGAACGCGGCCATCGTGCTGACCTTCGACGGCCAGACGGTGGCCGCATCGCGCATCGCCCTGGGCTGCGTCGCTCCGACCGTGGTGCGTGTCCGCGCCACCGAGGAGCACCTGGTCGGGCGGCGGTTGGAAGACGACGTGTGCCGTGAGGCCGGGCGCCTGGCCGCATCGGAGATTTCGCCCATCGACGACGTGCGCGGGTCGGCCTGGTACCGGCGCGAGACCGTGGCGGCGCTGGTAGCCGAAGGGTTGCGCCGCCTCGCCGCCGGGACCGAGGCGGCCGGCTGGCCGGGGCGTCCAGTCCTGCTCGACACCGGCCAGGCTCCTGGACGCGAACCCGCGCCTTTCGACGGCGTGATCCGCACCACCATCAACGGCCGGCGCTACGAGTTATCCGGGGCGCAGGATAAGACCCTGCTGAATGCCCTGCGCGAGGATGCCGGGCTGACCGGCGCCAAGGAAGGCTGCGCCGAGGGCGAGTGCGGAGCCTGCACGGTCTGGCTGGACGGCCAGGCCGTGATGTCCTGTCTGGTGCCGGCGCCGCAGGCACACGGGGTGACCCTGACCACCATCGAGGGGCTGGGCGGCCATGGCGGCGATCTCCACCCGCTGCAGCGGGCCTTCATCGAGCGCGGCGCCGTGCAATGCGGCTACTGCATCCCCGGCATGCTGATGGCCGGCGCCAAGCTACTGCAGGAACGCCCGGCGCCCACGCTGGCCGAGGTGCAGGTGGGGCTCAGCGGCAACCTGTGCCGCTGCACCGGCTACCGCAAGATCCTCGATGCCGTGCTAGCGGCAGGAGGCCACGCATGACACCACGTTGGGCAGTAGGAGCGGGCAGGTTCGGTGTTGAGTCGCGCCTGACACTGCCTCCCCTAAAGGTGACCCCGGATGGCAGGGTACGGGCACTGAAGTGCCATACGTCCGACTTTAGTCGGTTCGTCCCTGCCAGGCGACTTCAGTCGCCGGTCCCGTCCACACCTGTGGCCGGAGGCCGCACATGACCGAGCTGCTGGGCGCATCATTGCCGCGGCCGGATGCGCTGGGCAAGGTGACGGGTGCGACGGCCTACCCGGCCGACCTGGTCAGGCCAGGCATGCTGCACCTCAAGGTCGTCTTCGCTCGCAGGCCGCACGCCCGTATCAAGGCCATCGATGCGACCGCGGCGTTGAGCTACCCCGGCGTGGTCGCGGTATTCACGGCCGCGGATGTGCCGTACAACGCCTTCGGGCTGATCGAGGCCGATCAACCGGTGCTGTGCGGCGACGTGGCGCGCTTCGAGGGCGACAAGGTTGCGCTGGTCGCGGCGGAGAGCCAGGCCGTGGCCGAGGTCGGGGCGCGCCTGGTGGCGGTCGACTACGAGGATCTGCCGGCGGTCGGCGACCCGCGCACCGCTATGACCCCCGGCGCGCCGCTGGTTCATGCCGGGCGCGACGACAACGTGCTGATCCATGTGCCGATCCGCAAGGGCGACGCGGCCGCTGCCCTGGCCAAAGCCGGCGTGGTGCTGGACGGCGAGTTCACCACCTCCTGGCAGGAGCATGCCTTCCTGCAACCAGAGGCCGGCATTGCCTATATCGACGAGCAGGGCCGCGTGGTGGTTGAGACGGCGGGCCAGTGGCTGCACCAGGACCGCCGCCAGATCGCGGAGATGCTGGAACTGCCCGAGGAGCGCGTGGTGGTCCGCTACGCCGCCATCGGCGGCGCCTTCGGCGGGCGCGAGGACCTGTCGATTCAGCATCTGCTGGCGCTGGCGGCCTGGAAGCTCGGGCGACCCGTCTCGCTGGTCTGGAGCCGCGACGAGTCGATCATGGCGCACCACAAGCGCCACCCCATGAACATCCGCTGCCGCTGGGGAGCGATGAAAGATGGGCGTATCGTGGCCGTGGAGGCCCAGATCGTCGCCGATGGCGGTGCCTACGCCTCGACCAGCGCCGAGGTGGTCAAGGTGGCCACGCTCTTCGCCAGCGGCTGCTACGAGGTGCCCAATATCACGGCCGACGGATATGCCGTCTACACCAATAACGTGCCCAGCGGCGCCTTCCGCGGCTTCGGCGCGCCGCAGGCGCAGTTCGCGGCCGAGGTGATGGTGACGCGCCTGGCGCAGGCCCTGGGACTCGATCCCGTGGAGATGCGGCGGCGCAATATCTACCGGGAAGGCAGCATCGAGCCCACGCAGCACCCGGTGCCCGCGGGAGTGAGCGCCCTGCCGGTGCTGGAGCGCTGCGCCGAAGAGGCGCGCAACGGCCTGGGCTACGGCACGAGAGCAAGCGCCCGCGAGGGAAGTGCGCCGCACCTGCGCCGTGGCATCGGCATCGCCTGCGGCATCAAAAACGTCGGCTATTCGTTTGGCTCGCCCGAGACATCCACGGCCACGGTCGAGCTGTTCGGGCGCGGCGAATACGAGCGGGCGCTCGTGCGCATCGGCGCGGCGGAGGTCGGGCAGGGGACGCACCTGGCCCTGCGCCAGATCGCCGCGCAGACGCTGGACCTGACTATCGAGCAGGTCGAGATGGTCTGCGACGACAGCCATGAGGCGCCCGATGCCGGCAGCGCCTCGGCCTCGCGCCTCACCCTGATGGCCGGCCGGGCCGTCCACGACGCGGCGATGGAGGCGCGCCGCGCCTGGGGCGAAACCGACGACCAGCACCTGGCGGTGACGCGGCAGTATCGCGCGCCGGCCACCACGCGGATGGATCGAGAGACCGGCGCCTGCGTGCCGAACTATGCCTACGGCTACGCCGCCCAGGCGGTCGAGGTCGAGGTGAACCTGCTGACCGGTCAGGTGCAGGTATTGCGCATCATCAGCGTGCACGACGTTGGCCGGGCCATCAACCGCCAGCAGGTCGAGGGGCAGATCGAGGGCTGCATCGCCCAGGGCATCGGCTACGCCCTGCTCGAACACCTGCAGGTGCGCGATGGCCATCTCTTGACGCCGTACCTGAGCACCTATCTGCTGCCGACGGTGCTGGATATGCCGGCGGAGGTGGTCCCCGTGGTGCTGGAGCTGGCCGACCCACATGGCCCTTACGGCGCGCGCGGCGTGGGTGAGATGGCCTTGGTGCCGATCACCCCCGCCATCGCCGCCGCCATCCACGACGCCACCGGCGCCTGGGTGACGCAGCAACCCATCACGCCGGAGCGCGTGCTGTCGGCGCTTCAAAGCGTGCGATAGGGACGCCTTGCTCTCCTACCTCCTCGCCCAATTGAGGTCGCGTCCGATCAACAGTTCGGTCATCTCAGCATGATGCGTATTCTTCATCGGCACAAGCAACGTGTCGAAGCCGTACGTGCGGGCGAGGTTGCGCAATTCGTCGACATTATCGTAGGTCATCAGGAAGTCGCCATGGAGGCCGGCCGCGATGCGAAACAACTCCTCATGGTCGAGAACGGAGTGGGTATATAGTCGGCTGCCGGCTCTCTTGCCACCTGCAGTATAAGGCGGGTCAATGAAGTAAACTACATCCGGACGCTGAGAGTGCTGTTGCATGACCGCGAGACCATCGCCGTGAATGATCCCTATGCGGTCGCGAATTGCCATAATGTTCTGTATGCGCCGATACAGCGTACGAGGATACCAGCGTGACTTGAGCCCTCTGCCGTTCTCGCCCTGCTTGACCAGGCTTGCTCCCGGTGCCAGGATACCGCCCCGGTTAACGCGATTCTTCAGGATCGTGGCAAAGGCTCGCTCCTTACTGCCTTGAGGAGTTCGGCTCAGTACGAGACGCACCGCCTCGTGCGTCATATTGAAGCGCACAATTTCGTCGGCTAACCACTGGCCATCCCCGGCGATGATTGTCTCCCACACTGCTGCTACGTCGCCGTCAAGTTCCACCATAAGCACGCGCTCGGCCATACGTTCGAACGCCACGGTCAGGCTAACAATCCCCCCACCGGCGAAAGGTTCAATCAGCAATGCAGGGCGTGGAGACCGTCGAGCCAGCCAGCGCCTGATGTGTGGAACGAGCCACGTCTTGCCACCAGGGTAGCGGAAGGGGCTGCGCTGAGGCACGGAAGCGACATTCACAATACGCCCTAACGCGGCACCGCCTGGCGTGGGCTCATTACACGGATTCTCATCGTCGGTAAAGAGGCTGGGTTGATACAGTAAGCTCACATCGCCCCCCTATCGGCTACGTCTGGCTCAGTAATATCCAGAACAGTTGGTGCATCGGGTGGCGCACCCGTCAGCTTGACATCGAGGCGGGTTTGGAGTTCATCGATGAACGTCTGGATCGGACCAATTGCAGGTCTTGTGATGCGGTCAAGCGCTGGTTCGAATTGGCTGTAGATGCGCTCGGATAGCACAAGCGTGTAGACTTGATCCGCGACATTGTACTCCAGGTCGTAGATCAGCCACACAATGTCAGCCTGCTCGGGCGTGACTCGCGGCAACGTAGGCAACGTCTGGTAAAAGCTACGCTGCACGGCTACCGCCTGCTTCTTGCCCCAACTCTTGAGGATTCCGCCTTTGTAAAGGAGTTGAGGCCCAAGTCGCTTGCGTGATGACGAAAGGTAATCGGGGCGGGGATAGAGCACCATTCCAGACCAGTCCATGGTCAAGCCAGCAGCGCGATTTTGCATGTAGGCCTCGAAAGGCCGGCGCACATTGCCCGAAATGTACACGGCCTGTACCTCCAGTGCGCCAAAGTCTGTCAGGCGGCCGCGCTCATCGTAGCTGACCAACACTACGTCAATGTTGCCAGCAGACAGGCCGTGACTGTCATGCAACGGAACCTCAACTAGCGAGGTCCACGCCACACCCTTTGGGAAAAAGAATGCAGAGGCGTCGACGGTGACGCGCCAGTCTTGGCGAAAGCGCACAGGGCAGGTGATAACCGCCGTTTCATTATGGCGGATGCTGCACACGCCCAGAGGATCATTTGCTTTATCTTTTGTGCAGGAGGGGACCCTATTATTGAAGGGACAAAGCCGGTTTTGGCGATAATACTCGGCCAGGGGAGACAAATTATCGGTGGGAAAACCGAACACTTCCCCTAACGGCTGTTGTGGCCGCTGTATCCCCGGCATTTGCGCTCTCCTTGTACCTGATGGGTGTAGTTCCAGTATGCCGTCCTGCGGGTCAGAGACAGCAAAGATATACACGCGCTCCGCCTGTCTGGCACCCAAGTGCTCCTACCAGACACCTGTAACCGCAAGGTCGCCGCTAATGGAACAATAGTACTATATACCATTTCTGCACGGGGTTGAAAGTCGAGCACCGATGGCAGACACTGAGAGCATGGAAGCCCGAGCCTTACAATCGCGACACGCTCCTCCTGGTGTGCTCAGGAACCCTGCCCCGTGGGCGGAGGTCGTACCCGGCGCCGGTCACACGAAAGTCGACGATCTGCTGTGCCGGCCGGACGACGGCTGGCGTTACGAAGTGGTTGAGGGGGTTTTGGTCCGTATGGCCGGGAGCGGAGAAGAGGCGACGACCATCGCGGGGAACGTGTACTTCGCGCTGAGAGCTTTTGTGCAGCCGCTCCGCCTTGGCGTTGTGACCCCAGCGGCCGGCGTGTACAGGTTCCCCGGCGCCGAGACAGGGTTGTTGCCCGATGTCGGCTTCTACCGCGCCGAGCGCCGATCCGAGATTACAGACCGCACCAAACCCATCCCCTTCGCGCCCGACCTGGCCGTCGAGGTAGCATCCCCATCGCAGGATGGTGACGCCATGGCAGCCAAGGCGCGGCTGTATCTGAGCGGAGGAACACGCCTGGTCTGGGTGATCTGGCCGCGGCGACGGGAGATCGACGTGTGGCGCCCTGATAGCGACGAGCGGCCGGCTGAAACCCTCGGCCTCGACGATGTGCTTGATGGGGAGCAGGTCGTGCCCGGCTTCACCTGTCCGGTGGAAGCCGTATTCGCCGATCCACTGGCCTGATGGATCGAGAATCGTGAGCGGCACTTGTAGTTATGCAACTCGTCATTGATCCTCGTGGCGTTTGAGTCAGATGACGCATAGCGCCTGAGACGCGTGGCGCGGGCGAGAGGGCCTTGTGGTATAGTCCGGTTGAGTGGATACACCAGACATGGGACGATGCCAGTATGACAAGTCACGCACAGGCCATGCCGCCGAATTACATCGCTCCTTGGGCCGAAATCGTGCCCAATATGCCGCGCATGACCGTCGCCGAACTCGCCGCACTTCCCGATGATGGATGGCAGTATGAGCTGGTGGATGGGGTGCTGGTTCGTATGCCGTTGAGCGGTGGAGAGGCTTCGAACATCGCCATGAAATTGGGCGGACGTCTCAGCGTTTTCGTCGAGGACCATGCCCTCGGGCGTGTAACAGGAGAGGCGGGCGGCTACGATTTCAGTGCGCTTGGGCAACCCGATACCGAACTCGGACCGGATGTGGCATTTGTGCGAGCCGACAACGTGCCCGCTCGCACGTCGCCGGAATACAGCAGAGCATGGCCGGTCGCGCCCGATCTTGTCGTTGAGGTCGCTTCCCCTAATCAGTGGCGGCCCGCGTTGTCGGTAAAGGCCCAACGATATCTCGCCGCGGGAGTGCGGCTTGTTTGGGTCATCTGGCCGCGCTGGCGAGAGGTTGACGTGTGGCACCAGGGAGACTTGGAGCCTCAAACTCTCAGCGTGGACGACATGCTCGACGGCGAGACGGTGGTCCCGGGTTTCACCTACCCTGTCGAGAGACTCTTTACCTGACAGGAACCAAAGATTACGCCGGCCGATCAGGTCGCAAAGGTGGGGATGGACGGACTTCAGATGAGTGATCTGCGTATCACGGCGGGGCCATTGACGTTCCGGGCGAGCTTTGAAGAGGAGAACGCGCCGCAGACCTGCGCGGCCTTCAAGTCGCTTTTGCCGTTTCGCAACAAGATCATCCAGGCCCGCTGGAGCGGAGAGGCGGCCTGGATTCCGCTGGGCGATTTCAAGGTAGGTGTGGGCTTCGAGAACCACACCAGCCACCCGGCGCCCGGCGAGATCCTGCTCTATCCGGGCGGCTACAGCGAGACGGAGATCCTCTTCCCCTACGGCGCCACCATGTTCGCCAGCAAGCTCGGCCAGTTGGCCGGCAACCACTTCCTGACCATCGTGGAGGGGCGCGAGCTTCTGCGCGACCTGGGGCGCCTGGTGCTCTGGCAGGGCGCACAGGAGATCGTCTTCGAGAGCCTGTAGCTTCCCCCATGTCAACGCTGCTGGTCCGCAACGCCGCGCAGATCGTGGCCATGGACGACGCCGACACGCGCTGGTCCGATGGCGGCATCTACGTCGAGGAGAACGTCATCCGGCAGATCGGGCCGTCCGCTTCCCTGCCCGAGACGGCCGACCGCATCGTCGACGCGCGCGACCTGGTCATCCTGCCGGGTCTGGTCAATACCCATCACCACTTCTACCAGACGCTGACCCGCAATCTTCCTGCCGCGCAGAACGCCACTCTCTTCAACTGGCTGCGCATTCATTACCCTATCTGGGCCGGCATGACGCCCGAGGCCATCTACGTCAGCAGCAAGATCGCCATGGCCGAGCTGATGCTCTCGGGCTGTACGACCTCCAGCGACCACACCTACATCTGGCCCAACGGCGCACGCCTGGACGACCAGATCCAGGCGGCGCAAGAGATGGGACTGCGCTTCCACGCCGCGCGCGGCTCCATGTCCGTCGGCGCCTCGAAAGGAGGTCTGCCGCCCGATGAGGTGGTGGAGAGCGAGGAGGCCATCCTGCGCGACTCGCGCCGCGTGATTGAGCAGTATCACGACGCGAATCGCTATGCCATGCTGCGCGTCGTCCTGGCGCCGTGCTCGCCGTTCTCCGTCTCGCCCGACCTGATGCGGCAGAGCATGGAGTTGGCCCGCTCCTACGGTGTGCACGGTCATACCCACTTGGCCGAGACGCGCGACGAGCACGAGTTCTGCCTGTCCACCTTCGGGCGCACCCCGGTCGAGCTGGTCGAGGAGCTGGGCTGGGTCGGGCGCGATGTCTGGCACGCGCACCTGGTGCATCCCGCGCCGGCGGAGATCGCGCGGCTCGGTCACGGCGGCACCGGCATGGCCCACTGCCCCAGCTCCAACATGCGGCTGGCGTCGGGCGTCGCGCCGCTCGGCCCGCTACGACAGGCCGGGGCGCGCGTGGGCCTGGGCGTCGACGGATCGGCCTCCAACGACGGGTCGCACCTGCTGGCCGAGGCGCGCCAGGCGCTGTTGCTGCAGCGCGTGGGCGGCGACCCGGCCGCCCTGACGGCGCACGAAGCACTGCACCTGGCCACGCGCGGGGGCGCCGCCGTGCTGGGCCGCGACGACATCGGCTATCTGGCTCCGGGCATGGCCGCGGACTTCATCGGCTATCGCCTCGACACCCTGGCCATGGCCGGGGGCGCCGTCCATGACCCGCTCGCCGCGCTGGTCTTCTGCCAGCCGCCGGCGGTAGACCTGAGCGTGATCGACGGGCGCGTGCGCGTCCACGGCGGCCGGCTGCTCGACGTCGACCTGCCCGCGCTCATCGCGCGCCACAATGGCATCGCGCGCGCCCTGGTACGTGGTGAGCTGCGCTGACTCAGTAGTAGTCCTTGTACAGCAAGGCGGCAAAGGCCAGCAGCAGGGCCGAGGCGGCGAGGAGGCGGCGCGTGAGTAGCGCGCCGGGGCCGTGCTTCCGCACGCGGCCGGCCGCCGCGCCGCAGGCATAGGCCAGCACGGTGAACTGGCCCGCCATATATAGTGCGTGGTAGTAGCCGAGCGCGGTCCAGCGCCAGGGGCGCGGCATCGTCCAGTTGGTCAGCTTCTGGGCGCCCTGGTAGAGGTGAAACACGGCGGTGATGCTGGCGCCGGCCAGCAGGGCGCGGGTGAGGCGGTCGCGATGGTCGAGGGCGTGGTCCAGGCCCTCGCCCCAGGCGTCGAGCTGGCGCTCCAGCAGCACGTTGACCAGCGGCAGCAAGGCGGCATCGCCGAGCAGCGCCGAGCGAAACTGCAGCGTGCCTTTGTACTCGCGAACGAGCGGGTTACCGCGCCAGAGCATCCAGGCATGGCCGAGCGCGTTGACCCAGAAGGCCGCCACGCTGGTCAGGCCGAAGATGGCCAGGGAGCGCCGAGTACGGTCATCCACGCTCACCGTGCTCAACACAGGTCGCGGGGGACGGAGAAGGTCCACGTCTTGGCGAAGACGCGCACCGGGCCTTCGTAGGCGTCGAGGAGATTGGTCACGTGGAAGCGCGTCGCGTCTGCCGACAGCGTGCTGTGCGTCTCCACGCGCGTCTGCCACTCACCTCGTCCGACGGCGATGGTGCGCTCGCACCCCGCCGCGGCCGAGAGGGGATCTCCGGCGACGATACCGTAGGTATCGCGCTCCAGCACCTCGTAGGTGAGCCCGTCGGCAGCCAGGCGGAATCCTTCGGCTGACTCCACGGCCATCTCCACGCGGCCCGTCGCCACGTCGTGGCTCACCGTCGTCTTACCATCCTCCGGGCGTAGGACCTCCATCTCCGGCAGGGCGGACCCCTCCGCCGGCCCGAACGGCGCGAGATCGGCGTCCTCCGGACGCGGTTGTCGCACCGGCAAACTCAGGCTGCTGGCTTCCCCGGTGAAGAGGCTCAGCGTCACCGGTTCGGGCGAGGGCCAGGCCCAGGGCCAGTAGGTGGGCGAGACGGCAAGCCGCCAGCGATGGCCCGCCGGCAGCGCGTAGGCGACCGCGTCGAGGCGCACCCTCACCGTGTAGCGCTGGCCTGGCTGCAGCGGCGTGGGCCGTTCGTGGCTCTCGCGGTGCGTCAGGTTGAGCAATCCGCGCGTCACCAGGGTCGAGGCGCCGGTTGGGGCGACGTCGCACAGCCGCGCCACCAGCAGCGCTAGCGGGCGATCCACGGCCAGCGTGAGCGTGACCTCCGGGAAGCCCAGGATCTCCATGCGCTCGTCCAGCGGCGCGGAGGTGAAGGTCAGCGAGCGACCATCCTCGGCGCGCTGGTCGGTCGGGCAATCCGCCGTCCCGCCATAGCCGCCCCACTGGCCCGCGTCGATGCCGCACTGCTGCTCCCCCAGGATCTCGAGGCGCACCTCGCCGGCCGCCGCGTCGTCCAGGGTGCCGGCGTTGAGCGCGTAGTGCCGCTCCTTGATATGCGGCGAGGGCCAGGCCGGCTCGGCTACCCAACGCCCGGGCCGCTCGGCGTAGAAGGGCCGCGGCTCGACCGCCTCCTGCATCCAGATGCGCAGCATCGGCTCGTCCATGATGCCGGTCTCGATCCCCTTCAGCCAGTAATCCCACCAGCGCAGGCACTCCTGCAGGAAGCCGATGGCCGGCCCCGGCACGCCCTGATGGGGATACAGGTGCGCCCAGGGGCCGATCAGCCCCTTGCGCGGACCGGGCAGCCCGGCGAGCAGGCGGGGGATGGCGTTGGTGTAGCTGTCGGCCCAGCCGCCCACCGCGTAGACGGGACAGGTGATGGCGCTGAAGTCCTCGCACACCGAGCCGTGTTGCCAGAAGGCGTCGCGCGTCTGGTGCGTCAGCCAGGCCTCGACGAAAGGCGGCGTGCGCTCCATGCGGTCCAGCCAGATCTCCCGCCAGCGCTCCCCCACCACGTCCGGATCGGGCGGCCGGGCGTTGTAGGCCAGCATCGTGGAGGCCCAGGAGAGCATGGACATGCCGTGCACGCAGCCGCCGATGTAGTGCACGTCGTCGGCGTAGCGGTCGTCGGTAGAGCAGACGGTGATGATCCCGCCCAGTTCCGGGGGGCGCCGCGCCGCGATCTGCAGGCCGTTGAAGCCGCCCCAGGACTTGCCGATGATGCCGGCCTTACCGGTGCACCAGGGCTGGGCGGCGATCCAGGTCAGGGCCTCCAGCGCGTCATCCTGCTCCCGCGGCAGGTATTCGTCGTACATGATGCCGTCGGAATCGCCGCTGCCGCGCAGGTCGATGCGGATGGTGGCGTAGCCATGGCCGGCAACGTACGGGTGCATCAGCGCGTCGCGCGTCACCGTGCCGTCGTTCTTGCGGTAGGGGATGTACTCCAGGACGGCGGGGACCGGGTTCTGTTCGGCGTCGGCGGGTAGCCAGATGCGCGCGGCCAGGCGGCACCCGTCCGACAGGGGTATCCAGACGTGCCGGATTTCGCGCACGGCGCGCGGGAAGTCGGTGACAATACGCAAGGACACGGCTGCTTTTCTCCTCCAGGGCGACGGCCATCGCTATGAACGAGGGATCGTCCGGGGCCGCCGCAGGTTCATTATAGCGGTATGGCGGTGCGGCCGATCACCAGTTGGTGAACGCGCCATCCGCGCGCCGCAGGTGCGGCAGCTCGGCCATCTGATACGGGTAGCGCCGCGCCGCCTCGCGGTCGAACTCGACGCCAATACCCGGAATCGCCGGTGGCAGCAGGTAGCCGTCCTTGAATTCCGGGACCACGGGGAAGACATCGGGCAGCACCAGGCCGGTCGGCCGGGGTAGCTCCAGCACCCCGACGTTCGGGCTGGCCAGACAGAGCTGCAGGCAGGCCGCGGTGCTCACCGGCCCGTTGGGGTTGTGCGGCGCCAGGTTGATGTAATGGGTCTCGCACCACCCCGCGATCTTCTTGGATTCGGTGATGCCTCCGCCGAGCGTCGGGTCGATGCGCGCGTAGTCGATGAGGTCTTCCTCGATCAACTGGCGGTACTCCCACTTGCCGGAAAACTGCTCGCCCGCCGCCAGCGGCACGCCTGTGCGCGCCCGCAGCGCCCGGTAGCCGTTGGTGTCCTCGGAGCGCAGCGGATCTTCGACGAAGTAGGGGCGGAAGGGCTCGATCTCCCGGCATAGCGTGGTCGCGTCGGCGGGGTCGAGCCGCGTATGCACGTCCAGGCAGATCTCCACCTCATCGCCCAGCGCCTCGCGCACCGCCGCACATTGGCGCAGCGCCGTGCGCACGGCCGAGCGCGGCTCCAGCACCTCGCCCTCGGTCGGCAGGCCCCAGCGCACGAAGCGGTAGCCCTGGGCCATGGTCTGGCGGCAGCTCTCCACCAACTCCTCGATCTCGCCGTGCTCACCGGCGTTGTGCGGATAGCAGACGACTTTATCCCGCACCAGGCCCCCGAGCAACTGGTAGGCGGGCACGCCGTGCAGCTTGCCGGCGATGTCCCACAACGCCGTGTCGATGGCCGCGATGGCCGAGGCCCCCACGCGGTCTGCCGGGAAGAAGCCGCCGCGGAAGAGCACCTGCCAGAGGTGCTCGATGCGCGTGGGATCCTGTCCGACCAGCAGCGGCGTCACGTGGCGGACGAAGCCCACCACCGCCTCCTCGCGCGAAGTCAGGTTCGACTCGCCCACGCCCCAGATGCCCTCGTCCGTGTCCACGGTCACGAACAGCCAGTTGCGCCGCCCGCTAAACACGGGGTAGGTCTCGACAGCGGTTATCTTCATGGCTACCTCTCAAGCCCTAGTCATTCCTCGACGTGCCAGCTCTGTGCCGCCAGTATCTTACCGTCCTCCAACGGTACCTCGTGGGAGCCCAAATTGACGGTGATGCGCGCGCCCGAGCTGAAGGCGGTCTGCTGCACCTCGCCCTGCTCATCCAGGAAGCGATGGTCCAGCATCTCGTCGAGCCCGAAACGCCGGTGCAGCTCGGCCACGGGGATAGCATAGCGCAAACCCTCCCGGACGGCCGGCATATCCAGGTGATACTCGTGGAAGGCCGGCGCTCGCTTCCCTCCTCTTCGCGTGCGATAATTCTGGATGACTAATGTCTGGCCCGGCCGCGTTGCTCTTGATCGCCCGACGTGGGATGATAGACCTATGGAAGCTCGCTCGTTTCCCCACGCTCCCCTCGCTCCCTGGGCCGAGATCGTTCCGGGCAGGGGGCCCATGACGGTCGACGATCTGGAGCAGCTCCCGCCGGACGGATGGCAGTACGAATTGGTCGAAGGGGTACTAGTGCGCATGCCGCCGAGTGGCTTCGAAGCCTCCACGATCGCCCTCATCCTGGGCAGCGCCCTCCTATCCTTCGTGCAGACATCCGGCTTAGGGCGCGTGACGGGGGAGCAAGGCGGCTACATCCTCGACCCCATCCATCCCCACGACACGGAGGTAGCGCCCGACGTGGGCTTTGTCCAGGCCTCCCGTGTGCCTCCCCGCGCATCTCCTGCCTACGCCAAGGCCTTCCTGGGGGCACCCGATCTGGCGGTAGAAGTCGCCTCACCCACGCAGTATCATCCGGCGATGGACGCCAAGGCCCGGCTGTATCTGGGGGCCGGCACGCGCTTGGTGTGGGTGATTTGGCCGCGGTATCAGCAGGTCGATGTGTGGCATCCGGGGGCAACGGCGCGGACCAAGACCCTCGGCATCGACGACACGCTGGACGGGGAAGACGTCGTCCCCGGTTTCACCCTCCCGGTAGCAACGCTCTTCTCCTGATGTAACCTACGTCCGCCTTGCGGAGCCACCACGGTTGAGCCAGCGGCCTCCCGCGCTCATACGACACGCTAAGTAGGTGCAGGTAAATTCGTGTTAGGCCGCGTGCGGGAGCGGCGCCTCGTTCTTGCGCCGGGGGGCGCGCTTGGACGAATCCTTGGCCCCCTTGGGCCGCCCAACGGGGCGGCCC
>Ga0070738_10003758_pt1 | contig 19264 bp, 13 predicted proteins | sample Coa_R2_2_FD_66446 | JGI IMG/M metagenome (GOLD analysis project Ga0070738, IMG submission 66446) | Surface soil microbial communities from Centralia Pennsylvania, which are recovering from an underground coalmine fire - Coalmine... | ecosystem: Environmental > Terrestrial > Soil > Unclassified ... | reverse complement strand
CTTCCAGGACCACTTCCACGCCGGGATCGCCGCGATCGGCGCCCTGTTCATCCTGGCCCGGATCGCGAACGCCCTCTCGCACGTCGCGGCCGCCTGGCTCGCGAAGCGGATCGGCCTCGTCAACACCATGGTCTGGACCTCGCTCCCCTCGAGCTTCCTCCTCCTCACGGTGCTCGTCGCTCCGAGCTTCGAGATCGCGGCGATCCTGTTCGTCCTCCGCGAGGGCCTCGCCCAGATGGACGTGCCCACGCGCCAGAGTTACGTCATGGCCGTCGTGCGCCCCTCCGAGAGGACGTTCGTCTCGGGCGTGACCCAGCTCGTGAGGCTCGTCGCCTGGGCGATCGCGCCCTTCTTCGTGGGCTGGCTCATGACGTTCTCCGAGGCGACGCCCTTCTACCTCGGCGCCGGGCTCAAGATCGCCTACATCGTCCTCCTCTACGGGAGCATGCGCGGGATCCGTCCGCCCGAGGAGGCGGAGGCCCCGGCGCGCAGCCCGAGCGCGGTCCGGATCGCGGCGGGCCTGGTCCCGGCCCGCTAGAGCTTCCTCAGGAGCGCGAGCCACTCGCGGCCGACCCGGCGCTCGATCGAGTCCGGGGCCTTCTCGAGCCGCTCGATCGCGAACGCCTCGCCGAAGCCGGCGCGCACGTCCTCGGCGCTCACGGCGAAGGGCGGGTTCCCGGGCGGCGCGGGCTCGTAGAAGAGGCCGAAGAGCCGCCCGCCTTTCCTCAGCACTCTCACGACCTCGCGCACGTAGTCATGACGATCGCGCGGGTCGATGGCGCAGTAGCACGTCTGCTCCATCACGTAGTCGAGGGACCCGGTCCGCAGCGGGAGGTGGCGCACGTCGCCCGCGACGTAGCGAACGGGGCCGCCGGCGAGCGGCGCGACCGCGACGGGCGAGAAGTCCACGCCGACGACCGAGAACCCCCGCCGCGACAGGAGCTTGGGCTCGTGGCTCCTCCCGCAGCCCACGACGGCGACACGTCCCGGCGCGAGGCGCTCGGGCTCCTCGTCGAGGAGTCGCGCGATCGGCGGAGCGACCCGATCGATCTGCCAGGCGGTGTCCGCCCGCACCCAGCGGTCTTCCCAGTAGCTCCTCTCGCTATGTTCCACGTGGAGTATCGTATCGACTTGACGCGGGCCTCGTGAGCCCGTATGACTTCCGCCATGCCCAAGGTCAAGTTCACCAAGGAAAAGAAGGAGATCGAGGTCCCGAAGGGGGCGAACCTTCGCCTCGCCATGATCGAGAACGGGATCCCGGTCTACCGCGGCGTTCACCAGAAGAACTACGCGAACTGCGGCGGCAAGGGCCAGTGCGGCACGTGCCGCGTCTACATCAAGGATGGCGACCAGAACGCCTCGCCCAAGGGCCTCAAGGAGCGCCTGAGGAGCGTCCTCGCGTGGTGGATCATCGGCCACGAGGACGAGGTGCGCCTCTCCTGCCAGACGACTGTCGAGGGCGACATGACGGTCGAGGGAACGCCCGAGTTCAACTGGTACGGAGAAGAAATCAAGTACACGACGCGCCCCTGCGAGTAAGCGACGCGCCGAGGGCCGCTTCCGCGCGGACGCAGCTCTGAACCTGGCGCGACGACCGATCTCGACCATCATCGGGCCATGCCCGAAGCACTCCACGTCGGGATCGAGCTCGCCTCCGCGGGGATCCGCGTCGTGGCGTCCACGGGGCAGCGCGTCACGATCAGCGGGACGCGCGCCCAGGACCCGGCCGAGTGGCTCGAGCTCGCCCTCTACGGTCTCGCGGGCCTGAACGGGCCCGTCTACGCGACCGTCGCCGTCCCCGTCGCCATGCCGATCTCCGAGCGGGAGCTCATCGTCCGCTGCGGGCGCTCGGCGCGCTTCGAGGGCGTCTTCGTCTGCAGCTCGCCCCACGCCCTCGCGCGCGGCGTCGAGCGTCACGAGGGCTGCGTCGCGATCGTCGTGGACCCGCAGTCCGCGTCGGTCGCGCTCGTGCGGCAGGGAGCCTCGTCGGGGCTCGACCAGGACTCGGTGCGCCCGATCGCCGGACGCGAGGCGCGCGAGATCGCGATCGCCGTCCGCTGCCTCGTGAAGCCGCACCCGCGCGAGACCGCGTGGAAGCTCATGCGCAACGTCGTCGTCGCCGGAGACGACGTCGAGCTCGACCGGATCGGCCGGCACGCCGTCGTGCGCGAGCTCGAGTCGATCGGTGCTTCGCCCTGGCTCGCGACCGATCCCTTCCTCGTCGCCGCCGGCGCCGAGCGGCTCGCCTTCGAGATCGATCAGGACACCTGGCGAAGGCTCACCTCGCCCAGCTCCCGTAGAAGCTGATCGCGCACGGGGTTCTCGATTCCGGTGCGCGTGCAGCGCGCGTTTACAAGCGACGCAATTGAAGCGTGCGTGTAAAGCCGCTCGTGCATTGGATTTTCAGAGAGGGGTGTGACCCGGCACCTACGGTGCAAGTATTCCCACTCGGAGCGGGGGCGATCCCTCGATCGCGGAGACCCGCTCACAGAAAGGCGGAGTGGGGTGAAGTCACGCATGTGGCTCGGGACCTCTTTCCTTGTCGTGCTCCTCGGCTGCGGCGGAGGCGGCGGATCGGGCGGAGGCGCGCCCAGCACCGCCACGAACGACAGCGTGGCCCAGAACCCCGTCATGGCGGTCGCCGACCTCGACGGCTCGGGGACGCCCACGACCCTCCTCATCGACACGAGCCAGCCCTCGGGCTCGCGTGTCCTCGACGTGGTCACGACGGACGCTCAGGGCAACCTCATCGAGACGGGCAGCTCGCCGTCCGCCGAGGCGGCCGCGAACGCCGTCGTGAACGCAGGTTCGGTCAGCCAGACGACGACGCTCCCGTTCGGCAACGCCGGAACAGTCGTCGCCCAGGCGGGGCAGTGAGGTGACGCCATGAGACTGCGGAACGCGATCCCGATCTCTCTCGTCATCGGCGGCCTGACGCTCGCCTTCGCCCGCTCGGCTCCCGCCCAGCAGGCGACGACGCCCTCGCCTCACATCTACGGCGTCTTCCCGAACACGGGAGTCTCGGGCGAGCCCGTCATGATCTTCGGCCACGGGTTCGACCGGAACACGGCGAACGACGCTCTCACCTTCAACAACGTCGCCGCGACGGTGAGCTTCGCGACCCACCACATCCTCTTCGCGCAGGTCCCGAACGGACTGCCTCTCGGCGTGGTGAACGTCGCCGTGACGGTCTCCGGGACGGTGAGCAACGTCGTCACCTTCACCGTCGTCGCTCCGACTCCGCCCGTCATCACCGCGATCGTCTCGTCGAGCGGCGCGCCCTTCACGCCGGTCGTGATCCAGGGGACCGGGCTCGGCGGCATCGGCAACACGTTCTGGGGCCGTCACCACATGTGGGACAGCTTCGTCAGCTGGGGAGCGACGAACAGCCACTTCGCGTTCTTCACGAGCACGGCGGTCTTCACGGTCGTTCCGCCCCAGCTCCAGCCCGGCACGGTCCAGGTCGGCGTCACGGTCCTCGGCCAGGCGTCGAACACGCTCCCCTTCAACGTCACGGCGGGGAACCCGGGCGGCTTCGGCGGCTTCGGCGGCTTCGGCGGCGGTCCTCCGCAAGGTGGCGGCCCCGGCCCGTTCGGCGGTCACAACGGCGGGTTCGGCGGAGGAGGCTTCGGCCCGCCTCCCTTCGGCGCCCCCTGATCGCCCGCACGACAGTCCAGCAAGGACGCGTCGTCTCTACGCCCGGAGGTCCTCGTGGACCCGCCGGGCGTTCCCTTTCGTTGGGACATGTCGAGCGCCGAGGTCGCCCGCGCCATGGGTCGCGGCCTCGTCGTCCCGCGCGACCTCGAGCGGGACCTCCTCCGCTGCGCGGTGGACGTGCGGGCCGCCGCGGGTGACGCCGACCTCGTCTTCGTCGGACGCTCGCCCGAAAGCATCTACGATCTCCTCGCGGGCGCGCTCGTTCGCACGCGCTTCCGGGAGCAGCTCAAGCTCCTCCAGCTCTCGATCCGCGACCACCCGCGTCGGCTCGAGCACGAGAGCCCCGGCACGCTCGAGCGGCTCCGCGCCTACCTCGACGCGGTCGGCCTCGGTCCCGCCGGGATCCTCGCGCGCGCGCGCCCCGTCGCGTTCGTCGACCTCGTCTGCAGCGGCGAAACGTTCCGGAACCTCGCGGCCGCGCTCCGCGAGCTCGCCGGCACGCGCTGGCCTTCGCTCGCCGGGAGGCTCCGCTGGATCTGCCTCGTCTCGAGGGAGCATTGCGATTGGAAGGCCGGCGACTCGCGCTGGACGCGCCAGTTCCCCGACGCCGTCCGTCGCCTCGTCATCGATGACGAGCTCTGGGACTATCTCGGCAACGAGCAGGACAAGACGACCCCGAGCTACACGCCGACACGCTGGGGCTCCGCCGCCAGCGCGGAGCCACTCGACGGCGACCGCGCCGACGCGCTGAAGATGGCGCGCGCGCTCTACCGCCTCGGGGAACGCTCCCGCGCGCGCCTCGCCGCCCGGCTCGACGAGCTCCGCGACGCCGACCCCTGGATCCGCGCTCTCGCCCGCCAGCTCGCGCGCTCTCCGCCGGCCCCGCCGTTGCTCGGCGTCGAGCGGAGCGTGGTCATGCGATCCCTACGTCTCATTCCCCTCGTCACCGTCGGCATCCTCGCGAGCGCTGCTCTCGCCGACACTTCGGTCCGCTCGCCCGGCTCGATGATCGAGCTGGGCTACGACGGGAGCGCCCCGGACGACGCGCGCCGATTCCTGCCGCCCACGACCCTCGGGGTCCTCGTCCCCGGGCAGCCGGTCTCGGTCACGATCGACCTCCGCCGGTTCATTTTCCCGGCAGGTTGTGCGGATTCTGCCCGCGTGCAAAGCGCGACTCTCATCGTTCGCGACTCAAACCTCGGCGAGACCGTCCACCCGATGGCTCTCGCGACGGGCCCCTCCGCGAGCGCGACCGTGACGATCACGGTACCCGACGCCCCGACGCTCGACCTCGGATTCACCGCCGAGACGGAAGGCGGTTGCGTCGCGCGTGACACGCACCTCGAGGCGTTCTACCACTTCGCCGTCGACACCCAGGCCGCGGTCCTCTCGTTCGGCGCCGCGGCCCAGCAGCCCACTGTGAGCGGGACCGTCACTCCGGGCCACGCGCTCGTCGTCGACTACGATCCGCCGCGCCTGAACGCGACCTACGGCACCGACGCGGAGGGCAACGCGATCGCGCTCGCGTCGTGCAGCGCGACCTACATGGGCCAGGACACGATGTCGCTCGGCGCGAACGTGACGTTCCTCGACGCCGACGGGAACCCGCTCACCCAGCAGCCGAACGCCCAGGTCGTCTACCAGGCCGGTCAGCCGCGGACGGCCTCCTTCACGGTCCCGACCGCGGCGCGGAGCTTCACGATCTACGTGAGCGCGGCGAATTACTACGACCCGCGCTGCGGCTACGACAGCAACGGCGGCAACAACTTCACGTTCCCGGTCGCCCCCTCCTCCACGTCGGGGTTCGTGGGAGGCCTCGGTTCGCGGTGACGATCAGTCGAGACGGACGGGCGCCTGGGCGGGCCGAGCGGGCTCGCCCTTCTTCCTGAACGCGCGCGAGTCCTCGACGAGCGCGCCGTAGGACGTGACCTCGGCCTGGCGGCGCTCGTCGTCCCAGCCGAGGAGCGGGCCCATGAGGTCGGCCGTGCGCGCGGCCACGCGGAGGCCCTGGTCGCGATCCTTGAGGAAGACGAGCGTCCTCCGTCGGAGCACGTCCTCGACGCGCCGGGCGAAGTCGTTCGTGACGGCGAAGGGGACCTCGGCCCAGACGTACGGCAGGTCGGAGACGATCCTCTCGCCGGGGGCGAGGCCCGCCTCGCGGCCCGCCCGGACGACGGCGCCGGCGCGCGCGCCGTAGGCGTGGAGGAGGTGCTCGGCCACGTCCTGCGGGACTCCGTGCTCGCGCGCCACGTCGCGGGCGCGGGCGACGAGGTCGGTGCGCTCGTCCATGCCCTGCGCGCCCGGGAGCGGCGTCGTCTCGGTGCGGCAGCGCGGGTCGATCGCGCCGCCGAGCGAGCCGATCTTGACGAGGACGCGGTCCACGGCCTGCTCGGCCATGAGCCGGTAGGTCGTGAGCTTGCCGCCCGCGATCGCGATGAGGCCCGGGAGGACGTCGAGCACCTCGTGCTCGCGCGAAACGTCCGAGGGGTGCGCCGGGTCGGCCGCGATGAGCGGCCGGAGGCCCGCCCACGTCGAGACGACGTCGTCGGGAGTCGCGCGGAGGCGCGGGAAGTAGTGGTTCGCCGTGTCGAGGAGGTAGTCCACGTCGAGCGAATCGGCGAGGCAGCGGTCGGGGCTCGAGGGATCGTCCGTGTCGGTCGTACCGACGTAGCTCCGCTGGCCCCAGGGGATCGCGAACAGGACGCGCCCGTCGCGCACGGCCGTGAGGACGATCGCGTGGTCGAGCGGGAGCCGATCGCGCGTGAGGACGAGGTGGATCCCCTTCGTCGGACGGAGGTAGACGCGGCCGTTCGAGATGGGCCCGAGGAGCTCGTCCGTCCAGGGCCCCGCGGCCGAGACGGTGATCTTGGCCTTGATCTCGACCGGAGCGCCGCCCGAGAGGACATCCTTCGCGAGCACGCCCGTGACCGAGCCCGACGCGCTCCGCCGGAAGCCCGTCACCTGGAAGTAGGTCGCGATCGTCGCCTCGTGCGCCGCGGCGTCGACGGCCGTCTCGACCGTGAGGCGCCCGTCGTCCGTCATGCAGTCGTAGTAGAGGGCGCCGGCGCGGAGCTCGTCCGAGAGGAGCATGGGCTCGAGCCTCTGCACCTGCCGGGGCCGGAGCATCTGATGGCTCCGGTAGTTCTTGAAGACGGCGAGCGCATCGTAGAGCCACATGCCCGCCGCGACCTTGAGCGGGCCGGCGCGGCTCGAGCGGTAGATCGGGAAGATGAACGGGAGCGGACGCGCGAGGTGCGGCGCGAGCTTCATGAGCACGGAGCGCTCGCGCGTCCCCTCGCGGACGAGGCCGAGCTCGAGCTGCTCGAGGTAGCGGAGGCCGCCGTGGATGAGCTTCGAGCTCGCCGAGCTCGTACCGCGCGCGAGGTCGCCCTTCTCGATGAGGGCGACGCGCAGGCCGCGGAGCGCCGCATCGCGAGCGATCCCGGCGCCCGTGATCCCGCCGCCCACGACGGCCACGTCGAACGAAGTGCTCTCGAGGTTACGGCGCACCTGGGCGCGGTCGAGCATGGGTGGAATCTAGCATCGCCTCGGTGCGTCGTTCTTGTGAATGGCCCACGCGACGACGGCCGCCTCGGCGACGGCGAAGAGGCCGAAGAAGACGGCGCGGCTCCCTCCCACCAGGTGGAGCGGGAAGCGCGCCTCGAGGAGGCGACCCAGGTCGCGGCCCTGCGCCGCGAAGAAGTTGTCGAGCGTCAGGAACGCCATCACGGCCGCGAGGAATGCGAGCGGCGTCGCGAGGAGGGCGCGCACGAACGTCCCGAGCCTGCCCGGCGGCTCGTCGTCCTCCTGGCCCTCGAGCACCGACGCGATCCGCGGGATGAGCTCGCGGTTCGCCTCGGGCACCTCAAGCGTGAAGAGCTCGCGCGCGCTCACCCAACGGACCGGGACCTCCGGGTCGGTCGCGCGCGGCTCGCCGCGCCCCACGAGGACCGTCCAGTAGAAGCGGAGGTGGACGCGGCGCTCCGGGTACTCGAAGGTCCGCTCGTCGAAGAGGCCGGCCGGCGCCGCCTCGACGCCGAGCTCCTCTCTCACCTCCCGGACGAGCGCTTCCTCCCACGACTCGCCCTCCTCGAGCTTGCCGCCCGGGAACTCCCAGGCGCCCTCGAGGTGGCTCCCCCGCTTGCGGCGCTGGACGAGGATCCGCTCGCCCCTCGTCACGAGCGCGACGGCGACGCGCGTCGTCGGGACCGCCACTCAGCCGCCCACGATCTCGAGGCAGCGCTCGTAGAGGCGCGCCGTCCGCGCCGCTCCGCGCTGCCTGAAGCTCGCGACGAGGCAACGCGCGAGGCGAGCGAGGACGGCCCGGTCCGTGGCGCGGACGAGGTGCTCGGGACGCGCGCGGATCCCGGCCTCGCGGAGGAACTCGCGGCAGTCGTCGCGCGTGAGGAAGCGGCCGCGCGCGAAGGCGTCGATGAACGTCTCGCCGCGCTCGTCCTTCCAGCGGACGAGGAAGTGGAGCGGGAGGTTGACGGGCTCGAGGGCGACGCCGACCCGCCGCGCGAGGAGGAGGTAGACGCACGACAGCGACGTCGGGATCCCGACGCGACGGTCGAGGACGCGGTTCAGGAAGACGTTCTCGGGGTCGCCGTAGTGCTCGACGTCGCCGCGGAAGCCGCGCTCGTCGTGGAGGAACCTGCGGAGGAGCCCGCACGCGACGGCTTCGGAGCGCGCCGGGTCGAGCCGCCCGCGGAGCTCCTGCGCCATGCCGTCGAGCGCCGCGCGGTAGGCGGCCACGTCGAGGTCGGGGTACTCGAAGCGGGCGAGGAGGAACGCGCCCTCCTCGAGGTCGGCGCCGTTCGCGACGAGCCGCTCGAGCTCGCTCTCGAGCGCGCGCGTCCTCAGGGCCTCGAGGCCGGCGCGGGCGCGGGCGCGGAGCGCGGCGTCCTCGATCTCCTCGACCATGGAGCGGAGGAGCGGCGTGCCCGGGGCGTCCGCGGAGAGCGCGGTCGCCGCGGCGTCGCGGACCGTCGCGCGCTCGTCTCCCAGGAGCTCGAGGAGCGCCCGGAGGCGCCCTGGATCGGCGGACTGGGCCACGGGCCGCAGGATACCTGATGTCGCGCGCGGGGTGGCGGTGGCCGCGCACGCGCGGAGAGCGACTACTGGAACGTCCACGTCCCGTAGTCGTCCGGCTCGAGGAAGTTCTGCTTCGTCTGCGACCAGCACGTGAAGTCCGGGCCTTGCGGCCGGTAGCGCCCGATCTCGACCCGGTGTGTCTCGCCGGGCTGCGGGCATGCGATCCCGAGCGAGGTCCACGGCACGGCGAGCTCGACGGACCAGCCCTCGTCGTACATGGACGCCGCGCTCGCGAAGGGCGGATACCAGGAGTGGTCGCCGTCGTAGAACGTGCTCCCGCTGAAGTCGTAGGGTCGCGTGATCATGGCGGTCCAGGTGACGTCGTTCGGGTTCACGATGATGTGCGCGTGCGGGATCGCGCTCGCACCGAGCGAGAAGAAGAAGTCCACGCTGTCGCCCGCGTAGACCGCGTCCTCGTGGCGCTTCCCGACGATCGTCATCTTGCTCGAGGACGGCTCCTGGCACTGGACGAGGACGTAGAGCTTCTGCGAGTCGTAGGTCACGAAGGCCTGCGTGAGGGGCGTCGCGACCTGTCCCGCCTGCATGCAGGGGACGAAGGCTCCGATCGGCTGCACCGTCTGCCAGGCGAGGTCGTCGCCTTTACCATCGATGATGGGAGCCGGCACTCCGGCGGCGAGCCGGGTGATCGCGGCGGACCGCGTGAGCAGGTTCGGGTTCGGCGCGATGTCGAGGTTGACGGCCGCGCTCACGAGCGGACCGACCTGGACGGTGAGCGGACCCGCGAGCGTCCCGGCGAAGACCTCGACGACGAGCGTGGTCGGCGAGGCAGCGTGCACGACCTGCTGGATCCCGCGGACCATGACGCGGGGGAGCCTCCCGTCGCCGAGCGCGAGGCCGGTGCCGTGGATCGTGATCGTGTCGCCCACGTGCAAGGGAGTCCCGTGGTCGATCGAGGTCATCGTGGGTGGCGTCTGGGCGTCCACTTCAGGGGGCAGCGCAAGGAGGGCGCGCGGGCAGACCGCGAGCGGCTGGCCCGGATCGCCGTGGAGCAAGACGAGCTGGGCCCCGGCGAGGTTCGTGTAGTAGTCGATCTGGATCCGGTGCCAGCCCTGCTGGAGCGTGACCTGGTTCGTGACGACCTGGCCGTCGATGAGAAGACGCGCTCCGGCGTCGCACGGGAGACCGAAGCCGTGGACTCCCGGGTTCTGGATGTAGATCTGCCCGTAGAGCTCGGCGCGGAACCGGACGGCGGGGAACTGGATCCCGAACGCGCCGGGCCCCGTCAAGTTGATCGGACCCAGGATCTTCTCGTCGTCGGGCGTCCGGGCGAGCGTCGTGTCGAGGAACGAGGTCACGTCCACGTCGTCGGTCTCGCGGAAGAAGAGCGCGTCGAGCCCGAAGTTGCCGCCGACGGTGTAGGGGAAGGCGGGCGCCGTCTCGTCGCCGACCGTCACCTTGATCGGGCCCTGGTCCACTCCCGGCGGAACGAGGACGGTGAGCGCCGTCGGCGATGCCGCCTGGACGACGGCCGGCATGTCCGTCGGGCCGAACGTGACCGTGTTCGTGTCCGGGGTGGGGCCGAAGTTCTGCCCGGTGAGGACGACGGCCTGCCCGCGCCGGGCTCCCTGCGGGGTCGCGCTCGCGACCTGCGGGAGCTGCGCCGTCTGCGAGCCGTTGCTCGGGAAGAGGAGGTTCGTGGGACAGATCGCGAGCCCCTGCCCCGGCTGAGCGCAGAGGAAGCGGCAGACGGGCTCGGTGCCCGGCTCGTCCACGAGGTTGATGAAGAACCCGAGCCGGATCGGGTGGAAGCCCTGCGCGAGGTCGAGCTCGCCCTTGCCCTCGTTGTAGGCGTGGAGTCCGTCGTTGCTCACGACCGTCTTGTTGTCGATCGTGAGGACCGAGCCGTCGTGGGAGCCGACGGTGAACGCGTAGTGGCCCGCGACGGGGGCATAGAAGTAGCCGGTCCAGGTGGCGGCGAAGGTCTCGAGCGTCGGGACGTTCAGGCTCCAGGGCGCCGAGGCGGGGAAGTCGATCACCGGGTCGAGCCGCGTGAGGGCCGTCGCGGCGAGGTCGGCGAGCGACGGCACCTTCGAGAGCGTGGACTTGAACGAGACGTAGGTGCCGGTGAGCCCCGAGCCCTGCGGCGTGTCGGGCTGGTCCGAGCTCGAGGTCGACGACGAAGATGACGTGGTGCGCGAGCCGACCGGCGCGACGCGCCCCGGGTCGGTCGGCGTCGAGGGGCTGCTTCCCGGGAGCGTCGGGCGGCGGCCGAAGGAGAAGCCCGACGTCGGGTCCGCGCCGCCGCGTCGGCGGGACTCCGGGCGCTCGTCATGCTCCTCCGGGCGGTCCGAGACGCGCTGCTGCTGGGCGCGCTCGTCGGCCGTGGCGACGCGGCGCTCCGCGTCTTCGGAACTGACCGGAGGTGCATCGAGCCGGGCGCCGGACGAGCCCGCCCTCTCGAGCGTCGAGGACGTGCGTGGCGTCTCGGTCTCACCGAGGAAGAAGAGAACGCAGATGATCGTCGCCACCATGACGAAGATGGAGAGCGCCACGCTCTGCTTCGAGATCCTCATGTCCTCTCCCCGACTCGGTGAAGAAGCAATGACGGTACCGGCGCCCGACCGCTCGCCACGTGACCAGGATCCCTTCGATCCTTTCCGTTTCCCGTATCCGGGAAGGGGCGTTACTGGCCTTCGGGAGGCGGCGCGGGAGGCGTGGCCTGCTGCGGGGTGGCCTGCGGGCGATGCTGGGCGAGCATGCGCGCCGTCCCCTCGCTCGCTCCCTGGGCGAGCCGGTCGAGGATCGGACCCGCGCGCTCGCCGCCGGCGCGGACGATCGCTTCCGCGATCGCCTCCTGCACCATGGGCTCCTGCTCGTTCGCGAAGGCGCGCTCGAGCGTCTCGAGGGCGTTGTCCTGCCCTTCGGGCTCGACGTCGCCGAGAGCTGCGGCGACGCGCGTCCGCACGTCGGGGCTCGGGTCGACCATGAGGTCGGCGATGCTCCGCTCCTCCTGGGCGTCGGCCTGGATGCGAGCGAAGATCTCGAGCGCCCGGAGGCGCGCGAGGTCGTGCCCGAGCGAGGCCACCTCGACGAGGGTCTCGAGGGCAGCGCGGCGCACGTCGCGCGCCATCTCCCGGTTGCCGGCGATCTCGGCGAGTCGCTCGACCTGCTGCTCCTCGAGGAGCTGGGCCTCGAGCTCCTCGAGCGCCCGCTGCCGCTCCTCGTCCGTCGCGTCCTTCGCGGCCGCCTCGTCGAGGAGCTCGTCTTCCTTCTTCTTCTCCGCCTCGGAGGCCTTGCGCGCCGGCGGGAGGGCCTCGCGCTTCTTCGGGAGGCTCGCGACCCTCCGCCGCGGCACGGGCTGGGGCCTCGGCTCGGGGCGCGGCTTCGTGGTCTGCGGTGGGTTGAGGAGGATGGTGGCGGCGATCGCCACCAGCACGGCCAGGCCACAGAGGACGGGAGTCTTCAACGCCCTCGCTCCAGGCTCAGTCTAGCGTAGAATCGCGGCAAAGGAGAGCCACCTCATGAAGCTCGGCGAGATCGGCGTCGGGGCGACGTTCATCGCTCCCGACCTCCAGACGAAGGTCGACAAGGTGTGGATCGTGCAGCAGCGCGACGGCGCGAAGGTCCGCGCGACGCGCCGCGACGGACGGTTCGCGGTCTTCGCCGCCGACACCGACGTGAAGCCGGGCCCGCGCCCGCACGGACGGCGCAACAAGTAGAGCTTGCGGTCGGTCGGCGGCTACACGCTCGGGCGCCTCATCGCGCGCGGCGCTCACGGCTCCGTCTTCGAGGCGGTCCACGAGAACGTCGCGTCCCGCCGCGTGGCCGTCAAGCTCCTCGACACGAAGGACCAGGACGAGAAGACGGTCGAGCGGTTCATCCGCGAGTCCGAGATCCTGGGGCGCGTGGACCACCCGAACGTCGTCCGGGTCCACTCGGCCGGCATCGCGGAGGAGGGCGCCATCTTCATCGCCATGGAGCTCGTCCAGGGGAGCGACCTGGGCAAGCTCCTCGAGCGGGGCGCCTCGACCGAGGAGGCGTGCCGCTGGCTCCTCGGCGCGGCGCGCGGCCTTTCGGCGCTCCACGCCGAGGGGATCGTGCACCGCGACGTGAAGCCCGAGAACATCCTCGTGAGCGACGAGGGCACGGCGAAGATCTGCGACCTGGGCGTCGCGCGCGACGTGAACCGGCAGACGATCCTCACGGCCGCGGGCGACGTGATCGGGACCTTCGACTACATGTCGCCCGAGCAGGCGACGGGCGAGACCGTGGACGCCCGCACGGACGTCTTCGGGCTCGGCGCCGTCCTCTACCGGATCCTCGCCGGGAGGCCACCCTACGAGGCAGAGACCGCGATCGAGGCACTCCGCGTCGCGAGCTTCGCCGCGCCGGCGCGCCCCGGAGGGAGCCCGATCCTCGAGTCGCTCTGCCTCCGCGCCATGAGCCGTGAGCCCGCGAAGCGTCCGGCCGACGCCGGCGCGTTCGCGGACGAGCTCGAGCGGGCGCTGGTCGCGACTCCCTCGGAGGAGCGCGTCGAGAGGGTCCGGATCCTCGTCCGGCGGGCGCGGCCGGTCTTCATGATCTCGCTCCTCGTCGCGGCGCTGCTCGCGATCGCGTGGATCGTCTTCCGGCACGGCGGGATCGACGAGCTCGCCCGCGCGTCGGCTCATCTGGAGGCACTCGAGCGCGCGACGCGCGCCGGCGCCGACGCTCTCCGGCGGGGGAAGGACGTGATCCAGGCCTCGGACGAGCTCGAGAGAGCTCTCGGCGAGGCCGCCGCGGTCGCGAGCGCGGCGCCGACACGCGAGGTCGAGGCGGCGTGGGACCGCGCGCTCGCCGTGGCCGCCGAGACGGCTCTCGTCGCCGGCGAGCCCCGGCGGGCGCGGGCACGGGCCGCCGAGCTCGCCTCGCGCGCGCCCCAGGCCGCGTCGTTCCTCCTCGCGGCGCAGGTCGAGCTCTGCCTCGAGGAGCCGGCCGCCGCGTGGGAGTGGCTCGCCAGGCCCGACGATGCGAAGGGCCCCGAGATCGCGATCGCGCGCGCGGCGGCGAGGTTCGCTCTCGCCCGGGACGTCGCGAGCGTCGCCGCGGTCGCGTCCGACGTGCAGGAGGCGCTCCCTCCGGTGCGGGGGCCGATCGCACTCCTCGCGGCCGAAGCGTTCCTCGGAGCGGGGGACGCGCGGAGCGGGCTCGCCTGGGCCGAGCGGGGCCTGGCGGAGAGCGCGCAGGATCCGGCCGCCCTCGCGGTCGCGGGCGAGGCGCACGTCGCCCTCGGCGACCTCGAGGCCTCGCGCCTCGACGTGCGCCGCGCGGAGGAGCGCCTCGCGTCGGCGCGCGAGCGGGGGCCGATCTTCGCCATCCCATCGGCCGAGGAGCGCGTCGCGCGCGCGCGCGGCGCCCTCCTCCTCGCGCGCGGCGAGCGCCACGCGGCGGCCGAGGCGCTCGGGCGCGCGCAGACCGCTTCGGTCGGGCGGCGCGCCGGTCGGCTCGCGCTCCGGCGCGCCGAGATCCTCTCGGAGGGCGGCGACCGCGGCGCCGCCGAGGACCCGCTCCACGCCGCCGAGAGGGCCGGCCTCGGCGCCGAGGCCGCCCTCCAGCGGGCTCGCGACCGCTTCGCGCAGGGCGACCCGGCCGCCGCGCGCCGGATCGCCGCGAGCGCCGGAGCGGGGCGCGCCGCGGTCCTCCTGAGGGGGCGGCTCGCGATCCTCGCCCTCGAGCTCGAGCCGGGGCCCGAGGCTTCGCAGGCGGCCGAGACGTCGCGCGCCGAGATCGCCACGCTTGCCGTGCGCGACGGCGACGCGGCCGCTCTCCTCTCGTGGCTGGACGTGAGTGCGCACCCCGCGGCCCACGAGGGCGGCGCCGAGGCGCTCGTCCTCGCCGCGCACGAGCGTCTCGCCGGCGGCGACGAGACGGCGGCGGCCCTCTTTCTCCAGCGGGCGCGGGCGCTCGTGCCGAGGAGCTTCGCGCACGGGGTCGGAGCGCTCGCGGTCGGCACGGGGCGCTTCGGCGGCTCGCTCCACCCGGGCCTCGTCGGCGCCGCCCGGGAGTGGCTCCGAGCCGCTCCCGCGGCCTCGCTCGCCGACGCGGGCGCGCTCGTCCTCCTCGCGCGGCTCGAACGGCTCGATGGCCACCCGCAGAGAGGTCTCGCCTGGGCCGGGCTCGCCTGCCGGGCCGACCCGCTCGACCCGCGCGCCTGGCTCGAGCAGGGCCTCGCGGCCCTCGCCTCGGGGCCGGGCGAGCGCGACCGCGCCCGCCGCTCCCTCGAGACCGCGGCGCGGCTCGCGCCTTCGCCCGATCCCGAAGCCCTCGTCGGCCTCATCCGCTTCTCGCTCGAGGAGCGCGAGGAGAAGCGCGCCGAGTCGCTCGCGGCCGCGCTCCTTGCCGGCCCCTCGGAGCCGGGGCTCCTCGACGCGCTGGCCGACGCGGGGAGCGGGAGCGAGGAGATCGCCCGCCTCGTCGCCGAGAGGCGCGCCCGCGAGGAGCGGGACGAGGCGGCGGCGCGCGAGCTCGACCAGCTCGCCTTCAAGCGCCAGGAGGACCTCGAGGCGTGCGACCGCGCCTACAAGCTCTCCCCGACCCCGCGGCGCCTCCTCAACCGGGCGTCGGCGCACGCGCGCGTCGCCCAGTACATCGACGCCCTCCTCGACGAGGCGACGGCGGCGCTCCTCTCGGGCGACGGCGTCTTCCCCCTCTTCGAACGGTCGCGGAGCGTCGCCGTCCTCGACGGCGGCGAGACCCGGCGGCGCGCCGATCAGATCGGAGGCGACGGATCCGACCCTGCCCACGCGCTCGCGCGCGCCGTCCTCATCTTCGCGTCGGACGCGGGGCGCGAGCGCGACAAGCTCGGGACCGACAAGAAGACGCGCCTCGCCGCCTGGAGCGAAGGGCGCGACGCGCTCGAGGGCGTCTGGCAGCGGGAGCCGGCGCGCGCGTCGCTCTGGGCTCTGCGGGCCGTCTACGGCCGCGCGGTCGGCCGCGAGGAGGAGCCCGAGCGCGACCTCCTCTTCGCGCGCGCGGCCGGACTCGAGTCGGTCCCCTCGGTCGAGTATCTCCTCGCCCGCGTCTCGGCGGCGACCGGGGATCGGCGCGCCGCGATCGCTCACCTCGACCTCGCGATCAAGGGCGGCTTCGTGCACGACCGCGTCCACGCCGACCTCGACGCGGGGGCCGAGGGTTGGTTCGGCAACGACGCCGAGCTCAGGAAGCGGCTCGAGCAGCTCGTGCGGTGAGGGCGTGGGAAGCAGTATCAGCATCAGGAGCAGGAACAGCATCAGGAGCAGGAAGGACTACTTCTCCCTCGCCCTGAGCTGCGTCAGCTTGCCCTTCACGAGAGCCGCCCACCGACTCCCGGGGGCGAGCGCCTGGAAGCGCTCGAGGTCCTCGACCGCCTTGGAATCCTCGCCGCGCGAGGCGCGCGCGAGGCCTCGGAGGCGGTAGGCCTCGGCGGCGCGCGCGTCCACCTGGATCGCGTGGGTCCAGTCGTCGATCGCCCCGGCGAGGTCGCCGTTCGTCTGCTTCACCTCGCCGCGCGCGATCCAGGCGTCCACGAGCCGCGAGTCCAGAAGGAGCGCCGTCGAGTAGTCGGCGGACGCCCCCGTGAGGTCGTCCTTGCTCGCCCGGATCAGGCCGCGCACGAGCCAGGCGCGGGCAGCGCGCGGGTCGAGCTTGAGCGCGGCCGCCACGTCCTCGAGCGCGCGGTCGAGCTCGCCCTTCTTGCGGGACGCGAGAGCCCGGTTGATCCAGGCCTCGGCGAGGTCGGGCTGGAGGGCGAGGGCGCGGTCGAGGTCGTTGAACGTGGCGTCGACGTCGCCTCGCTTCAACCTCGCCCAGCCCCGGTCGTTCCAGAGCCTGGCGTTGCGGGAATCCAGGTCGATCGCCTTCCCCATGTCGTCGATCGCGCCGTCGAGGTCGCCCTTCTGGAGACGCGCCGCGCCGCGGCGCGACCAGCTCGAGGCGACCTTCCTGTCGAGCTCGATCGCCTTGCCGTAGTCGGCGATCGCGCCGTCGAGGTCACCGGCCGCGGTCCGCATGGACGCCCGCTCGAGCCAGGCCGGGAGCGAGCGCGGAGCGAACTCGACGACCTTCGTCTGGTCGGCGATCGCGCCCGCGAGGTCGTCCTTCTTGAGGCGCACCTGGGCGCGCGCCGCCCACGCCACGTCGAGGCCGGGGTCGATCTCGAGCGCCTGGCCGAGGTCGGCGAGGGCCGCGTCGACCTCGCCCCGGGCGGCGCGCGCGGAGCCACGCGCCACGAAGGCCCGGGCGAGGCGCGGGTCGAGGTCGAGGGCGTGCTGGGCATCACCGATCGCGAGGTCGAGCTCGCGGCGCGCGAGGTGAGCCTCGGAGCGCGCGAGCCACGCCCTCGGCGAGCGGGCGTCGAGCTCGGTCGCCTTCGTCGCGTCGCGGAGCGCTCCGTCGAGGTCCTTCTTCGCGGCCCGGACCTCGGCGCGGACGAGCCACGCCCCGAGGAGCGTCGGGTCCTTCTCGACGGCCGTGTCGGCGTCGGCGGCCGCGCCGTCGGTGTCGCGGAGCGCGAGGCGGATGGCGGCGCGCTCGGCCCACGCCGGGGCGAAGGAGGGCGCGACGCCGAGCGCCTTCGTCGCGTCGGCGAGCGCCGCCTCGAAGGCGTTCTTCCTCCGGTTCGCCGTGGCGCGGACGAGCCACGCCTCCGCGAGCCCGGGGTCGAGCTCGCCCGCCTTCGACGCGTGAGCGACGGCGAGGTCGAGCTCGCCGCGCGCCAGGTGTGCGCCCGCGATGGTCGCGACCGCGAGCCCGGAGCCACGGTCGAGCTCGGCGGCCTTCGTCGCGTCCTCGATCGCGTGTCCCGCGTCCCCGAGGCCGAGACGCGCCCGCGCGCGCGTGATCCAGGCCGCCGCCGCGTTGGCGTCGCGCTCGATCGCGGCCGACGCGTCGGCGACGGCGCCCTCGAGCTCCCTCCGGGCGAGGCGGACCTGGGCCCGCACGCTCCAGGCGAGGGCGAGGCGATCGTCGAGGTCGACCGCGCGCTTCGCGGCCTCGAGCGCGTCCTCGAGCTGCGCGTTCGCGAGCCCCACCGAGGCGACCTGGCACCAGCCCGGGGCCCAGCTCGGCACGAGCTCGACGCCGCGCGCGGCGTCGGCCGCCGCGAGGTCGAGCTCGTGGCGCGCGAGGCGGACGCGGCTCCGCTCGATGTAGGCGACGCCGTCGCTCGCGACCGCGCCGATCGCGCGCGTCGCGTCGTCGAGGGCGCCCGCGAGGTCGCCCTTCGCGAGGCGGACGCGAGCCCGCTCGTCGAGCGCGGTCGCCGAGCCGGGCTCGCAGACGACGGCCTGCTCGGCGTCCGGGCTGGCCTCCTCGACGCGGCCCTGGCGGAGCTCGACCTCGGCCTTGAAGACGAACGCGGGGCCGAAGCGGGGGGCGCGCGCCGCGGCGCGCGACGACCAGAGCCGGGCGCCGTCGAGGTCGGAGCGATCCATGGCCTCGGCGCAGGCGGCGAGGCAGGTGAGCTCGTTCTCGTCCTTGTTCTTCGCCGCCCTCGCCGAGAGCTCGCGCAGGGCGCCGCTGTAGCGGAAGGCCCCGGCGCTCCCGCCCTCGAGCTCGTGAAGGGCGAAGAGGGCCGCGTAGGCGGGCGGGAACTCCTTCGTGCACGCGGTGAGGAGGTCGCGCGCCGACGCCACGTCGCCGGCCTCGGCGAGGACGAGGCCGGCGTCGAGGAGCGCCGTCCGGTGAGCGCTCGCCGCCTGGAGGGCGAGGCCGCGGACCTCGGAGAGAGGCGCTCCCTGACGGAAGCGCGTCCTCGCGTCGGCGAGGAGCGCCCGCGAGCGCTCCTTCATCACGTCGCGCTGCTCGGCGGCGTCGCGCTCGCTCTTCACCTCGCCGAGCTCGGCGTTGCGCTGCCGGATCACGGCGAGCGCGAGCGCCGAGAGGAGGAGCGCGACCGTGAGGGTCGCGAAGAACGTCGGGTGCGCGCGGATCAGGCGCCGCATCTTCTCCGCGAGCGGATAGCGGTAGGCCTTGACGGGACGGCCTTCGAGGAAGGCCCGGAGGTCGTCGGCGAGGTCCTTCGCCGAGGCGTAGCGGTCGGCCGCCTTGAAGGCGAGCGCCTTGTGGGCGATCGCGTCGAGCTCGGGCTCGATCCGCTGGTCGCGCGAGGCCGGGCGGGCGATCCGCCCCTCGGCCGTCGCTCGGACGAGCTCCGCGACCGAGTCGCCGGTGATCGGAGGCCGGCCGGTCAGCACCTCGGTGAGGATCGCGCCGAGCGCGAAGACGTCGGCGCGCCCGTCCACGTCCTCGCCGCGCGCCTGCTCGGGCGACATGTAACCGAGCGTCCCGAGGATCGCGCCCGCGCGCGTCACGCCGTCCGAGGCCGAGCCCGTCTCCTCGGAGATCGCGCCGCGCTGGTGGAGCGCGGCGTCCATGCTCTCCGTCTCCTCGATGTTCCGCGCCAGGCCCCAGTCCATGACGAGGACCTCGTTGAACGCCCCGACCATGATGTTCGAGGGCTTCAAGTCGCGGTGGACGATCCGCTTGCTGTTCGCGTAGGCGACGGCGTCGCCGACCTTGGCGAGGATCCCGATCG
>Ga0070738_10003756_pt1 | contig 19269 bp, 16 predicted proteins | sample Coa_R2_2_FD_66446 | JGI IMG/M metagenome (GOLD analysis project Ga0070738, IMG submission 66446) | Surface soil microbial communities from Centralia Pennsylvania, which are recovering from an underground coalmine fire - Coalmine... | ecosystem: Environmental > Terrestrial > Soil > Unclassified ... | reverse complement strand
GCGGCGGCGCGCTGGGAATCGGGGGCAAGTTGCGGTTTCATAAGAAGAACCTCCGATTTGTTTTTGAGGAGGGGAAAGGGGAGAAGAGGGCGGGTTTTGGTGGGATGTTGGTGAAGGGGCGGGAGTTTGGGAATTTGCAGAAGGGGAAATGCAGCGCCTAAGGGGGAACCGGGAGGGCCTTGCGCGCGTCTGCTAAGCTGATCTTTCTCGCCAGAATGAGGTTAGCCACACTGTTTTTCCTGCCTGCGCTGGGCTGGGCGCAGATCCAGCAGGCCTATATCATCAACACCGTGGTGGGGGGTTCGACGGGTACGCTAAACCTTTATGGATTTTCGGGGGATGGCGGGCCGGCGAACGCGGCTCAACTGGCCGAACCGGCGGGTCTGGCTCTGGACAGCAAAGGAAACCTGTATATCGCGGATCAAGCCAACAACCGGATCCGGCAAGTGACCACGGACGGCAATATCAATACGTTTGCGGGGACGGGAACGGCGGGATTTGGGGGAGACGGGGGCCAGGCGACGTCGGCCGATCTGAACGCTCCTTTTGGGGTGGTGGCCGACTCCTCGGGCAACATCTATATTTCCGACACGGCCAACGATGTCATTCGAAAGGTAACGACGGACGGAAACATTAACACGGCGGTGGGCGATTATGGCTCGGGCTTCAATTTTGGCGGGGACAACGGGCCTCCCACGAGCGCGGTTTTTAATCACCCTGGGCCGATTGCGCTGGATTCGTCGGGAAATCTCTACATCGCCGACACGCTGAACAACCGCGTGCGCAAGGTGAACTGGAGCGCCAACGTCATCAAGACCATCGCCGGCAATAATGGGAGCGGCGGGTACTCCGGCGACGGAGGGCTGGCGACGCTGGCTTCGCTGAACGGGCCGCGCGGGGTGGCGATCGACAGCGCCGGCAACGTTTTTATCGCCGATAGCAACAACAACGTCATTCGAAGGGTGGACGCAGTTACGGGTAAGATTTCGACGGTGGCGGGCAACGGCGTGGCGGGCTTTTCGGGGGATGGCGGACCGGCGGGGAACGCGTCGCTGAATTCGCCGCGCGGGCTGGCGTTCGACTCCTCGGGGAATTTATATATCGCGGATTACTACAACAGCCGCATCCGGGTGATTTCGAACGGGACGATTCAGACGATCGCGGGGGGGGCGGGGCCGGTTTTCGGTTATGGAGGCGACGGGGGCCTGGCCACCAACGCGGTGCTCAATTTTCCGTCCGCGGTGGCGGTGGACTCTTCCGGAAACGTTTACGTCAGCGATACGCAGAACAACGCCATTCGAATTCTGACGCCGGCGCCGAGCCCGCCGATCCTCAGCAAGGGCGGGGTGCAGCAGGCGGGGGCATTTGGGGCTTGCCTTGCGGCGGCGCCGGGGTCGTGGATCGAGATTTATGGTTCGAGCCTTGCGCCGGATGCGCGATCGTGGGGGACCGCCGACTTCACGGGCAGTTATGCTCCCATCAAGCTTGACGACGTGACGGTGACGATCGGCGGCCAATACGCGTATCTGAGCTATATCAGCGGCAGGCAGGTGAACGTTCAGGTGCCCAGCACGATCGGAACGGGCGTGCAGCCCTTGTTTCTGAGCACGAGCGAGGGGACGTCGGCGCAATACAATCTCAGGGTGAACGCGGTGGAGCCGGGCTTTTACGCGCCGCCATCGTTGATGCTCAACGGAAAACAATACGTCGCGGCATATCTTCCGGACGGGACATTTGTGGCGCCGCCCGGCTCGATCCCGAACGCGACCTCGCGGCAGGCAAAACCGGGCGAAACGATCACCCTGTATGGGATCGGCTTCGGCCCGGTGAGCGATGGAATTCCGGCGGGCTATATCACGCCGGCGACGGATCAAATCACGACGCCGCTTGAGATCGCGTTCGGCCAGACGGCGGCGAAGATCTCTTATGAGGGGCTGGCTCCAGGATCTGTCGGCTTATATCAGTTCAACGTAGTGGTGCCGAGCATTTCAAACAGCGATACGGTGCCGCTGACATTTAATCTGGGCGGCTCGACGGGCTGCCAGAATCTGTACACCGCGGTACACAACTGAACAGCGCTGTGATAGTGTAGCCGCATGAAGCGGACGATCTGGATTCCGATTTTGCTGGCGGCGGCGGCGGGGCAGGCGCGCGAGCTGGAGATTTACTGGACCGATGTGGAAGGGGGCGGCTCGACGCTGATCGTGTCTCCTTCCGGGCAGGCGCTGCTGGTAGACACAGGATTCGGGGGCAACGAGGATCGCGATGCGAAGCGAATCGCGGAAACGATGCGATCGGCGGGCATCAAGAAGATCGATATTGCCGAGATCACGCATTTCCATGGCGACCACGTAGGCGGCGCGGCGGCGCTCGCGAAACTGGTCCCGATCGAGAGATTTTACGATCACGGGGATTCCATCGAGGCGAATACGGACAAAGGCGCATCGCTTTATGACGGCTACAAGGCGCTATCGGCGGGCAAGCGCGCGACGGTGAAGCCGGGCGACAAGATCCCGATTCAAGGCCTGGACATCACGGTGGTGAGCGCGAACGGAGAGGTGCTTTCGAAGCCGCTGCGGGGGGCGGGGGCGCCGAACGATCTCTGCAAGAACGCGCAGACCAAGCCCGCGGACAACACGGAAAATTCGCGCAGCGTGGGTTTTCTTTTGAGGTACGGAAAGTTCACGTTTCTCGACCTGGGCGATCTGACGTGGGACCGCGAAATGATGCTGGCGTGTCCGGCGAACAAGATTGGAACGGTGACGCTGTTCCAGGCGACGCATCACGGATTTTCCAACGGCGCCTCGGGCGCGCCGGCTTTTGTGTGGGCGGTGAGGCCGCAAGTGGTGGTGGTGAACAACGGGGCGCGCAAGGGCTTCAACGCGGAGGCGTATGAAACGCTTTCGAAGATTCCCGGCGTAGAGGGGATCTGGCAGCTTCATCGCGCGGCGATGAGCGACGCGGCGCACAATACTTCCGAGGCGATGACGGCGAATCTGGAAGAGGGGCCGGCGGACCAGGGGAAGGGAATTAAAGTGACGGCGAGCCGGGAGGGGAAGTTCACGGTGGTGAACCAGCGCAACGATTTCCGGCAGACGTATACGGCCCGCTAGGGAGGGGCGCAGCGAGCGTAAATGGTTGTGGCGCCGGCGCGGGCGATGGGGCAATAGAGCGCGAGCCAGGGCGCCAGGTCGGGAAAGCCGCGAATGTCGAGCTTGGGATTATATGCGCTCAGACCGTCCACCAGGAAAGACGGGCGCGCGCGAGCCAGCTCGCGGCGGTTGGCGCGGGCCCAGTTTTCGGCGACAGGACGGGAATCAAACAGGTGGCGGTCGGCGGGCACGCCGGTGAGCGGCTGAGAATCCAGAAACCGGCCGGCTACGGGCAGGCGGGCGAAGGCGACAATATCGGGACGATAGCCCCAAACGAAAATGGAATCGCCGGGTTTTGCAGCCGCGGCAATCAGGGCGGCGGCTTGGCGGCTTTCGCGATCCATGGCGGTATCGCGCCAAGAAGATAGTTGGAAATAGCGCGGCCCGAAACGGATGGCAGGGATGGCGAGGAGGGCGGCCAGGAGAGGGGCGGCGGGCAGGGGCTTCATCCATTTGACGCCGCCGGCAGCCGCGATGACCAGAGGCGGCAGCAGGAGATTGAGATAGCGGGGGGCGTTGCGGAGCCCAAAGAGCGAGAACAGGACGGCCAGAGCGAACCAGACGAGGGTGCGAGACCGCTCCCGCAACCAGAGCGCGAGGGCGGGGATCAGAAGGGCGAGGTGAAATCCAAACCAGCCGGCCAAGCGGAGCGGGCCTCCGGAAGGGGCATTACGGAGATAGAGCCATCCCCATTTCCAAACCTGGCCTGTGTAGTCCATTAAGGCGCCGGCCGCCGCCAGCCAGAGAAAGACGAGGGCGTTGGGGAGGAAAAATCCGAGGGCCAGCGCGGGGATTCCCGCGGGATAGAAAAGCGCGGCGAAGGCAAGCACAAACGCGCCCCTCACATTGAACTGGAAGGCGACGCCCGCGGCGATTCCGGCGAGAAAGGGTTTTTTGCGCCAAGCCAGGGATACGGCGGCAAGGTGAGGCGCGAGCATCAGCGTGTCCGGCTCCAGCGGAAGCACGGCGGGAGGGAGATAGAAGATTAGAAAGAACGCCATGGCCGAGGCGGCGAGAAATCCTTCGCGCCGCGACCAGAGCTTGGCGGCGAACTCGCAGGCGAGGGCGCAGCAGAGGATCAGGAAGAGGGCATCGACAGTGCGCAGCACGGCGCCGGTTCGTGCGCCGAAGGCGAGATAGAAGGCCAGATTGAGCGGCGGCTTATCGTACCAAAAGTCGCGATAGGGAAGCTTTCCGCCGAGGGACTGGAGGGCGGCGGCCAAATGATAGTCCTCGTCGGCCCAGAGAAGATGCAAATGGGCGAGGCGGGACGCCAGGACGGCGGCGGACAGGCAGATCCAGAAGAGGGCTGCGGGCCGGCGGGCGTTCACGGTTGTCTGGCCAGCAGCAGGCCCGCGGCGGGCACAAAGAGCGGGGGCTGGAGCCATTTGCCTTGCGGGATACGAATGCCGGGATCCGAGTTCAGATCGGGCGAAGATACGGTTTGCCCGAGCAGATGGTAAACGCCGAGCATTCGAAAGAATCCGGAGACCAAGCTAGGCAGCGCGAACTGCGCCAAAGGCTTCACCGAGTTTCCAGGCGATGGATCGATTCCAACACCACCGCGCCCACGATCTCCATGCTTTGGCCCGAGATCTTATCGAGCGTGTCGGAGTCCTTGTGCCACGGGCTGTAATCGAAATCGATCAAGTCCAGCGCCGGGACGCCGAGGCGGACAAACGGCATGTGGTCGTCGTCCATGGGCTCGGTTCGATCGGTGAAGTAAGCGGCGTAGCCCAGATCGAAGGCGGCTTTCCACACCAGCCGGCGCAGGCTCGGATCGGAATTCTCGTCTTGAAGAATATCGAGATGCTTGTCGCCGATCATATCGACGTTGATCAGCGCTTTCAATTTTTGCAGATTGCCATCGGTGCGCCACTTTTGGGCCAGATGGCGGCTTCCGTAGACGCTATCGTCGCCGCTCCATTCGCCGACGGCCTCCTCGCCGTCGAAAAAGACGAGGTAGAGGTCGTCGCGGCGAGGCATGCCGGCGAGGGCATGAGCTAATGCGAGCAACACGGCGGTGGAGGATGCGCCGTCGTTGGCGCCGACGAAACGCCTGCCGGGGAAATATTTGGTGTCGAAGTGGCCGGTAATGGCGATGGCTTTGCCGCTGGAGCCGGGAAACTTAACGATGAGGTTGGTCATGGGAACGGGGCCGCGCGGAGTTTTCGCGACGAAGGAATCTTGCGCGACTTGGGCGCCTTTGACGCGGGTCTGCTCCAGGATGTAGGCTTGCAATTTTTTGTTGGCGTCCGAGCCCGACGGGCGGGGGCCAAGGCCAACGGCGTAGCGGGCGTATTCGAAGGCGGCGGCGCCGGAGAAGCCGGCGGCGGAGGCCGGACCGACGGCGAAGAGGCAGGCGGCGGTCAGGGCAATTTGCGGGCGGAGCATATATATCCCAGTGTAAAGTTTTGGCGGCGGTCCAGCGGATCGAGCAAGGGCAGAAGCAGCGCGGGCGGCGCGAAGAACAGGGCCGCGAGCACGATCGAGGGTCCGGGGAAAAATTGCAGGGCGTTCAGCAGGCGGCGCGAGATGAGGCGGAAGAGGCCGCCGACGGGACGAATTTCGAGGGGCTCCAATCCGGCCTGCCGCAGCAGATAGTCGAGACCAAAGCGGGTGTAGCGATAGTAATCGTGGGGCTGCTGGTGCTCCTCCCACTGGTGCGGCGCGATCAGCAGCAGCTTGCCGCCGGGGGCGAGCGTGCGGGCGATTTCGCGGAGGGCGCAGCCCGGTTCTTTTACATGCTCCAGAGTCACGATGTTGATGCAGGCTCCGAAAACACGGCTGGGAAACGGCAAGGCGGTTAATTCGGCGACGACATCCAATTGCGAATAGTTCCAGGCCGCATCGCCGACGCCGAGATCGACGCCGGTGTAGAGCTGGGCGGGGAAGCAGGATTTGTGGCGGCATTCACCGGCGCCGGCGTCGAGCAGGCGGAGTCCCGGGGGGAGCGAACGAGCGAAATCGCGAACGGCTCGTTCGATTTCAGCCTCGAAGTGCAACAGATATCGGGCGAGGGGGGCAGGGAGCAGAGAGCGGATTCGGTTATAAATCACGAGGGCCGGACCATGTCTCTATGATGATTCAAATCAGGCGGACTGTGGAGGGCGCTATTTGCCGAGCAGCAGCGCGGCTAGCGGTTTGACGCCCGGGAGGGTCTGCAAGCGGGACACGTAGGCGATGACGCGTTCGCAGCGGCCGAGGCCGATAACGGGGCGAAAGCAGGTTCGGACTTTATCGTTGAGCTCGTCCGGGGTCATTGGAAACTGCGAGCTGCCCTTGGGGAAGCGCTCGTAGCGCGCGAAGGTCTGGCCGTTGTTCATGCGGATCGCGACGGCGGCGGCGCGGCTTCCGTCGGGGCTGGTGCTGGGGGGAAGGGACAGATCCACTTTCATCTCGACCTTCTCAAGGAGCGCCAAGATTTTCGGATCGCGCACGGCGGCGTCGGTGAACGAATCCAGAGTCACCTGGCCATCCAGCAAGGCCCGGGCGACGAGGTAGGGCATGGAAAACTTGCCCTCCAAGCCCGATTGGGGGATGCGGTATTTGATGGTGTCGGCGGTATTTTGGGGCACGCGCACTTCGACGCTTTCCACCGCGCCGGGCGCGATGGAGTTCTGGTTGCGGAGCTGGATGGTGGCGTAGATGGAGGTGTGCGCGAGGCCGCCGCAGGGATAGGGCTTCAAGCGCACGCCGTATTTCTCAAGGGCGGATTGGCGGCCCAGATTGGGGAGCGGCGGCAGGTCCACGGGGACGGCGGTGAATCCATTTTTGGCCAACTGCGCGGCTTGTACTCCGGCGCGCGCGGCCAAGCCGACGGCCAACGGTTTTCCCATGGCGCCTTGCGTGGCGCCGAGTCCGCTGACCATGGCGGAGGCGATTGCGAGCGACATTTGGATTTGAGGCTCGGAGAGGCGGAGGAGCTTGGCGCAGGCGAGGGCCGCGCCGTAGGCGCCGGGAGGCACGCCGCCGCCTTCGCCGCTTTGTCCAGCCAAAGCGAGGTTGGCGGCGAGCTCGAAACCGGCCGCGTAGGCCTCGAGAATCTGCTTGCCGCTGGAGGAGAGGGCCTCGCCGAGGGCAAAGACGGCGGGAATAATGGGGGCCGAGGGCTGGCCGCCGACGACGAAACTATGATCGAAATCGCTGGCGTGGGCGGAAATTCCGTTTACGAAGGCGGCTTGCGCGGGCGACGACAGGAAGGCGTGGCCATAGACGGAGGTTTGTCGCCTTGCCGCTTCTTGGCGGGCCAGCTCGGCGGCGATCTGGCTGCTTGTTTCCCGGCTTCCGGCAACCGCCACGCCGAGGCAGTCGAGAATCGCGGTTTTGGCCCATTCCACGGCTTTCGGCGGAAGCGTTTGGAAGCGGAGCCCGAGGGCGAATCGGGCGATGGAAGAAGTATCGGCCGCCCGGGCGGGCGGGGTTGTGAATTTCGCGGCCATCATTGCCATGCCAGATATTTTGAGAAATTCTCTCCGGCGCATGGCGTGCTTGCTAGAACGAACAGCCTCCGAGGCCGAAGTAGCTGGCGGGGCTAGTTCGGCGGAGCGGCGCCGCTCCGACAGGGGCAAGATTCCACAGCTTGGCCCGGAAGTGGTCCAAGACGCGGCGGGCCAAATCGGGGAGGCAGGAGGTGGAAGCGAAACCTCGCACTTGGCCGCGGGCTTCACTTTTTGGGCAGAGCGAAGGCGACATAAGCGCTGGGGGGAGGAGGGTCTGGCGCGGGCCGGCGGCCTCCGAGATTGAGGCCGTCTCCGGCGGCGACGCAAAAGACAACGTATTGGCGGCCGCCTACCTGGTAGACAGAGGGAACGCCGTCGGAGCCGGTGGAAAGCTCGTATTCCCATAGCACCTGGCCGGCGTCTTCATCGTAGGCGCGGAGCTTATGATCGGAAGCCGTGGCTGCAAAAATCAAGCCGCCGGCGGTCACCACGGGGCCGCCTCTGGGATCGCGGGCGCCCGTGCCGGCGTGGCCCTCCTTCTCCAGCTCCAGGACGCCTCCATTGGGGACCTGCCAGCGGATGGTTCCGGCGTTCAAGTCGAAGGCCGTGAGAACGGACCAGGGCGGTCCCATGGCGGAAAGGCCGCGGCTCTGAGTCATGAAATTGACCGGGGAATTGTAGTGAATGAAGCTGTTGTCCAAGGGGGCAGGCGGCTGGACAGGAACGGGAGCGGCGGGGCCTTTGGGCTGTTTTGCCGGCCGGTCCTGACCCGGGAGCACCAATTTGTCGAGGGTGGGATGCTCCTTGGTGATTACGTACAAGTATCCTTTCAGGGGATCGACGGCGGTCATGCCCCAATTGGCGCCGCCGTTGTGGCCGGGCGCGGAAATGGAGCCGCGGAGGCTGGGCGGGGTGAAGAGTCCTTCATTGCGGGAATGGGTGAGAAGTTCGCGAATGGCGGCTTGCTCAGGGAGGGTCGCAAAGGGATTGATGTCTTTTTCGGTGAAAGACTGGCGCGCGAAGGGCGGAGGCTTGGTGGGGAAGGGCTGGGTGGGCGAGCTCCATTCGCCGGGGACGTCGGATTGGGGAACAGGGCGCTCATCAATAGGCCAGAGGGGCTGGCCGGTGACGCGATCGAACACGTACAAGAAGCCAAATTTGGTGGGCTGGGCGACGACATCCACGCTTTTGCCGCCGTGTTTGACGGTCAGCAGCTTGGGAGCGCCGGTAAGATCGTAATCCCAAAGGTCGTGGTGGACGATCTGGAAATGCCACAAGCGCTTGCCGGTGCGGGCGTCCAGGGCCAGCAGGGAATTGCCGAACAGGTTGTCGCCCTTGCGGTTGGCGCCGTAGAAATCGTAGCGGGCGGTTCCCAAGGGGAAATAGGCGATGCCGCGCTTTTCGTCGAGGGTCATCTCGCTCCAGTTGTGGACGCCGCCGGAGGTTTTCCAGGCGCCGGGAGGCCAGGTGTCGTAGCCGAATTCGCCGGGGTGGGGGACCACGTGAAAAACCCACAGCAACTTGCCGCTGACGACGTCGTAGGCGTGGATATCGGCGGGGGTGGAGTCGTAAGACGCGCTGCCGGCCGGCAGCGGCGTGATGATGATGTTTTCGAAGATACGGCCGGGGTTGCTGGTCTGGAGCGCGCGTCCGGGATCGCGGCCGAGACCGTCGCGGAGATCGGCGCGGCCGTTATCGCCGAAGCTCATAATGGTCTTGCCGGTGCGCGCGTCGATGGCGGTGAGAAATCCGGCGTTGATATAGAACAGCCGCCGGTCGGAGCGATCCTTGCTTTCCCAATAGTTCATGCCGCGCTGTCCCACGGGGCCCATATTGGGGTGAACCCACAATTCCTTGCCGGTGGCGGCGTCGAGGGCCACGACGGAATTGTTGCGCGCCAACACGTACATGACGCCGTCGACGATCAGCGGATTAAAGGTGTAGGCGCCCGGGCCGGTAGGATAGCTCCAAGCGATTTCGAGCTGCTTGACGTTGGATTTATTGATTTGCTTGAGCGAGGAATATTGCGAAGAATCCGGACCGCCGAGGTATTGGCTCCAAGTGGCGAAGTTGCGGTCCGCGGCGGGAGCCAAAACGACGGCGGAGAGGAGCAGCATGGAAAGCGGGAGCTTTTGCACAGGAACCCTCCAACGGGCAAGTGTATAACAAATGGGGCAAACAGGGCGGTTTGAGAACGCTTCCGGGGCCGAGAGTTTTCGTGATATCCTTTGGGCTCCCACCGATATGAAGCGAAGCGAGAATCGAATTTTAACCACGCATGTGGGAAGCCTAGTGCGTCCGCCCGAGCTCAAGAAGCTGGGGCAAACCAAGGACCGGCCCGGGGATGGAGGGCCGACGCACGACGATTTCGAGAGGCTGAGACGGGCGACGGCCGAAGTGGTGAAGAAGCAGGCGGAAATCGGCGTGGACATCGTCAGCGACGGGGAATTCGGAAAATCCAGTTGGTCGAACTATATTCTCAGCCGCATATCCGGATTTGAAATCCGGCCCGACCAGTTGCGCCCGGTCCAATGGCTGGGGCGGGACCTGGAGAGGTTCGGCGAGGTCATCGGGCGCGAGATGCCGAGCGTGATCGGAGGGCGGCCCACGGAAGCCTGCGTGGGGCCGATCAAATATCGCGACCGCGAACCCATCCGGCGCGCGATCGGCAATTTTCAAAGCGCGCTCGAGAGGGTTAGCGTGGAAGAGGCGTTTCTGACGGCGGTGGCGCCCGCCAGCACGGCTTACGACGGAGTGAATGAATATTATTCTTCGGAAAGGGACTACATTTTCGCAATCGCCGAAGCCTTGCGGGAGGAATACCTGGAGATTTACAGATCCGGAGTGTTGCTGCAAGTAGACGACGCCGTGCTGGCGAATATGTACGACAGCCTGGTTCGGCAGAGTCCGGAGCAATACCAGGAATGGGCGCAATTGCGAGTCGAGGCCCTCAATCACGCGCTGCGGGACATTCCCGAAGACCGCATCCGGTACCACGTGTGCTTCGGAAGCTGGCATGTTCCGCATCTGGCCGACGCCCCTTTAGAGGAGATCGCGGGGTTTATCGTTCAGGTTCGGGCCGGAGCGTATTCGATCGAAGCCGCCAATCCGCGGCACGAGCACGAATGGCGGGTTTGGGAAAACGGGCGGTTGCCGCGGGGAAAAATTCTGATACCGGGCGTGGTCACGCACCATACGGTGACGGTGGAGCACCCTAGGCTGGTGGCGGATCGAATCGTCCGCTACGCCAAGCTGGTCGGGCCGGAAAATGTGATTGCCGGAACCGACTGCGGATTCGCGCAAGTGGACGCGATCGAGCGCGTTCCGGCGGCGGTGATGTGGGCCAAATTCGAATCGCTGGTGGAAGGGGCCGCTTTGGCCAGCAAAGAGCTGTTCTGAGAGAAAATTTATTTGGAAAGTTTTTTGCGGCGGCGCGGGCCGTTGCGGCATCTTGCGGCCATGTGGAGAGCGCGGGGCTTGCTTTTCCTTCTTGTCGCCAGCTTGGGGCCGGCCTACGGCTGGCAGGACTACAGATTTGAGGCGGCGGCGCTGTTTGGCGGAGCATTCGGCGGGACCATCAAGCTGGGCGAGGAAGGATTTCGTAACCGGGACGCCAATATCGCCAATACTTTCGCTTGGGGATTGGCCGCGGGCTTCCGCTTCAATGGCGAGGAGTGCTTAAATTGCAACGCGATCGATTTCCGGTGGATGTGGCAGCCGGACACGCATCTCAGCGCCGGATCTCCCAGCAACTTCATCCCCGCATTGCGGCCCTCGCTGAGCGTAAACCGGTTCATGGTGGATTTCACACATGAATTTGAGATAGAAGATTATCCGATCGTACGGCCTTTTGTTACGTTGTCGCTGGGCGCGGCCCGGCTGGCGGCGCCGCAGTCCACCTTCACGCGGTTCCTGTTCGGATTGGGGACGGGCGTGAAGATATTCCCCAAACCCCGGTGGGGATTCAGAGTGCAGGCGGAATATTCGCCGATTGTGGTTAACGCCAGCGTGCAGAACGTGTTATGCGCGGCGGGCGGCTGCATCGTGGCGCTGGGAGGAGGAGTTGTGAATCAGTTTCTGGCGACGGCGGGGCCGGAATTCCACTTCTAAGGCGCGCGGTAGAGCGCAGTGGCGATATTACGCGCGCTGGGCCTGCCACTGGGCTACCCGTTGGCAGGTCCGCTTGAGGTCGACGGCGAAGATCAAGAACTCCTGACCCTTTACGTTAACAATGACGAAGCGGTCGTCTTGCGCCGCGCCGACAACCTCGAACACTTCGCCGGCGGCGATGGGCACGGCGAAGTCGTGATTATCGCGGAAAGCGAGCACCATGGTTGGCAGCGTGGCTTGATAGAGAGTTTTGGCGGGAGCGGGCGGCGGGGAGGAGGAGAGCGTGGCAGCTCGGCCGGCTGCCGAAGTGATGGATAAAATCTTGCCCGTCGCGGGACGCTTCGAGTCTGGATTTGCGAGCGCGGTGCTGTTGGAAGCCATCGTGAGTCACTCCGCAGAACTGCCGTTGTCAGTCTTTAGATGACTCGGCGGGAGGCTTGGCGCATTATTTTTGTATCGAAGAGATTCGAATTTTTTTCGGGGAACAGACTCTGCGCCGAACGGATCAGTTGGCCGGGACTGAAGCGGCGGCGGAGGGCCAGGGATCACTCCAGCGGGGATCGCGAAGCAGCTCGTCGTCGGTGAGCGATTTCAGGAACTCGACGAGGGCGGCCTTGTCGCCGGCGCTGAGGGGGAGCGGGCGCAGGAGGCGGGTCTTATTGGGGTGATCGAATTTACCGCCGGCGGCGTAGTGATCGAGGACGTCCTGGAGGGTGGCCAGGCTGCCGTCGTGCATGTAAGGGGCAGTGACCGCGATGTTCCTCAAGGAGGGAACCCGGAACTTGCCGATATCCTCAGCCCTGTGAGTCTGCTCGTAGAGGCCGCGGTTGGGGGCGGTGTAGAACGATACACCGGTATTGAAGAAGGCGGAGGGAGCGCCGCCGTTTGCCGGGTCTTCGCCGTCAAAGCGAATGGGGCCGCTGAAGTTCCAGCCACCGTGGCACTGAAAGCAGCCGCCGAGTTCGCTTGAAAAAAACACCAGCTCGCCGCGTTTGGCGGCGTCTGAAATTGCCGAAGGGTCGCCGCCCCAGCGATAGCGATCGTAGGGGGATCGCATAGAAACGATGGAGCGCTCAAAGGCCGCAATTGCTTTGGTTATGTGAGGGAGATCGTAAGGATCGCTTTTGCCTGGGAAGGCTTGTGGGAACAATTTTCGATAGATAGGATCGCGGCGGAGGAGAGCCAGGAACTGCGGCTGGCGGCCTTTCAGGCCGAGCTCGACCGGGTCATCGCCGAGCATCGGTATGAGGGCCTGGTCTTCCAAGGAAGTAAGCGAGGGATTGGCCCAAGTCAAGGATGACGCGTAGGCGACGTTGACTAAACTCATGGCGCTACGGGGATGGAGCTGGCCGGTGGCGCCTTGGGCGCGAGCGCGTCCGTCGGTGAAGGCCAGTTGCTGGCGATGACAGCTTCCGCAGGATTCTTTTCCATTGACGGACATCCGCTTGTCGTAAAACAAATACCGGCCGAGTTCGACCTTGGCGGCGGTCAAAGGGTTGCTGGGGGGAACGGGGGGGCGTGGGAAGCCTTGTGGAAGTTTCCAGTCGAAGTCCGCGGCGATGAGGCCGGAGGCGAGGGCGATGGCGAAGACAAGCGGCTTAAGCAACCAGCGCTCCGGTTTGGGAAGTATCGTAACCGGCGAGGACCTCGAGCTTGCGGCGCAGCGTGGCGCGCTGCAAAATATCGAGGAACGATTTGACGGCGGGCAGATCGGCGGTTCGCTTGCGCATGACCAAATCGTAGCGGGCGCTGTGCAGGGCGATAAAATCCAAACCGAAGGTCTGCGCGGCGGAGCGGGTGGCCAGGCAGACATCGGCCTGCTGAGATAAAACGCAGTAGGCCGCGGCGAGGTGGCCATAAGCAACGCGATCATAGCCGTGAATTTTCCGCTTATCCATTCCGGCGGCCTCCAAAAGCTTGTCGAGCAGAGCCCGGCTGCCCGATCCGGGCTCGCGATTGACGAATCGGACATTTTTGCGGGCCAGATCTTCCACGTTCTGAATGGCCTTGGGATTGCTGGGGGCAACGACCAAACCTTCCTCCCAGCGGGCGAACGTTATAACGAAGAAGTCATGGTCTGGAAATTCTTTTCGAATAAACGGAAGATTGAACTCGCCGGTCTTGGGATCCTCCAGGTGCGAGCCGGCGACGTGCACTTTGCCTTCCTTGAGCCAGGCGAGAGCGAGTTTGCTTGAAGCGGCGGCGGAAACGATCTCAACGCCGCCGGCCCTTTCCACCATGCGGGCCAGCAGACCGGTGGCGGGATCGCAGCCGGCCAGGATCAGCCGCTTCTGAGCCGCCTCTTCTTTGGCAAAGACTACCAGATCCGCACGGCCGCCTTTGGGGGCGGATTTTTGGACGGCGCCGTCCGCTTCGGGAAGGTAGTAAGGAGAGGCGCTGACCGGCACGCCGATCCAGCGGGCGCCGATTTGGCAGATGCGGACGGCCTGACCTTTTGCCAAAGGCGCGGCGCTGAGCACCTCAGCGGCCAAGGACTCGGGCGATTTCAAGGCGCCGGGCTGGAGAGAAAACAGGTCGTCGACTCCTACTTCCAATTCGCGCGCCAGGCGCAAAGCGACTTCGGTGTTGGGAACGTAAGTGCCGGCTTCAATGGCGTAGATGGTTTGGCGGCTGACGCCGACTCTGCGCGCCAGCTCGGATGCGCCCAAGCCGCGGCCCTTCCGAAGCGGGGCGAGACGATTTTGGACCTGATTTTTCATGCTCCCTACTTCCTTAGCTGCACGACTTCCAGCTTGGTGAGCATACGAACGGACCGAGCGCCGGGCTTGTCCTTGGGCACGACCAGGCGGAATCTGCCCTGCGCGCCAAAGAGGGGCTTGCCGTTGGCGGTATCGGCCAAAAGAATTTCGTTGTCGATAAAAGCCGGGTCCAACTCGCCGAGCGAGAAGACCACCTGATAGCCGTCCTGCGCCTGGGCTAACACGTAGCTCGCCAGAGCCTTGCCGCGAAGCTCGCTTCCCTGCGGCACGCCGGCCCGCTTCAGCACCTCGTGCAGCCACACTCCTTCGTAGACGGTCTCGATTCCGTTGCTGGAGGTGCGAACGGAAGCGCGCGGCATCTTTGCGAGATCGGCGGCGGTGAGAGTGAGGGGCTGGTTGACGTCGCCGGCAATTTGGATGGATGCGGGCGGGTCCTGCGCGAAGGCAAGGGCGGAGGCGGCAACGATTCCCAAGAAACAGCGTCGCGTATACATAACTCTTTTCAGCCTACCTCAGGCTCTACCAAAGCAGCTTCAGCGCGAACTGAATTTGCCGAGACGTGGTGGAAGTGCTGGTAATAAGGCCGGCCGTTGGAGACACTCCGGACGGGGTAAACACAACAGCGTTGGGGGTATTGAAGTTGGCCCGGTTCAGAACGTTGAACAATTCCGCGCGGAATTGAAGATTCAGGGGTTCGTGAAGAGGAATGTTCTTAAGGAACGACAGGTCCCAGGTGGCCAATCCCGGGCCGATCAAGGTATCGCGGCCAAGATTTCCATAAAACCCGCTGCCGTTGGGAGGAGGCAGAAAGGCGGCTGGATTGAACCATTGCGAGGGGGTTCCCAGAATGACCGGGCCGGTGAAGGCAGGATTCAGGTAAGGACGCACGGGGTTCCGGGTGTCGCCGTTATTGGAAGGGTTGTAGCTGAGCTGCGGGGTGAAGGGGAAGCCGCCCTGTAAGGTGACGATGGAGTTCACGGTCCAACCGCCGGCAAATGCGTTCAGGGCGCCGCTTGCGCCGTTAAGGAAGGGTTTTCCGCGCCCGATGGGCAAGGCATAGCTTGCGCTGGCGACGGCCGCGTTTCGCACGTCGAAGTTGGCCAGGCCTCGATCCGCGCGGAGGTCGAAGGGGTTGGAGGCCAACGCGGGCTCGCCGCCCGACGTAGTTGCGTTCACGGAATCTCCATCGTCGATCGTCTTGGACCAAGTGTAAACGCCTCGCAGGGAAAGGCCGGAGCTAAAGCGATGGGTGAAATCCAGTTGTAAGGCGTTGTAAGAGCTGTCGGCTTCGGAGAAGTAGGTCCAGGTATTGGCCAGCGCGGGATTGGCTCTGGTTGCGGTGGGGACGTAGTAGGTTCCGGCGGGAACGGGGGCGCCGGCTAAAGGGGCGGGGAAGCTGGCGGGATAGACGGAAGGGCAGGGCGAGGCGGGACAGATCACGGGGAATGGCTCATTGGCATCGATGCCGAGGATTTCGTGATATCCGTGCGAACCAACATATCCGAGGGTAAAGGAGGTGTTGGGCGTGATTTCCCGTTGAACGCGGAAGGACCAGGAAATGAGGGTGGGGGATTGCAGATCGGGCTGAACGCCGCCGGGAACCAGCTTGGCGGAGGCGGGAATGCCGGCGGAGGACTGCAGAGGGAGCTGAGAGATGGGCACGTTAGGGAGGCTGTAGGTAGGATTGAACGGCGCGTTCTGATCGGTGCGATAACCGAGCGCATCCTGAAGATCGTTGTACATGCCGAAGGCGGCGCGGAAGACGGTGGCATGCTTGCCGCCGAAGGGGCTCCAGGCCAGACCGGCTCGCGGCTGCGGCAGGAATTTCGCGTTGTTCACAGTGAAGGCCGAGCTTCCGACGGTTGGCAGGGTGGAGATGATTCCGTCGGGGAAGGTGTAGGTAGAAGCCCGGCCGCTCACTTCGTTCCATCCGCTTGAAGACTCGCTTCGGAAGCCGAGGGAAATTGTGAGCCGCGGGCTTAGGCGAATCGAGTCTTGCACGTACAGGGCCGCAAACCACGAACGCCATCCGAGAGGCGTGGGGGCGGGATCGAATAAGAGAGAGCCGACGGTTCCTTGCAGCAGGGTCTGCAAGCTGGTGAAGGTCGCCTGCCCATACTGGCTGAGGGCGAGCTCCTCGTTGGATTGAAAGCGTTGCAACCACGCGCCGAAGGAGATCTGGTGGCGGCCCTTCACGAACGACACGCGGTCTTCATAGGTGAAGAGATTTCGGGCGAGGTGGAGATTGCTGCCATTATTGCTTCCGGCCAGGCTCAATTGAGCGGTGGGATTGGATGCGGCGCTGCCTCCGACCACGAGCGCGCCCACGGGCAAGCCGGAGAGAAAGCCGGGCAAGCCGGCGGCGGGGGTTCCGGGGGTCGGCTCGCCCGTAAAGAAATAGCCGGCGCGGGAAAAACCCACGCGGACCGTGTTGAGCAGATCGGGGGAAAAGACGTGGGTCTGCTGAACGCTGGCGACCTGCTCGCGAAGGCTGACGACGTCGGTGCTGTAGAGGTTGGTGCTGGTGGGGGTGAAGTCGGCGCTATCGTCGATGGTGTAGGCGGCGCTCAAGGAGTCTTTGGGCGAGAAGATGCGATCCAGCCGGGCGGTCCCGAAATCATCCCGGATCGTCTGCAAGGGATTATTGAAGGCTTCCGAAATTCCTCCGAAATCGGGAGCGCCCGGGCTTGGGGCAGGCCATGCGTTGATAAACGGCGAGACTCCCACGAAAGCGAATCCGGACGCCGGGCATGGGTTGGGGGAAGGGCTGATGAGCTTGCATGGCAAAAACCCGCTGCGCGCTTGCTGGTCCGGCACAAGGTCCACGCCGGTTTGATGGAGGCGCTGGCGAAAACCTTCGTAATTGAAAAAGAAGAAGGTCTTGTCCCGCTGGATCGGACCGCCGAGGGCGCCGCCGAACTGATTGCGCTCGAAACCGGGGACCGAAGCGCCGTCGAAGAAATTTCGGGCGTCAAAAACGTTGTTTCGCAGAAATTCGTACAACGATCCATGCAGCGCATTGGAGCCGGACTGAGTGACGATCAAAACCTGCGCGCCGGGATGCTTTCCGAACTCAGCGGGGTAAGAATCGGCGAGCAGATTAAATTCTCTCACCGCGTCTACGCCCAGCAGTTGCTGGCTTGCGCCGCCCGGCTGCATGTTGTTTTCGGCGGCGCCGGTGAACTCGACGCCGTTCAGCAAGTACAGATTTTGCTAGGGCCGGTTGCCGGAAACGACGAAGTTATTGCCGCTGGTGGAATTGGAGACGCCGACGCCGCCGGTCTTTTCCCAGGTAAAATTGACAACGCCGGGATTGAGCGTCATCAACTCGTCGAAACTGCGGCCATTCAAAGGCAGATCCTTCACCTGGCGTTGGCCCACCAGGCCGGAGGCGCTAGCCGGGTCGGCGTTCACCAGGGGAGCATCGGCGCTTACTGTCACCTGCTCGGCCGACGCTCCCACCTTGAGCTCCAGGTTGACGATAGCGCTCTGGCCGACGGCCAAATGAACGCCCTTGCGGAGGGCGTCTGTAAATTGCGCCTTGCGGGCCTGGATCTCATACTCTCCAACGGGAAGCGCCGAGAATCGGTAGTAGCCGGAGGAGTCGGTCTGGGTGGCGAACTCGGCGCCGGTTTCGGCGTTTTTCGCAGTGACGGCCACGGCGGCGACCGCCGCGCCGGATTGGTCGGAGACGGTTCCAGAGAGCGCGGCGAAGACCTGCGCCCGCGCCGAAGAGGCGCAAATCAGGACCGAACCGAGTCCAAGAAGTAGCTTTGTCATGACTGTTGTGATAACGAGACTATGTTATGTTATCACAACAGAGGCCGCGATGAAAAAACTGCTGTGGCTATGGCTGGCGCTGGCGCCGGCCCGGGGCGCGGATTTGTTGATCGGAGCCGCGAGCGATCTGGGGCCAATTACCGAAAAACTCGCGCCGGCGGCGGCGCAAGCGCTGGGGGCGCGGGTCCGTTTCACGCTGGCCTCCAGCGGGTCTTTGGCGCAGCAGATCGCCCAGGCCGCGCCTTTCGACGTGTTCCTATCGGCGAATGAAAGCTACATTACCGACGCCGTGCAAAAGGGATATGTCGATTCTTCCACGGTCGTCGTTTACGCTTACGGACGGATCGCGCTGTGGTCGAAAAATGGATTGGCGCGATCGTTGGAGGATCTGCGGAAGCCGCAAATCGCGCATGTGGCCATCGCGAATCCCGAGCACGCACCCTATGGAATCGCCGCGCGCCAGGCGCTGGAGCATCGCAATTTGTGGAAAGCCGTGGAGCCGAAGCTGGTGTACGGAGAGAACGTAGCGCAGGCGCTTCAATTCGCGGAAAGCGGCAACGCGGAGGCGGTGATCACGTCCTGGACCTTGCTTAAAGGCCGCGGAATTCTACTTCCGCAAGAATGGCACGCGCCGGTGCGCCAAACGGGCGGCGTGTTGAGATCGAGCGCGCAGGCGGAGACGGCGCGGAAGCTTCTCAAGTTTCTCGCGTCGCCCGAGGGAAAGAAAATTCTCTTTGAGGGCGGCCTATTTCCGCCTTAGGGAGGCTATTTCTTTTGCTGCCCGCGGGGCTCGGAAGCGGGAGGCACGATATTTTTCATCCGCAGATAGACGACCAAGCTTCCATAAATCTCGTTATTGTGGCCGTAATTCAAAGTGAGCAAGCCCATGCGCAAATTGCGGGCTTGTTTGCCGCTTTCCAGGGTGAGGTCGACCATTTGCGCGCCCGAGGCGTCGGTTAAGGCGGCGTAAACAGGATCGCAATAAGCAAACGCGCCGTTGAGCGCTTTCATCAACTCGGCCTTGGTGGCCAGCTTTTCGAGATTGGCGGAATTCGGGTTCTTTTC
>Ga0070738_10003753_pt1 | contig 19277 bp, 16 predicted proteins | sample Coa_R2_2_FD_66446 | JGI IMG/M metagenome (GOLD analysis project Ga0070738, IMG submission 66446) | Surface soil microbial communities from Centralia Pennsylvania, which are recovering from an underground coalmine fire - Coalmine... | ecosystem: Environmental > Terrestrial > Soil > Unclassified ... | reverse complement strand
ATCAGGAGGCGAGCTTGATCTCGCCGAGCGACCGGGCCCACCTCGCCGCTCTCGCGCGGGTCCAGGAGACGCGCGGCGACCAGGAGGGTCTCGTCCGCACGCTCGAGCGCGACCTCGCCCTCGTCCGCGACCCCAAGGAGACGCTCGCCCTCAGGAAGAAGATCGGCTTCGTCTACGCCCGCGGCCTCTTCCGCCGGACCGATGCGATCCTCGCCTACCGGGAGGCGCTCAAGACCGACCCCGACGACGACGAGGCGCTCGAGGCGCTCGCCGCGCTCCTCCGCGAGGGCGGCGCCTGGGCCGAGCTCGCGCCGGTCCTCGACCGTCGCGCCTCGCGCGCCCGCGGCAAGGATGCGCTCGCGATCCGGCTCGAGCTGGCGCGCGTCCTGGCCGGAAAGCTCGGCCGTGCCGAGGAGGCGCTCCGCATGGCGACGGCGGCGCGCTCGCTCGACCCGCGCTCGGCCGAGGCGGTCATGATCGAGGTCGAGGTCCTGCGCGGGCTCGGGAGGAACGACGAGCTGGCCGAGGCCCTCGCCCGTCTCGCCCAGTCGCGCACCGACAACATCGAGCGCGCGGGCGTCCTCGTCGAGCTCGCCGAGCACCTCCGCACGGTCCTCAAGAAGCCCGACCGCGCTCTCCGCGCCCTCCAGGACGCGCTCGAGCAGGACCCGACGAACGAGGTCGCGATCGAGCGCGCGACCGAGCTCCAGGAGGCGATGGGTCGCTGGGACGACCTCCTCGAGACCTACGAGCGCGCCTACAAGCTCCAGACCGACCCGAAGCGTCGCTCGACCCTGCGCTCGAAGTCCGCCGAGGTCCTCGAGAAGCAGAAGAGCGACCCCAAGCGCGCCGAGCGTCTCTACCGCGAGGCGCTCGCCGAGGACGTGGCGAACCTCGCCGCGATCGGCGGTCTCGCGCGCTGTCTCCACACCCAGGGTTCGGGCAACCAGGGCGCCGAGGCCGTCCGTGCCCAGGAGCTCGAGGCTCTCGAGGTGAAGCGCGCCGAGCTCGAGCGCGACCCGGGCGAGCGCGCGAAGGCCCTCGCCCGCGCGGGCGACGTGGCGCGCGACGCGCTCCAGGACTTCGCCAAGGCCCAGGCGCACTACGAGGCCGCGCTCCAGACGGCTCCCGACCTCTTCCAGGCTCTCGCTCCGCTCGCCGAGCTCCACTACGGCCAGGAGCGGCTCGAGGAGGCGCTGCCGCTCCTCGAGCGCGCCGCCGGCTCGGTCGATCTCGGCGGCGACCCCGAGCGCGCGGCCGACATCCTCCACGCTCTCGCTCTCTGCCGCGAGAAGAAGGGCGACCGCGAGGGCGCGGCCGCGGCGCTCCGCGCCGCCCTCGAGCACAAGGCCTCGCATGCCGAGGTTCTCGAGGACCTCTCTCGCCTCCTCTGCGAGGACGGCGCCTTCCACGCCGCCGTTCCGATCCTCGAGGATCTCGTCCAGCGAACGCGCGTCCCCGGGGTCCGTGCCCAGCACGAGCTCCAGCTCGCGCGCGCCCTCGCCAAGACCGGCGCCGGCGACCGCGCCCTGGACCTCTACGCGCGTGGTCTCGAGCGTCGGAGCGAGGACCACGCCGCGCGCCTCAACTACTCCGAGCTCCTGCTCGAGCGTCAGGACCTGTCGGCGGCGAGGCGTGAGCTCGAGAAGCTCCTCAAGTCACCGCCCGCGACCGCGGCCAAGGCTCGCCTCCACCTCTCGGAGATCTTCGAGACCGCGCTCCAGGATCTCGCCGGCGCGGCGAAGCACCTGAAGGAGGCGGTCGAGCTCGAGGGGGACCACCGAGGCCAGGCGGCTCGTCGTCTGGCCGAGCTCCTGGCGCGTCAGGAGAAGTGGGGCGACGCGGCTCAGTACCTGGCGAAGGCGGTCGAGCTCGAGCCGGAGGGGGTCGGCAAGGCCGAGCTCTACGCCAAGCTCGGGCGTCTCTTCCGCGACCGTCTCGCGAACGTCGAGCTGGCCCGGAAGTGTCTCGAGAAGAGCTTCGAGCTCGTCCCGACGGACCGTCACACGCTCGACTCGCTCGCGCGGCTCCTCGAGAAGGTGGAGGACTGGGCGGCTCTCGAGAAGGCCTACGGCAAGGCCGCCACGGCCTCGGCCGAGACGAAGACGGGCGACGAGGCGGCAAGTCGTCTCAAACGGGCCGAGGTCCTCTGGAAGCGTCTCTCGAAGCCCAAGAACGCCGCCAAGGAGCTCGAGCGCGTCCTCGCGATCGAGCCCACGCACACGGGCGCTCGCGCCATGCTCGCGCAGGTCTACGTCGAGACGGGCGACGTGAAGGGAATCGAGACCGTCTACCGCGAGATGATCCACGAGGATCCGCTCGCCGTGGACCACTACCGCGCCCTCGCCGAAGCCTGGAAGAACGCCGGCAACAGGGATGGCGTCTACCAGGCGACTCAGGCGATCGCCGTTCTCCGTGGGGCGAACGAGGAGGAGCAGCAGGTCGCGAAGCGGGCGACCGAGACGGTCGAGCGCGCGCGTCGCGGCCTCAAGCCCGAGGAGTGGTCCAGGCTCGTCCCCCGCGAGGCGCAGGGTCCCTTCTTCGAGCTCGTCCAGGGTCTCGCCGAGCCCTTCGAGCGCGCGATCCCGGAGGACCTCAAGAGCTACGGTCTCGGCATGCTCAAGCGGAGTCTGCCGCTCGAGGGCGACGGCTTCCCCGAGCACCGTCTGGTCAAGCGCGTCGCCGACCTGCTCGGGATCCAGGACGGTCAGATCGACCTCTACTGGATGGGTGACTGGAAGCGTCCCGAGGCGATCCTCGCTCACGGCAAGAAGGTCCCCGCCCTCATCCTCTGTCCCGCCGTCTTCGCCGGTCTCACCGAGGCCGAGAAGGCCTTCGTCGTCGCCCGAGCCCTCGCCCTCGTGCCCGCGCGTCTCGAGGCCTTCCGCGCCTTGCCGCCGCGCGAGCTCGAGAAGCTCTTCCTGGCGGCGGTGAAGACGCTCCACCCCGACCTCACGAGCTTCTCGGGCGAGGAGGAGAAGGAGACGCGTGCCTTCATGCAGAAGGTCGCGAAGGCCCTGACTCCCGACATGATCGAGAAGCTGCGTCCTCACGCCCAGGCGATCGCGCGTCGGGCCGACAAGGCCAACCTCGAGACGCTCCGTCGGGCCGCGCAGCTCGTCGCCAGTCGAGCCGGCGTCCTCGCCGCCGGTGGCGCCTATCCGTCGGTCCTCGCGGTCGTGAAGACGACGGTCGCTCTGCGCGGACGCCTGGCGCCGACGACCGCCGAGGTCGTGCGCGAGTTCCGCGAGGTGGCGGAGCTGCGGGACATCCTCGAGTTCTCGGTGACCGAGGGTCACCTCGAGCTCCGCAAGGCTCTCTGGTTGGCGGCCAAGGCGGACTAGCGGCGCGGTCGGCGCGATCTTCTGGCGCCCCTGACGTTGGCGTCCACGCCAGCATCGCGCGGGCGACGGCGGCGTTCAGGAGCCCGCGCGAGGCGCCGTCGCGCGCCTGGATCGAAAGGCCGTGCAAGAACGCGGTCACGAAGGCCGCCAGGCTCTTCACGTCGGTCTCGCGCGGCACGTCGCCTTCACGGATGCCGCGCTTGATCCGCCGGGCGATGAGTTGGCCTGCCTCCGCGCGCAGACCTCTCAGGTGCGCGCACGCGGCCGCGGCCTCGGTCGTGCCGTTGAGCGCACCGAGCACGAGCATGCAACCTGACGGCTCTCCCGGCTTCGTGATCTCGGCGACGTTCGCCCGGAGCACCTGCTCGATCGCCTCGCGCGTGCTGAGCGCATGCGCCTCCAGCGCGCACCGACCCGCCTCGGCGGTCGAGGCGACGCCGTCTCTCCGGGGCCGGTGGAGACGGACGCGCTGAGGGCGAACCTCGACGACGCGGCGCGAGCCTTCTTCCTTCAACGAACGCCCTTCGGTCGCATCGGAATGCCCAGCGACATCGCGGACGTCGTGGCATTCCTCGCCTCGCCGGACGCGCGCTGGGTGACGGGACACATCCTCGCCGCGACCGGCGGATTCACGCCCTGAGCACGCTCGCCGTTGACGGACGCTCCGGCGGGAAGTAAGTTACCTAACTGAATATGCCTCGAGCGTCGGTCGACCGAACGGACACGCGCCAGCGGCTCGTCGATGCCGCGGCCGAGCTCGCCCACCAGCAAGGCTTCCACCGGACGACGCTCGCGGATGTGGCCCAGCGCTCGGGAGTGCCGCTCGGCAACGTCTATTACTACTTCAAGACCAAGGAAGCGCTCGGCGAGGCCCTCATCGAGCGGCTCTCCACGATGTTCACGATGGCTCGCGAGGTGTGGGAGTCGCACGCCGATCCCAGGGCGCGCCTCGGGGCCTTCATCCAGTCGACGGTCGAGAACAGCAAGGTGGTCGCCGAGAGGGGCTGCTCCGTGGGGACCCTCTGCACGGACCTGCGCAAGGGAGACAGCCCTCTCCTCGAGCACGCCTCCACCCTCTTCACCAACCTGCTCAAGTGGCTCGAGAGCCAGTTCCGTTCCCTCGGGAAAGGCCCCGAGTCTCGTGACCTGGCGCTCCATCTCCTCTCGGCAGTCCAGGGGGCGAGCCTCCTGGCACAGACGTTCAAGGATCCGCGCTACCTGTTGCGCGAGACGCGTCGGCTGAAGGAGTGGGTCCAGTCGGTGTAGCTCGGAGAAGCGAGCGCGGCGGCGCTCCGCCTTCGGATTCAGTCATGTAACTGACTCAATGAAGAAAGAAGGAGGTCGTCGTGATCGACAAGGAACGCTTCGGTCCGTGGGTGCTCGTGACGGGCGCGTCGTCCGGGATCGGCCGCGAGCTCGCTCGCCAGCTCGCGGCCGACGGGCTCGACCTCGTCCTGGCAGCCCGCCGCGCGCCGCTGCTCCGGACCGTCGCCGAGGACCTGACCCGCACCTTCGGCGTCGAGTGCCGCACCGTCGAGGTCGACCTCTCGAGAGAGGGCGCGCTCGACGCCATCGAGCGCGAGACGCGGAGCCTGAACGTGGGTCTGGTGATCTCGAACGCGGGCACGCCCTTCGTGCGCCGCTTCCTGGACGCAGATCGTCCCGAGCTCGACGCGGACGTCCGTCTGAACGCGCTCTCTCACCTCGACCTCGCGCAGCACTTCGCGCCCCGCCTCGCCGCGCTCGGACGAGGCGGCCTCATGCTCGTCGGGGCGCTCGGGGGCTCGATAGGCGTGCCGTTCATGGCCGTGTCGGCCGCGTCGAAGGCCTTCCTCCTCAGCCTCGGCGAAGCTCTCCACGTCGAGCTCGAGCCGCGCGGAGTGACGGTGACCGTGCTCACCCCCGGGCCCGTCCAGACAGACGCGCTCGAGCTCCTCGGACTCGAGGGCAAGCTCCCCATGAAGGCGCTCTCCGTGGAGCAGTGCGCTCGAGAGGCGCTGTCCGCCCTGGCGGCGGGCAGGTCGCGCATCACCCCTGGCCGCCTCACGAGGATCATGCATTCGCTCGTTCCCGCCTCCGTGAATCGCCGCATCGCGGCCAGGGTCTTCGGTGAGGCGCTTCGGGACCGTCCCCGGGCGACGGCGAGTCACGCCCGATGAACATGCGACGAACGGCTCTCGGCCTCATGCTCATTGCCCTGGCCGGAGGCGGAGGCCTCGCCTGCGCACGGATCGTCCGCAAGAGCGATACGTCCAGCGCCCTCCCGCAGCTCGTCCTCTACGGGAACGTCGACTTCCGGCAGATCTCGCTCGCCTTCAACGATGGCGAGCGGATCACGGATGTCTTCGTCGAAGAGGGCGAGCGGGTCTCCAAGGGACAGTGCGTCGCGGCGATCGATACCCGCCGTCTCGATCGGTCGATCGGACAGGCGCAGGCCCAGGTCAGCGCCCAGCGCCAGATCCTCGACCGGCTCCGGTCCGGGAGCCGACCCGAGGAGATCGCGCAGGCGAGGGCCACCCTCGAGTCGGCCCGGGTCGAGGCGGCGAACGCGCGCCAGCAGTACGGTCACTTCAAAGAAGCGCAGAAGGGAGCCGTCACCCAGCGCGACATCGAGAACTCGAAGGCCGCGCTCGACGTCGCCGAGGCCCGCGTCATCGTCGCCCAGAAGGCGCTCGACCTGGCGGTGGCCGGGCCGCGCCACGAGGAGATCGCCGAGGCTGATGCGCGGCTGCGAGGTCTCGAGGCGCAGGTCGGGCTCCTGAGGGAGCAGCTCGCGGACGCCCGCCTGTACGCTCCCTGCGATGCCGTCGTCCTGTCGCGCGCCCTCGAACCCGGTGAGATGGCGGCTCCCCAGCGGCCCGTGGTGATCCTGGGCGTCACGGGCCGGAAGTGGATCCGCGCCTACGTCGGGGAGCCAAACGTGGGTCGCGTGCAGCTCTGCGCCGCGGCGTCCGTCGTCGTCGACAGCCATCCCGAGCGTCGCTTCCACGGCGGAGTCAGCTTCGTCTCGGCAGTCGCGGAGTTCACGCCGCGCGCCGTGCAGACCGAGGAGCTCAGGACCAGCCTCGTCTACGAGGTGCGGATCGCCGTCTTCGATCCCCACGACGAGCTCAGGCTCGGCATGCCCGCGACGGTGTCCCTGGACGCCGACGGTCGGACATGAACGTCATCGGCGCCACCCACGTCCGGAAGACGTTCCGGCGGCCTACGAAGGAGGTCGTCACCGCTCTCGACGACGTGTCCCTCGAGTGTCCCGCGTCTCGCATCACGGCTCTCGTCGGCCCCGATGGCGCCGGCAAGACGACCTTCCTGCGACTCGCCGCGGGACTCCTCCGCGCCGACGGAGGGATGGTCACGGTCCTCGGTAAGGATGCGGCGGTCGCCCCGCGGGAGGTCCAGGCTCGGGTCGCCTACATGCCCCAGAGATTCGGCCTCTACGAGGACCTCACCGTGCGTGAGAACCTCGACCTCTACTCGAGCCTCCACGGAGTCTCGGATGCGGGGAAGAAGGAACGGTATCCCCGGCTCATGGACATGACGGCCCTCGGGCCGTTCATGGATCGGCTCGCGGGCCACCTCTCGGGCGGCATGAAGCAGAAGCTCGGGCTCGCGTGCACGCTCGTCCGCGCGCCCGAGCTCCTGCTCCTCGACGAGCCGACGGTCGGCGTCGATCCCGTCTCCCGACGAGAGCTCTGGGTCATCATTCGCCAGCTCGCCGCCGATGGCGTGACGGTCCTCATGAGCACGTCCTACCTCGACGAGGCCGAGCTCTGCGGTCACGTGGTCGTGCTCCACGAGGGCCGCGTCCTGGCCAGCGGTGCTCCGGCCGAGCTGACGGAGGCCGCGCGAGGGCTCGTCTTCGAGGTCGAGCCGCGCCCCGGGTGTGCTCCGCGCGAGCTCCAGGCCCGCCTGATCGACGATGCGCGCGTCCTCGACGCCCTGCCCGAGGGAGGACGCGTCCGGCTCCTGACCGCCGAGCTCGCGAGCGTCGGGGGCGTCGCGTCCGCGCGGCCCGTCACGCCCCGCTTCGCGGACGCATTCATGGTCCTCGTCCGCCGGAGCAAGCCGTCCCGGCCCCTCGCACGCCGTACCGATGTGAACGATTCACCGGCGGTTCACGCTCGAGGCCGGCCGACGTTCGTTCGGGTTCGAGAGCTGGTGCGGAGCTTCGGCGAGTTCGTCGCCGTCGACCACGTGAGCTTCGAGGTCAAGCAGGGCGAGGTCTTCGGGCTCCTCGGCCCCAACGGCGCCGGCAAGACGACGACGTTCCGCATGCTCTGCGGGCTCCTCGCTCCCACGAGCGGAACGCTCGAGGTCGCGGGGATCGACCTCCACCGGGGGCGCGCGTCGGCGCGGCAGAAGATCGGCTACGTCGCCCAGAAGTTCTCGCTCTACGGCCTCCTCTCGGTCCGCGAGAACCTCGAGTTCTTCGGGAGTGCGTACGGCCTGCGAGGCTCCGACCTCCGCCGCCGGGTCGAGGCCGCGCTCCGGCGCTACGAGCTCGACCGGTTCGCGACTCTCGCGAGCGAGCACCTTCCCGGCGGATACAAGAGGAGGCTCGCCATGGCCTCGGCGCTCCTCCACGGACCCGAGATCCTCTTCCTCGACGAGCCTACGAGCGGCGCCGACCCGCTCTCGCGCCGCGAGTTCTGGCGCGAGGTCACGAGCCTCTCCGCCCGGGGCGTGACGGTGATCGTCACGACGCACTTCATGGAGGAGGCGGAGTACTGCGACCACCTCGTCGTCATGGACAGCGGTCGCGTGCTCGCCCACGGAGCTCCCGCCGAGGTCCGTGAGCTCGGGTGTCCCGTTCCTGGCCGGGAGCTGACCATGGAGGACGCCTTCGTCTCCATCGTCGAGCGCTCCCGGGCCGCGGCTCGCGTGGGGGCCGCATGAGCTCGCCGTCCCGGGCACTCGCTCTCGTGATGAAGGAGAGCCTCCAGGTCCTTCGCGACCCGAGCAGCCTCCTCGTCGGGGTCGTGCTCCCCGGGCTCGTGATCTTCGTCCTCGGCTACGGACTGTCGCTCGATGCCCGGAACGTGCCCGTGATCGTGGTCCTCGAGGAGCCGACGCCCGACGCAACCGAGCTCGCCTCGTGCTTCCAGCTCTCGAGCTACTTCGAGACGCGGGTCACGACGTCGATGCGTGAAGCCGAGTCCCTCATGCTCCGGCACGAGATCGACGCGATCGTCCGGGTGCCGCCTCACTTCTCGCGCGCGCTCGCCGCGGGCGACTCGGAGGTCCAGGTCCTCCTGCACGGCACCGACGGAAACCGAGCCAGGATCATCCAGTCCTACGCGCGGGGCGCGCTCGCTCAGCTCCAGGTGCGCCACGGCGGGAGGGTCGCGCTCGACCCCGTGATCGCCCAGGACCGGCTCTGGTTCAACGAGGCCAACGACAGTCGTCACTTCCTCGTCCCCGGCCTCGTCGTGTTGATCATGACCCTGATCGGCGCCCTCCTCACGGCGCTCGTCGTGGCGCGCGAGTGGGAGAGAGGAACGTTCGAGGCGCTGTTCGTCACTCCGGTCCGGCCGGCCGAGATCCTCCTCGGGAAGATGGTCCCGTACTTCCTCCTCGGCATGCTCGGTCTCGGGCTCTGTCTCCTCTCGGCGCGGCTCCTCTTCCACGTCCCTCTACGGGGCTCGATCGTCGCCCTCGTCGGGGCGTCGGCGCTCTACCTCGTCGTCGCCCTGGGCTTCGGTCTCTTGATCTCGTCCCTGACGAAGAATCAGTTCGCGGCTAGCTTCGCGGCGTTGAACGGGAACTTCGCCCCGACGTTCATGCTCTCGGGGTTCCTGTTCGACGTGCGCAGCATGCCGGCGATCCTGCGTCTCGTGTCGCGAGCCTTCCCGGCGAGCTACTACGTGAGGACTCTCCAGACCCTTTTCCTGGCGGGCAACGTCTGGGACGTCGTGCTGCCGGACATGGCCGTCCTCGCCGTCATGGCCGTCGCGCTTCTCGGCGCCAATGCCGCCGTGCTCCGAAAGTCGCTCGCATGAGGCGAACCATGCGCTCCATGCTGTTCCGAGTCCTCGCGCTCGTCCGTAAGGAGCTCCTCACCGTGCTCAAGGATCCGCAGGGACGCGCGAGCCTGATCGTCCCACCGATCCTCGAGTGCCTTCTCTTCGGCTACGCGGCGACCTACGACCTTCACGACGTACCCTATGCCGTGGTCGACCGGGACCACTCCGCCGCATCGAGGCGCTTCCTCGCGGGCTTCGACGGATCGGGGGTCTTCCACCAGGTCTCCCCAGCGGGATCGTCGGGGGCGAGCGGCCTGATCGACCGAGGCGACGCACTCCTCGTCGTCGAGATCGAGGCGGGATTCGAGCGGCACCTCCGCTCCGGCGTGCCCGCTCGCGTCCAGATCATCTCCGACGGGAGGAACTCCAACACGGCCGCAACGGCGACGGGATACGTCGAGAGAGTCATCGACACCTTCAACGCGAAGTGGCGGGCTCAGGAGGGAGGTGGCCCTCAGCTACGGGTGACGGAGCGCTCCTGGTACAACCCGAACCTCGAGACGCGCTGGCACATGCTCACGGGACTCCTCGGCATGACGGGCGGATTCCAGATGGTCCTCTTCGCGTCCATGTCGGTCGCGCGAGAGCGCGAGCAAGGGACGCTCGATCAGCTCCTGGTGACGCCGTTTCGCACCGGAGAGATCCTCTTCGGAAAGGCCCTCGCCGCGCTGCTCGTGGGGCTCGTGCAGGTCACCAACACGTTCCTCGTGGCGAAGCTCTGGTTCGGAATCCCTCTCGTCGGGTCCGTCCTGGTCCTCTACTCGGGCCTCGCCGTCTTCCTCGTCACGGCGATCGGCGTCGGGCTCCTCGTCGCGGCCCGGAGCCGCTCGATGCAGCAGGCGCTCCTGTTCACCTTCGCCGTCATGCTGCCCGGCATTCTTCTCTCGGGCCTCATGACGCCGATCCAGGCCATGCCCGAGGTCCTCCAGTACGCGACGCAGCTCAACCCCGTCCGGTACTCGATCGATCTCGTGCAGCGAGTCTTCCTCGAAGGAGCCGGGCCCTCGAGCCTCGTCTCGGACCTGAGCCACCTGGTCCTCCAAGCGGCCCTCGTCTGGGTCCTCGCCTACAGAGCCTTCGTGAGGCACCTGACCTGACGACGTCCACTCCCGACCGACTTCGTCAGTACTCCTGGCGCACCCACTCGTGGAGCTCTCGCTCGAGGTCCCGGACGCTCGTCTTGAAGACGGCCTCGAGGGTGTCCGTGGGCAGGACCCCCTGCCGGAGCTGCCCGAGAAACTCGATCAACGCGTCCCTCCTGGTGTTCAAGAGGAAGTCCACGAACGCGAAGGACATGAGCACGTCGCGGAGCTCGAAGTCCCCCTGGGCCTTCGTGAGGAGGGCGCGAAGGTCTCCCTCGAGCGAAGCCGTGAGCGCGGGGCGCACGAGCGCGCGGAAGTCGGGGAACGGCTTCCCGGCGTGCTCCTGCTTGTTGAGCGAGGACGAGCCGAGCCCCGAGTAGAAGTTGAAGGCGCGCCCCGTCGCGTGCCCGGCGAAGAAGCGGCGGAGACCCTCGAGGATCGCGTCGGGGCAGGTCGCGTCCCCGTTGACGGTCTCGTCCATGTGGGCGTCCACCACCATCATCGAGAGGATCTCGGCGCGATCCTCCGTGTCCTCGTCCGTCACGAGGACCCACGCCTGCGACGAGGACTCCAGGCGCGTGCGCTCGTGAAAGGCGTTGTCCTTCTTGGCGAGCTCCCTGGCCTCCTTGTCCGTGAGGACGCGGTCCACGACGTCCGGATAGACCTTCTCCGTGACGATGTGCCCCCGGAGGCGACCGACCGCGACGGACTTTCCCTTGGTCTTGAGCTCGGGGGCCGCGAGCGTGAAGCCCAGGTTCTCGCCGCCCAGGTAGAAGCGGATCGCGTCCCAGCACGTCTCACCGGCGCGCGCGATCGCGTCGAGCTGCTGCTCGTCCGCGTCCTTCATCGCGTAGACGGCGAAGTGCTCGGTCTCGCGGCGTGAGCCGTCCCCGATCCCGAGCGTCTTGACGAGGGCCGCGTCGTCGCCCTCGGGCTTCTTGTCCTCGACCTTCACCTTCGAGAGGCAGGCCGAGAACGCGGCGCGGACGGCGATCTCGTGCGGTGAGATCCAGAGCCCTTCCTTCTTCTCGTGATGGAGGAGCTGCCGCGCCGCCGTGCTGTCGCCGTCCTCGTCGAGCGCCAGGCCCGCGAGTCTCCTCGCCTCGGCCTCGAGCCCGTCCTTCTGGGCGCGCTTCGCGAGCTCGACGAGCTTCTGCTGGGCCGAGCGCCGCAGCTCGGCCCGGTCCTTCGCGAGCTTCTCGGGGAGCGGCGCGTCGACGGCGGGGGGACGATCCGGCGCGCCCTGCCAGGCGTCGCCCTCCTTCTTGTAGCCCAGGGCCTCGCGGACCGCGGCCTCGTCGGGCGAGAGCTCGAGGGCGAGGAGTCTCTCGAGGAAGGCATCGTTCTTCCGGCCGGCCTCGTCGAGCTTCCGCCCGAAGGAGGCGTGCTTCTCGGCGAGCTCGTGCCCCAATGCGTGGAGCTTCTTCTCGAGCTCCTCCTTCTTCTTCTGGAGGGAGTCGTCGGCGCGGACCGAGACGACGGAGATCACGAGGCACGCCGCCGCGGCGAGCGTCCTCAACTGGCTGCCTTGCACGCCGCGAAGACCTCCGCCGCCTTGGGATGGTCTCCCGCGTAGCGGCTCTCGTATCGGTAGAGGGCCTCACCCGCGGGCGACACGACCAGGACGCCGCCGAGCTGCCACACGTCGCCCTGAACCGACTTGAAGAAGAAGCCCTTGGCGAGCGCTTTCACGGCGGCGAGCGCGGCGCCGGGGTGGAGCTGGCTCGTGACTCCTCCCGCCTGGAGCCCCGCGGCCGCGAACGTCTTCCGCCCGGGGTCCGTGTAGATGGCTCCGTCGTATCCCGTGTTCTTCCTGAAGCCCGCGATCATGCCCGGGAGGCCGTTCCCGATCACGACGAGGCGGGCGTTCTTCCGATCGAGCTCTTCCTTGCGAGAGTGCAGGTCGACGACCTGCTCGTGGCAGAGGAGTCACCCGAAGTGACGGATCCAGACGACGACGGCCGTCCGCTCCCGCCAGACCTCGTCGAGGACGTGCGTCGCGCCCGCCTCGTCGAGGACGGTCGCGTGGGCGAGCTCTTCCGACACCTTGGCCATGCGGGAATCTTACGACTTGTCCGGGGCTAGCGGCCGCCCTTCATCTCTTTCCGCTTCTTCTCGATGAGCGCGACCTTCTCGTCGACCTTGGCGCGGAGCCGATAGGCCTCGGAGATCTTCCCCGCGTCCTCGAGGTCCTGGACCTTCTTGATGAGCTCGCGCTTCTCGGCCTCGAGGTTGTCGATCTCGATCTGAGCCGGAGAGCGAGGCGCTTCGGGCTTGGCCACGGGGGCAGGGGGAGTGGCGGGGGGCGGAGCCGGAGCCGGGGCCTGAGCCTGGGGCTCGGGCGGCGGCGGAAGCGAGATGAGCGCGCTCTCGGCGGAGCTCCTGACCTCGGGGTCCTGCTTGCCGAGCCGGTGGGCGCGGCGGAGCGCCGCTCGCGCTTCCTCCGTCTTGTCGAGCTTCACGAGGCAGAGGCCGAGGTGGAGGTAGGCGCGCGGGACGAGAGCGTCGTTCGGGAAGCGCTCGATGAGCTTCCTGTAAGCCGCGACGGCCACCTCCGGGGCCGGCTTGGCCTCCGCCTCGAGGCCGGTCGCCATGAGCGTCTTCGCGTCTCCTCCGACGGCCTCTCTGGTCGTGACGGGCGCGACGTTCGCCTCGGGCTTCGCGGGCGTCGGCGCGGGCGTGGCGGGTGCGGGCGCGGGCGTCGGCGCAGCCGGGCGAGCCTTGGGACCCGCCTTGCGAATCCACTCGACGATCTTGTCGATCTGGGCGGGCGCGAGCTTCCTCTTGGGCGGCATCTGGAGCTGGGCGTCCGTCCACCGCAGGGCGCCCACGAGGAGGCTCTTCTCGGGGTCGCCGGGAACGATCGGCGAGCCCGTATCTCCGCCCGCGAGAAGCGACTGGAGGGAGTCGACGCGGAGACCTCCCTTGGACTTCTCGGTATGGCAGGGGGCGCAGCGCTGGGTGAGGATCGGCTGGACGTTCTTCTCGTAGAAGTCCTTGTCGAGCTCCTGCGCGTGCACCGGAGGGCAGAAGGCCACGACGGCGAAGGCGAACGTGCAAGCGACGAGGGCTCTGCGCATTGCGTTTCTTCTCGAGCCCGAGTTTAGCTCGTCCGAGGGGACCCCAGGGTGAGCCGCTTGTAAGAAGTGAGTGAGGCTCCGCCAACGACAAGACCCCTTCACGCCTCTACTTGCGGGACTTGCGCCTTTTCCGTCGTCGCGCTCGCGCCCGGTCGGGCCGCCGCCCTGTCCGCGCTCGCTCCCAGACGAGCTCGAGGTCGGGGGGCCACGGGGCCTCGAAGAAGAGGCGCGCGCCGGTCACGGGATGCCGGAACGCGAGTGTCCCGGCGTGAAGAGCGATGCGACGGAGACCGAGCTCCCGCGCGATGGGGAGGCTCGCGGAACCATGCTGCGCGTCGCCGAGGATCGGCCTGCCGAGGCTGGCCATGTGAACTCGAAGCTGGTGCTTGCGCCCCGTCAGGGGGTGCAGCGCGAGGAGCGCGACGATCGAACCTCCGGCGTCGACCTGTTCGAGCAGCTCCCACTCGGTCCTTGCCTCGAGGCCTGCGACGGGGGTGTCGACCGTGCCCTTCGCGGTCGAGGGCGCGCCGAGGACCAGCGCGCGGTAGCCCTTCTCGACCTCGCGGGCGGTGAACGCCCCGACGAGGCCCTCGTACGCCCGGGCACTCCTCGCGACGACGACCAGCCCCGACACGCCGAGGTCGAGGCGCGAGACGAGCCCGAACCCCCGGCGCGCGCCGAGCGCGATGAGATCGGGGTATCTCGCCACGAGGGCGTTCTGGAGCGTGTTGGACCCATGCTGCGGTCCCGGTTGCATGGCGAGGCCGGACGGTTTGGCGACGACGATCACGTCCTCGTCCGCGTGGAGGACCTTGAGATTGATCCGCGTGTTCGGCACGGGACCCTGCGGACCGACCTTCGGGTCGGGCGGGAGCACCTCGAGGCGACCGGAGTCGGGGAGCCGCTCGCCGCGTCGTAGCGCGCGGCCGTCGAGGAGCACCTTGCCTCGGTGGAGCAGCATGAGGAGAAACGACTCCCTGAGGCCAGGGAGCGCCTTGAGGAGAACGCGCTCGACGCGCTTCCCGGCATGCTCGGGCGAGACCTGGACCGTGGTGGGCAACGGAACCACGTCGAAAGCATACGCTCGAGCGGACTCGGCAAGAACGCTCCTCGCGCGCCTGGAGACCCGTCGCCCACCGAGCTATCGTTGCCCCATGCGCACCGCGCTCGCGGCATCGGTCCTGGCGTTCGCCCTCGCCCCGGACGCCCTCGCGCAGTCCGATCCGGGGCTGACCGCCGACCGCCTCGACAAGATCGTCACCCTGCTCGAGAAGCTCGACGAGAAGGGAGTCAAGCTGCCCGCGAACCGCATCGCCGTCGGCGATCGCGAGGCCGAGATCGCCACCCCAGCCCGGAGCGGCCCGCTCGGCGACGCCCAGGCGGCGGCCGGGATCGACTGGAACCACCTCCAGCCCCTGGTCGACGACTTCGACAAGGCGCTTCGCGCGCTCGTGCTCTCGCGCGTGAGCGATGACGCCCTCAAGGCGGCCTTCGACAAGGCGACGAAGGACCTCTCCGCCGAGCACGTGGAGCTCGCGAAGACGCACGGAGAGGAGAGGCTCTATACCCTCTACAAGCAGGCCGACGCGGCGCGGGAGAAGTGGTTCCCGACGAAACTCCGCGCGGCCAAGGCGGCGGCGGCGCTCCACGCGCTGGGGACGAAGATGCGTCAGGGGTACTCCGTCGACCCGGGCGCGCTCAAGAAGGCGACGGACGAGGACGTCGCGGCCTCGAAGGAAGAAGCAGCCGCCGAACACGACCTCAAGGCCGCCGAGGAGAAGATCTCGACCGAGTACTACAAGGCCGGGAAGGACGCGGCCGCGGCCGAGAAGGATCCGGACAAGCGCGAAGCCGCCAGCAGCGCGGCGCTCGAGAAGCAGGGGCAGACTTACGACGCCCTCGCCCGCGCGCGGCAGGCGCAGAGCACCTACTTCGCGCTCCTCGTCGCGCGCGCCGGGCATGGCACGGGCGACGCGAAGAAGGGAACGGTCGAGCTCCTCAAGGCCAAGGAGAGGAAGCTCGTCCCCCTCCTCAAGAAGCTCGACTCACCCCTCGCCGCGCTCCTCAAATAGAGGCCGCCGTGAGGCCTCTCCGGAGCTCGGCGCGAAACGCAAGGCTCCCCCGTTCCACGGACCCTGCCACCGTTCGGTGCCATCGAGCCTAGCCCCACGGCCATCCGAGGATGGCCCGTCGTTTGCGCTCCCGGGCGGCGTGCGTTGGTCCCTCGCGTTCCTCGTGATGCTCGCCCTTCCAGCGTGGGCCGACGACCGAAAGCCCGTGATCGGCGTCGAGGCCGACGTCGTCGTCGACCAGGCGACGGGCGAGCGCAAGGCCGTGGTCGACGAGCACTACCTCGAGGCGATCCGCAAGGCCGGCGCGACTCCGCTCGTGCTCTCGCCGCTCGAGGACGACCCGACGGCTTCGCTCGACAAGGTGGACGGGATCGTGATCCCGGGCGGGAAGGACGTGCCGCCTGCTCTCTACGGCGAGAAGGCCCTCACGTCGAACGAGACGGTGGACCCGGACCGCCTTGCCTTCGGGCAGAAGCTCATCAAGGGAGCGATCGAGCGGGGAGTTCCTCTCCTCGGGATCTGCTACGGCTCGCAGCTCCTCGACGTGGTCCTGGGAGGCAAGCTCCTCCAGGACATTCCGAAGCTCGTCGGGAAGGACGTCGTCCACCGCGCCCCCGGCGCCTTCCCCACGCACGACGTGACGCTCGAGCCAGGCTCGAGGCTCTCGGACCTGGGGAAGACCGTCACCGTCAACTCGAACCACCACCAGAGCGTGGAGACGACGGGCCGCGGGCTCCGCGTCGCCGCTCGGGCGCCCGACGGGGTCGTCGAGGCGGTCGAGGCGGAGGACCCGCACGTCTTCGTCCTTGGAGTCCAGTGGCACCCCGAGCGCATGGGCGACGACCCGGCGGGGCTCGGGATCTTCAAGAAGCTCGTCGCGGCTGCACGAGAGCGGAACGCGGTCCGCGAGGCCGGGATCCCGCTCGACGTGACGCGCGTCGCGAAGGACGCCCCGAAGCCCACGGCAACCGGCTCCGACCTGGCGCGCGAGCGCGCCGTGACGCTGGCTTCGAGCCGCGGGTTCACGGCCGCGCTCGATACGACCGTCCGCGAGCACGCGGACGAGGAGCGCTAGCCCGCCTGCGCGAGGCGCGGCTTCGAGGACCCCGACTTGCGACGCTCGCTCTTCTTCTTGGCGGGGCGCGTCGGAGCGTCGGTCGAGCACTCCTCGGGCTCGGGAGCCAGCTCGACGACCTTCGGAGTCTTCTTGTTGAGCACCGCCTCGCGAGCGTCGAGAGCGGCCTTCTTGGCGGCGAGCGCATTCGAGACGGCGGCGAGCCTCTGGCGCCCCTCGGTGAGCGCCGCGTCGACGCGGGCACGGACGAGTTCCTCGAGCTCCTTGCCTCCCGCGGGCTTGACGGCGCGACGGTCCGCCTCGAACGCGGCCCGATCGGCGGCGAGAGCTTCGCGGTCCCTCGCCAGGTGGGCGCGGTCGGAGGCGAGGGCCTCGCGCTCGCGGTCCAGCTCCTCGCGAGCCGGGCCGAGCGACTCCTCGAGCGCCGCGTCGAGGCGGGCGCCGAGCGACCGCGCCGTCTCGGCGACGACCGCTCGCTCCCGGGCGAGAACGGTCCTCTCGGCGGCGAGCGCGTCGCGGGCGCTCGCCAGGGCAGCGCGCTCGCGCGCGAGGCTGGCGTGCTCCTCGGCGATCCGGCGCTCGATCTCGCGCTCGACGATCTCGGCGAGGTCGGCCCGGTCGGCCTCGAGCGCCTTCCGCTGCGCGGCGAGCTCGGTCCGCTCGCTCGCCAGCTCCGCGGCGCGCGCGAAGAGGCCGCTCCGTTCAGCGCTCAGCGCGTCCTGGACCTTCTGCTCGACCGACTCGGGAACTTCGAGGTCCCGCTCCGGAACTTCGACCGCCGGCATGGGGACGTCCGACTCGAGGTCCGCGAGGAGCTCGCTGGACGAGTCATTGAGAGGCAACACGAGCGGCACCGTGCTCATGCGCTTCCCTCCTGTTCCGCGAGACCCCCTCAACAAATGGAGATCCAGGGCGCAACCCGCACGGCAACGGCTCTTGACTTTATGCGTCGTTTTCCCCAATCGGGAAACGGAAACGGGGACCGCGCCTTTTTGTTGCAGGCGGGCGCGTCCTGGCGGGGACGCCTAGGACTTCCGGAACTCGATCCGGCACTCGCGGAACCAGTAGCCGCCATAAGGGTTCGGAATCGGACCGTTCACCGCGAAGACGGCCAGCTGGAACTTGTCGCCCGCCTTGAGGCCGTAAGGCTTTGCCGTGAGGTCGAGGACGATCGGCACGTTGAAGCCCTTGATGTCCCAGGGCTGGGGCTTGCCGATCGGCGGGATGATGTCCTTCTTGCCGTCGATCCAGGACTCGGCGTAGTCGTCCACCGTGTAGACGAGGAAGGGTCTCGAGTCGGACACGTCGACGTCGCCCACCTTCTTCGGCAGCTCGATCGACTTGCGGAACCAGCCGCAGCTCACGCCGACCTGCATGACCTCGTTCGCGCCCTTGCCCATGGGCAGATGGTCGATCGACTTCCAGCCGTTCTCGGCGCTCTCGTCGCACTCCTTCTTCCAGCCGTCGGCGAACCAGGTGAAGCCCACCTGGTTGCCCTCCTTGATTTGCTTGCAGGGGGCGTACTTCCAGTCGGCCTTCATGAGGTCCACGGTCGGGAAGACGCTCGCGATCCCGGGGCTCAGGAACAAGCTCGTCACGCTGGCGCCGCGGCTCGTGCCGAGGCGGTTCTCGAGCGCGATCGCGGCGCGGCTCAACCGCTCCTAGGATCGAGATTCATGCCCAGAACCTACCGATCCTGGCAGCGCGCGGCTTCCTCGTTGTGGTCGGGACGAATCTCCGGCCGCCAACGGAACTTCTTCGAGTAGGCGTTCTCCTTGCCCTCGACGGCATCAGCCGAGAGCGCCCCGAGCCGGGGCGCGAACTTGTAGGCGTGCCCGCTCCCCCCGGTCGCGAGGACGAGGCCTTCGCGCCGGGGATCGCGCGCGACCCAGAAGTGGCCGTCCCACGTGTCGCAGTAGAGGCAGACGCGCGTGAAGACGACGGGCGCCCCCGCGAGCGCGGGGAACGTGCCGGCGAGAAAGCCCCGGAGATCGGCGGTCTCCTCGGGCGTCACCCTCCGGGCGGGCGACTCGGGATGCATGACGCGGCCGATCCCGTGCCGGGCGACCTTCACGACGCCCTCCCTGGGATGCACGGGGAAGCCGTACCAACCCGTCGTCGAGATGTCGGCGCCGAAGACAGGGAACCTCTCGGCCGAGAACAGCGATGGCTCGTCGGGCCGCAGATGGAAGACGGGCTGCCCCGTCGATCGGAAGATCGGCGCCAGCTCGGGAAGGACGTGCGGCGTCCACGACCCGCAGGCGAGGAGGACGGTGTCGCCCTCGATCCGTCCGTGGTCGGTGGTCGCGATCCCGGTGACCCGCGAGCCGCTCTGGAGGAGACGCTCGAAGGTGGCCTCGCGGACGACGACGCCCTCGGCTCGAGCCCTCTCCACGAGCCGGGCGACGACGAGCCCGCTCTCGACCCAGCCGCCCGCGCGGTCGAAGATCCCGTCCTCGTAGAGGGAGGCGTTCCACGCGGGATACCGTCCGAGCGCGGCGCGGTCGATCCGCTCGAGAGCGTGGCCACGCCTCGTCAGCACCGACCAGCTGTCGCCCTCGAACGTCCCCGGCTTTGCCGGGCTGGCGCGCACGAACAGCA
>Ga0070738_10003750_pt1 | contig 19287 bp, 18 predicted proteins | sample Coa_R2_2_FD_66446 | JGI IMG/M metagenome (GOLD analysis project Ga0070738, IMG submission 66446) | Surface soil microbial communities from Centralia Pennsylvania, which are recovering from an underground coalmine fire - Coalmine... | ecosystem: Environmental > Terrestrial > Soil > Unclassified ... | reverse complement strand
CCGGCGCACAGCGCCGCGTAGCCTGGTCCGAGGAACACGGCGGCGCCCAGCACGATCAGGGCTCCCGCCAGCATGGCCGGGCGAGGGCCCTTCATCGCCGGCGAACCGCCAGCGCGAGCAACCCCGCGGCGATGCCGGTTCCCTGTGCGAGCGACCGGGCGAAGACCAGGCACGGGACGAACGGCGCGAGACCGGGATCCGAGCCGGCGGCGCGGCGGGCGAGCGGCAAGGTGGTGGCGCCGAAGCCGAGAAGTGCGCCTGCCAGCAGGGGCCGGGTTTGGCGCAGGCCCGCCGAGCTCAGCACCGCCAGCAGCACGCTGGCGCCCGCCAGCCCGATTTGCAAGGCCATGCTTGGCGGGGTGTAGGAGTCGCCGAAGGCCTTGCGGGGATGGCGCTGGTACACGCGCGCGCGGAACAGCCCATAGCGCAGTTTCGTGACGAGGTAGCCAACCAGGTGCTCGGGGTGCTGGTGCAGCACCCGTGCCCGGGGGTTGAACACGAACCGGGCGCCTTGCTCTGCCATGCGAAATCCCAATTCCACGTCTTCGGCCGAATGGGCGGGAAAACGCTCGTCGAACCCGCCGGCTGCGAGGAACGCTTCGCGCCGGAAGGCCGCCGTGCCCGTGTCGATGAAGTCCACTCGATCCGCCTTCGCCAGGCGAGCGTACTTGTGCTCGAACTCGAGCTGCACGAAGCGCGGCAGCAGGCCCGGCTGCCTTGTTTCGTACGCGCCTTTCACACCCACCACGCCAGCGTCGCAAAGTGGGGCCAGCAGCTCAGCGAGCCAACCTGGCAAGGGCGCGGTGTCGGCATCCAGGAAGATCAGGACTTCGCCGCTGGCGGAGCGCGCGCCAAGGTTGCGCGCCGCGGCCGGTCCCTGGCCGGAGCCAGCCAGCACGCACGTGCCCGGCCGCGCGGCAATGCAGCGGGTGGCGTCGCTGGAGCCATCGTCGACCACAATCAGCTCGGCCGCGGGGCCGGGTACGCCCTCGATGGCGAGTGCGTCCAGGCAGCGGCCCAGGGTAGTCGCGGCGTCGCGAGCGGGGATCACCACGCTGATAGTCGTCACGGGAGCTCGCACGCGGCCGCGGCCGGACGCAACGGCGCTGCCCAGCGGCTCCAGGCCAGGCTGGCCGCGAGCAGCAGGCCAAGCTCGCACCACTGGCAGACGTGCAACATCACCGCCGCCGCGAGCGCCTGCGGAACACCCACACCCACCGAGGTCAAAGCCAGGACGATCCCCGCCTCAAAGGTTCCCAAGCGGCCTGGCAGCGCAGGCAGGACGCCGGTGAGGTAGCCGGCCACCAGCATGCCGGCCATCATGGGCAGGCTGGGCGACACTCCCGCGCCAAGCAGTACCAGCCCGTTAGCAGCCAACCCGGCCAGCCAGACGATTGCCACGGAGCCTGCGACCACTGCCAATATGCGCGGCTCTCGGAGCGCCTGCGTCACCTCGAGGAGCGCCGGTACGTGGAGCTTGCGTGCCACTGGCAGGGAGCCGAGCCGCCGGCGCCACTCCGGCTTCAGGATGGCCGCCGCGGCGCCGGCCAGCAGCAAGGCGGCCGCCAGAATCAGCACCGGCCGGGAGCGATCCAATGCGGCGTCTCCAATCAGCCACGCGGCGAAGGCGGCCAGCACCAGCGCATCGAGCGCTTTGCTGCCCGCGAGGGCGGCGCCGCCTGCGAGCAGCGGCCCACCCTCGACCTTCAACAAGCCCACGCTGACCACTTCACCCGCTCGCAAAGGGATCAGCGCATTGGCGAGCTGGCCGGCTACCAGAGCACGCAGGCAACGGGCGAAGTCCGGCCTGCGCGCGCCCATCAGCTCCCACCAGCGCACCGCTTTGGCCAGGTCTACCAGGGCCAGCGCGGGCAGCGCGAGCAGCAGCCAGGGCAGACTTGTCGCAGCCGGTAGTGTCACGTCAGAGGCGGGGGCAGGCTGGTCGAAGCCACCCGGAGCCAGTAATCGCCGTTTGACAGCCGGTACACCTCATACACCTGGTCGGACCGAGCAACCCCACCGTGGCCATCGGGATAACCACGCTGTGGATACAGGAACACGGCAGCAGCCGGCACAGAGGCAGTGCCGGCCAACCTGGATGCCGGCGCGGTTGGTGCATCTGATTGCGGTGCCCGCTCGGAGAGAGTCAGCCGCAGCGCGCCGGCGGTTTGGCCATTCAGCTTGGTGGGCACCACGTGGGCGTAATGGGGCTGCGCGGCCAGAATCCCGATGGCAGCCAGGCCCAGGAAGCTCAGGACGCTGATCAGCAGCCGCAGGCGCCGTCTCATTAATCAGGATCAGGCAGGCGTGGAGCGGTTCAGGAGCTCGATCATGGGGCATGGTCTGCCGAGGAAGAGCTCGACTCCACCTGCAGGGGCCATGGTGAGATGAGCGGGGGCGAGCCAGCAGCGGGGCGGACCACAGGCCCGTCACTCTGGCCCTGGCCGGCGTTGGACCCGCCGCCGCTCCTGGGCTCATAGCCGTAGTAGCGGTAGTAGGCGCTCGGCGAGTCGGACGTCAGACAATTAAGAGCCACGCCTGAAATCCGGGCGCCGACAGTCTGCAGCGCTTCGACGGTCGCCCGGAGCTGCCGCAGGTGGGTGCGCTGCGCGTTCACCACCAGCAAGGTTGCGTCCGCGCGTGTGCTTACCACGGCCGGATCCGTCACCACGAGCACCGGCGAGCTGTCCAGCACGACGGCATCGGCCTCGGCTTTCAGCATCTCCAGCACCTGCCCTAAGCGAGGCGAGCCCAGCAACTCGGCGGGATTAGGGGGCAGCGGCCCAGCAGTCAGCAGTCGCAAGCCGGGTTGCTGGGTGGGCGTCAGAAAGGCGCGGACGTCGGCCCCGGCCAGCAACAGGTTGCTGACGCCCACGTTGTTGGGCACGTCGAACTGGGTGTGCACGCTGGGCCGGCGGAGGTCGAGGTCGGCCAGGATGACTCGACGGCCCTCCTGGGCGAGCATAAGTGCCAGGTTGCAGGCCACGGTCGTTTTGCCGTCGCCCGGGCCGGGGCTGGTAACCAGCAGCGTCCGCCAGGGCTTATCCAGCATGCAGAATTCGAGATTCGTCCGGAGCTTCCGGTAGGCCTCGGACTCGGCCGAAGTGTCGGGCGCATGCGGCTTGTCCTTAGCCAGGCCTTTGCCCTTGAACAAGCGGCCCAGCGTCGGCAGGCCAGTGGCATGATCGACGCGTTCGGGGGTGCTGACCTTGTCGTCAAAATACTCGAACGCGGCGGCTGCGGCCGCGGCCAGGGCCAAACCAAGAAGCGCGCTCAAAGCGACGTTCAGCGGGATACGTGGGCTGACCGGCGCCAGCGGAGCAGCCGCCGGCTGCACCACCGAAACCGTCCCCGCTGCGGACGCGTCGTTGATGCGAATGTCCTCGAGGTTTTTGAGGACGGTGGAGTAGCTTGATTGGAAGTTAGCCAGCCGGGTTTGTTCGGCGGCGATATCGGCTTGCTGGCCCGGTGACGTGGGTTGGGCCCGCAGCTCGGCGATGCGGCGCTCGCTATCCGACACCTGCCCTTCGAGGCTCGTGAGCTGCGTTTGCAGGTATTGCGTCGAGCTCTGCAGGGTGCCTCGTTCACGGTCCGCCGTTTGTTGGATGAAGACGCTGCTGAGCGTATTGGCGATGAGGGCAGCCTGGGCAGGATCGCTGGCTCGCACCTTCAGCTCGACTAACTGAGTGCTGGGCACGAGGCGGGCCGAGATGGTCTTGGCCAGCGCTTCGGGAGTGGTGGCCAGGCCGAGCTTGGCGATGGTGCCCTCCAGCACCGGGCGCTGCTGGATTAGCTGAGCGTAGGTCTGCGCCAGCTGGGTACCGGCCAGGAGGTCGTTATAGGCGTTAGCCGCCGACGTCTGGCCATTCCTGACCAGCATGGATACGCTCGCCTCATACTGCGGCGTCATGCGCAGGCTGATTCCCAGCCCGGCCGCTGCCGCGATGAAGGTCGCCAGCAGCAGCAGCCACAGCCACTTCAGTGCCAGGTCTACGTAGGCGCGGAGCTCCATCCTACGAAACGATCCCCGCCATGATTAGTCCCAGCGACGGAGCGCCGCGCGACGGGCATATGGCCCCAGTCGCGTCAGCCGGTGAGATGCGCACGTGCCCATGCTAGTCCACCCGACAACCAAGCGCACGCTGATAGCCAAGATGTCGCATCGTCGCTCTTTCTGCGCAGGCTGCAGGGAGGATCAGCCCGAGCCCAGCTGATGTAGACTGCCCGCAACCGTAGGAGGTCTGGCATGATCTGCAGCGTCCGATCTCTGGGAGTGGTGGTGGCCAGCGTGCTTGGGCTGGCGCTGGCGGGCTGCGGTGGCGCGGCGCCGGCGAGCGCACCGGCGAGTGTGGCGCCGGCAGCCAGCGTGCCGGGCGCCAGCGCGGCAGCGGGCGCAAGCGCGGCCGGCAAGCCGAGCGGGCAGTCGGGCGCCAGCGCGGCCGGCAAGCCGAGCGGAGTGGCTGGCGAGAGCGCGGCGGGTAAGCCGAGCGCGGCGGCGCAGGCTTCAGGCCAAAGCGGCGGCACTCCGCTGACGGTGGCCTACAGCGAGCTCACGGCGACGCATGCCACACTGTGGGGCGCCAAGGATTGGGGCATCTTCGACGCCAACGGCCTGAACGTCGACGTGCGCCTCATCGAGAGCTCCCTTGGCGTCGGCGCGCTCCTGTCGGGCCAGGTGCAGATTGGCTCCATGGGCGGCTCCGAGATGCTGGCCGCCGACGTGAACGGCGCGGATCTGGTGATGTACGCCCTCATCTCGCCGGTCTACCCCTACAAATTCGAAGCTCAGCCGGGCATCAAGACGCCGGCCGACCTCAAAGGCAAGAAGATCGGCATCAGCCGCTTCGGCTCCTCGTCCGACACCGCCACACGGGCCTGGTTCAAGACCGTGGGCCTGGACGCGGACAAGGACGTGACGATCGTGCAGATTGGCTCGCTGGCCGCCCGCGTGGCGGCCCTGAAGACTGGCGCGCTGGATGGTGCGGTCTGCGGCACGACGGATGCCGCTCAGGTCGAGGCCGCCGGCCTGCACCCTCTGGTCGACCTCGCGGCGGCGAAGATCCCGGCCGTTAACGACGGCATCATCGCCCAGCGCGCGTGGGTTGAAGCGAACCACGACACGATGCAGAAGTTCATCGACTCCATCATGGAGGCCAAGCCGCGCGAGAAGGCCGACAAGCCGCGCACCCTGGCTCTCATCAAGAAGTGGCTCAAGGACGACGACCCCGCCAAAGCGGAGGTGTCCTATGAGTACTTCGTGGACACCGTCATCCCGGACGCGCCCTACCCGCCGGCACAGAACTTCAAGGACGCCCTCGACGTCCTGGCCGCTCAGAACCCGAAGGCCAAAGGCTTCGACGTGAGCAAGGTCGTCGACCCCTCCTTCGTGCAGAGCGCCGTCAACCGAGGGATTGGGAAGAGCTAGCCGAACGAGGCGACGAACCGGTCGCGCATCTGCACGAACCCGAGGCGCAGGTCCGCCTCTCGCCGAGCGTTGCCGGGGTTGATGCGGGCGACGATGGCCCACAGGTCCGAGCCGGACATGGCCCTGGCGAAGGCGGCGCGGAAGTCCTCGAGCGTCTCCACCGTCACCGCGTTGGCGAAGCCGCTGGCTTTGGCGATGCCGGCCAGGTCGGCGCCTCGCGCGGTGGGTGTCGGCTGGCCGCCGGTGATCTCCAGGCGGCTGTTGTCCCAGATGACGTGCACCAGGTTGCGCACGCCAACCGTGCCCTCGGTGGCCAGCGAGCTCAGGTTCATGAAGATGGCGCCATCGCCGTCGAGCACGATCACCCGCTGGTTCGGCCGAGCGATGGCAACGCCCAGGCCGACTGACGAGGCCATGCCCATCGCCGAGACGTAGTAGTTCCGCGGCCGGTCGAAGGCGCCGAGGTCGGTGTTCGGGTTCCCGATGGAGCCTACGATGGGGTTGTCGCCGGCCAGCTCGACCACCACTTTGGTGGCCTCGCGACGATCGATCACCCTTCGCCCCTCACGCGCGAGCCGGTGAGCTGGGCCGACAGCAGGATGCCGATGGGCTCCTCCATGTGAAAGCAGGTGGTGGCGGCGCCCTGCACCACGGGCGTCACGTCCTCGAGGTGGCTGATGGTGTGATGCCGGATGCGCAGGGCATCCAGGCAGCCCGGCACCGCGCGGCCCATGCTGAACTGCGCCGGGTTCCACTCGCCCAGTTCGCCGCGCAGGGCGACCACGATCGGGAATGGGAAGCGGCCCACCAGGGCCAGCGAGCCAAGCGCGTTCAAGGTGTTGCCCAACCCGCTGCTCTGAATGACCATCGCCCCGCGCTGGCCGCCCAGGTACAGGCCGCACAGCACGCCCACCGCCTCCTCCTCCCGGTTGACGGCGGTGAGCCGGATATCCGGATCGGCTTCCGCCACGGCCAGCGCAGGCCCGAACACCGAATCCGGCACGGTGACGATGTTGGTCACGCCGCTCGCCTTCAGGGCGGCGATCAGGTCGCGCGCCCAAGGTGGCGCGGCGTCGGCGCTGTAACGCCCGGCGGCGGAGCTCACGAGTGCCAATTCTGCACGATCCCTAGCTTGGCCGAAGCGCGGGATCGCGCAGCTCGATGCCACTGTCGGCTCGCGTGGGCAGGCGGGCGGTCCGGAGCTTGTAGGTCCACGAGCACAGCACGGCGAAGAGGCAGACGCAGCCCCAGCAGACGAGGGTGGTGCGGATGCCCAGCGCGCTGGTCAGCGTGCCGGTGAGGAGCGCGCCGATGGGCGAGGTGCCGGCCATGGCCAGGGTGTAGAGGCCCATCACCCGGCCCCGCAGCTCGTTCGGGACGCCCAGCTGCAGCATGCTGTTGCATGACGTCGAGAAGATCATGCCCGAGAAGGCCATCAGCGCCAGCTGCACGAAGGCGGTGGCGAAGAACGGCGTCTGCGACAGCGACAGCTCCACCGCGCCGAAGGCCATGCCGGCCAGCAGGATGCGCCGGTGGGTTGCGATGCCCAGGCTGGCCACGGTTACCGCGCCGATCAGCGCGCCGGTGCCGACGGCGCTCATCAGCAGGCCGAAGCCGTCTGCGCCCAGGTGCAGGCCCTGCTCGGCCAGCAGGGGCACGATGGTGTTGAAGTTGAAGCCGAAGCAGCCGATGCCGCCCAGCACGATCAGCACCGTCACCAGCTCGCGCACGCCGAACACGAAGCGCAGCCCGTCGCCGAGCTCGGCCACGATGCGCCGCCCGTCGCGGGCCTGCACCGGCAGGGCCTGGAAGTCGCCGCGGCGCATGAGCAGCAGCGCCGCCAGCACAGCCACGAAGCTGGCCGCGTTCAGCCCGAAGCAGAAGCCAACGCCCCACAACGCGATGACCACGCCCGCCAGTCCGGGCCCAAGCAGGCGTGCGCCGTTCTCGACGGCCGAGCTGAGGCCGATGGCATTGACCACCTTCTCGCGGCCGACCAGCTCCATCAGGAAGGCCAGCCGGCCGGGGTTGTCGAAGGCGTTAACCAGGCCCAGCAGCGCGGCCAGGATGTAGATCTGCCAGAGCTGGATCGCGCCCGTGATGGTCAGCGCAGCCAGCAGGCTGGCCTGCACCAGCGCGACGGATTGGGTGATCAGCAGCAGCCGGTGCTTGGGCACGCGGTCCACGATCACCCCGGCGAAGAGGGTGCCGCACAGGATCGGCAGCGCCTGCAAAGACACGACGGTGCCGAGGGCGAAGGCCGAATGCGTGAGCTCCAGCACCAGCCAGGCCTGGCCGACCTTCTGCATCCAGCTGCCGGCCTGGGAGACGAGCTGGCCGACGAAGAACAGCCGGAAGTTGTAGCTGCGGAACGCTGCCCAGGGCTTGCCCCGCCGCTCCGCAGCCCGAACGCTCACGTTAGGGTCAACGGTAGCATCCGGCCCGCCGAGCGGGGGGCGCCTACTGCTTAGTCGTTAGGGGTGACGAACTCGATCTGGCGCACTTCGCAGCGGACCTCGCAGCCCGGCCAGTTGTCGAGGTGCAGCTGCAGGAAGTCCTTGGCGACCTGAACGGCCTCCTCCTCCGAACCGCATTCCAGGACGGCGTAGCCGCCGACCATCTCCTTGGCTTCGATGAACGGCCCGTCGATGACGCTGATCTTGTTGCCGGAAAGCTGAACGGCCTTGCTTTTGGCCTTCGGCGCCAGGCCGCCTGTCTCGACCAGCACGCCTGACTTGAGGGACCGCTCGATATACGGGCCCATGGCCTCGTACAGCGCCTGGGGCGGCTGACCCTGGTTCTCATCTACGTAGACGAAGGACATGAAACGCATGATGCTTTCTCCTTTCAATTTTGGGGCTACCCATGAATGCGTCGAACGGCGCCGCCCAGATTCGACACGCGATTCGCCGCCTGCTGTAAGCTCGGCCTCATGAGACGCTTGCTGGCGGCGATCGCCATTCTCGCCGCGCTCCTACCGACGCGTGCGCTGGCCGACGATGCCGCGCCACAGCCAACCGTGATTAACGGCAACTATTCGCAAACTGTGCCCCTGACGATCGGCACCAGCGGGGTGGCGCTGTTCAAGCTCGATTACCCCAGCATTAACAACTTCATCGTGCGGCTGATCAACGAGACCGGCGGCGTCACCACCCTTGCGAACCAGATTGGACCATGGTCGGGGACCACCGCCACGGGGCTGCCGGCCGGCAGCTACAAGCTGGCCGTCACAGGGTACGGCCCGTGGACGGTGACGGTCTGGAATCAAGCCCACTGGCAGGGTACCCCGACCAGTGCGACCGGACCGTTCACCGGTTCGGGCATGGACGTGGTGACCGTGAATCTGAATGCCGGGACGACGGTGTTCGGCCTGCATTTCGGCGCCGCCGGCGGTAACTACACGGCACGCCTGCTGCGCGACGACGGCTCGCTGATAACAGTGTTGACCAATCAGATCGGCCAGACCAGCCCCTGGGCGGTGAACGTGCCGGTGCTCATCGACACGCCCGGCACCTACCTGGTGGCTTTCGACGCGACCGGGCCGTGGTCGCTCAACCTGCTGCAGCCAAGCTGAGGTACCATCGCTCGCCATGAACCAGCGAACCACACGGCGAGCATTCCTGGCGGGCCTGGCGGGAGCCGCGTCCCTGCTGGCGCTGGCGGGCTGCGGCGGCGCGGCCGCGCCTTCCTCGAGCGCAGCGGCGGCAGGCAGCCCGGCGGCGAAGGCCAGCACTGCATCGGCGGCCAGCGGCGCCTCGGCGGGCCCAGTGGGTTCCGCTGCGAGCGGTGCGCCCAAACCGGCGGCCGACTGGCAGGCGCAGTGGGACAAGCTGGTGGCGGCGGCCAAGCAGGAGGGCACGGTGGCCTATGCCTCGATGGAGGGCAACGGCTACAAGGAGGCGATCGCCGAGTTCACGAAGGCGTTTGGCATCAACGTGGACCACACGCAGTACGCCACCGCCAGCGTGCTCGGCCCCAAGCTCAAGCGCGAGCGGGACGCCGGCGTCTACTCGGTCGACGTCGTCCAGGCGCAGCCGGCGGATGCCCTGGGCGTAATGCGGACCTTCTGGGATCCGCTGCGCCCGGCGCTCATCCACGCCGACGTGCTGGACGACGGCAAGTGGAACGGCGGCTTCGAAGCCGGCTGGCTGGACAATGCCAAGCAGCTGGCCTACGCCTACGGCGAGGCGACCTCAAGCCTGCTGGCGCTCAACACCGACATGGTGGCCGAGGGCGAAGTCAAAACCCCGCAGGACATGCTCAATCCGAAATGGAAGGGCAAGCTGGTGATGGCCGACGTGACCACCGGCTTCACCTTCAGCCCCAGCACCGGGCTCCGGCTGCGCTACGGTGAGGACTTCCTCAAGAAGCTGATCGTGGACCAGCAGCCGACCTTCATCCGCGAGGGGCGGCAGCTGGTGGAGGCGATGGTCCGCGGCAAGTACGCCATCGGCTTCGGACTGCAGAGCGCCATCCTGAAGGACTTCACGGACGAGGGCCAGGGCAAGAACGTGAAGATGACGGACATCCCGGGGCTGACGACGGTCGTGAACCAGAACGCCTGGCTGGCCAAGAATGCGTTGCACCCGAACGCCGCCAAGCTGTTGCTCAACTGGATCCTGACCAAAGAGGGCCAGACCGCCTGGCGCAAGGTGGTGACGGTGAACAGCCGCCGCACCGACGTGCCGCCGGTGGACCCCAGCGTGGTCCCTCAGAGCGGCCGCGACTACTTCCACCAGAACCAGGAGTCCTCGCTCGCAGAGATCACCAAGACGCGCGATCTGCTGTCCAAGTGGGTCAGCTAAGCTCGGGCGATCCCGAACTCGTGCCGTCATGCTGAGCGTCGAGCGAAGCATCCCCAGAAGCGCCTGGACGAGGGACTCTTCGCTCGACGCTCAGAGCGACAAACTGCCGAGACCTTGTGGTCGGAGTCGCTCCTGCGTCTGAACGTCACGGAGGCCACTTGGCGACCCTGGAGAGCCTCGCTCCCACGGCTGGCGCCAGTCCAGCTGTTCGGCCTGCTTGCATTGGCCGTGCTCGCGCTGCTGGTGGTCTATCCCATCGTCCTGGTGGGCGCCCAGAGCTTCCAGGTGATGTCGGCCGACGGCAGCGAGCACTTTGGGCTGGGTGGCTGGCGCGCGTTGGTCGAGGCGGCGGGTTTGCGGCGGGCGATCGGCAACAGCCTGGGGATCACACTGGTGGTCACCGCGATCACGGTGCCGCTGGGCTTCGGCATCTCCTGGCTGCTGGCGCGGACGGACCTGCCGTGGCGGAACGGCTTCGAGTTCCTGTTCTGGCTGGCCTACTTCCTGCCGACGCTGACGGTAACGCTGAGCTGGATCCTGGTGCTGGACCCGAAGTACGGGCTGGCCAACCAGGTGCTGGCCAGGCTCGGGCTGGGCCCGTTGAACATCTACTCCTTCGGCGGCATCGTCTGGGTGCACCTGGTGAGCCTGGGGCTGGCGGTGAAGGTCATCCTGTTCACGCCGGCGCTGCGGAACCTGGACTCCTCGTTCGAAGACGCCGCCTCCACGGCTGGAGCCAGCCGGCTTGGAACGCTCTGGCGCATCTCGCTGCCGCTGCTCAGGCCCATCCTCCTGGCGGTGCTGCTGATCTCCGCCACACGGCTGCTGGAGGCGTTCGAGATCGAGCAGATCCTGGGGCCGCCGATCGGCTTCTTCGTGCTCAGCACGCGCATCTACGACATGATCAACCAGCCCACGCCCCGCTTCGACGAGGCCTCGGCCCTCGCCATCGCGCTGCTGATCGCCGTGATAGGGCTCATCCTGCTGCAGCAGCGCTGGGTGGGCCAGCGCCAGTACGTGACGGTGACCGGTAAGTTCCGCAACCAGCCGGTGCGGCTCGCCGGCTGGCGCTGGCCGCTGTTCGGATTCATGACGCTGATGGCCATGCTCATGATCGGCGTGCCCCTGGTGTTCGCGGTGATGGGCACCTTCATGCGGCTGTTCGGCTTCTTCACCGGCGATCCGTGGACGCTGCGCCATTGGGTGGAGGCGCTGCACCAGGCCGCGCTGCTGAACGCGCTCAAGAACACGTTCGTGATCGGGCTGGCCAGCGCCGCGCTGGGCGTGGCCGGCTACTTCGGGCTGGCGTGCCTCATCGTGCGGACGAAGTTCCGAGGCCGCGGGCCGATTGACCTGGCGAGCTGGCTGCCGACGGCCATCCCGGGCATCGTGCTGAGCTTCGCGCTTGCCAGTGTGGCGCTGAATGTGCCGTTCATTCGGCCGCTGTACGGGACGACGGCGGTGCTGGTGCTGGCCTTCGTGGTAGCGACCATGCCGCTGGGCGTGCAGCTGCTTGGCGGAGCCCTCAAGCAGCTCGCCTCCGAGCTGGAGGAGGCGTCCTACGTCTCGGGCAGCGGCCGGCTGCGGACCTCATGGTCGATCACGCTCCCACTGCTGGCGCCCACGCTCATGGTCATGGGGATGATCACTTTCATGGCGGCCACGCGCAACGTCGCCCAGGTGGCGCTGCTGTCGAACAGCTCCAACCAGCCCATCACCATGCTCCAGCTGAACTACATCGCCGACGGCCAGATGGAAGTGGCGTCCGTGATTGGGTGCATCAGTTTGTTCCTGACGGTCGGCCTCGCGCTGATTGCCCGCAAGCTCGGGTACCGAACGCTTTAGGCTGGCAGCTCGGCTAGTTCCTCGATCGGCTTTTCGGCGCCGCGGCGGTTGAGGATGGGGCTGTACTTGGTGGCGGCACCCTGGCGGGGACGGACGCTGATGCCCAAGCCGCCGGCGCCGCGTTCGGTGCGCATCCACAGGTACTGATTCTTCTCGGGATCGCGGAACACGTTCATGGGGTCGCGGCCCTGCTCGACCGCGCGGATGTTGTCCTCCAACATCTTGCGGAACAGGATGATGCCCCGATCAGACCGGCCCAGGTTCTCCTGGGTGCGGTCGGCGATGGCCCCTTGCGAGATCCAGGCGGCGGGATCCTGCGCGGAGTTGGTGTCGAGGATGGGCCAGCGGGGCTGCTCCTCCTCGTCCAGCTCGACGACTTTCGGGAAGTACATGGGAATGTCCTCGGGCCGCTGCTCGGCCTCGCCAGGCTCTCGCTTGTAGCTGTTGACCCACCAGTGGGCGGTGTTGTAATCGTCGATGGGCACCCGAATCTGGAAGGCCGGGCCGGTGAGGCCCACGCCGGGCTCACCGTCGCCGCTGCCGCCCTGCCGCAGCATGTTGGGGAAGACGATCGGGTGGCCGTCCTTCCAGGAGGTGTGTTCCTCCGTCACGCCCTCGACCATGCGGCGCTTGATGATGCCGTACTCGAACTCGTCGAAGCCGATCTTCACGTGCTTCTTGTGGCTGATGTGCAGGTCCGGCCTTCCGAGGCGGTCCAGCACGTAGTTGGCAAAGCGAACGTGCAGCCACTCCAGGTGAACGGGATCGAGCGAGTTCTCCTGGCACTGCAGCCAGTTGCAGGGCAGCATGGCGTAGCCGATGTCGCGCACCATGCCTTGCATGGTGTAGACGTCCCAGCGCGGCAGCAGCGGCGCCGGCTTGGGGCCGAGGTAGGCGAACAGCAGCCCGGCCATCTCCTGCACCGGATAGGCCCTGATGCAGACCTTGTCCTTGAACCGCCCCTCCGGGTCCTCGACCTCCTCGTAGGGCTGCTCGAGGCACTGGCCCGTCTCGGCGAACAGCCAGCCGTGGTAGGCGCAGCGCAGGCCGCGCTCCTCCGGAACGCCGTAGATCATGGACATGCGGCGGTGCGGGCAGAAATTGTCCACCAGCCCGAACGTGCCGGACAGGTCCTTGTAGAGGATCAGGTCCTCCCCCAGGAGCCGCACCTTCTTGGTGAACTTGTCCTTCATCTGGGAGACCGCCGCCACCGGATGCCAGTAGCGGCGCATCAGCTCGCCCATAGGAGTGCCGGCGCCCACCCGGCACAGACGGTCGTTCTGTTCGGTAGTCAGCATGCTTGTTCTCCTGCGGTTGAGTCTACTCAGCCGTCGTAGCCGGCGGGGACGGGCACCTGATGGGTCAGCATGATCTCCTTGCGCTCGCGGGCGGACTGCTGGATGGCAAGGCTGACTTCGAGCGTCGCCATGCCCCAACGGCCATCGTGGAAGATGGGCCGGCCCAGGACCACGCCGTTGTACAGCTCCTCCAGCTCCTCACGCCGGCCGGTGCGGCGGCTGCCGCCTTCGGGCGTCACGTCGCGCAGGCCGTTGTCGTCGTAGACCCACACGCCGTGCTGTGAATGGCGCATGTCGCCGCCCTCGCAGCTGACGACCACGAAGCCGAGATCGCCGGGCAGCCACGGGCCGGGGTCCATGCGGCGCATCACGGCATCCTGGCGGCGGCCGCCGAGGCGCATGTCCTGCTTGTCCTGGGTCTCGTTGCGGCTGCCCTCGCGCAGCGACTTGCGGATGGCGTTGCGCGTCTCCATGTCGTATTCCTGCTTCGACTGGCCCCAGGGCATGAGCTCGTTGCCCATGAAGTAGCCGTAGCCGTTGTGGATCATCGTGGCCGGCGTGCCGTCCTCGAACTCCAGGTAGGCGCAGTAGTAGCCGGGGATGGGTCGCGCGGAGAACCACTGGCCGGTCATGGCGCGCACGCTGTGCAGCATGCCGCCGCCCAGCAGGCGGATGCTGTCGGCCTGGTGAGGCACCTGGCGGTAGGGCACCCCGCCGCCCTGGCTCACGTCCAGCTCGTCGGCCGTACGCGGCCGGAGCATCCAGTCGGAATAGGCCATGATGTGGATGGCGCACAGCTTCCCCAGCTCGCCGGAGATGATGATCTTGCGCATCGTCCGGATGGGCAGGCTGAAGCTCTGGGTATGGCCGGCCAGCAGCTTGACGCCATTCTTCTCGGCCGCCTCGATGATGCCCTCAGCCTGCTCGAGGGACAGCGCCATCGGTTTCTCGACGACCACGTGCTTGCCGTGGTTGGCGGCGATGATGGCGTGCTCGGCGTGGAACCGGTTGGGCGTGGCGACCCACACGGCTTCCAGCTCTGGATCCGAGCACATCTTCTCGACGGAGTCGAAGACCTTGGCGTTTGGGTAGCGCTCCTGGAAGCGCTGGCGCGTCTCGGGTACGACGTCCGCGCCGGCATAGAGCTCGAGCTCGTCCATGGAATCCATGGCGGGGAGGATCTCGGCTGCGCCGACGCCGATGCCGGCGACCCCGATCTTCAGCTTCCTAGCCACGGGCGGGCACCAGCTCTTTCTTCTTGGTCATCACATCGCCCTCGGCGTCCTGGACGAACTCGCCCACCACATAATGGGCCTTGCCTTCGCGCGGGACTTTGATGAAAGGCGTGTTCTTGGCCGGGTCGCGGACGACCGCCATCGGATCCTCGCCGCGCTCAACCTTCTCGATCTGCTCGTCCAGCAGCTTCCGGTACAGGATCACGCCCTTGTCGGAGGTGCCCAGGCGCTCGACCGTGCGGTCGGCGATGGGGCCCTGGCCAAGCCAGACGAACATGTCCTGGCCGCGGATGGTCTCCACGATCATCCGCCCGCTCTCCTCGCGGAAGGGATAGTCGTAGACGGGGATGTGCCCCTGTGGCGGCGTGCCCGGCTTGCGATGCTCCGTCACATACCAGAAGTGCAGCGTCTCGGTGTCGTTGATTGGCACCCGAAGCTGGAACTCGGGCGTGCCGCCCTCGTCGCCGACGGCGAGGATGTTCGGGAACAGGATTGGGTGGCCGACCCGCCAGTCGTCGACGTCCTCGGACTGGCCCTCCAGCAGGCGGCGCTTCATGATGCCGTACTCGAATACGTCGAAGTCGATCTTCAGATGGTGCTTGACCGTCGCCGTCGCGCCCTTGCCCCAGCGCTGCTGGGCATAGTTCATGAACGTGCCGTGCAGGTACTCCAGGTGGACGGGATCGAGCGAGTTCTCCATGACCTGGAGCCAGTTGCAGGGCAGGCGAGTGATGCCGATCTCGCGATCAAGGTCCTCGCGCACGAACAGGTCGTAGCGCGGCAGCAGCGGGGCGGGCGTTGGCCCCATGTAGGCCCACACCAGGCCGCCCATCTGCTCGACCGGATAGCCGGCGACGCGCACCTTCTGGCAGAAGCTGCTGTCCTCAGGCTCAGCCGGCTGCTCGACGCACTGGCCTGTCGCGTCGAACTTCCAGCCGTGGTAGGGGCAGCGCAGGCCGCCCTCCTCGGGGATGCCGTACACCAGCGGCGTGCCGCGATGCGGGCAGCGCTCGCCGACCAGCCCGAGCTGACCGTCCTGGCCCTGGTACAGGGTGAGCTTCTCGCCCAGCAGCTCCACGGGCATGACGAGCTCGCGCTCCAGCTCGCTCGTGGTAGTGATCGGGAACCAGTAGCGGCGCAGCAGGTTGCCCATCGGCGTTCCCGGCCCGACGCGCGTGAGCCGGTCGTTGGCTTCTTGTGTGAGCATGGCCTCATGTTACGCTGGCCGCCGGTATGACCGCAGCCCTGGAAGGCACCAGAGTTATCGAGATCGCCAACTACGTCGGCGGGCCGTATGCCGGCGCGCTGCTGGCGGACCTCGGGGCGGAAGTGATCAAGATCGAGCCGCCGCCGCATGGCGACCCCTACCGCGGCTGGATCTCAGGCGGTTACAGCAGCACCTTCTGCCAGCTGAACCGCGGCAAGAAGAGCATGCTGCTGGACCTCCAGTCCGAGGATGGCAAGCGCGCGGCCATCGCTCTGGCCAAAACGGCGGACGTGCTCATCCAGAACTCGCGTCCGGGCGTCATGGACCGGCTGGGCCTGGGCTACGAGGCGCTGCACGAGCTGAACCCGCGGCTGGTCTACTGCTCCGTCACCGGCTTCGGTCCGAGCGGCCCTTATGTCAAGCGGCCCGGCTACGACACCATCGGCCAGGCCATGAGCGGCCTGCTGAGCCTGGTCACGGACCTGGACGCGCCCAAACCCATGGGCATCTCCCTCTCGGATCACATCGCCGGGCTGTACGCCTGCTACGCCTGCCTGGCCGGGCTGGCCGCCCGCGAGCGCACCGGCCAAGGCCAGCACGTGCGTACGTCGCTGCTCGAATCGTCGATGGCCTTCATCGCCGAGAACATGGCCCGCTTCCTGGAGGACGGCGGCCGCTCGCCCGACCGCTCGACGCGCGTCCGCACGGCGCAGGTGTACGCCTTCCTCGACAGCCAGGGCAAGCCGTTCGTGCTGCACCTCTCGACGCCGGACAAGTTCTGGCACGGCGTGGCCCGCGCCATCGACCGGCCGGACCTGATCGACGACCCGCGCTTCAAGACGCGCAAGGACCGCATCGACCATCGCGAGGACATCGAGGCCATCCTCACGCCGGTGTTCGCGGGCAACACGCGCGAGCACTGGCTGGCGCGGCTGCAGGCGAATGACGTGCCCTCGACGGCGGCCAACACGTTCGAGGACGTGGTGGAGGACCCGCAGGTGCAGCACCTGGGCATCATCCAGGAGGTGACGCATCCCACGATGGGCAGCCTGCGCCTCATTGGCCCCGGCATCACCATGGATTCCACGCCCACGACCATCGGCCCGGCGCCCACGCTCGGTGAGCACACCGACGCAATCCTGGCCGAGCTGGGCCTCTCGACCTCACCCGCCGCCGGCGGATGAAGGTTGGCGTCGTCTCCGACGTCCACAACAACCTCGAAGCGCTGACCTACGCCCTGGATCAGCTGCGTGGCTGTGAGCTGATCCTGAACCTGGGCGATCTGGTGAGCCAGTACCGGGTGCTGCCCGAGACGCTGCGGATAGCCCGCGAGCACGATCTGCTGGGCATCGTGGGCAACCACGAGAAGGCCATCCTCCTGCCGCCCGGCTCGGTCCTGCGCGACCACCTCGCTCCATACGACCTCGCCTACCTCCGTGATCTCCCGGACCAGCGCACGCTGGAGCTCGACGGCCGGCGCGTGCGTGTGGTCCACGGCGCCCCCTGGGACGATGCTCGCGACATCAGCTGCGAGTACGTCTACGAGGCCAACCAGCGCCTGGCGGCGGCCGCCGAGGCGGACGTCCTGCTGCTGGGCCACACCCATATCGCCGCGCTCTCGCGCGTTGACGGCGTGCTGGTGCTGAACCCCGGTTCGGCCGGCGAAGCCCGCGACCGCGCCCGCCGTCTCAGCTACGCCGAGCTCGATTTCGCCGCTGGCCGCGCGACCGTGTGGGAGATTCGCAACGGCGCGGCGCCAGAGCAGATGCTGGCCGCGGACCTCTAACTCTTGTACAAGCTGGCGATGAAGCCGCTGGACTCCATCTCCTTCACGTAGGTGTCGTCGATGAAGGCGGCGGGGTCGGCGGTCTTGGCGGCGGGGACGGAGGAGGACAGGTCGTTCAGCGCGTTCTTCACGGCGTCGAGGTCGAGGGCCAGGTTCTTCTGCATGATGGGCGCGATGCCCTGCTCGTAGGTAGCCTTCATCAGCTCGGCGTCGTCGCTCTTGAGGAACTTGCCGAGCTGCTGCTCCGTCTGGGCGGGGTTCTGCAGCTCGAAGGCGACGGCCTGCGCGATGGACCGCATGTAGGCGCGGACCACGTCGGGATGGGCGGCGGCGTATTTTTTCGAGACGGCGTTCCAGCCGGAGGGGAAGGGAACGTTGAGCTTGGAGGTGTCCAGCAGCTCCTTGAGGCCGGCCTTCTGCGCCTTGAGCATGCCGCTGACGGCCATCATGCCGGCGTCGACGGCGCCATTCTGGACGGCCGCAAGGATGGTGCTCTCGTCGGTCAGCGAGGCGAGGGTGACGTCCTTGTTCGGATCCAGTCCGGAGGCGGCCAGCACCAGTTTGGCCGAGACATAGGTGGCGGTCCCGACACCGGTGACTCCGATGCGCTTGCCCTTCAGCGCCTTGACGTCGGAGATCGACGGATCGGCGAACAGCCAGAAGCGGTCGGTTGGCACGGGCGCACCGATGTACACCAGGTCGGCGCCGGCGAGATCGGCCTGGATCACCTTGGTGGAGATCTGCAGGGTCTGAATCTGGCCGGCGATCAGCGCATCCGTGGCGGTGCCGCCGAAGATGCTCACCACGTCGGCATCGACGCCGTTCTGGGCGTAGAAGCCCTTGTCCTTGGCCAGCATGGTCGGCAGCTGGCTGGCGGATGGCGCGGAGATGCCGACTTTGGCCTTGGGCATGGCGCCCGAAGGAGCAGCACCAGCGCTGGCGCCCGCGACGGCGCTTGGATTGCCGGCCGCGCTGGCGCCGGAGGCTGCACTGGCCGATGGCTTCGCTGCCGCGCCGGCGGCGTTGCTCGAGCCCACGGCTGCACTGGCGGCGGAGCTGGGCTTGCCCGTGGCGCTGGCGGGCGCCTGGGCGGACGAGCCTGAGGGTGTAGCTGCAGGCGTGGCGCTGCCACCGCAGGCGGCGAGGAGGAGGGCGAAGGCAAGAACGAGCGGACGCTTGGGCATTCAGGCAGTGTAGATCGGCGGATAATGGGCGGATGCCGGTAATCGACGTCCACGCCCACCTCTACGACGAGCGCTACCTGGAGGAGCTGGGGCGCATCCTGGCATCCCCCAGCACGGGTGTCGAGCAAGCCAGCGCCAAACAGTACGCCCGGACGATGGGCAACCCTGCCAACTGGGACGTGGACGAGCGGATCGGCACGATGGAGCGCATCGGGCTCGAGTACCAGGTGCTGTCGCTGTCGATCCCGATGTCCTACGACGGAGACTCGGCGGCCAGGCTGCGCCTCGCGCAGGGAACCAACGACCGCTTTGCTGAGGTGCTGCGGACGCATTCCAAGCACTTCTTCGCGTTCGCCACGCTGCCACTGCCGGACGTGGACGCCTCGCTGAAGGAGCTGGAACGCTGCTTCGAAGAGCTCGGCTTCGTGGGCGCGTGCTTCGGCTCCAACATCCGCGGCATGCGGCTGGACCATCCCGACTTCGCGCCGGTGTTCGAGGAGAT
>Ga0070738_10003748_pt1 | contig 19289 bp, 10 predicted proteins | sample Coa_R2_2_FD_66446 | JGI IMG/M metagenome (GOLD analysis project Ga0070738, IMG submission 66446) | Surface soil microbial communities from Centralia Pennsylvania, which are recovering from an underground coalmine fire - Coalmine... | ecosystem: Environmental > Terrestrial > Soil > Unclassified ... | reverse complement strand
GTCCAAAGTAGAGCTGGCTGCCGTTGTTGTTAACGCGGCCGTGGGGGACCAAATTCGAGACATTGTTAATTCCGGGCGTATTCCTTCCGGCGATTGCCGAAAGCAGGCTAAACAGGCTACCTACCTGCCCATTCCCGGAGCCGTGCAGATTGAAGTCCACCTGATCGACCGAGGTGGCCACGCCGAGCAGCCAGGTCGCCGTGTAGCCCAAACGCAGACGCAGCCGTTCCAAAATGTTGATGTCAGCGAAGGCGCCCATGTTGTAAACCTGCGCGAACACCGTGGCATGCCGCATTGTGTCGAAGGCAAGCCCGAGGCCGCTGCCCGCCATGCTGACATCCGTGGTCAGGTAGTTCACGCCCCACGCGCCCTTGCCCATCACGGCGAACGATAGCCAGCGGCAAAGCGGCAGATTGTACTCGGCACCCAGCTGCGGCGCGACGATGTTGTTGTGGCAGATCACCGAGTAGAGCATCGAATCGGTTCCGGGCGTCTGCCCGAAGGGAGTACCGATCAGGTTCGTTCCCGCCGAGGTGATCGAAAGCAGGTCATTCTGGCGGACGTAGCGGATGCCGGCGATAAAGTCGAGGCCGGCGTAGGCCGAGTTCCAGCGGCGATAGTTGGCTTCGCCGTTGAACAGGCTCGATCCTTGCGTCAACTGCACCATATCGGCACGGCGGAACAACCCCCCGCCGACGAAATCGACGGGGGGGTTGTAAAACAACGTGTCGAGGGCGAACGGCTGGTTGGCCACGGCGGTGACGTCGTTTTGCCAGATGTAGTAAGCGGTGAACTCGAAGGCATTGTTGTCGCAGAGGTAGCCGAGGGTGCCGGTAATACCCAACGACAGGGCCGGCGTAACGCTGTTGAAGTTGAGCGCGCTGTTGACGCCTGGGTTCGTGGGCGTGAACGGATTAGGAATCACGTCGCCGGTGTTATTCCCCACAGCTCGCGCGTTGACGACGGCGATGTCGCCGGCGCCCAGATGATTGCGTTGCAAGGCAATGGGACCAATGCTGCCGTAGAAGCCGCCCTCCTGTACGTAGTTTTCGCATTGGAAGGCGCTGGTATGGTCGGCGGGCAAACTAAGGCAATCGGGCGGTCCCATCGGCGCTGCTTGCGAGCTGATGGGACCCGGTATCAGGTTGGGCTGCGGCGGAGGAGGAGTCGTCGATGGAGTACATGGGATAGGTTCGGGCATCCGTGCCGCGCCCACCGGGCTTGGATACGTTCCCGTCTGAGCCTGGGCCGGCACACTCAGGCACCAGTATGCCGCCACCAGCGCCAAGCCCTTCCAGCCTCTGCACATGTTCACGTCCCCCAAGAACCCGCCGTGGCACCGCGACCTGGTGCTGGCGTTGATCGATGCAAACGTGGCTAGCATTCGCCTGATTCGCTCTCCCATCGGTTATGACATCGGCGGTTACAAACCTCCTTCTTGAAACTTTCCACACAAACGGTACAAACGGCGAATCGCGACAAAGCGCCGAGATCGCCTGAAGTGCGCAAATAGGCGAGCGGGGCGCGTCAACGCCCCGGTAGACTTCCCCACCGGGGCGTTGACACGCCCCGCTCGCCTTATTTAATCAGCCGCGCATCTACCCAATCAACCACATCACGCACGTCGCCGTTGCGGCCAAAATCGACCTCCAAGGTCAACTCGCGCACACCTTCCATGCTCAAACGGATGGGTATAGCGCCATCCCGGCTTGTCAACGCGCGATCTAGGAGCGTCTTACCATCGGCCAACACGCGGAGGCGTACATCACCGCCCTGCCCGTCCTTGTCATCCAATCCGGCTAGCGCCTCGAAGCGCCGATAGGGTCCAGATAGCCGATACGTGAGCCGGCTATGGGAGTGCATGCCGATGCCCTTGGCGTAGGTCGAGCCGGCCAATAGCAGGTCGTGGTCGGCGACGTTGCCGTCCACGGTGAACGGCCAGGCCGCGCCGAAGAAAGGCTGAAAGACATATTTGCTCTCTTTGAGATCGGAGAGATAGACGGAATTGTCTTGGTGCAGATCGAGAGAGGCGATGTCGCAGAGCGGGACGCGCACATGAGCGCCGAACACCGTGGTTCCCGTGAGAGTCGTTTCATCGGCGGCAGCCGAGGTCAGGGACATGCGGCCGCCGGGTCGCAGGCGCTTATCGAGGAGAACCAGTCGGGCAAATGTCCCCTTGGGCCGCAGCGCGTCGGCCAGTTCCGTGCTGAATGCGATGTAGGCCACCTGCGGTACCTTCACCGTTACTCGCCGCTTATCCACCTCGACCACCGCGTTCTCAGTGTCCAGGCTGGCCAACATGCCGGCCAGGACATCGCCGTTTCGCAAGCAGACCGTGTCCTGCTTCCTCGTGCCGGCGGTGAGGCGGCGACGAAGTTTCTCCGCATCAAGGGTCTTATCCGGGGCGATGTACCAGACGACGGAGACAGCGGCCATGGGGAGAGAAGCTTCCTTGCCCTGCTCCAAATTCGCATGGCGGAAGTGCAATTTTTCCTCGACAAGCCGCAGTCCCCGAAACGGAATGCGATCGCCGTTGGCGAGAATAAGATGGTCCTCCATCGGCAGAGGAGGCATCGGCACATCCTCGCGCCGCACGCTCAGGACGTCGGCGCCGGAAACCAGCTTGTCGCCTCCCTCCCCGAAGCGCACGGACCAGTCGGGATTTAGTTGCCGCCAGGTTCCTTTCACGACGGGACCGCTTGCTGTCCGCACCACGAAAACGGGAGTTTTCGCAAGCTCCTCCGTCCGCGCCTGGCCAACCAACAGCAGAGGCAGCGAAAACAGCGGCAAAAAATGATGCCACGGAATTGACATTGACCCCTTGACAGTCGCGAAAAAATCCATATCGTTTTCTTTATTGGAACTAATTTGAAGGAAAGGGATGCCGGTATCCCCTTGGCATTGGAGCTAACGGGATTGCACCGGTAAGTAAAGATATTTCTCGAATATCTTCGTTCTCGTTCGGCGACTACCAAGGAGGTAGGGCCACCCTGCAAAGCTCATGCTATGGAACGCCGGTGATCGCCGCAAGTGTTTGGAAAAGCTCTCTCCCACTGCCGAGGGTGGGTCCACTCGCACCACTTTGGTTCGTGTCTTCTGTCCGTATCGATTTGCGGAGGGAAGGCTGTCCGCCACTTCCGATCACCTGCTTGTGCCCGGAAGTCCAGCAAGAATGCCCAGGAATCAAGCGAGGACGAACGAATTAATCTCCCCTGGACGATGACTGCCGCTTCGATACCGTAGGTGTTCACGAATGATTTGTTAACGCATGCGGCAAATTAGACCTTTGGCATCCTTTTTGCTTTTAAGGGGGCAATTGGGTCGTGTCATTCTAACTAGCCCGCGGTCCTGGCAAGGCTGTCCTTGCTGACGCGGCGGGCTGGCGAAGAGACCTGCTTGGTCGCTGTGTTCACTCTCCCGGACCCATGGATGGCCGGCACACGCGGACCAATCAACGTTGTGGATTGGGAAGCCTCACGTTGCACGGATGCAAAGCACTATGGAGAAGAATTGTGAAAATCGCTTTGTTTTCGTGGGAGGCATTGCACAGCATTGCCGTGGGTGGAGTTGGGGTCCATGTCACGGAGTTGGCGGCAGCCCTGGACCGTCGCGGCCATGAAGTCCATGTTTTCACGCGCCGCGGCAATCAACAGGCACGTTACGATCGCATCGATGGCGTCCACTATCATCGCTGCGACTTCACCTTGTCGCCGAATTTCGTGGACGAAATCAACAACATGTGCCGATCCTTCGTCCACGAGTTCTTCGCCGTGGAAGACTCCGTCGGCCGTTTCGATATCGTTCACGCTCACGATTGGCTTGCCTCCAACGCCCTGGTCTGGATCAAGGAAGGCCGGCGGCGCAAGGCCGTGTTGACGATGCACTCGACCGAGTATGGACGCAACGGCAATCGCTTCTTCGGCGGACAATCGCCTCGTATCCAAGACCACGAGCGGCACGGCACCTACTGCGCCGATCGGGTCATCACTGTCTCCAACCAACTCAAAAACGAGATCAGTTGGCTGTATCAGTGCCCCGACCACAAAACCGCCGTGATCTACAACGGCGTCAACGCGCGAACGTTCGATTACCCGGTCGATCCCGGCGAGGTCAAGCGACGCTATGCCATTGGGCCGCTCGACCCCACCGTTCTATTCGTGGGCCGCATGGTTGTGCAAAAGGGACCGGACATTCTGGTTCGCACCATGCCGTCGGTCCTCCGCTTTTATCCCAATACCAAATTTGTCTTTGCCGGCGACGGCCATATGCGCAACGAAGTTTGCGGACTGGCCCATCATTTGGGCGTGTCCGGCGCTCTCCGCATCCTGGGCGATCGCCGCGGCCGCGAGTTGCACGATCTCTTCAAAGCTTGCGATATCGTGGCCGTTCCCAGCCGCAACGAACCGTTCGGCATCGTCATCTTGGAAGGCTGGTCGGCTCATAAGCCGGTTGTCAGCACCAAGCGCGGCGGGCCTTCCGAGTTCGTCTGGCACGGCGTCAACGGCTTGCAGGTAGACGACACGCCCGATTCGGTCGCCTGGGGGCTGGGCACGCTTCTGGCCGATCACGGCCGCTGCCGTTGGATGGGCAGCAACGGAAGGGCCGCCGTCGATGCCGCGTTCAGTTGGGACCGCATTGCCGAACAGACCGAAACCGTCTACGCTAGCGTCGCCTAAACGGATGGATGCTTTTAGGTTGAGGATTGGTGGATGAAATCATCGATCCTCAATCCGAAATCATCTTCCATCAATCATTGATGAATGGATGCCTGAGCACTTATGGATACCCCCAGTTTTGGTCTGCTCGATTACGTGTCGCCTGGCGCTCTATCCTGGGAGGAGGAGATTGGATCGCCGCGGAGGGAGCTGCGCATGACGGCGACAGGCTTGCCTCCCCTCGACGCCGAGACCCTCCGTCGCTGTGCCTGGGAGATTGGGGAAGGACGACCGACAGAGGCCTACGTTCCGGCGGATAATCACGTCGGCGTGGCCGCCGTCACGCCCAATCAGGGGTTCGCCCATTGGCGCATCCGCCAAGAGTGGGTGGACGAGACTGCACGCAAGCGCGGCGGCGCCTGGCACAATTGCCGGCTGGTTTTGCGTCTTTATGATGTCTCTTATATCACATTTACCGGGTTCAACGCTCATCGCGTTCAGGATGAGTCTTTGCCCAGTCTGTGCGGCCAGCGCTTCTTCCATCTGCCTCGGCCCGGCACGTCGCAAGTAGCCGAAATCGGTTTCGTCCTCCGCAACGGCGAATTCATTCCGGCCGCACGTTCGCACACCGTTTGGTTCCCCCGCGATTCTTGGTCTCCCAATCGAGATCAGACCGCCCTCTACGTGGATGACCGGGGGCGGATCGAGCCGGCCGGCAATATCTGGGAACAGGAAAACTTCCTGCGCGAACTCCGTCGCCCGAAGCTCCGTCATCCTCTGCGGATCGCCGCCTTCACGCTGACCGCCGGTTCGGAGGGTCCGTCAGCGCCGTTCATCCGCGAGTTGACCCTCCAGCAAAGCGCCCTGGGACACGAGGTCCACGTCTTTGTTCCCGCTTGTAGCTCGCCGCAACAGACGCAGGAGGTGGACGGCGTGCATTATCATCGACTGCCGATCGTTCCCAACGGCTCGCCGCTGGAAACGGCCCAGGCGTTTGCACGCGCCGTCGAGATGCACCTGAAAGACGCGCCGGCCTTCGATCTGCTTCATCACCACGAGTGGATCACCGGCTTGGCAGCGGCGCGGCTGCGCCGGCCGCGCGTTCTCTCGCTGACCTCGCTGGAAGCGACACGACGCAACGGCACGCCCCCCACTCCGCTCTCGCGCGCCATTGAGGAAACCGAGCGCTCGATCGCCCGCGCCGTCAACTGCGTGCTGATTCCGGATTGGCTGCGTGAGCGGGCCATCACCGAATTCGGCATGGACGGCGTTCGCGTTCGTCCATTTCCAATGGAGGGACGGCTGGCCAATGAGTGGGAAACGCCGCTCGACTTTGGACAGGTCAAGAGTGAGATCGGCGTCGGGCCTCTCGATCGCTTGATCCTCTACGTCGGGCCGCTGGAGCATTCGGCCGGCGTCGATCTGCTTGTGGAAGCATTGCCGACGGTGCTTCGCCGGATCGGCAACTTGCGTCTGGCGTTCGTCGGCTCCGGCAGCATGTACGGCCACTTGGAGCAGCGGTCTCATCAACTCGGCGTTGCCCACGCGGTGCGCCTGTTGGGTCATCGAGAGGGTCCACAGGTCAACCGCCTGATGCGCTCCGCCGAAGCGCTGGTATTGCCGTCGCGCTGCCGCATGCCTTTCGACGACGCCGTGGTTAATCTGGCGCGCAAGGCCGGCAGGCCGGTTGTCACCACGCACGGCGGCCCGGCGCATCTGGTTCGCCATGAAGAGAATGGCCTGCTCACCTACGACAACCCAGGCTCAATGGTCTGGGCGCTGGATCGTATCCTAGGCGATCCGGCCCATGCGGAACGGATGGGGCGCAATGGAAAACGGGGCGACGGCTCAAGGCAGAGCTGGAGCGACGTAACGCGCCACTATCTTGAACTGTGCGCCCATTGTTTTCCGGAACTGACGGTTACGGAGATGGAATGATGCAGTTGACGCGGCTTGTTTGCCGCTAGACCGGAATAGGAGACCCCTGATGGACACCACGGCGCTGAGCCGAAACGGAAACCCGGCCCCCTCACCCAGCGACGGCACCGCCAACGGACCAACGCGAGCCGCGGACAACGGCTCATTGCTTGCCGACCGCGCCCCGCATGCCGATAATGGACACTCCACGGAGAACGGGCATGCAAAGGAACACAACGCGGTCGTGGAGACGAGCCATGTTCAGAACGGCTCGGTCTCCGAGAATGGACATGGCAAGCAGAACGGGACGCAGGTGAAACGCCAGCATCGACGGATACCGAGGATCACCCCCTCGTCGCGGATCGCGCCTCCCGCCGCGAAACGAGCGGAGGAACCCCGTCCGGCCCTTGCCGTCTTCTGCTGGGAGCAACCCGATACGCTCGTCGGTCAGTCGGTGCTCGATACCGTCACCGCCCTGGCCCGCCGCGGCAAGAATACCGTTCACCTGTTCTCGCGTTCTCCCGCTCCGACGGATATCCCCGGGCTAATCAACCATCCAGTCGGCGACACCGAAGGCGACGATCTGCTGGCGCGCGTGCAAGAATTCACGAGCCGGGCGGCCAACGCCTTTTTGCACCAATTCCCGGGCGGCAGCCCTCATGTCACGCTGATGGGATATGAATGGTCCGGCGCCGGCCCACTTGGTTTACTCCGCGGGCTCAAAAACAATCGCACCATCTTCTCCATCCGTTCGCTGGAGCGCCAGCGCAGCGACATGACATCGGAGATCAGCAAGCGCATCAACGAGATGGAATGCACGACGCTGCGCGAGGCGCAGGTAATTCTCACGCAGGAGCCGGCCGCCGCCGAAGTGGCACGTTTCTGGGTGCCGGAGTGTGCCGCGCGCTTGCTCGCCGCGCGTCAACCTTTCCCCGTCGCTCATTTCAGCAACAAGATTGATCCCGGCGAGGTCAAGGCCCGCTATCAGGTTGGTCCTGTCGATCCGACCATTCTCTATGTCGGCGATTTCAGCGAGCGCTATGGTCCGGATTTGCTCGTCAAAGCCATGCCGGCGATCCTGCGCAACCACCCGCAAGCCCGGCTGGTTCTTGTGGGCGATGGATCATTGTATTGGACCTTGCGCGTCTATTCGCGCTACCTCTTGCTGGATCACGCCATTCGCTTCCCCGGCAGCGTCGTCGGCCAGTCGATGCACGAGCTGGTCGAGGCCGCGGACGTAATCGCTCTGCCGAGCCGCGATGCCACGCCGTGGTGGCCAATCCAGGCCGCTTGGGCCGCCCAGCGACCCGTGGTCGCCACGCACCAGGCCGCGCCTGCTCTCTTGGAGCACGAACGTGATAGCGTGCTGGTCTATCCCGTCGAGCAGAGCTTGGTCTGGGGCATCGAACGCATTCTCTTTGACGCCGACCTCTCCACCACGCTCGGCCAGAACGGCCGCGAAAAACTCGAAGAACGCTTCGGCTGGAACAACGTGGCCGAGCAAATCGAAGAACTCATGGGCGTCCCCGCCAGGAAATAAATAATCAAACCACGAAACACACGAAATACACGAAAAAGAAAAAATACAAGAAAAAGAATTCATTCGCCAGTTCTTTCTGCCTCTTTTCTTTTTTCGTGTATTTCGTGTCTTTCGTGGTTTCTCTCTTCTTGAGGAGCATCATGCCGAAGGGTTATTTGCTGCTGGTTTTGCATGCGCATCTTCCTTATGTGCGTCATCCGGAGTACGATCGTTTTCTGGAAGAACGCTGGTTTTTCGAGGCCGTCACCGAGACGTACATTCCGCTCATCAAGTTCTTCGACCGCCTTCAAGATGAAGGCGTTCCCTTTAAGTTGACGCTATCCATCTCGCCGACCTTGGCGAACATGATGGAAGATCCGCTGTTGCGCCAGCGCTGTTTGCGCCATCTCGATCTATCGCTATCTTTGGCCGAGAAAGAATGCGAACGCACCAAGAACTGGCCCGATGTCCAGGTGCTCTCGCAGATGTATCGGCGGCTGTTCGAGGAAGCGCGCGAGATATTCGTGGACCGCTGCGGCACGCGCCTGGTAACGGCCTTTCAGCAATATGCCGAGTCCGGCAATCTTGAATTGATCACGTGTGCCGGCACGCACGGTTATCTGCCGTTATTGAGTTCGGAGCCCTCTACGGTGAAGGCGCAAATCTTCACCGCCGTGGATGAGCACGCGCGCATCTTCGGCAGCAAGCCCAAAGGCATGTGGGTGCCCGAATGTGCTTTCTATCCAGGACTAGATGAAGTGTTGGCCCAGGCCGGCATCCGCTACTTCCTCGTGGATGGCCACGGCATCGATCACGCCGACCCAGCTCCTGCGTTCGGCGTTCACGCGCCGGTGTATTGTCCATCCGGTGTCGCCGCCTTCGGCCGGCATGCGATGACCTCCAAGTTGGTGTGGAGCACCAGCGTCGGCTATCCCGCCGATTTCAATTATCGCGAATACTACCGCGATATCGGTTTCGACTTGGAGCAGGAGTATCTGGAACCGTATCAATATGCCAAGGGCGTCCGTCAAAACACCGGCATCAAATACCACCGCATAACCGGTAAAACGAACCATAAACATCTTTATAATCCGGATTGGGGAGCGGAGACGGCGCTGCGCCATGCTCATGACTTCGCCCAGCGCTGCCGGGATCAGGCCCGCCGCGCCGGGGGCGGCATGCCGTTCCCCTGCACCATCGTCTCGCCGTATGACGCCGAGCTATTCGGCCATTGGTGGTTTGAGGGACCGCAATGGATTTACCACGTCCTGCGTGAGCTATCCAACGGCGGCGATCTGGAACTGTCCACGCCCGGCGCTTACCTCGCCGCTCATCCGGTGCAGCAACGCAGCACGCCTGCTTCCAGCAGTTGGGGACGGAACGGCTACAGTGAGCATTGGGTCAATCCCAAGACCGAATGGATGTGGCGGCCGCTGCACGAGGCGGCGGCGCGGATGAGCCAGACGGTGCAGGCACATCCCTGCGCCTCGCTGGGCAGTCTGGAGGATCGCACGCTGCGACAAGCGGGACGCGAACTGATGCTGGCCCAGGCATCCGATTGGCCATTCATCATCACCAACGGCACCACCGAGCAGTACGCTCGACGTCGCTTCCACGATCATCTAAATCGCTTCCACGACCTGTTATCGTGCCTCGATCGCCGCGAGATTGATCCGAAGCGCTTGCAGGCTTTAGAATACATGGATGCGTTGTTCCCCAAGCTCGATTATCAGTTGTTCGCATAAGGACTCGTCTAGCCAGCCCGCGGCGCAAGCAAGGGCAACTCATTCCCTTGCTTGCGCCGCGGGCTGGCTAGGGATTTGGCTCGCCGCCTCGCGGGAATACCCGCGTTGTCTTCGCTGCCTTCTTCGTGGTAAACAAACGAGAGAACCCTCGGACTGCGCCAAGGAGAGACGACATGGCTTTCGCACCCTTGCCGGAAATGGTTGGCGATCTACCGAACATCTGCGGCTGCGAGGAACAGGTCGAAGCCGTGACGAGCGGCAAACAACCTGTCTTTCTCGCGGAAACCAATCTGCGGCTCGATCGCCTTCGCGCCGTCTTCGCCATCGCGTTGCACATGCAGCAGCCGTTGGTCCCCGCGGGCGGGCCGGATCTGCGGACGGACGCCCTCATCAGCAACCTCGACTACATGATGCGAAATCCCACCATCGGCGATAATCACAATGCGCCGGTGTTCGCGGAATGTTACGCGCGCATGGGAGACATCATCCCGGAGTTGGTCCACGCGGGCCGCAATCCGCGCGTCATGCTCGATTATTCCGGAGAGCTGTTGTTCGGCCTGCGCAAGATGGGCCGCGGCGATGTGCTTGATCGCCTCAAACGCATAACCTGCGATCCGCATTACCGCAAATACGTCGAATGGCTCGGCACCATGTGGGGCCACGCCGTTGCCCCCTCCACGCCGCCGGCGGACGTGAAGCTGCACGTCCGCGCCTGGCAGCACAATTTTGCCGCCGTCTTCGGCTGGGACGCCCTCGCTCGTGTACGCGGTTTCTCGCCCCCGGAAATGCATTTGCCCAACCATCCTGATGTCGCCTACGAATATATCAAAACGCTGAAGGAATGCGGCTATCGCTGGCTGCTTGTTCAGGAACATACCGTGGAGACGCCGGAAGGCCACGGCCTTCGCGATAAACACTTGCCCCATCGACTGTTAGCGCGCGATTCCCGCGGGGAGGAAGTGTCTCTCCTCGCCATCATCAAGACGCAAGGATCGGACACAAAGCTCGTCGCTCAGATGCAACCCTTCTACGAGGCACAGGGTTTGCAGAAGAGGGAAGTGGGCGGCATCTCTGTGCCGCCTCTTGTCACGCAGATCGGCGACGGCGAAAACGGCGGCGTGATGATGAACGAGTTTCCCAATTGTTTCCGCCAAGCCGTCGGCCGGTTCGGCACCGAAGGTGTTGTTGCCGTCAATGTCACCGAGTATCAGGAGATGCTCGAGCAGGCCGGCGTGCGCGAAGCGATGCTGCCGTGCTGCCGTCCGATTCATCAAGGACGGGTGTTCGAGCGGATCAAGAAATGGGAGCCGGGCGCGGCCGACAAGGCCATCGCCGACCTGAAGCGCGAGGATCCGCATTTCACCATGGAGGGTGGATCGTGGACCAACAACATTAGCTGGGTCAAGGGATATGAAAATGTGCTCACACCGATGAACCAACTCAGCGCCCAATTTCATCGGGTCCTCGACAACCGCCCAATCGATAAGAACAGCCACGCTTACCGAAACGCCCTGTTTCATCTGCTTGTGGCGGAGACAAGCTGTTATCGATACTGGGGGCAAGGGCGTTGGACCGACTACGCGAAGGAAATTTGCCGGCGAGGGTCAGATATTCTGAGCTATGATTTCCGATAGAAGAACTAACCACAGAGTCACAGAGAACACAGAGAAAGGATAAGGAAAACAAAGGGAACAAGAAGAATAGAAAAATCAGAGCAGTTCCGTTGCTCTGATTTCATTTCTGTGTTTTTCTCTGTGTTCTCTGTGACTCTGTGGTTAGTTCTTCTTCGCTCATCATCACGGGGTCTGTCATGCTCGGCCAGGGAAGCGTATCACCGTTGTTAGAGGAAGAACGGGGGCAAATTTTGCCGGTGGCGCGGCTGGTATCGCCTCCGCCGGCATTTCAGACGAGCCGTGGTTCCTGCCGCCCCTTCGGATCAACGCCTCGCACCGATGGCGTTAACTTCGCCGTCTTCTCCCGTCACGCCCATGCCGTGAGCCTCGTTTTGTTTCGCGACGGACGCGAGGAGCCGATCGCCGAGATTCTGCTCGATCCCGCGATCCACAAGACCGGCGATGTATGGCATGTTTTTGTTCATGGTCTGACACCCGACTATCTCTACGGGTTCCGTGTCCACGGACCCAATGCCCCCAAATCCGGCCATCGCTTCAATTCTTCGGTTGTTTTGCTCGACCCCTATGCACACGCCATCAGCGGCAACGCGCGCTGGGGTCAGCCCGACGTGCCGCACGGCCAGCCCAACGGCCGATTGACGCGCCGCAGCCGCATCGTTAATGATGATTTCGATTGGGAAAGCGATAAGCCACCGGCAATCCCGATGGCGCAGACCGTGATCTACGAATTGCACGTACGCGGCTTCACGCACCATGCTTCGTCCGCCGTCGATCATCCCGGTACTTACCTGGGACTGATTGAGAAAATTCCCTACCTGCAATCGCTCGGCGTGACAGCCGTGCAACTTATGCCAGTATTGGAGTTCGACGAGCACGAGAACATTCGTCGCAATCCTCTGACCGGCGAGGCGTTGCTCAACTATTGGGGCTATTCCCCTTTGTCTTTCTTCGCGCCCAAGGCTGCCTACGCGGCGAGGGCCGGCCAACAGGTGCATGAGTTCAAGGAAATGGTCAAGGCCTTCCACAAGGCCGGACTCGAGGTCATTCTCGACGTGGTTTACAACCACACATGCGAGGGCAACGAGAATGGACCGACGCGCCATTTTCGCGGCCTGGACAACGCCATCTATTACATGCTGGATAAAGAAGGCCGCTATTACAATTTCTCCGGTTGCGGCAACACCTTCAACTGCAATCATCCGTTGGTCCGCGACCTTATCCTCGACAGCTTGGTCGAATGGGTCACGGAGATGCACGTCGATGGTTTCCGCTTCGATCTGGCCGCCATCTTGGGCCGCGGCGCCAACGGCAAGGTGCTGGACGATCCACCGCTCATCCAGCACATTGCCGAACATCCGTTGCTCTCCGGCACGAAGCTGATCGCCGAGGCATGGGACGCGGCCGGGTTGTCGCACATCGGCAAGTTTCCCGCTTGGGGCCGTTGGGCCGAATTGAACGGCGTCTATCGCGACGATGTCCGGCGTTTCATTCGCGGCGACGCCGGCGCCACGGCCAGCGTGGCCAAGCGCATTTGCGGCAGCCTCGATCTCTATGGCGACTCGGCCCGCCATCCCTATCACTCGGTTAATTTCATCACCTGTCACGACGGCTTCACGCTGAACGATTTGGTCAGCTACAACGGCAAGCACAACGAGGCCAACGGTGAGAACAACCGCGATGGCTGGGACGGCAATTTCTGCTGCAATTTCGGCCACGAGGGACCGACCGATAACGGTTTCATCAATGCCGTGCGGCAGCGGCAGATGCGCAACTACTTCGTCATGCTGCTGATTTCCCAGGGTGTGCCGTTCATCCTGCACGGCGACGAGTTCGCGCGCACGCAGCGCGGCAACAACAACGCCTACTGTCAGGACAACGACATTTCCTGGGTGGATTGGAGCCTGACCCGGAAAAACGCCGGCCTGGTTCGCTTCGTCCGCCTAATGATCGCCTTGCGAAAGCGCTATTTCGCGCTAAGCCGTGAACAATTCGTAAACCGTGTGAGTTGGCACGGCGTGAGAATTGGCGATCCGGATTGGACGGGGCAATCGCGCACGTTGGCCTTCCAGTTGCACGGCTGGCACGGACATCCCGATCTGTACGTGATGTTCAACTCCCACTGGGAATGCCAGCGCTTCAACCTGCCCCCGCACGACGGCCGCTGGCGCTGGGCGCGACTGGTGGACACCAACTTGTCGTCGCCCGAGGACATTGTTGAGGAAGCGCACGCCGTGCCGCTGCGTCCGGCGGATCATTACATCATGTCGCCGCGCTCGGCGGTGATCTTGCTCGGGGCGCGGTGAGAGAAGTGGTTGTAAAGAAGAGCCGCGACCGTAAGGGAGCAGTGGCTAAGGCCGCTCCCTTACGGTCGCGGCTCCGCTTACTTCTGCAAAATCGGCAGATAGTTATTCGGCACTTGCAGCGTGATGCAGGCCATCGCCGTGGCGTAATGGCTACAAATCTGATCCATCCACGAACCGTCGAGCGCCTGCCGGCCGATTAGCTCATCGCGAATGTTGGGATACCAGTCCGACCAGTAGCGGCCGCCGGCGGTCCACATGGCCTGCATGGCGTAGTAATGTCCATAGAAATAGTGCATGTCGGGCCGGCCGAAGCCGATGGCCGCTGGCCGCGAACCCTGCAGAAATCTCAGTCCGGCCTCGATCTCCGGCCCCTTGTAAATTCCCGCGCTGTACAGGGCGCAGACGCCGGCGGCGGTGCGGGCGAAGCCTTGAGCGCCGCCGCCTCCGCCGCCCTGTTTCATGTAGCGGAAAAATCCAAGAGTCTTGTCCTGGCACGCCTTGACGTACTCGACGCACTTATTGACGTTGGATTTCGGCACGAAGATGCCGGCATTGCGGGCGGCGCGCAGGGCCATGATCTGGCAAATGGTCACGGAGATGTCGGCTTCGCGGCTGCCGGGCATATAGCGCCAGCCGCCCTCTCTGTTTTGGCCGTCGAGGATCAATTTGACGGCCCGTTTCAGCTTCGTTTCGAGTTCGGCGCGCAGTTTCTTATCGTGAACCATGCCGGCCGCTTCGGCCAAGAACAGCGTGGCGAAGCCGTGGCCGTACATGGGGCCGTGCGGCGTGGCGTTGGGATTGTGCAAAAACCCCGGATGGATGCCGTCGCGGTTTTCCTGGCTGAGCACGAATTTCAAAGCGTTGTTGATGATTCGACCGTAGGGTCCACGGTTGGGCATATCGCCGTGGGCCATGAAAGCCATCGCCGCCAAACTGGTGACGGCCACGTTGCCGGTGTAGCCGCCGGTGCCGAAATAGCCCTCCCGGTTGGCATGGTGGTTGAGGTAGGCGAGGCCTTTATCGATCGCCTCATCCGCCTTGGGGGTAATCATGCCCTTGGAGGCGGAGCCGTCCGGGACGGCGTTGCGTCCCTCGCTGTTGTCCGGGTCATCGCCGGGCATGGCGAAACTGGTCCCGGCCGTGCCCAAAAGGGCGAGGCCGCTACGAGACAAAAATTGACGGCGCGTCCACATGGCTCATTCTCCTTTGCGACGGCCCTGCTCGGCGATGGTGCGGTAGTAACGCTTGATTAGATCATCATACTTGGGCATAAACGGCTGAGGATTCGAGTAAGCGTCCATCTGGGCGCGCAGGGTTTGCGGCAGATGGCCCCACACATCCTTGTATTGATCGGCGTTTTTGTTCAGCATGCGATCGTCTTTATCGCCGCCTGCACCACCTTGGTTGCTTATGCCGTTCTTCCCATTGGGTTTATCGCCCTTGTTATCTTTTTTCCCGGTGCGCTTGTCGTAGCCGGGCTTGCTCCCACTGGGAGGCTGTTTGCCGGATTTCGAGCCGGAGCCTGACTTTGTGCCGGATTTCTTGCCCTTGCTTTGGTTCTTCTGCCTCGTTCCAGCAGCCTTGCTGCCGCCTCCCGGCGATTTCTGGCCGCTTTGTTGTTTCTGAGTTTTCTGGCCGCCGCCGCCCTGCTGGTTTTGATTGTCCTGGTCGTCGCCTCCACCGTTGTTCTGCTCCGACTGATCGCCTCCTCCCTGTGGCGGCGGATTCTCATTCCGGTGAATGAGCGATTCGATGTCCTTGAGAATGTCGCGCTGCGTTTGCTGAGTGGCTTCGCCCAGGTCGTTCATCGCCAACCGTTCGCCGACTCTATGGACATTGCTGACGACGCGCTGGAGAACTTCCTTCTCATCTTCTTGCGGCGTGACCGGCTCCGGCTCGCGCAGCTCGGGCTTCTTGTCCTCGTCTTTCTCGTCTGCCTTGCCGTCCTTTTTCTTTTCAGCCGGCTTATCCGGATCGACCGCCGGCTTTTCATCGCCGCGCGGCTTCTTCCTTTTGAGACGCACGGGCGGCTCTTCCTTCGCGGGGGGATCTTGAGCGACGACCAAGCCCGTGAGGAAAACCATGCCAGCGAGCAACAAAGCAAGTAATCGCTTGTTCATTTTTTATCCCCTTCCCCATCGCCCGGCTCGCCGGCTGGGCGGTTCAGCTCGTCGATCAGCTCGGCCACGTCTTGTTGGTCCTTCCGAATGGATTCTAACATGGCCCGGTCTTTGTCCGGAAGTTTTTTCAAGTCGGGATGCTCTTTTTTGAACGCCTCGGTGCGTTGATTAATATCTTTCTGCAAATCGCGGAGCAATTTAAGCTGGGCCACGGGCGGAATGCCGTCGCTGGGTGGGCCGGACTTGGCCTCCTCTTCACCGTCCTCACCGCCTCCACCGCCCCTGGCTTGCTCCATCTTCTCAGCGGCTTCTTTCAACGCATCGACCACCTGCGTCAATCGCCGTTGTGCCAAATTTTGCAAGCGCTCTGTCTCGGAATCGGGCAGCTCTTTGGGATTGACCGGCTCCTTGGCGACGGTGTTCATGCGATCGCTCGCAGCCGTCATGGCCTCGCTGGCGCGACGCATGAGCCGGGAGAACACAGGGGCTTTGCTCAGCCGTTTCTCCGCTAGCTCTTTCGTATCGGCTCCCAACCCGCCCTGCGCGTCGGCTTTGCGGATGAAATCACTTCGGAGAGCGCGGGTCCAACTCCCCTTGCGTTGAATGTTTTCCTGGAAACGCGATGTATCGGCGCTGAGGGTGTCCTGTCGTTCCTTCAAGAGACGGATAAGATCGGCAAGGCGGCTAATCTGTTCGCGTCCGAGTTCTTCCTCGGCTTCCTTGCGAGCGCGTTGCAGCTCGCGCTGGGCCTCGGTGAGCCGTTCGAGCGTTTCTTCTTGTTCGTCCTCGCCCTGCTCTCCGCTCTCCATCTGCTGTCCGGCTCCCTCCATTTGCTCACCGGCCTGGCTCAGCGCCGCTGCGGCCCTTGATGCCCGCATCCGCGTCAGCTTCTCCACCATGTCTTTTGTCTTTTCCCGCAATTCCTTTTGCCGGCGGGCCAACCGCTTCAATTCTTCCTCGCGCTGGGCCTTATCGCCGATCTTGCCCGCTTCCCTGATCTTCTTCCGTAGCTCTTCCTGCTCCTTGACCAACTCATCCAGTTCTTTCTCTTTCTCCCGCAATTTCTTGGTCAAGCGGTCCAGCTCGGCCTCGCGGCGGTCTTCCAGGTTCTTGACCAGTTTTTTCAGAGCATTTACGCTTTCCTGCTGCTTTCCGTGAGCATCATTCAATTTGTTCTGCCCGATGTTCTCGCGCGCTTCGTTCATCTTCTCGACGATGTTGTCTTGTTGGGCTTGTTTGAAAGCCTCATGCAGCTCCTGGGCCGTCTCTGCATCTTTGGCTTCTCGCTCCGTCGCGACGCGCTCCATCTTTCCCAGCAATTGCCCGGTTCGTTCTGCGAGTTTCTCTTGCGATTCCTTGAGATTGTCCAATTCGGCCTGCTGAGCTGGTTTCAATTCATTGCGTGATTTCCCAACCGTGTCTTCCTTCTCCAGCTTTTCGACCGCGGCTTGCACGCGCTTCTGCTCTTCAAGCAGCCGATTCGCCTCGCCTTTGATTTCGTGCGAGCTGGTCCATGGCTCCAGGCGGCGCGCGAGCAAATCGTTGAGCGTCTTCTCGACTTCTTCTTGCGCCTTGCGTGCCTCGGCGAGTGCCTTGCGCGGCAGTTCTGGATCGGGCGCCTCCTTGGCATCCTGACGATCGCGATTGGCCTGCTGCTGCAACTCGCCAGCCCGTTGCTTCATCTCCGCGGCACGTTCGCGTTGGCGCTTCGCCTCTTGGTTTTGGCGAGCCTTATCCGCTTCATTGTCGCTTTGTTTGGCCAGATTCTCGGCTTTCTCGGCTTCGCGCTTCCTCTCCTCGGCGGACTTCTCGGCGGCCCGCGCTTCTTGCTCCGCTTCCTTCGCTCGTGCTTCGAGCGCAGCCCGGCGTTCCTCTCGGGCTTTTTCGTCCATCAACTCTGCCAGCTGCCGTGCATTGGTCAACCGCGGCTCGATCTGCTGCAATTCATTCTCGGCCAGCCGATCCAGCTCGCGGGCAACATCTTTCATGCGCTCCTGAGCGGCCGTCTTCTCCATGCCGTTTTGTTTGAGCGAATCGAGGATTCGTTTCAAATCGGAACGCAGGCCCTCTTTCTCGGTGCCGATCCTTTCGCGAATGTCCTGTTGAATCTTCTCGGCTTGCAGCAGCTTCTCCTGATCGTCACCTGTGAGTTTTTCGCCTTTTTTCAGGCGGTTCTGCGTGTCCGTAACTTTTTGGATCGACTCGCGTTCCTTCTCGCGCAGCCGCAGCAATTCTTGCTGGATATTTGCTTGCTCCTGGTTGAGAACGATTTCCAAAGCGTTGCGGCCGACGATGCGGATTTCGATCTCCGGACTGTGTCCTTGCTCTTTATTGGGATTCACATCGTCGTAATCATCAGCGCAGGCGCGGAGGAGGACAACATCGTCTTCCTTCAAGCTGGCGCCGTCGGGGTGGCAAATCGACTTCAGGGACAGTTTTTGACGGAAATTCAGCCGACGCGGTTGAATGGGTAAAGCGGGCGCCGCGAGGACGGCGGTTCCGGTCCACGAGGCCAAGAGCGGCGCCGGACCGGCGGAGGGATCGAACAGGTAGAGCCGGCGCGGCTGCTCCTCCCGCGCCATGCGGTATTCGAGATAGACTGAGCGAATGCCGTATTGCTGATCGTCGGCATTCATTTCCAGCGCCAACTCAGCATCCGGCAGCATTTGGAGAATGTCGCGCGATGGCGCCGGACGTTCCAGGTGGACGGTCGGTGCGGGATCGGGATGCAGACGCAGCTCGAAACGCCGGCTGTTGCGCAGACCCGTCTCGTCCTCGAAGTGCAGGGCATACATGCCGCTGATGGTTGGGGCGAAGTCGATGGTGAACGTGCAGCGGTCGGCCTCAAGTACGGCGGGCACCGGCTCCCACCACGGCCGTCCTCCTGAGAGCAGCGTCAAGACATCGCCCAAGACGACGCTTGGTTCCTCCGGCTCATATTCGATCCAGGCGAGCCGGAGAGGGCGATCGACACGAGCACGCAAGCGAGCGGTGGTGCCGATGACGGCATCGATGTTGCCCGTACCCGGCGACAGGGTATCTGGGGAGGGCAGTCGGGTATAGGCTGGATAGGACAGTTGCAGCTGCGGTGACGGCTTACTGTCCAGTGATACGAGCGATGGCGGCGGCAGCACCTCGACGTGATACTCTGGACTGACCGCGTCATTGGCCTTCACCTGGAAGCGGAAATTGTGCTCGACGCGGCCGGCGGGAAGACGCGTTTGGAGTTGGCCGACGCCCGACTCATCCGTTTTGATGTCGCAATGATGTTCAAGATTGGGAAACCCCTCGAAGCGGAAGACCACGACGGCTTGCGACGGAATGACGCCGCGAACTCGGCCGCGCACCTCGAAGGCTTCATTCCGGCCGATGCGCAAACGCGGTACCTCGATCTCC
>Ga0070738_10003740_pt1 | contig 19327 bp, 18 predicted proteins | sample Coa_R2_2_FD_66446 | JGI IMG/M metagenome (GOLD analysis project Ga0070738, IMG submission 66446) | Surface soil microbial communities from Centralia Pennsylvania, which are recovering from an underground coalmine fire - Coalmine... | ecosystem: Environmental > Terrestrial > Soil > Unclassified ... | reverse complement strand
GGCTTGGTTCCCAAGGTGTTACGACTTGTTGTTGTACCGTTCACCTTGGACCAAGCCTGTTTTTCGTTCAAGACCAGCTGCAACATCAACCACTGTCGCTACTGCGTGGAGCTATTTAGATGTGCGTTTTTCGCTCGAAGTCCGCGATTCCGTGCGCGATTATCTCCGAAAACTTCAACTGACGCGCGAAGGTCGTGTAAAACTCTACGCCGGTCTCATCGGATTAACCGCCGAAGTCCCGGATTCCTTCCGCTCCGATCCCGCCAACCGCCCCGATCCCTCGTCTCCCTTCTATCACTTCGCCTATTACTTCACGGATGGTGGCCGCTGGTGGAAACTCTTTGTAGTCGTGGACGATTCCACCGCTGCTTACGGCGTACTGCGAATTGTCTACGCCGATTGTCAGTGATAACCGGTTGAACTCGCTATCGCTTCTGTGAATCTGGGACGGCCTTTGCAAAAGAACGTGCCGTGAGCACATGTCTTCATTTCTCTGGCGGGGTTGCAATCCCCACCGCCGTGCGGAGCCGCTCAACCAACCGATGCGCTTTTTTTTCGTCATCCCATTCTGCAAGCCTTGCATCCTGCAGTTCGCCGTTGACGGTGCGCTAGCGAAGCACAGGAACGTAAACATCTGACGTGCTATCTGAGCCTTGTTTCTGCTCCTGAACAACATCGACTGCGAACATAGTATCCAAGGACATGGCGATCGGCTCATTTTGGGCGTAAACGCAAGGAAGGGTCAAAGTATTTCGGAGGCGATCGATCACCAGGTCTTTTTTGCCCGAAGCTGCATGCCTGGCAAGGATCAAGAAGGTCAATGCACTACCAACCAAGAAAAGCCCCCAGGCGATGGCCGCGGCTTCAACGGATGGAGGCATACCGGCACCGCAGAGGAACAGAAATAAAGAGAGTGGCACGGGACCGAAGATGAGAAACAGGAAACCGACGAGTAGAGGATGAAAACCCAAACGGACACGAACTTCCTCTCCGCGATCCCAGATGCGGAAATAACTAGGTTTGCCAAAGAATAGGAAAAAGAAGGGGAAGAACCATAACCCAATCATCACAGCATTAAAAGGAATCGCGAACAATGCAGCGAATAATTCTTGGCCGGCAACACCTGGCAGCAGAACTGCGTCTTCGGGATCGTCGGGATTGTAATAGACGATTACGGTGCTTCCCGCCGGATGAGCTTTTACGAACCGAACTACCCATCCTTCTCCCCACAGCTTCAAGAAACGTACGCGATTGCTCGTAAATAGCTCTTTCTGCACTTCATAGCTATAGAGTATGTCCACGTCAGAAGTCGTCCCATCGCCGTCACTGCGCTCCTCGACCTTGCAATGAATAACTTTGCCTTCAACGCTCGGGTATTCGAGTGCTTGTGTCTGCCGTATCGCTCCATGCATAAACGTGGCATCTATCAAGAAAGTGAACGCCGACCAGCCAACAATGAAGATTAAGAAAAAAATAGAAATTAATACTTTGTTCTCCTTTGTGGACTTGCGCGGGGGCTCGGGCCGACCTTTTCTTTTCTCCAAGGATAGAGCGAAGATTACAATAAAAATAACGTCCAAAAGGAAGAAGCCAGCAATGAGAAGAGCCGCCGAGACATTCATCGGAACCTCCCAGGAATGATTGGCCGATCTTTCTCAGACGACCCTCTCCCGGGCCTCGGCAACGACACTACGAGTTGATTCCAACCGTCGAAGGCGCCATCAGAAGGAGTTTCCTCCAAAAAGGGTTGCCACCGCCCGTTTCATCGCTGCCTCGACCCACCGCACAAGATGCCTCTCCCTTGCTCATCCGCCGAGATTTACCCTTCCTGCGCACTCTGAACGCATGGCGACGACGATACGCAGACCATATAGCCCATTTTTTGATGGCTACTCGACGAACCGGCAGCCCGGAGCGCCATCGACAGGTCGTAGCGCCCGTCGGTAGCGCTCCGGACTGCTAAACAGACATTACATAAACTCCTCCACCAGCGCCTTCCGTTGCTCCGCCGTCAAGCCGCGCGGCTTGGTGACAAGCGGGACATCTTGCAGCGCCGGGTCGAGTTTATCGAGCGACGGACGTGGATTGGGATTGCGATAGAACAACCCTATGGGGATCTTCGCGCCCCATTCGATGGCTCGATCCATCGCCGAATGGAAATTGGACGGATCGTGGCCGTTGTCTTCCAGGCGGTAGACGTGATCGCGGAACCAGTGGTAGGTGTTCTGTTTATTGAACGTCACGCACGGGCTGAACACGTCGATGAGGGCGAATCCCGGATATTGGATACCGTCCATATACAGTTTAAGCAGGTGCTTGGGATCGCCGCTGAAGCCGCGGGCGATGTAGCCGCAGCCCGAGGCCAGAGCCAACGCCAGCGGATTGAGCATGTGCTCCAGGTTGCCGCCGGGCGTGCTTTTCGTGACCATGCCGTGCTCGCTGGTCGGCGAGACCTGCCCCGTCGTCAAGCCATAGATTTCGTTGTTCATGACGATGTAGGTCAGATTGATGTTGCGGCGCATGGCCTGGATGAAATGATTCAGGCCGATGCCATAACCATCGCCGTCGCCGCCGGCGGCGATGACGGTCAGATTATGGTTGGCGAGCTTGACACCGGTAGCGAAAGCGAGCGCTCGGCCGTGCAAGCTGTGAACGCCGTAGGAGCGGAAGAAGCCCGGCAGGTTCGACGAACAGCCGATGCCGGAGACGACGCACAATTCATGCGGCTGAATCTCCAACTCGGCGCAGGCTTTCTGCAACACGTTCAAAACGCCGAAATCGCCGCAGCCCGGACACCAATCCGGTGCCACGTCCGATTTGAAATCCTTCACTTCGAGTTTGCGAGTGGGCGTTGTTGCGGTCAAAGTCGTCATATGGAAAAGCTCCAAGTTCGAGTTCGTGGGAGAGATCACAAGGACGTTAGCCGCGATTTCTCACGGCGGAAAACAAGGCATAAGTGGTGCATGTCATCGTCGGGCGGAAACGCGGCCAGTCGATTGCCGGTGCCCGGCTCGGCCGGACACCAGATCAAGTGATCGCCATCCAATTCGTAGATGACCAGCGAGGTTTTGCCTCGGTGCTTCTCCGGTCCTTCGTGGATGAGCATGTCCATCATCCTGGGCTTGGCGGTCGGATCGAGCGTGAACATGCCGAGGTAAATATCGCCGTTCTTGAACTTGACGGTGAAGTGCTCGCCGGCGATGAGGATTTGCGCTTCGCGGATACCGGATACAAAGTTCCAGGTCCCCTGTAAACGCTCCTTGTCGCGCTGGATAGCGGCTTCACGCACCAGGTCGAGATCGAGTAAAAGGGTATCCATTGGCACTGCTCCCTTGGTTTCTCGGTTTTCAGTTTTCGGTTTTCGGAATTCAGTCCAGGAACTTCAACTAATAACCGGGTTCTGAAAACCGAAAACCGAAAACCGAAAACCGAAAACCGTTTAATGCACACTTGCACGAGCGACGCCGGAGAGCCGTCCATTCCAGTCGGTGCTGGTGCCGCTGGGGTGGTCGGTTCGCCAACCCGGCTCCGTGGACTGCACGTTGACGATTTCCGCCTTGCCGCGCAGGATGTCCTGCACGGCGGCGACGATGTGTTTCGGCTCGAATGGTTCGCCGTCGTATTTGCGAATGTGGCCGTTGGCGGCGATGCCGGTCTCGGCCCGCAAGTGGCGGGCGAATTGGCCGCTTTGGTTGTTCTCGACGATGATGATACGCCGACTTCGGCCCAGCAGCTTTTGCACCTCGCGCACCTGGAAGGGCATCACATAGCGTATGTGCAGATGGTTCGTGGAAACGCCCGCGGCGTTGAGGCGCTCGACCGCATCGCTGAGCACGCCCCAGGTCGAACCAAAGCCCACCAACGTCACCTCCGCATCCTCCGGGCCATTGAACAAGGGCGGCGGCAGATGCGCCAGCACCGTGCTCATCTTGCGGACGCGCTTGTCCACCATCATTTTGCGCCGCACCGGATCGGTGTAGATGTCGCTCAGGAGAACCCCGTCCTGGTCGTGCTCGTCGGTGGCGGCCACGAAGAGATGGCCGGGAACGCCGGGCACGGCGCGCGGCGAGATGCCGGAGTCGGTGTTTTTGAAGCGGAGGTACGGCTCGCCGTTGGTGTGGTGCAGGTCGCCGTTGCCCGTAGGCAAGATCACTTCGCCGCGGTCGATCTCCCGCACTTGCTCGAATACCGCGGGATCGACCGTTTCGTTCCCCTCGCTGAGGAGCAAATCGGAGATAACAAGCACAGGGCATTGATAGCGGTCGGCGAGATGGAAGGCGTCTTGAATGACGGCGAAACAATCGGGAATGCTGATCGGGGCCACGATGATGCGCGGGAAATCTCCCTGGCTGGCTCCGAAGGCTTGATTGAGATCGCCCTGTTCGGTCTTTGTGGGCACTCCCGTGGACGGCCCGGCCCGCATGACGTTGATGGCCACGACAGGCGTTTCCATGATGCCGGCCATGCCGATGGCCTCGGTCATCAGAGCGAAGCCGCCGCCGGAAGTGGCGCACATGCCGCGAACGCCGGCGTGATTGGCGCCGATGGTCATGTTGATGACGGAAATCTCGTCCTCAACCTGGCGCACGCAAATACCGAGCTGTTTGCCGTGCGCGGCCATCCAGTGCAAGACCCCGGATGCCGGACTCATGGGATAGGCGCAGTAGAATTTGCAGTCGGCCATCGCGGCGCTCATGGCCAGGACTTCGTTGCCTGTCACCAGCGCCCATTTTTGTCCGTTGGGTTTCAGCTGGCGTGGCAGCGGTGGAAAGTTATCGCCTGCGTAGTCGAAACCGGCCTTGGCCGCGGCCACGTTGGAGGCGACGACCTTCGGTTTCTTGGCGAAAGTCGTGGCGATGACCGATTCCAGCCCGGCGAAATCCAGGCCCATTAGCCGTATCATCGCGCCGACGGCGACGGTATTTTGCATGACCGGCAGCTCCTTGTAGGAAGGAGCCAGGTCCGGCACAGGCAATGGACAAAGGTTAACGCCCTTGGGCGGCTCATAGCTGGGTTTGACTTTGGCATCGTTGTACAGGGCCACCCCCCCGGACCCTAACTCTTGCAGGTGGCGGTCAAGCGTATCCTGATTCAGCGCGATCAATCCGTCGATCTGGTCGCCGTGATTGAGAGGTTTCTGCGCCGAAACTCGCAGGCGCAGCCAGGAATGTCCGCCGCGTATCACGGACTGATACGAGTTGTACGCGTAAACGCCCTGTCCCTGCCGGGCCACGGCCAGAGCGAGCGTGTTGCCGGCCGAGGCGACGCCATCGCCCGCGGCCCCACCGATACCGACGATCAGGTTGGCATGGTCCATTGGTAAAATTCCCCCGCCAAAAAAATGAACAACGAGGGCCGCGGATGACCGGCCGGACGCCGATCCCACCAGAACGCGGCCCGAATGCGAGTAGCTCTACTCTGTGCCGTTGTTGTTGCGGGTGCCACGGCGCGGACGAACTCTTTCGAATAGAAAGCGCCAGCGGCAATGAACCAGATTCTTCTTACGATCATAAGCGGTTTTTCACCGTCTGCAACGAAATTACGGCACGGAATCGGAAATTCTTGGACCCGCTGCTGAGCCGGGACCGTAAGGGAGCGGTTTGGAAGACTGCTCCCTTACGGTCCCGGCTCCGCTTGGCCTTCCCTTTTTCATCGCCTAGGTTTATAAGTCCGCCGCGGAGGTGGAGCATGCGGCGGGTCGGCTCGGTCGCCGTGCTGGCGTTGCTCGTCTCGGCCTGTGCGCCGACGATTGCCGAGCGCGTCCATGAGTACAACGATCTCGGCGTCCAGTATTTCCAGAAGGGCGAGTTCGACCGCGCTCGCGCGGATTTTCACGCCGCGCTAACGCTTCGGCCCAACGATTCCGCCCTCCTTTACAATCTCGGCGAATGTTACGATCACCTCGGCCAAAGCGATCAAGCGGAGCAATACTATCGGAGTTGTCTGCAACAGCAGCCCAACAACGCGGACTGTCGCCATGCTCTGACCCTGTTGCTCGTTCAGCGCGGGCGCATGACCGAAGCGCGGCAGATGGTTCAAGATTGGCTGGCGCGCGAACCAAAACTTTCCGCCCCCTATGCCGAAGACGGCTGGCTGTACCAGCGTCAGGGCAATCCCACGTCGGCCATTAAACGCTATCAACAAGCCGTCAATATCGATCCGCACAACACGCAGGCGCTCATCGGGATGGGCCAGATTTATGAGGAAGAGCTGAACCAGCCCAGCCGCGCCTTGAAGCTCTACCTAACGGCCCTCGAATACGATGCGCGCGAGCCGGAGCTGGTCAAGCGCGTCAATCGACTGCGCTCGCGCGGAGTTGGCCCTCCGCATCCGGAGTCGTAAATTGACCCCAAACGAGGGCCAGACATGCGAATCATCTATCATCTCGTACTGCGGCGTGTGTGGGACGAGAATCCAGATCAGCCGTATCGAGCGGATTCGTTGGAAAGCGAGGGATTCATTCACTGCTCGTTTGCTACCCAAGTGGCAGCGGCAGCGAATCGCTTCTACGCCGAGGCCGCGGACCTGCTCGTGCTGCACATCGATACGGAGCGGTTGAGCAGTCCCTTGCGTGAGGAGGCGAGCGGCACCGGTGAGATTTTCCCGCACATCTACGGGCCGCTGAACCGAGACGCGGTCGTGAAGGTGGAAACCCTATCGCGCGGGCCGGATGGCCGCTGGCAATTTAGCGGCCCGTGACGAGTTCGGGTCGCACGGCTTCGGCAGGAGTGGCGTTGCTCGCAGCTTGTAGCAATGGCACAATCTGATCGAGACTGTCCTGCAAGGTCCAGGCAACCTTATCGGCGCCCACGGCGAGCAAACGACTCTCCACGCTCTCGATTTTCGATCGTTCTCCCCAGCGGCCAACGAGAATTTTGAGTTCGGGCGCTCTTTGTCGAATGCGTTTGCACAGGTAACGCACGTGCGCCAAGCCGCCGGGCGGTAGCGAGCCGATGACGACTAAGGCAGGGACTTCCTCCTCTAAATGTCCAATCACCTCTGCGGTGAGTTTGTCGGCGGAGACGACTTCCAGCGTATAGCCCGCCAAGCGCATCAACTGCCCGAGCATCCGCAGCGCCATCTCGTCGGCAGTATCGAGCCCGGGATAGCCAGCCGCAATCGCTTTCTTCGCTTCCGGCGCTACCTTGAACTGCTCGGAGAGGGCCGACGCCAGGTTTTCTTCGTTGTCGCGAACGCCCTGAACCACGAATTCATAGTTCTCCTCCTCTAGTTCGCCGCTGTTGTGGTCCCGCTTGGCGTGAAGGAGAGTCGGGAGCAGGACATCGCTATAGACTGCCTCAAGCGAATGGTCGCGCAAGTAGTCCTCGACAAGATCAGCCGCCTCATCGAGATCGTGTGCTACAAGCCGCTGATAGAAAGTCACGTCGGTGCTTAGAACTGGCTCATCGCCAAACAGCACTTCAAAGAAGTGTAGTTCAGGGACGTACTTGCCCGCGACAACAAGAATTACGGTCAACGGCGTGGACAGAATCAGGCCTAACGGTCCCCAGAGCCAGGTCCAGAAGGCGGCGGCCAGCAGTAGAGCTAGCGGCGATACACCGGTGCTGTGGCCAAAGAGAAGCGGCTCGCCGACGTTAGCGGCGGTCAACTCGACAGTGGCGAAAAAGGCGAGGATGCCCAACGGCCAGCCCCACCCAGGCAGCGTGGCGATGTAAAAGCCAATCATCAGTGCCGCGGCGATCCAGGTGCCCAGATAGGGCACGAATCGCAAGGCAGCTGCTAGGAAGCCCCAGAGAAAGGCGTATTGCCACAGCTGCCGATGTCCCGCCAGCAACCCAGCCGAAAAGAGACCGGCGGCTAACGTCAAGCCGACGATGGTGTTGATGAAGAGAAGCATGAGCAGATAGCGGCTAATTCGCTGCGCGCCTTCGTCGAAAGCCTGGGTCGTGACGATGAGCCGGCCGTGACCAAGGAGCCGCACCATGCGATTGCGGATGTTCTCGCGCTGCACCAGCATAAAGACGACGAGGACCAAAATCAGGAAGGCATCGGCCAATGCCTCGGCGGCCGGCCCGATCACATCCCCCATCCACTTCCAACCAGAGGGCGTCGATTGAACGTACAACGGTTTCTCCGGCGTCTCCCCTGGTTTCGCCTCCTTCTCCTCATCCGTAGGCTTCTCCGAGCCGGTCTCTTCCAGTTTGTTCTCTTTCTGATCGATCTCTTTTTTGTTCTCCGATTTCTGCGCGGCCTTCTGGGAGATCTCACCAAACGTTTCTCGCGTTTGCTTCAAGAATCCTCCCTCGGTTGCGCCGAGCAGCACGTGAAATTTATTGCTGATCTCACCCTTATACTTCGGCAGATCGGCGGCCAACGTGGTGATCTGCTGGGAGAAGAAATAACCGAGTCCACCCAACAACATCAGGGCAAGGAGCACTACCACGAGGACGGAGGGTATACGTCCCAGCCCGCGGCGCTGTAACGACGATACCGCCGGAGTCAGAATAAACGTGAGCAAGATCGCAAGGGCCACTGGGATCAGCACCTGACGCGCCCAATACAAGCAGGCAGTGACGAGAACAACGCCGAAGAGGACAAAGAGAGAATTGCTAGACTTCGTCGCGAAAGAATTGCCCACGGGTGATTCCTCATCAAGAATGGTGAGTGGCAACCATGACACCGACCGACAAGCCGAAAAGCAGACGGAGCGAAAGGGACGGGGAACAAGCCCCCATCTCAATCGCTCCGTAAGAACAACTGGCCTTCCGGAGAGTTTCCGGAACGCTCAAACAGGTGGTGTTCGCAGTCCTCCCCCGAGGAAGGATATGATTGCGAGGATGATGAAGACGACAGCGCAGATTTTGGCGGCGGTAAGGGCAGTGCCTTCCAGCCCAAAAAAGCCAAAGACGCTGGCAATCAGGGCGATGACGAGAAACAGGATGGCCCAACGCAGCATGATGTTAACCTCCTCTAAAGAGTTTCCGTTTTCCCATGTAGCGGTGCCTTTTGCACGACCGCTGTAGAAAAAGAAGAGGCATTTTTCATGCCAGAAACTGAGCGTCCAATGCGGAGGGAGGCCATCGCTGCCCTTTTGATCCCGCTTGGCCGCGGCGGGACGGCAGTGCTACACTGACCGTAGAGTGTGGCTCTTGCGGTCGATTTGGCTGCCCTTTGACGAGAGGCGTCGTGAATGTTGTCCTTGCCGACGATTGATCCTTCCGCTCCAGTTCGGCGTTTGCCTTCCTGGCTGAAGAGAAAACTGCCGCTCGGAAATGGGCATTTTTTCACCCAGGAATTGCTCCGCGAATTGCAACTGGAGACGGTTTGCGAAAACGCTCGCTGCCCGAATCGTCCGGAATGTTACGCACGCCGCACCGCCACGTTCATGATTCTCGGCAATGTCTGCACCCGTCCGTGCGGGTTCTGTTCGGTGCCGAAGGGTCATCCCGACGATTTGGAAGATGACGAACCCGCCCGCGTCGCCGAGGCGGCGCTTCGCCTGGGATTGCGGCACGTCGTCATCACCTCGGTGACGCGAGACGACCTACCCGACGGCGGCGCCGACCACTTTCGCCGCTGCATTCTCGCTGTCCGCGAGCGCACCAGGGCAGTGGTCGAAGTTTTGACGCCGGATTTCCTCGGCGATCTGTCGGCCGTCGATCGCGTCCTGGAGGCGGCGCCTGAAGTCTTCAACCACAACATGGAGACCGTGCCTCGGCTATACAAGAAGGTCCGCGGCCGCGCCTCCTATCAGCGCAGCCTCGATGTGCTGGCCCACGTCAAACGGCATTACCCGGCCACGGTCACGAAAAGCGGCCTAATGCTCGGTTTGGGCGAAACGACGGAAGAATTGTTCGACGTATTGGCCGATCTTCGGGCTGCCGGCTGTGATACATTGACGTTGGGACAGTATCTCGCCCCGACCTTGAAGCATATTCCGGTAGCACGCTACGTTCCCCCGGCCGAGTTCGACGAATTGGCGGCATTGGCGCGCACGCTGGGGTTTGCAAAAGTGGCGGCCGGGCCGTTCGTGCGCTCAAGCTATCACGCTGACGAAATGGTGAACGCGAACACCTGATCTACTAAGCCCTCCCTACTGCCAGCTGCGGCCAGCCCGTGCGATCTGAAGGCTAATAGCCGTGAGCTGCCCTGTCCCCGGTCCTCTGAGTCGATCCATACCCCGATTTCGTCACACAGGAATAGCGTAAGGAGTCCCTAGAAGCCCCGATCGTGTTGAGGGCAGGGGGTAAGGCCGTCTTTTCAAATTGAACGCATCCTGGAAGATGTTGTTGAGTTGAATTAGACGCTAAGAGGATTATCCCTCCGCCAGCTGCGGAGCATGGTCCGAGCCTACCGGCTGCTATCTGATGTGGCAGGCAGCCCGCTCCGGCCCTGGCGGGCCTCGCGTGCATGCCTCTACCTGAATCTATTCAGGCCGACAGCGTAGCATTTGCCGTTTGATGTAGCAGGGGGAGGCCCCCGCCTCGGCATCCATGCCTTCGGCGTGGTCAGCTGTAAGGATTCTAGATACGTTTTTCTTACAGGATAGGCCGGCGGCACGTCGCAAGTTGATGGTAAGTTGACAGCAGGCCGGCGGGCACATCGGACCAACAAAAAAGCCCACGCCCGGAGTGCGGACGTAGGCTGATTGACCTTGTGGTAATGGCTGAGTTCTGGTATACTTGATACCAACCCGAACGCGGTAAGCAATCAAAAACGGAACTCCTCCAGTATCGAGATTAGGCGATCAGGCCGAATCTGTCAAGAGGTCTTGGAGGAGCTGAGAGCGGAAGTAACGGCATCCTCGATGACAGCCCCGGACGTACCAGGCTATCGAGGGGCACCTACGAAGAGGGCAGCGGATGAACGAGGATTGTGTGTGCGAGTCTTGCGGGCAGGTCATTGAACAGGATAGCGTGGCCTGGAAACACATGGCACCAGACATCGCTAAGATTGCTCACCAGCTGGCGAAGGCCGATCGTGCCGATTTGTTGGGGCATCTGTTCAGAGAGTCGCAGCGGTGCCGGACACTACTTCGGGAGAGTCGGCAGCTTGACGGCAGCCCCTTCAAAAAGTAGGCAGCCAAGAACACTCAGATAACCAGCGAACCAAACGACGCCTCGGCCTCAAAACCGGGGCGTTTGCTATTTCAGCGGCGTTTTTCACGAAAGGGTATGGCCAGTGTCGAGAGAGGGCAAGAATGGGCAAATTAAGACGGTTCCAGAGCAGAAAGAAGAAGCGGCATGGAACCAAGATGAAATCATGGCATCGGCAAGAGCAGCGGCAGACTTTAAGGGCGGCGGAGCAGAGAACAGGTACAAGGGGATAAGTGAGATGTTGACGGCATTACGAGAGAACATTCGCAGCGGGATCAAGGGTGCATCGTTCAGTACGTCATTAGGTGACGGCGTTCTGGGCCTCGCCCCTGGACGCATCGTTGTATTATCGGGAGATTCCGGAGTCGGTAAATCCTCTTTGGGGCTGTCTTGTGTCTTCGACATGCTCTACCAATATCCCCAGCTGCGAGCCGTCATTTGCAGTGTCGATCTCAGTGCCGAAGAGATACTGGAGAGGGAGTTATCCCGACTGTCCGCCGTGCCGTTACAAGCAATCCAAGAGCGGGGCCTAGGTGCCGATCAGCAACAAGCCGTGAATGCTGGGAGCGAGAAGCTGTGGGAAATACGAGAGCGGCTGTGCTTACTAAACCCACCGCTCGACTGCTTCCACATTAACGAAGCTGTACGCGATTTCCGAGCAGATGTCCTCATGTTGGATTACATACAGGAACTCGATTACCCGGAGGGCTGCGACCGACGCGAAGCCATCGACGACGTACTACGGCTATGCCGCAGATTCAAACGCGAGGGGAAAACTATCCTCATAACGTCCGAGGTAACGCACAGTCCTAGTGGCCTGCACCCGAAAGAGTCCGGGCAGATACGGTACGAAGCAGACGATGAATACACAATGACGGTTACGAAAGCGACGAACAACGGGCCGCGAATTGCCACGCTAGCCCACACGAAAGCTCGCCGCGTGCCTCGCAATCTCAAGCTGAGATTCTATGGCGGTGTGCATCGCTGGGAGCTGATTCCAGACAGGAAGGTAGGTGCGGCATGACAGCCTCTTGGCTACAACCGCTGCCTGCTTCCTCCGCTGCTGAGCCTGCCGCTGCCGACCTTAGCGGCTCAGTGCCGTCAACTCCCGGCAGGCGGTGGAAGTTTTACAACAGCTTCATGGATAAGACCCTGTGCCAACTGCATCCCTCGGAGGCCGTGGTCTGGCTGGACCTGTTCCGGCATGCTAACGGAGAGGGAATAGTAACCCGGTCGCAGCGCCTAATAATCAAGGCAACCGGGCTGTCAAGGAGTGCCGTGGAGCGGGCTATTAGGAGACTGAAGGAGGATAAGCTGGTGAATGTCACGAACCGGGGGAACAATCTCAAGCAGCAGGCTTCCCAATACAGACTTCGTGCCCTGATCCGAGAGGATAAGTCAGCCCCCTCATCATGAAGGATTATACATAGTAAAGAAGAAAGAGAGAAGAAAGAGGAGAGGGCAAGGATGAGCAATCTTGATGTTGTCGTTATTGAAGTAATAAGTCTGTTATCTGACGTGGCAGGGAGACCGGCCATTTTGATTAGAATATAAAGGCATGGACCGGTCCCGCGAGCTTGCGAGCGGGACCGGGCCTGCCTGCCACGTCAGATTTAGGAGATTGGGTCTTGAGGGTCTGAAAGTGCATGGAATTGATAGGTTTTTTACACTTCCAGTTAATAAAGGCTGCTCACTTCGGGCGTTCTCTGGGGAGGTTATTATCTATTCCAGACTGATCGCTACTTGTGATCCCGTGTGAGGGTAGATTCAAGTGGATTCTATCTGCCCAGGATTCCCTGGTGTCTCCTCCTACTCGCCTGGCCCGGCTTGCCTCTGGCCCGTTTACTATCCGCCTCGGCGGAATATGCTGTAGGATCGCCTAAGATCGCTTATATGCGGACTTCCTACCCTAATAGGCTCCATTGGGTTACTGTCTGGATCGGATGTAATGGAGGGGCTTGTAGGCGTTCTGTTATAGGTCTGTAGAACTCAAAAAATCTCCAAAAATCGGTCAAGTTGGCCTTGACACGATTTCATAATCGCCCTGTACAATATAGGGGTTCGGTTCAAGGTCACGCCCACTACCTTTCGTACTTCAATCTCTCCCATGATTACCTGCTCTTTACTCCGCCGCTCGGATGTTGCTTTGCTTTTGGGTATTCGACCCAGCACGGTTGATTATCTTGTACGCCTGGGTAGGCTTGCCCGTCCTATCCGTTTGACCAATCATGACCTACGATGGGATATTGATGATGTGATGACCTATCTCGACCGTGCGAGGGCTGATCGCTAATGTCCCGCCCCGCGTCCGATCCGTTCAAGTCTCGACATATTCCGCCGCTCCCAGCTTGCCCTACAGACGTTCAGCCGGGATCAAAGGCCAAAATCGAAATCATGCGTGGTCGGCTTGAACGTGGTGAGGCCCTGTTCCACCCACGCGACAGGTCTATCAGGCCCACGCCGGCCTATCAGGTCAGATAACCCGGCGGCACATCGCCGCCGGCCCCCTACCACGTCAGACGTTACCCTTCAACCCACCCACTGAGGAAAGATATGTCCCTGTCCGCTTTTGAAGTCCAACTGGTTTTCCCTGAGCAGCCCTTTGAGCGACCGGCTAACCCGCTCATTGTCTACGCCCCGCCAACGCCCCGCATTGAGGCCACGGTTCAGGCCCGAGGAGTAGGTGAGGCTGCCGTGTCTTATGCTGTTTCGTACGACGCCCAACGTAGCGGCGATGCCGAGGCGGTGAAGGCGAAAGTCAAGGACGCCTGCAAACAGCTACCCGAATGGCAGAACGTCCTGACGCTTCGCCGCAAGTTGACAAATATCCAGAGCACCCGCAGCCAGCTACAAGCGAGGCTGGCTGATGCCAAACGCAGGCACGATGAGGCCCTGCTACGAGACGATGCCCGAGTAGACCCGATAGAGCAAGAGATAGAGGCAGCTCAGAAGGAGCTAGACCGACTCGACAGGCTTGAACGGCTTGTGTTCGGCAATCCCAGGGAAGGGCAGGATCATCCGGTGATCGAAGCCGCTCAGAGTGCCTACGAAGCGAAGGCCAAGGAGCTTTGGGAAGCGGCCCGTGTGGAGTGGGAAAAGGAAGTCGAGGCACGTCAGCAGGCGATTAAGGCCGAACTGGAGCCGCTGTTAGAGCGGAAGGCGGCAGAGCTGGCCGTCGAACGCAACCACATGGGCTTTGCTAAGCAACACTTTCACCCCAGCCAGACCCCGGCTGTCCAATAACAGAGGAGAATATATAACAATGTCCATTTTCATGTCCAGCGGCGGCGGACTTGACCGCTCCCGATTACCTGCCGGCCCTTTAACCTCCACCCCCTCCCGGCCCGTTCGGGTCGCCCGAGAGCCAAGCCGAGTGAGCGACGATGCGTACATGGATGCCGAGGAGCCGGTGCGTTTGAATGACGACTCTGCCCCCGAGACTCACGGCAGCGAAGAATCCTCGATTCTGAACGGCATTGTATTGGCCGTTGTGAATGCAATCGAGGAATCGGCGATATTCCAGTGGATGAAACAACAAATGGGCAAGGAGACGGCAAAGAGTCGGTACGAGGACCGGATGGCTGTGTACGACGACGACGACCTCGGCCTCGACACCCTCGACGAAGACGACCTCGACGACGCGGACAGCCTCGACGACATGGAGGACGACGAGGACTACCCGGACAGCTGGACCGAAGACGAAGACGAGGAGGCTGAGTAACCGTGACAGCAGTCCGACTGCGTTACAGCATGAACGAGAGCGGCATTATCAGCCATGTGGCTTTGCTCGGCAGCACACGGCCCGCTCGTTACCTTGGTCTGGTTGATCTTGAGGAGGAAGCGGAGAAGGTCCGGTTTAGCAGAATCCATGCTAGACGGCCCGCTCGTATGAGCAGACGGCCATACCGCCCGCAGCTGCCATCAAGCATCAATACCTTCGCTGACAGCCGGCCCGATGCCCCAATAAAGATTAAGGCTCTCCCTGTCCGCACCAAGGTTCACCGCTGCGATCGGACGGAACTAGAAACGGGCTTGACCCGTGAAGAACAGAGAGCTGGGCAAGAACAGTTTCGTCAGTACCAGCAACGGCTATCCGAAGGGACTCAAAGACTGCCATGAAGAAAAAAGAACGACGCCAGAAGCAGATAGAGGCTGTGCGAGGGCTACACCAGGCTTTGGAGCAAGAAGCCAAACGCCAGACGTGCCCGCCCCCAGCTGCGGAGGCGAGCAGCCCAGACCAACCCCGCCCAATGCCACAGAGAGATTTTCGCGGCCTCTATCGACGCCGCTGCTTCTGAGCATGCGTATTGCCTCTCGGTCCTTTCCTTACGTTTACCACCGAGAGCTTGGCCGTACCTTTCCGGCCAATATACGCAGCACCCGCCTCCGTGGTCTCTCTCCTCACCACGTATCAGACCTGCCCTGCCATACTGCACTGGCTCTGGCTGTGTACTTCCTCCACCGCTAGATGATAGTCGATCTTGCCTTTCTCCATCGGCTATCAGGGCAGGCTGAGGCGGTTTTCTCACGTCATGCTTCACCGCGTTAGCGGCTCTCCTTGCCACGTCAGATAGGCACCTATGCTCTCTCCTCTTCGTCCTCTTCGCTTCGCACGCTTTCAGCAACAGCCCTCAGAACAGCAACAGCCCACGCAGCCCGATCCCTTTGCAGGTGATCGCAGGCTAAGGTCTCCCGGTGCGGGCATGTCCTCCCAGGAGGCGAGAAGGGTACTGCGGCCCGATGAAGACGTGCTGAGAGTACCTGAGAAGCTCACGTCCCTCAAGAGCACAGCGGCGAACCCGGACAGGTACGAAGAGAACGTGCCCCGCGAGCTGAGACAAGCAGGCACGGAGGGCTTGCTTAGCCGTTCCGAGGTACAGCAACTCAGCCCGAGGGAAGCAGAGCGGTTTGTCGAGCACTGGAATAAAACCGCCCCGATAGCAGAGCATAAAGCTGCTGCCAAGCTAGGAGCAGCCACAGCCGACTGGCACGACAGGGCCAACTTGCTGGTAAGCATCTTCGGACCCGATGCACCCCGCTTTGCGGCTGTCCTGGCCGGCACTTCACCCCGCACGAACCCCACCGACAACCTACGCTTTGCTCTCCAATTCTGGAACGAGTACCAGGCCCTAGTAGCCGCTGTGCAAGCCGGCGATAGAGCGAGGATGCCGACTCGCCAGCAGATCAAGAAACTGATTCGCTCATGGGCAGAGAAAGGGCGAGTACCGAGGTTTGAGGCGTATTGGGGGCTTGTCTCTCATGCTCTCAGCAGCCCGGAGCCTGGAAAGCCTGACTATGGGGTTCTCCTCAACTCAGAAGGCAAAACGGCCCCCAAGGTGGACAGCTTCCGGCAGAACCAGCAGCTCCAGCTCTGGCCCGTCACGGTCGATGTCTGGGAAAGCAAATTAGGCCGGTTCCCTCAGAAGGAAATCGGGACGTTCGGCGGAGCCTATCTCTCCCAGGTTGTCAAGAAACGCATCGCAGCCGCCCGCGTTAATGGCGAACTGCCCCCCGGATTCCGCCTGGCTCCCGCCCAGGTCATGGGGGCTACATGGTCTGCGATCCGTGCTCTATCATACGTTGCTGCTGTCAATGACTGGACAGAACCAAACAAATACACGGCTGAAAAGCTCCTTGCTACGTTGACCAACGGCGACATGATGCGGTCGAAAGACTTCCTTCGCGGGTTGCAGCGGTACGAGCGAATACAGAAGCAGCTGCGGGATATGGGCTATGGACAGGCTCTCGACCGCCTCTTGAGCTTAGCTGATAAAAACGACCAGACCGGACTCGGCGAGGCACGTCCATACGAACAGGCCAACCTGAGCGAAGAGGACAGACGGCATCTCCTCAACACGGCGAAAACGGCTATCAGGCACGCCCCAGACTGGAACGCGGCGAATATCAGGCAGTACGCGAAACAGGCCAAAAATAGCCTAGCAACGCAGCTACAACACGCGGCTCTATTCAGCACGGCGAATCGCCTGGCACGTCCCCTCAATGCCAGCACATCGACGCTTCTGACTGCCATCCAGATCGGCCTGGACGCTCTACAGCACATGACCAAACTAAGGGGCCATAAGCAGCGATTCGCGGCAGCTGCCCCCAGGCTTCGCTACAGCCGCTCGCGTAGACAAATGTGGAATGCGATTAAGCGTGCCACAAGCCAAGGTATCAGCTACGAAGATGCCATTACTGATCCCTAATCTGACGTGGCAGGAGGCCCCGCCTCAGGCGGGCCTGCTCTCTCTGCCACGTCAGATTTAACTTAATCCCATCGTACACAGCCTGCCGGTCCCTTTTTCATACATCCCCCCTTCGAGTCATCTCCAATGCTCATCACCTACGGTCCTGTTTCACTCAACCTAATTTCGATCAACGGGTTTGAACGGCAGGCCGTCTACATGGGGCAGAATTACTGCTACACCCTGTTCAAGCTGCACATCAGAGCTTGGTTGAACCCGAGCACGCAGCTGGATAGCTACAACGGAGACCCGCGTATAGGGGACGGCAGGCCACTGATCCCACCTCCAATTTCGCCAGTACGTCAAAACCCCATCGGACCCCCGAGTGTCACTAAGCCATCCGGTCCCATAGTTGGTCCTAGCTTCAAGAGCACCGTGCCCCCGGTTACATCGGATCGGGCATTGCGGCACCTCTTGCTAACTCCCCGACTACCGTTGCAGTTCTCCTTCCTGGGTGGAGTTAGCGTCCAGTCTCCTCTACCGGGCTTTCCATGCGATTGCATGGGTGGGCCGACCCCTGTCCAATGTCATGTATCGGAGCTAACGCCGAAGACTTGGGTAGTTGATTGGGCAGTCGAAACTGCCATCAACGAGACGTACTTCTACAAGAGTACAGGCCAGCTGCCTCTGATTCTAGCTCAGGCGTGGCAGATGCGGCATGAGGTCGACGAAGACTTCTTCTGTAAGAGAATCGTCGAAGGACAGACCTTGTTTCGCCTGGACGCTTTACAGGCGGCTGGCTTCACTCCTGATGATTTCCGATCTCAGCTCTTCATCCCCAATGACGGCTATTTCAAACGAGAGCGAATAGAAGTCAGCACCGACGCCGAGAAGCCCAATCTACTGCGTTTTCGTGTGGTTGATCGGGAGGTGCCGTTTGGATGGGCAGAGCCTAACGTGTCCCGCCTGGAGGCTCGTCATATCATTCATACCACCAAAGGCGAGCATTCGGCAGCTAGGGAGCACTATTTCGATAAGATACAGAAAGCTAATATGGAAGCAACCGGCAACGCCTCTGTCGGCATGCTTGCTAATTTCGACATCACTAAGCCTTTCAAGAGCGTGCTGGGGATGAGCGACAGTACGCTATCGTCTGTAATGTCGGCTCATGAGGCATGGGCGGCTCAGGTGCGTCAGGATTACGCTCAGATGCCTGTCTCAGTCCACACAATCGATGTTATTTGTCATGGTACGTTGAACGCGACGCGAGCACAGATGGAGTTGTTTGCCCGCAAGATTGTAGCTGCTCGCCTGTCCGGTTTCTTCGTGTTCGCCACACCGTTTATCCTCGCCAATGGTCAGAACAACGGCAAGCCCAATCCTCCGCCCGGCACTATCGCTGCTGCTGCACAAGCCGCCGCAATCCCACAGATTTTAGAAGCTGCTCAGCAGACTAATAGCGGCATTCCTCTTTATCAGTTTACCAACACGCCGTTAGCTACCTCCAATCTCATCGGGATCGTTCCTTTTGGCATCGATACTCGAATAGAGCACGACTTGAACGGGAAGGCCATCCACCTCACTCACAGCTGTATTACGGGTCCGCTATCGCGGGTTCTCAGTGGAGCAAAAGCGGTGGTAAATTTCAGCCCTATGCCCAACATGGAGGATACGATATGGACCTCCCCCGCCACTAAGCAGCAGACGACCCTCATTGGGTTCGAGCTTGGGCCTCCCGGACCCCCGCAATCCAACGGTACTCGCGGAAGCTGGATCGAAAACGTGATGGTGTCCGCTTTGCAGCTACCTAACAGCCTACCGCTCGATAAGGCCGGTCAGTCTCGCATCACCAAAGATTCGGCGATTAATTGGGCATTCGACCAGCCGATTGCGTCTCCCCCTCTCCCCCTCACCATCTAACATGAAGGTGTAGACATGCCTACAAGCGGTTCTAGCGGCAGTCTCTCGAATCTAAATAGCTCCACGCAGTAGCGACAGTGGTTGATGTTGCAGCTGGTCTTGAACGAAAAACAGGCTTGGTCCAAGGTGAACGGTACAACAACAAGTCGTAACACCTTGGGAACC
>Ga0070738_10003737_pt1 | contig 19339 bp, 13 predicted proteins | sample Coa_R2_2_FD_66446 | JGI IMG/M metagenome (GOLD analysis project Ga0070738, IMG submission 66446) | Surface soil microbial communities from Centralia Pennsylvania, which are recovering from an underground coalmine fire - Coalmine... | ecosystem: Environmental > Terrestrial > Soil > Unclassified ... | reverse complement strand
TCGCGTGCAAGGTCGTCGGTCTTGCGCGCGAGACCGGCCACCTCGCGTGCAAGGTCGTCGGTCTTGCGCGCGAGACCGGCCACCTCGCGTGCAAGGTCGTCGGTCTTGCGCGCGAGACCGGCCACCTCGCGTGCAAGGTCGTCGGTCTTGTGCGCGAGACCGGCCACCTCGCGTGCAAGGTCGTCGGTCTTGCGCGCGAGACCGGTCACCTCGCGTGCAAGGTCGTCGGTCTTGTGCGCGAGACCGGCCACCTCGCGCGCAAGGTCGTCGCTCTTGTGCACGGAGTGACGCCTACGGTCTCCTTGTGCGTGCCCACCATGTGATTGGGAGGCGAACGAGACCGCGCGGTCGTCATTCTTCGGCGTTTGCGCGAGCACGAAGGAGAGGAGGTCGCTGCCAATGGTCACGGGAGCGCTGACCGCGCGTGTTCGGGCGCAGCCAACGCGCTCGTGGGCAGGGTCTTCGGACGCACGAGGGGTCGCAAGACCTTGGAGGTCGAAGACCTCCTCCATTTCAGGAGTGACCTCGAGCAGCCGGTCACGGACCACTCGTTGGTGATCGGTGACCACGCGGCAAAGGACGTTGCGCGCGAGAACGCGTGGGACGGTGGCAGCTTGTTCGGCAGCGTTCACTGACAGGAAAGCGGGTCCTTCGGTCACGTGAGCCGCGACCTCTAGGACGATGAGCGTGACCCTGTGCCCGTGGTCCGTGCCCGCGATGCTCGGGTCCGCGGTGATGGACCCGAGGTGAGCGCCTCCTGGCGAAGGGAGCGTGCCCTCGGAGACATCGTCGTTGTCTTCGCGGCCAAGGGCGCTGCTCGCAACGGTTTCGTTCGGCGACGCGGGTTCGCGAGTGCTGCGCGGCCCGGCGTCGGGAAGACATGCGTGGACGCCATAGCCGCCTACGTCCAGGTGGGCGCCTCACGAATTCACCCCGCCGCTGCCCTCGTGATGAACATGAGCTCCAACGTGTGGGGCGCGAGCGCTGCGGCGAGTCTCAGTCGCGCCTTCGATCGTGTGGACCACGCCCTTGCGAGCCGGTTCGCCGGGCTCGAACCAAGGAGGAGCGCTCCGGAGCCGTCGGGAGCGCTCCGGAGCGCTCCGGAGCCGCTCCGTGCTCCCGGACGTTCCGGTCCGCCTGCCCTAAATCCTTGTGCGCCCGGTGACCCTCGGTTTCGCGACCAGGTCAGCATTTGGCACGGGCGATGCGCACTGTGATGAGTGAGTGCTTGAGCTCCTCGAGGCGCCGGGCGCCGGGTGGGCCTAGGCGCGGTCGTGACCCGGGCGATGGCGAATGCGGCTCGCGTAGAGGGCCGCCCCCATTGCGCTTATGCAAGGGTCATCAACCTTGATGATAGGCGCCCTCCCTTCTCGGGAACTACATCCATGCCTGTTCCCGAGTTGGGAGGACAACCACGGCGCCGACGCAAGTGATACTCGTCGTCGACGACGAGGAGCCCAATCGAGCGCTCGTACGAGCGACTCTCGGGGACGCCTACACGGTGGTCGAGGCCGAGGAGGGACGCGCCGCGATCGAGCTCTTCGATCGGGCATCGGGGCGGGGACCGGCGGACCTCGTCCTCCTCGATGTGATGATGCCGGGGCTGGACGGCTTCGACACCTGCCGCGCGATCAAGGCCCGGGCACGGGGTGCGTTCCTCCCGGTCGTCCTCTGCACGGCCCTCGACAGCCAGGAGGACCGGAACAAGGGGCTCGACGCGGGCGCGGACGACTTCCTCTCGAAGCCCTTCGACCGGCGCGAGCTGACGCTCAGGGTCAAGGCGCTGCTCCGTGTCCGGCAGCAGGATGACGAGATCCGTCGGCAGCTCGAGTCGTTGAGCGCGAAGGAGGAGGTGATCCGGACGCAACTCGAGGAGCTGCAGCACCTCCAGGTCCTCAAGGACGACCTGTTCTCGCTCCTCGTCCACGACCTGCGGAATCCCCTCTCGGGCGTCATCGGGTTCCTCGAGATCCTCCAGCTCCAGCTCCGGGACCCCTCCCAGGCGCGCGCCCGGCAGAGCGCCGACCAGGCGGTCGAAGCGGCGCGACGCCTCCGGGACATGCTCGACGAGGTCCTCGAGATCCAGCGGCTCGAGGAGGCGGGGCTCCCGATCAGGCGCGAGCGCGTCGAGCTCCGGGACCTCATCCGGGACGCCGTCCGTACCGTCGCGGGCGCCGCGCGATCGCGCGACATCTCGGTCGAGGTCGCGCTCGACGAGGAGCTCTTTGCCTCGCTCGACCGGACCCTCGTGCGGCGCGCGATCGAGAACCTCGTGGGCAACGCGATCAAGTTCTCTCCGCCCAGGGAGACCGTCCAGGTCCGAGCAAGACGAGACGGAGGCACCATCGCCATCGAAGTCGCCGACCGGGGTCCCGGTATCTCGACGTCGACCAAGCTCCGGATCTTCAAGAAGTTCGCGGCCGTCGAGGCGAACCACTCGGGCGATCGCCGTCGTGGGTTCGGTCTCGGGTTGCACCTCGTCAAGCTGGTCGCGAGCGCCCACGGCGGCGGTGTCGCGGTAAGGGACAACGAGGGCGGCGGATCCGTGTTCAGCATCGCGTTCCCCGAGGGGTGACGCCACCACCGGAACAGGGGCGTCGGCGCCTCCCCTCCCCCGCGGTCCTCGAGTTACGAGCTGGCCCGCCCCATGCTCGACCTCTCCCGCGGAAGGACGCGACCCATGATCTCGCAGCTGACTCCCGAGCTTCGCCGGATGTTCGAGACCGGGTCCGTGGGAATGGTCATCACCACGCGCGAGGGGATCGTCCTCGACGCGAACGGAGCCCTCGGCGACCTCCTCGGCTACTCTGCCGAAGAGCTCCAGGGCCAGCCCTTCGCCGTCCACGTGTGCGCGGCGCCCAACGACACGACGCACCGCTCGACGTTCGCGCGCGTCGGGGCCTCGAACGTCGCGATCCGGCGCGAACGCCGCCTCCGCCGCAAGGACGGGACGCTCCTCAACGCCCAGGTCACGAGCTCCATGCTCCGCGACGCCGACGGGAATCCGTCCGCGCTCGTGCAGGCGGTCGTCGATCTCTCGGCCCACGCCGAGAACGTCCAGCGCCTCACGGCCGAGCTCGCGGCGCGCGAGCGGTCCGAGGGCGAGGCGCGCGAGGCACACGACTTCCTCGTCGCGGCGCTCATGAGCATGCCGGTCGGCGTCCTCGTTGTGGACCGTCCGACGGGAAAGCCGATCCTCTCCAACTCGCGCTACGCCCCCGAGGCGATCGTCCGCGAGGACGGAGCGCCCTACCCGGCGGCCGAGCTGCCGCTCGCGCGCACGCTCGCCGACGGAGCTCCGCACTCGATCACCGACGCCTGGCTCGTGAACGCCGAGGGCGCGCGCGTCGCGCTCACCCACCACGCGGCCCCGATCTCCTTCAAGGGGCGGGACGCGGCCGTCCTCGTCGTCCAGGACGTGACGGCCCTCCGCGACGAGGAGCGGCAGAGGCACGCGGCCGAGGCTCGCTACCGCGACCTCTTCGAGCAGGTGAACGACGGGATCCTCGTCGTGACGCGCGAGGCCGGGACGACGATCGTCGATGCAAACCCCGCCGGGCTCGAGCTCTACGGCTACAGGCGCGAGGAGCTCGCGGGCCTCGAGCTCGCGGCCCTGTCGCCGGTTTCCCAGCCCGACGGGCGACCCTCCGCGGCCGTCATGGCCGAGCAGATCGCCGCGCTCGAGCGCGAGGCCGTGGTTCGCTTCCCGTGGCGCGGATCCCGGAAAATGGGCGGCCCGATCGACCTCGAGATGACGCTCAAGCGTCTCCAGCTCGAGGACTCGCCCGAGCTCCTCATCCTCCAGGTCCGAGACGTGACGCGGCAGCGCGTCCTCGAGGACGATCTCCGCCAGGCCCAGAAGCAGGAGGCCGTGGGCGTCCTCGCCGGAGGCCTCGCGCACGACTACAACAACCTCCTGACCGGGGTCATGGGCTTCATCGACCTCGCTCTGCAGGCCCTCGACCGTCCCGGCGAGCTCGACGGGGCTCGCCTGAAGAAGTTCCTCGCCCAGGCTCAGCGTGGCGCGAACCGGTCGGCTGACTTGACCCGCCAGCTCCTCACGTTCAGCCGCAAGTCGGGCGGCGCCATGAGCGTCATCGACCTCAACGACTGCGTCGAGAAGGCGCTCGCCATGATCCGGTCCCTCCTCGGCGAATCGATCGCGGTCGAGCTCGCGCTCGCCGCCGAGGATCTCCCCCTCCGCGGCGACGCGTCCCAGCTCGAGCAGGTCCTCCTCAACCTGGCGATCAACGCCCGCGACGCCATGCCGCGCGGCGGCAAGCTCCGGGTCGAGACGCGACGCTCGTGCGGGAACGCGGTCCTCGTCGTCGAGGACGACGGTGCCGGCATGAGCGACGACGTGAAGGCGCGGATCTTCGAGCCCTACTTCACGACCAAGGGCCACGGGACGGGGCTCGGTCTCGCCGTCGCCAGGACCGTCGTCCAGCGCCACGGCGGGACGATCGAGGTCGAGTCGGCGCCCAGCAGGGGTTGCCGGTTCACGGTCTCGATCCCCTGCGCCGCCGAAGCCCCGGCTCCCGGGACGGCCGACGACGCCGTCGCATCGATCCCCACGGGCGACGCCCGCCTCCTCGTCGTCGACGACGACCCGCTCGTGCGCGAGGCAACGGCGAGCATGCTCGAGGCCCTGGGATATCGGGTCTCCCAGGCGGACGGCGCCGCCCAGGCCCTCGAGCGGATCGCCGCCGAGCGGTTCGACCTCGTGATCTCGGACGTGGTCATGCCGGGGATCTCGGGCGTCGAGCTCGAGCAGAGGATCCGCCGCGAGCACCCAGGCCTCAAGGTCCTCCTGGTGTCGGGCTACGCGGAGGAGGCGTTCGCACGGCACGGGCTCGACGAGTCGAGCGTCGAGGCGCTCCTCAAGAAACCCCTCACGCTCGCAACCCTCGGCAAGAAGGTCCACGAGCTCCTCGCGCGCTGACAGGGTCCCCCTGCCCACGAGGGGGCGTGCTCACCCCCACGATGGGGGCGTCCGTGCCCCTCATCGCTCGAACGGCCCGAAGATGCACGTGGCCCGGGGTTCGCACCTCTGGTGGCGACGACAGGATCGGAGGAAAACCATGGACGCGAGCATGACCCGGACGACCATCTCGGCCCCCGAGAGTCGCGAGAGCACGTCGACCCGGACGCAGCTCGAGTCCGCCCTCCGGCCCTTCGAGATCGTGCGCAAGCTCGGCCAGGGCGCCGCGGGCGACGTCTACGAGGTCGCCGATCCGGCCAGCCGTGTCCACTACGTCGTCAAGACGCTCCGCTCCGAGGTCAGGAACGCGATCGACGTGCTCCGCTTCCGCCGCGAGGCGCACTTCATGGCGAAGCTCCACCACCCGAACATCATGCCCGTGATCCGTGTCGCGCTCGACGCGGACCCGCCGCGCTACATGATGCCGCTCTACGACGGGCAGACGCTCAACGAGCGACGGCGCGAGCCCATGGATCTGGCCTTCGTCCTGCGAACGGCCCGCGACATCTGCTATGGCCTGGCGGCGGCTCACCGCTTCGGAATCATCCACCGCGACGTGAAGCCCGCGAACGTGTTTCTCGAGAACGGGGAGCGCGCCATCCTCATGGACTTCGGCCTCTCGAAGCGGGCCGACTGCGACGAAGGGCTCACGGCCGCGCACGCCCTGCTCGGGACCCCCGGCTACATGGCGCCCGAGCAGTGGCTCGGCGACCGCGTCACCCTCCGCATCGACGTCTACGCCCTCGGCGTGACGGTGACCGAGCTCCTGATCGGGGCGAACCCCTTTGCCACGCGGACGCTCATCGAAGCCCTCGAACGCCACACCGAGGCACGCCCGCGCCGCCTCGACACCCTCATGCCCGGCCGCGTCCCGGTCGAGCTCGGCGAGCTCCTCGAGCGCATGCTCGCCAAGAAGCCCGAGAACCGGCCCAAGACGGACTCATGCCTCGAGACCCTCGCCGGCATCACCCGGCAGGTCGAACGGCAGCGTTCACGGCCCGTGTTCGACGGCGTGGACGAGACGGCACTCCGGGCTTTCTTCGCGCGGGGCAACTGAGCCCGTCAGCGCCGGAGAGGACAGACTCTCGCGTGCTCGAGCCGCTTCGAGGCCTCGACCTCGAGGAGACAGGCCGCGCACCGCGCTCCGGCCGGGCCTTCGGGCGCGAACGCCTCGAGAGCCTTCTGGCACTCCTCGAGGTCGAAGAGCGGCTCTCCGATCACGTCCCAGACATCGGAGAGGAAGCTCGTGACGGCCGATCGCCACCTGAGGACCGAGACGGCGCGCTCGAGCGCCGTACCGCCCGCCGGATAGGGCGTGAGGCCGTACGACGCCGGGACCACCGTGGCGGGCTTCTCACCCCGGAGGAGGTGCTCGAGGAACGCGCGAAGCTCGTCGGACACCGCGACGGACTCGGGGCTCCGGAGCCACGCGAGCGCCGAGACCCGCCACTCCTCGGTCCGGCGAAGGAGCTCCTCCGCGCGATCGGCGTCCCGCTTCTCGTAGAGCGAGCCGCTCGGCACGGGGAACCGCGGGGCGGGCATGGCTCAGCCTCCCCCGGGGAGAGCTCCCGTGAAGCCCGAGGTACTCGACGGCGTGGAGGATCCGCCCGTCCCCGAGGGCGCGAAGGGGTTCGAGACCCAGGGCGGCGCCATCTGGCCGCGGACGTCGGGGACCTCGCGACCGGTCGCGGGATCCGTCACCGTCGACTTGGTGAAGCCGCCGTAGCGTCCGAAGAAGAGCCCCGAGCTCCCGAGCGGCATCTCCCCGGAGACGACGGGCCCCGTGAGGCCGCGCGACGCGAGGAGCGGGTCGAGCGCGTCCACGATCGCCTTCGCCTGGGCCGGGCTCTCGGGGTAGATCGTCACGAGCTTGCCGGTCTGGGTCCCGGTCATGACGTTCACGTAGTTGTCCACGTTCCCGACGATCTTGTGGGCGACACCCATGTCGCGGAGGACGGGAAGGACGGTGTCCGCGACCTCGCCGGCATGCTCCGGAGAGGCGCTTATGTGGAGCTTCCAGCCCTCGGACGGAATGTCCTTCGGGATGTAGTCCATGAAGATCCGGTCCGGGAGGTACCGACCCTGGACCTGCGCGTCGATGAGCGGTTGCTGCGGGCGCGGTGTGGGCGCCCGTACCGTCTCGACCGGGGGGGCGGGAAGACCGGTCACGCGGGCCACGGCGTTGTTCGCCGCGTTCTGGATCGGCGGTATGGCCACGCCGAGCCCGACGCCGGTCGCGGTCGCCTGCGGGACGCCTTCGAAGAGGGGCCTTCCCGTGACCGCGTTCTCGACGACCTTCGTGCCGCCTCCGAGGATTCCGCCGACGCCGCCGTTCGTGGCGACCCTCGCCGCCGCGGTCGTCGTCGCCTCCGAGAGCCCGATTCTCGCTATGACGGGCGTGACGCCGCGCGAGACGACGGGCGAGAGGACGCTCCCGAGGCCGAGGGTCGCAAGGGAGATGACGCCGCTCAGGGCCCCCGAGACGAGGAGCCCTTTCGCTGTGACCGGCTGGTTCGCGAGGCCTTGTCCGACCATGTAGCCGACGACGCCGCTCACGACGCCGGCGGTCCCGACGCTGATCGCGGTGACCGCGCCGGCCGTGAGGGCGACTCCCGCGGCAGCCGCGAGGACCGGCGCCGCAACGGCGACCACGGCGGCCACGGCGACGAACGTCGCGACGGCGGCGACGGTCGACGTGAGGACGGGGTGTGCTTTCGCGAAGGACTTCACGGAGTCCCACGCATCACTGAACCAAGACATCCCTATTTCCCTGCTTCTTTCCCATGGGTAACGGGAGCGAAGCGCGGGCCTCGACCTAAGTGGCGATCACTCCGATGGGGCGCGCCACCGATCTGTTTCGGAAGGGGTGAGCGGCCCCTTCGTCTCAAAACGAAAATGAGGCGCCAGCGCCCACATCGAGACCGTAAGTCGCGTTGTCCTTGATGCCATCGGGGAGGTTGTGCGAGTCAAGTCGCCAGCCGAACGAGACTTCCACCGTGAGGAGCTTCAACAAGTTCGCCTGGGCGCCCCCGTAGATGCGGAGGTCGTTCCCGCGCTCCTTGGTCCCGATCCAGTAGTTCCCGTCCACGTAGGCGAAGACGCGGAGGAGGATATCGCCGTTCGCGAGCACGACCGCCGACGGCCCGCCACGGTAGGCGATCGACCACTTGCCGCCGTTGTAGTTGACGGAGCCGAGGTTCCCGGTGAAGGCGATCCGCTGGTCGAAGAACGAGACGGTCGCGGCGGTCCCGAGGTCGAGGAAGTTCGTCTTCTCGAGCGCCTTCGAGCCCGAGTTTATGTGGACGAGCCCGTAGGGACCGAGCGCGATCCAGGAGCCCAGCGTGAAGCCCGCCTTGCCGGCGACCTGGATGTCGCCGACTCCGTTCGTCGTCGTGTGACCCCCCGTGCCGTTCACGTCGTTCTTGACCGAGCGGATCTCGGTCGGGAGCGCGAAGCCGGCGTCGAGGATGTTGAACGCCGAGGCGCCGAGGACGAGGCTCATGGCGTAGTTGTCGAGCGAGTACTTCCCCGACGACGAAGAGAGGTTCTCGCTCTCGTTGTCGAAGCGGAGCATGCTCCTCAGGTTCACGATGCTCTGGGGGACGCGCGCGTCGATCAGGTCGCGCATGCCGCAGAGGCCCGAGGACGAGGGGAAGCCGACCGCGCGCTGGCCCTCGGTCTCGAGCGGCGAGACCTCCTGGGCGAGAGCGAACGCAGGAACGAGCGCGAGCGCCGCGGTCACGAGTAGCCGCATGGTCCCTCCGCTGTCTCTCCGTTCGCCCTTCGACTCGGACTCGCGCCCTGCGGGCGCGAGTCCTCGCTCAGGGTGAACGGCGGGATCCGACCGAAGACTAGCGGTCGGCCGCTTCCCTGGAAAGGGTCCCGAAGACGCGCCCCCGCTCCTCGAAGTTCCGGAAGCGGTCGTAGCTCGCGCAGGCGGGGCTCATGAGGAAGACGCCGCCGGGCGGGCAGAGCTCGCGGCCGAGGGCGAAGGCGTCCTCGAAGCGCGGCGCCTCGACCACCTTGACCGGGCGGATCGGATCGGCGGCCTGGGCGACGAGGGCGGCGATCTTCCCGCCCGTGACTCCCGTGCAGACGACGGCGAAGGCCTTCTGCGCGGCCACGCGAGCGAGGTCGGTGAAGTCGGAGCCCTTGTCCGAGCCGCCGAGCAGGATCACGACCGGAGATCCCTCGAAGCTCGAGAGCCCGGCGATCGCGGCCTCCGGGGTCGTCGCGATCGAGTCGTTCACGAACCGGCGCCCGAGAGCGTCGGTGGCGACGGTCTCGAGGCGGTGCGGGAGCGACTCGAAGGAGCCGAGCCCTTCCCGGATCGCGCGCTCGGAGCAGCCGAGGAGTCGAGCCGCGCGAGCCGCGAGTGCGGCGTTGGCGCGGTTGTGCTCGCCCGGGATCCTCAGGAGACCCTGGGGGACCTCGTCGGTGCGGACCGGGTAGAGGGCCTGGTTCTTGGCGCGAGCGCGGACGAGCGCCTCGAGCTCGCCGCCCTCGGGGAAGACGACGGCGCCCGCTCCCTCCATGAGGGAGAGCTTGGCCTCGTAATAGGCTTCCTTCGTGCCGTGGCGGTCGAGGTGCTCGGGGGCGAGGCTCGTGATGATGAGGACGCTCGGGGCCGGCAGGCGCTCGCCGGCTTTGCGGGCGAGCGCCATGTCCTCGGCCATGAAGCTCGAGAGCTCGAGGACGACGGCGTCGCCCGGGGCGATCGACTCGACCGTCTCGAGGAGCGGGCGGCCGATGTTGCCGCCCACGTGGCAATGGCCGCGCTCCTTCTCGAGGATCCTCCCGAGGAGGGCGGTCGTCGTGGACTTCCCCTTCGTGCCCGTGACGGCGGCGTAGGGAGCGGCGAGGCGGCCGAGCGTGAGGACGATCTCCGTCGTCACCTTGCCCTTCGCCCTCGCGAGGTGCGGCTCGAGCGGCGGGACGGCCGGGCTCCTGACGATGAGATCGGCGTTCGCGAAGTCCTCGTCCCGGTGCTCGCCCAGGACGAGCTCCACGTCGAGCCCGGAGAGCTCGCGGACCGAGTCCTCGAGCTTCTCCCGGGGCTTCTTGTCGGTGACGGTCACGCGCGCGCCTTGGCGCGCGAAGTAGCGGGCGACCGCGATCTGGCCCCCGAACGTGCCGAGGCCGAAGACGAGGACTCTCACTTGGCCTCCTCGGCGAACTTCCTGGCGCGCTCGATCACTTCTCTGGCCGCCTTGTCGGCGTCCTGGAGGTCGGCGCGGGGCTCGAGCTTGATCTCGACCTCCCGGCGGTCCTCGATCGTTCCCGGCCAGAGGACGTCGGTCACGAAGTCGATCGGGAAGACCTGATACCAGGGCGGGTCGAGCGTCACGATCTGCTCCTTCGCCTCGTAACCCAGCTTGCGGACCACGACCTTGTGGATCCCGTAATGCTCGTACCTATATTCGGCCGGATCGACCGCCGAGCTTACCTGTCCCGCCTCGTAGATCGCGATTACGCGGCGCGGCAACTCCTGGCCGTCCACGAAGACGTGGGCGTCCTCGGGATCGGGCTTCACGACGAGCGTCCGATCGAGGCACCCCGATCCCAGGACGAGGAGAAAGAGAAGGAGGAGGCGCTTCATTCAGCGCTTCCATTCTACGAGCGAGAGGTGATCGTGCCGGTGTTCCTCGTGGGGGTCGCCGTCGGGCACGTCGGAGACCCAGGTCTCGTCGAGATCGGCCTCGACGATCGCGCAGACGGCCACGTCGTCCACGATCACGAGGCGGTAGCGCGTCTTCTCGCGGGCGTCCTCGAGCTCGAGGACGACCTCGTGGCCGAGCCGGGTCTTGCCCTCGAAGACGACCGGGAGGTCGCGGATCGAGGCTTCGTGCATGCTCACCGCGTCGTCGAGCCAGCGGCGGATACCGCGCGGCGAGAGCTCGGGGCGGCGGAACAGCCGGAGGAGCTGCGCCCCGGTGAAGCCCTCGTCCTTCGTCTGGAGCAAGACCGAGTAGCCGGGCTCGCGGGGCGAAGGGCCCGCCGGATCTCGGCCGGGGCCCAGGATCTCGACCTCGACCTTGGCGGCTCCCCCGGCGATCGAGCGGACGTGGAGGGACCACTCCTCCTCGACCGGGAGCTTCCCGGCCTCGCCATCGCGGACGGCCTTGTAGCGGCAGAACTCCCCGGGGCGGGCGTTCGAGAGGGGGTTCACGGCGAGCTCGACGCGCTCGGCCCGTGACCGGGCGCCGAGGCAGCCCGGGAGGGCGACGAGCCCGAAAATGAGAGCCGCCGCGCGGGCGGGACCCGCGCGGCGACGGAGAGGCAGGGATTCGAACCCTGGGACCAGGTAATTACCCAGTCAACGGCTTAGCAAGCCGCCGCAATCGACCACTCTGCCACCTCTCCCGGTGAGCGCGCATTCTAACCACAACCACGTTCGGAGGGTGAGGGATTCGAACCCCCGGGCCCCTTGCGAGGCCACCGGTTTTCAAAACCGGCGCATTCGACCACTCTGCCAACCCTCCAGGAGGCTCCGATCCATGTTAGCACCCCATCCAGACGGGACTTCGGGGGCGTTCCTGTCGCGCGTCCAGGGGGCCGGAGGGTCTTGCGATCTCGCTCGTGGACCGCGTAACGTGCCCGGCGTTCGCGAAGGAGGCGACCCGCATGCTGGCTCGGCTCCCCCACCTGCTCGGTCCCGCGCTCCTCGTCGTGCTCGCGGTCGCGGCTCAGGCCGACGATCCGGCTCGCGTGAGGCTCGTCGCCGCTCCAGGCGGCGGCCGTCCAATCGTCGCCGAGACGGGGCCTCGAGGTGAGGTCCACCTCGTCTGTGATGCGGACGACGGCCCCTACTACGTGAAGTCCGTCGACGACGGCGAGACGTTCACGGACCCGATCAAGGTCGTCCAGGGCGCTCCCAGGATCGATGGGCTCGAGTTCCAGACCTGGGACATGGCGATCGGCAAGAACGGGCGCGTCCACGTCGTCCTCGGCACGAACGCCTGGAAGCTCAAGCTGCCGCAGGACCAGTGGGGACTCCACTACACGAGCCTCGACGCCGACGCGAAGGCGTTCACGACCGTGCGGAACTTGAACGGCATGCCGAGCGAGGGCTACTCGATCGCCGCCGATCAGAGCGGGAGCGTCGCCGCCTTCTTCCTCTCCAATGGACTCCACTGCTGCTCGTCGCGCGACGACGGGAAGACCTTCGGGCCGCCGAGGGAGGTCAACTCGAAGTGCGACCCCTGCAAATGCTGCACGACCTCCGTCGCCTATGGACCCGAGGGGAAGCTCGCCTGCTTCTACCGCGAGGAGTCGGACAACAAGAGGGACATGTACGCGTTGATCATCGGAAAGGATGGCCGGCACACGCGGACCCGGGTCAGCAGCACTCCCTGGGAGGTGAACGCGTGTCCCATGACCTACTTCAACGTGCGGGCGACGAAGGACGGCTGGCTCGCCGTCTGGCCGACGAAGGGGGAGATCTACTTCGCGAAGCTCGACACGTCCGGGAAGGTCATCGCCCCGGGCGAGGTCAAGACGCCCGGGAGGTCGGGCATGCGGACGGGCGTTCTCGTCCGAGATCTACCGAGCGGCGAGACCGTCGTCGCCTGGAACAGAAGCGGGGGGATCGGCTGGCAGGTCTACGACGCGAAGGGCAAGGCGGTCGGCAAGCCGGGTGAGGCGCGGACGAGCGGCAACGGTGTCGCGGGCGCCGTGACCAGGCGTGGAGACTTGCTCCTGTTTCACTGAGCCGCGTTCCGGCGACTAGATATGAATCGCGTGCCCGAGCGCGTCGCCGGCGGCCTCCATGATCGCCTCGGGGAACGTCGGGTGGGCGTGGATCGCCTCGTGGAGCTCGTGGACTGTGGCCTCGGACTTCATGGCGACGGCGACCTCGTTCACGAGCTCGGGGGCCCCGGCGCCGACTATGTGGCAGCCGAGGATCTCGCCCCGCTTGGCCGAGCTCACGACCTTGACGAACCCCTCGGGCTCGCCGACCGCGACCGCCCTCCCGAGGGCGCGGAAGGGGAACTTCCCGATCTTCACCTCGAGGCCCTTCTCGCGGGCGGCCTTCTCGGTGAGGCCGATGCTTCCCACGGGCGGGTGGCAGAACGTGCCGGCCGGGATCTGCGCGTAGTCGACCTTGCCGTCGCCCTTCCCCGCGATCGCCTCGACGCAGGCGATCCCCTCGGCCGAGCCCTTGTGGGCGAGGAGCGGCCCGCCGACCACGTCGCCGATCGCGTGGAGGTTCTTCGCCGTCGTCTCGAAGCCGGGGCCGACCTTGATGAACGACTTCGCCGTCTCGACCTTCAGGTCCTCGAGGCCGAGGTCCTCTATGTTGCCGCGGACGCCGATCGCCGCGAGGACGAGGTCGGCCTCGATCGTCTTCGGCTCGCCCGTCTTGGGGGCAACCGTGACCTGGACCCTCTCGCCCTGGACCTTCGCGGACTTGAAGGCGGTGTCGGTGAGGATGTCGATCCCGCGCTTCTTGAACTCCGTCGCGACGAGCTTCGAGACCTCCTCGTCCTCGAGCGGGAGGATCGTGGGGAGCATCTCGACGATCGTGACCTTGGCCCCGAGCGCGGCCCAGAACGTGGCGAACTCGCAGCCGATCGCGCCGGCGCCGACGATCACGGCGTGACCCGGCACCTTGTCCACGAGGAGCGCCTCGCGCGAGGTCACGATCTTCTTGCCGTCGGGCTCGAGGCCGGGGACGAGGCGGGCGCGGCCGCCCGTGGCGAGGATCACCTTCTTCGCCTCGAGACGCTCCTTGCCCTTCTCGGTCTGGACGTCCACGACCGTCGCGCCCGCGAGCCGGGCGGTTCCTTTGATCTGATCGACCTTGTTCTTCTTGAGGAGGTACTCGACGCCCTTCGCGAGCTGGTCCACGACGACGCGGCTCCGCGCGACCATGGCCTTCATGTCGGGCTCGACCTTGCCCGAGACCGTGACGCCGAAGTCCTTGGCGTTCTTCACGAGGTCGAGGACCTCGACCGACTTCAAGAGAGCCTTCGACGGGATGCAGCCCCAGTTGAGGCAAATCCCGCCCGCGCGCTCGCGCTCGACGCAGGCCGTCTTCATGCCGAGCTGGCCGGCGCGGATCGCGGCGACGTAGCCCGCGGGACCCGCGCCGACGATGACGAGGTCGTAATTCGCCACTGGATCACCGACTCCTTGCTTGAGCCCGGGAAGAAGTCCGTTCGCCCTGAGCGAGGAGTCGCCTGGAGCGCGCGAAGCGCGCTCCGGGCGACGACGAGTCGAAGGGCATGAACCCTTGCCCACACGCCCTTTGACTCGCTCAGGGTGAACGGGAATATGTCAAATCACGGCCTTGATCGGGTGCTCGATCGCGGCCTTGATCTTGCCGAGGAGCTGCGCGCCGAGCGCGCCGTCCACGACGCGGTGGTCGCACGAGAGCGTGAGGCGCATGCGCTCGCCGACCGCGAGCTCGCCCTTCACGACGACCGGCTTCTCCTGGATCGAGCCCACGGCCAGGATCGTCGCCTCGGGCGGGTTGATGACCGCGTTGAACTCGTCCACGTCGTACATGCCCATGTTGGAGACCGAGATCGTGCTCCCAGTGTACTCCTCGGGCTTCAACTTCTTGATGCGAGCGCGAGCGATGAGGTCCTTCGTCTCGCGGGCGATCTCGGTGAGCGTCTTCCGGTCGGCGTCCCTGACGACGGGCGTGATCAAGCCGTCCTCGAGTGAGACGGCGATCCCGACGTGGACACCGCGCCACTTCCTGACGAAGGGCGTGCCGCCGTCCTCCAGGAACGAGGCGTTCGCCGCTGGTGTCTGCCGGAGCGCGTGGGCGACGCACTTCACGATCGCGTCGTTGAGCGAGACCTTCTCCTTGTCGTCCACGCCCTCGTTCGCCTGGGCGCGGAAGGCCTTGAGGGGCGCGGCGTCGCACTCGACCGTCACGTAGAAGTGCGGGACCTTCTGCTTCGACTCGGTGAGCCGCCGCGCGATCGTCTTCCGCATCGGCGAGAGCGGGACGTCCTCGTATTCGGGGCCAGCCGCCGCGCGAGGGCGAGCGCCGGCCTCGAGGCCTTCCACGTCTCTCTTGACGATCCGTCCGGCGGGCCCGGTGCCTTCGACCGTCGCGAGGTCGACGCCCTTCTCGCGGGCGATCGCGCGCGCGAGGGGAGAGGCGAGGATCCGATCGCCATCGCTCGAGGGCCTCGGAGCCTCCCTGGGCGCCTCCTTCGGAGCCGGAGCCGGAGCCCTCGGCGCCTCGGCCTTCGGCTGGGGCGCGGGCTGCGGAGTCGCCGACTTGGCGGGCGCCTGCGCTTCGGCCTTGGGCGGCGTCGTCGCGCCGCCCTTCTGGGCCTCGGCGAGGACGGCCGAGATGTCCTCTCCCGGCTGGCCGAGGATCGCGATCGGGGCGCCGACCTTGACCGCGGTCCCCTCGGCGATGAGGCGCTTCAGGAGCACGCCCTTGTCGAAGGACTCGAGGTCCATGTTCGCCTTGTCGGTCTCGACCTCGGCGAGCACGTCCCCCGGCCCTACCTTGTCGCCCTCGTTCTTGCGCCACTTCGCCAGCGTCCCCTCGCTCATGGTGGGCGAGAGTTGCGTCAAGGCGACGATCTTGGCCATGGAGGACTAACCCTTGGAGTCGGTGAGGTTCTGCCTCAGGAACTGATAGAACGCGCGCGCATCGAAGAATCGAAGCGAGACGTCGGAGCCGAGCCGGATCGAGACGCCGGGCTCGACCTTCGTGCGCGTCTTCAGGCGCTCGCCGTTCACGAAGGTGCCGTTCGATGAGTTCGCGTCGGCGAGGAACCACGTATCGTTCGACTGGACGTGCGTGAAGTAAGCGTGGAACTTCGAGATGCTCGGCAGGTTGAGGCGGATGTCGTTGTTCGCCGCGCGCCCGACCGTGATCATGCTCGCGAACTTGTTCACGTCGCGCTTCACGAGCGGGCAGACGTAGGTCACGAGCTTCGCCTGGCTGAGCTTCTTCTGGAGCTGCTCGTTCCGGTCGACGACCGGCTTCTTCTCGGGGGCCGGCTTGTCGGGCGCCGGCGTCTTGGCCTGGGCGAGCTGGATGTCGAGGTCGGTGATCGTCCCCGGCTCCTCGGTCTTCTCCGGCGTGTCCGCCTCCTCGGCGAGCTTCGTCGCGAGCGTCTGGAAGCCCATCTCGCCGAAGTCGCCCTCCTTGGTCTCGAGGACGAGGAAGGGATGCGAGTACTGGGCGATGAAGGCGTTCACGTCGTTCTCGGTCGCGAGCGAGCGGAACGCGTCGAGCGGGAGGACCCGGGACTTGCCGTCGTTCGTCACGAGCGCTCTCCCGCGGGCCAGACCGCGACCAGTACCCTACCGTCCGTTCCCGGATCGCACCACTGGACCGTGGGCGCGCCCGGGGACGGCGTGCCTCCGGCGAGGGCCGAGAGCCTGCCCGCCTCGTCCTTCGAGAGGAGCCGGAGCCCGCTCGTGAGCGTCTGCTGCTTGAGCCAGTCGCCGTGGCGGTCGAGGGCCGCGGTGACGGAGGTCGCGAGCGTCTCGTTCTCGGGCGACCAGGCGAGGTCGATCCGAGCGTCGTACGGGAGCCGCATGGACTTCCGACAAGTTTGTACCGCGCTCTTGAGCTCCGCAACCAGTGCTTCGAGCTTCAGGGCCTCGTCGATCGTCGGATCGAGGACGGCGACGACGCCGTGCTCCTCGGTCGCCGTGAAACCCTCGCGCGCCTGGAGCCGGACGAGGACCTCGGACGGTTCGAGCGCGACGGGCCCCTGACCGTCGCCCGGGTCCACCGTGACGGTCTTGCCCTCGCGGACCGATGCGGCGACGGCGCGCGGGCCCGCCTTCCTGAGCGCGGCGTTCAGGACCTCCTGGCCTTCCTTACCGCGGAAGCGCTTGCCGAGCTTCTTGCCGACGGCCTTCCAGTCGGGGAAGACGTCGAACTGGACGTACTTGTCGAACTCCGTCGAGAGGTCGATGTTCTTGACGTTGACCTCGTCCTTCACGAGCTCGAGCGTCGGCCGGATCGCCTGGGCGTCCTCGGCCGAGCCGAGGAGCACGACGAGCGACCGGAGCGGCTGACGCTTGTTGATCTTCGCCTCGACCCTCGCCCGATTTCCGAGCGCCGCGACGGTCTGGGCGAGCCCCATCGAGCGCTCGAGGCCGCGGTCGATACGTGAGGCGTCCGGGCGCGGGTAACGCTCGAGGTGGACCGACTTCTCGCCGAGCCCTAGGTTCGTCTCGAGGGCGCGGTGGAGGTCCTCGGCCATGAACGGCGTGAACGGAGCGAGCAGGCGCGAGAGAGTCGTGAGGACCTCGTAGAGCGTCCACCAGAACGCCCACTTGTCGGCGTTGCCGGCGGACTTGTCCTCGCTCCAGCCCCGCTCGCGCGAGCGCCGCAGGTACCAGTTCGAGAGCCCCTCGACGAAGCCCTCGAGCGCGACCGCCGCGGCGTGGAAGTCGTAGCCGTCGAGCCCGGCCCGGACGCGCTCGGTCACCGTCTCGCGCTCGGAGAGGATCCAGCGGTCGAGCGGCGCGCGCTTCTCGAGCGTGACCCTCGCCGTCTTGCGCGGGTCGAAGCCGTCACCGGCCGCGAACTCGGAGAAGAAGCCGTAGACGTTCAGGATCTTGTGGAGGAAGGTGCGGTTCGCGTCGCGGACGCCGGCGCCGTCGCCCTCGTTCGGCGAGAGGACGCTCTCGCCGGGAGTCATGGTCGAGTAGAAGTACCACCGGACCGCGTCGGCCCCGTAGGAGTCGAGGAGCACGTTCGGCGGCTTGTAGTTCTTGGACGACTTCGACTCCTTCTTCCGCTTCTTCGTCTCGGGGTCGATGACCATCGTGTGCCCGAGCACGACGCACCGCTTGAAGGCGGGCTTGTCGAAGAGGAGCGTCGAGATCGCGTGGAGCGTGTAGAACCAGCCGCGGGTCTGGTCGATCGCCTCGCAGATGAAGTCGGCTGGGTGGTTGCGCGCGACGAGCTCCTTCGAGCCCGGGACGTGCGGGTAGCCCCACTGCGCGAACGGCATGGCGCCCGAGTCGAACCAGCAGTCCACGACCGACGGATCGCGCTGGAGGCGTTTCCCGCACTTCGGGCACGGGAGCTCGATCGCGTCGACCCACGGGCGGTGGGGTTCGATCGAGGCCGCGTCCGTGACCTTCTTGCCGCCGACGATGGCGCCGCGCGCGACGAGGTCCTGCCGCGACGAGACGGCCACCATCTCGCCGCACTTCTCGTCGGTGCAGGTCCAGACGGGGAGCGGCGTCGCCCAGTAGCGCTCGCGCGAGACGTTCCAGTCGCGGTTCTCCTCGAGGAACTGGCCCATGCGGCCGTCGCGGATGTGCTCCGGCGACCACGCGATCTGCTTGTTGAGCGAGACGAGCTCGCCCTTCTCGCGCGTCGTCTCGATGAACCAGGCCGACCGTGCGTAGTAGATGAGCGGGTTCTTGGTCCGCCAGCAGAGCGGATAGTCGTGCTCGACCTGGTCGTGCTTGAAGACCTGCTTCCGCTCCTTGAGCTCGCGGATGATCTCGGGGTCGGCGTCCTTGATCCACTTGCCGGCGTACTTGCCGCACTCGGCCGTGAAGGTGCCGTCGGGCTTCACGAGCTGCACGAAGGCGAGCCCGTTCTCCTTGCAGACGCGGTAGTCGTCCTCGCCGAACGCCGGCGCGGCGTGGACGATCCCGGTGCCGTCACCCGTCGAGACGAAGTCGCCCGCGATGATCTTGTGGGCGTCGCCCTGGAGGGTCGCGAAGGTGAAGAGGGGCTCGTAGCGGAGGCCGAGGAGCTCGCTCCCCTTCTTCTTCGCGAGCGGCGCGGCGTCGCCGAGCTCCTTCCCGTAGCTCGCGGCGCATCCCGTGGCGAGCCAGTAACGGCGACCGTCCTTGGCGGCGTAGAGGCCGTACTCGATGTCCTTGCCGACCACGAGCGCGACGTTCGAGAGGAGCGTCCAGGGCGTCGTCGTCCAGGCGAGGACCCAGGCGTCGTCCGTCTTCAGCTTGAAGGCGACGGTGAGCGCCGGGTCCTTGACCGTCTCGCGTCCGAGTCCGACCTCGGCGTTCGAGAGCCCCGTCCCGCAGACCGGGCACCAGGGCAGGATCTTGTAGCCCTTCTTGAGGAGGCCCTTCTGGAACAGCTGCTGGAGCGCCCACCAGACCGAGTCGATGTATTCGGGCGCGTAGGTGATGTAGGGGCGCTCGAGGTCGAGCCACATGCCGACGCGCTCGGTCATGCGCTCCCACTCGCCCTTGTACTTCCAGACCGACTCCTTGCAGGCGTTGACGAACTTCTCGACGCCGTAGGCCTCGATGTCCTGCTTCCTCTTGGAGCCGATCACCTTCTCGACCTCGACCTCGACGGGGAGGCCGTGGGTGTCCCAGCCCGCCTTACGGGCGACCGAGAAGCCATCCATGGTCTTGTAGCGCGGCCAGAGG
>Ga0070738_10003736_pt1 | contig 19346 bp, 18 predicted proteins | sample Coa_R2_2_FD_66446 | JGI IMG/M metagenome (GOLD analysis project Ga0070738, IMG submission 66446) | Surface soil microbial communities from Centralia Pennsylvania, which are recovering from an underground coalmine fire - Coalmine... | ecosystem: Environmental > Terrestrial > Soil > Unclassified ... | reverse complement strand
CGGATTTGATGCTATGCAACTCCGACTGCAGCAGGAAATTGGGGCAGCGATTCCCTATCAGGTATTCTTGATGCTGCCTTATATCCTGAGCATTCTGGCGCTCACTGTAATGTCGCGACGAGCGGGATACCCCAAGGCGTTGATGCAGCCGTTTCGTAAGGGTGAACGGTAACGGGGCTGGAGCGCGAATTCACCGTTCTGTCCTGACGGTGGGGGAAACCAACGTATTCGGTAGTAGCGCCTGTGAACGGCTGATTGCCCACGCATACAGTCTGCTTTTCGCAAGTGCCAGCCCCACCAGCGCGGTTGATCACGCCCCCAGCCGCCCCAGCACCCCAAAATCCACACAAGCCCAGTTATCCACACAAATGTTATGCGTATCCCAATTGTGACAACGGTGATCTGCAGTACGTTGTCTACCTTTGCGTTCTATCAGGGGTTTGTAGCGCTGTTCTCTGGTACAGTGCATCCCGACGATGAGCAGGCAAACAATAATCAGGACACTAAAAAGTCAGAACAGGCAACGGTACCGGCCAAGCCCACGATCGCCAAACCTGAAAGCATGACGACTGTCAAAAAACAGAGCGCTCGTGCTGCTCAGAAGGCCAAACAGCCTGGTGCTGCCAACGGCCCGATCGCCAGCAATAACTTACCGAGCATCAGCATTCCAGGTACACCGACGCCACGATCAGCCTCGGCGATCGAAGAAGAGCGTCTGGAAACGAGTGGTCGATCGGCCCAGACAACGAGTAGCGTCGCACCACCCGAGACGGTGGCCACCGCTCAGACCAGCGGTGGTGATAGCGCCAGTCCCTTACCGTATATGACCTCAACTGCGCCGCTGTCGGATGTAAAGGGGCACTGGGCGCAGAGCTATATTGAGTCTCTGGCGGCGAAAGGTATTGTGCGAGGATACATCGACGGCAATTTCCATCCTGACGATCCCGTGACGGCTAATCAGTTTGCCACAATGGCAGAAAAGGCATTTACCGCACCGACCGTTACCTATAGCGATTTACAGCGCTCAAGCCGCGATCGCGTCCCCACCCGCGCGGATGCCGCCGCCCTGATCTATCAAGCCCTGGCGAAAGCAGACCCCGCGCCCAATGTGACGGCAGTACAGGTGAGTGGTGCCGTCCCGCGACCCGGAATCTACGCCATGCCAGCCAAAAACCAGACAGACGCGGCTGACAACGAGCTACCGACCGTCACGCGTGCGATTCAACGGGCTGGTGGCGCATTAACTGGTGCCGATCTGCGCCAGGTACAAATCCAGCGCGTTGGTGATACAACAGCGAGGCGAGTGATCAATGTAGACGTTGAGCGTATGTTGGAAACAGGCGATCGCAGTCGCGATATTGTCCTCCAGCAGGGTGACAAGCTCTATATCCCTGCGGCCACAACCGCGACCAATCCAGCCCAACCACGCACCCTGCCAACGCCTGAGCCAGCGGTCAGCCTGGTTGAACGCAGCAGGAACAAACTCTAAACACGCTGGAGACAGTTAGCGCTCAGTACACCGCTCCTCGCGATTTTTTTGCGAGGAGTCCCGGGCGGGAACATGACCCACTCATCGCTCATGGCCATGCCGGCATCCATCCAGTCAGTGGAGACGTGAAGCATACCGCCATTGGCCACATCGTCTAAAAGGCTCACTTCCCTCGGTTCAATGCAGCCGTTGCCACGTTAATTCACGTCTCTCAAACCGAATGTCTAGGGCTGATAAGATCAGTGCAGGGGCATCGCTCTAACCCGCCTGCAATCCGTTGATGGGTATCGGTGCCTTGAGATCAGGCAGTGCTCATGATGGAAAAAGCCTTAGACCAGCCCAACCAAAAGAATCAAAATGCCCACTCCGCCATACTTACCGTGGGCTTCTTTCTTGTTTTTTTACTGAGCGGACTTCACGGAATTGACGTAGCACTAAAACGCAGTACACTCACCTGCGATCGTCAGGAATCGACACAGATTGAGTGTAAATTGGTGTCTTCTGGCATTAGCGGTACAGAGTCTACGCGGCTGTTTCCTTTGATTGCAGCTACGTTAGAAACGCAGACGGATTCCACTGGCGGTGGTGAGACGTACCGGGTGATGTTGACGACCCCGAATCAAAAGAAACCGTTAATGGAAGATTTCTACAGTTACAACGTAGTCGAAAAGAGTCAGCAGATCAGCGCTTTCATTGGTAATCTGAGTCAGAAGTCACTGGTCGTTCGGCAAAGTGCGTCGTGGATTATCTTAATACCGTCATCATTCTTTGTTCTTTTAGGGGGCATCGGCATTATAGTGACCCTGCCGAACCTAACCGCCGTCCGATCGCGCCATTAATTTAGTGTTGTTTATTCGATGACGCGATCGCATTCTCAAAATCTTCCCTGGCTGCACTGGCTTGATACCTGCCCCAGTACCAATACCTGGGCGATCGCGCACCTCGCCACGTTGCAGCATGGAGATGTGGTGTTCACGCCCCAGCAAACGGCGGGACGGGGCCAGCATGGACGAGTCTGGCACTCACCGCCGGGTGTGTTAACCGCCAGCGTTGTCCTCGATCGCATCCCCGTCGTGCACCTCCCCGTCCTGAGTCTAGGGGCGGGGCTGGCGGTGATTTACGCGATCGAAGACTGCTTGCCCGCGTTACAGGGTGTCCTGCGCCTGAAATGGGCCAATGATATCTTGCTGGATGGACGCAAACTGGCAGGCATTTTGTGTGAAACCAGCGCCAATGGCGGTGTGGGGCGAGTGGTGGTGGGCATTGGGCTGAATCGCTGTGTGGACTTTAACCAGGCTGGACTGGATGAGAACGCGATCGGTCGGGCCATCAGCCTGCATGGGGTTTCAGCCGATGTCCCGGAACCCATTGTGCTGCTCGAACGCCTCCGCCATTACCTCCTCCAAACCGCAGGGCTACTTCAGTTAGAACCAGAGAATATCCACCAGCCCGCTGGATTAACGGCTTTTCTGCCTGCCCTCCGTAGCCGCGATGCGCTGGTGGGGCACCCGATCACAGTGGTGTTGGGTAACGAGCAGGTTAAAGGACAGGCCGCCGGAATCAGCGATCGCGGTCATCTCCTGCTGCAACTGCCCGATGGCGAGGTGCGATCGTTCGTGTCGGGGCACATCCTTTGGTGAGGTGAGTCGGATGTGGGATGTCGAGTGTGGAAACGGTATTTTAATTGGTTGCCAAAGGTAGTTGCTGCATCCACTGGGCATCGTCTGCCCGTAGCGGTGGCACGGGTGGCTTTGCGTAGTCGATCGCCAAATCTAAAGCTGCCTCTTCGTAACTATAGCTTTGGTCAGAAAGCTTAGGGCACGTTCACTTCAACGGGTTTATTGAGCGTGCTTGTGGTGGCAGTGGGTGAACCCGACGGTTCTTTCATGGAGAACACGGCGACATCAGCAATACCGACTAACAACGTTTCGGTATCGACCCGCTTTTCAACCGCTGCTCTATACTTGGGAGTCAAAACGGGATTGAGCGATCGTGCCAGTTGTACAATCAGCCAGGAATGAACCTCCGTCCACAGCTCTGGACTCTCAAGGTAGGGGTTCATGCATGGAAACGCTGGTTTCATCGCGGCTTATAGCTTGCTCTAGCGACAACTCGTTGGCTTCAGTGTAACCCACAGAACGCTGACCCACGATCGCCACCAGCATCAGCGCGACACCCAAATTACAGCCGTCTCACACCCCACACCCCACACCCCAATGAACATCACCCGCTGTCTCCACGCCGCACTAATGGTTTCAGATCTGGAACGTGCCGAGCATTTCTATGGTTCAGTGCTGGGGCTGGAGAAGGTCGATCGCGCCCTCCGGTTTCCTGGAGCCTGGTATGAAGTCGCGGGATTTCAGATTCACCTGATGGTCGCCAATGGTGAACTGGGCGGACTGGACAACCCCGAAAAATGGGGACGCAACCGCCATATCGCCTTTGCCGTTGCCAATTTGGACGCGGCGAAGGAGCGTCTACTGGCACACAATTGCCCGATTCAAGTCAGCGCGTCTGGTCGTGCCGCACTATTTACCCAAGACCCCGATGGCAATGTGATCGAACTGGGTGAGGTTTAGTTGGGTAGTCGGTATGGTTCTCATCCAGAATGAAGTGCTTGTCCTTCGCCTCATGCGGGATGACATGCAGGACTATCAGTTAATGGCAAAATGGTTAACCGACCCGGCAGTGCTGGAATTCTACGAAGGAAGAGACAACCCCTATCCGTTGGCGAAGGTTCTGGACAAATACCAACCCAGGTTACTCGCTCAAGAGCACGTGATTCCATGTATTGTTTTACATCGAGATGTGGCGATCGGCTATTTGCAGTACTACTGTTTAGCCGATACTGACAAACAGGACGATGGCGGGTATGGCTTGACGCGTAGTAGTGGCGACACCACGTGCATCTATGGCATTGACCTGTTTATCGGAGAACCGAGTTACTGGAATCAGGGCATTGGCACGAACATCGTGTCGATCGCTTTAACTTACTTGTTTGAACACCTGCAGGCTGACCAGGTGGTCATCGATCCGCGTGTTGACAATACCCGCGCTATTCGCTGCTATGAGAAATGCGGCTTTGCAAAGGTCAAACGATTGCCTGAGCATGAACTGCATGAAGGCGAGTATCAGGATTGTTGGCTAATGGTCGCAAATCCGCGTCAAATACCATGAAAATCATCGCTTACCTTTACAGCGATCCATTATTGGAACCAACGCCCGATCGCGACCTCTGGGGGTGGGACATCGATCGCGTCTATCAAGATCTGGCGATTGCGACCGTCCCCCCAAAAGGGAAAGATTCCACGATCACCACCCGTCCCCAGTGGCAACAGCTTTTAGCGGACGGTGCAGCAGAACCCGATGTCTATCTCCTGATTCGACGCTTGGAGGAGTTGGGCGACTCGGTGCAGGCTGTAGGTGATCGCCTTGCCGAGCTGGAAGCGTTGGGCATCCGCCTGATCGTCACCGAGCAATCGGTGAGCGCCATGCCGTCGGCACTGACCGACCAACCGATTCTCCAGGGAGCAGGCTTGCACGCAGAGTTGCTGAAGTTACTGCAACAGGTGCAGCGATCGCAGCGGAGCCGCCGCATCCGGCAGGGGCACGCCCAAAATCGGGTGAAAGCGCTGCCACCACCCGGAAAAGCGCCCTATGGCTATCGGCGCAGCCAGAGCCGCTACGTGGTCGATCGCAGCACGGCTCCGATCGTGAAAGACTTTTTTGACCAGTTTTTGCTGTATGGCTCCCTCAGCAGTGCGGTGCGGTATCTCGCCAAAAAATACAGCAAGAAAATCTCGGTGTCCACAGGCCATCGCTGGCTGACCAATCCAGTGTATCGGGGCGATCTGGCCTATCAAAACGGCGAAATTGTGAGCGATACCCACGCGCCGATCATCTCGCGCGAAGAAGGTGCACAGGTCGATCGCCTGCTGCGCCGTAACCGCCGAATGCCGCCGCGCACTGCCAGCGCCCCCCGCTCTCTTGCCGGACTGGTGGTATGTAGCGAATGTCAGTCCTCGATGACCGTAACGCGTGTGTCTACTCCCCGTCGCGATCGCGAATACCTCTACCTCCGCCCCACCGCCTGCCGGAAAAAGCCCAAATGTCGCGCGATCGCCTACGAAGACGTGCTCCAACGCACAATTGAGCGGATCTGCGACGATCTCCCTCGCGCTGTTGCTGGAATGGTACTGCCAGATATGGATGTTATTAAGCAGGGGTTGGGCGGCGCGATCGCGGCAAAGCAAGCGATCCTGGCGCAGCTTCCTCCCCTCGTCAACAATGGCATTCTCGACCAGGAAACGGCTGATCTACGCATCTACAAGCTACGAACTGAAATTGCGACCCTTCAAGACAAACTGGCACAATTGCCGCCTGTCAACTTACAGGCGATCGCCCAGACCGTCTCGATCCCCCAGTTTTGGCTCGACCTCTCCGAACCCGAACGCCGCTTCTATTTCCGTGAATTTCTGCGCCAGATTGAACTGATCCGACACGACGACGCGTGGACATTAAAGCTGGGGTTTATTTTTTAGAAATCAAAGGCTAGAAGCGCTGTGTGCATGGCTGCGTTGACTGTGTTTATCAAACAGTCACTTAATGCTGACAGCATTGAAGTCCAATTGCGCCAAAATACCTGTTCACTGTCTACACTAACGACGAACCATTAACCGCTCATACTCACAAGGAGTCTTCCCTTGCCGCGCGCCATTCACCAAGCCCAACCGCCGCTAGAATTCATTCCGCCCAGGCTCAATCCAACGATCGTCAGCGTTTTACAACGGCTATTACCGACGATCATGCGATCGCGCACCACCATTCGCCAGGTCGAAGCGGAGAATGTGGGCGTGTTGGTAGACCTGTACCGTCAGTTTCAGGCCGGTAAAATTCGGCTGCTCCTGGCGTTCCGGCACCCCAGCGCCACTGATCCCTTTGTGCTGGCGTATTTGCTGGCTCGACTGGTGCCCAGAGTGGCGCGGCAGCAAGGCATCCCACTGCGCCATCCAATTCATGCCCACTTTATTTATGATCGCGGGATTCCGCTCTGGGCTGGCGCTGGCATGGGCTGGCTCTATTCCCAACTGGGTGGTACCCCCATCCATCGCGGTAAGGTCGATCGCGTCGGCCTGCGATCGGCCCGCGATTTGTTTGTCAATGGGTCTTTGCCGCTTGCCGCAGCGCCGGAAGGTGCCACCAACGGTCACACCGAGATTGTCAGTCCGCTGGAACCGGGACTGAGCCAACTCAGCTTTTGGTGTGTTGAAGATTTACGCAAAGCCGATCGCTCCGAAGCGGTGTTGATCCTGCCAATTGGCATCCAGTATCGCTATATCACGCCACCCTGGAGCCAGATTGAGCAGCTCTTGACCGAGCTGGAAACTGATACAGGCTTAGCGGTCAGCCCAACGAAAGGTGCGAATGCGTTAACAGAGCCAGTTCTCTACAAACGCCTGTATCGTTTGGGTGCCCACGTGCTTACGGTGATGGAGCAGTTTTACAGCCGCTTCTACCATCAACCGCTGCCAGCCGTAGAAGACGGCAGCACCGCACCGCCACCCGACCCGACAGAGCCAATGTCCCACGCAGAATTTGCGACCCGTCTCAATGCTCTGCTGGACGCGGCGCTGAAAGTAGCAGAGCAGTATTTCAACCTGCAGCCCAAAGGCAGTGTGATCGATCGCTGTCGGCGGTTAGAACAAGCCGGGTGGGACTATATCTACCGCGAAGACCTGAAGTCGATCGAGCATGTTTCGCTCCTGGAGCGTGGGCTGGCTGACCGTATTGCAGAAGAGGCTGATTTACGCCTCTGGCACATGCGGATTGTCGAAAGTTTCGTGGCGGTCACCGGTAAGTACGTACTCGAAAAACCAACTGTGGAACGTTTTGCCGAAACAACGCTCCTGATGTGGGATATGATTGCCCGTATTAAAGGCCAGAGTCCCTTCGATCGCCCCAAGCTGGGTAAGCAAAAAGCGATTATTACAATTGGTCAGCCCATTTCGGTCTCCGATCGCTGGCCCGACTATGAAGGCGGCCGCCGTCATGCGAAACAAGCCGTCACCACATTGACGCAAGATTTACAAACGGCGCTGGAGCAAATGGCGACAATGGGACAACCGCAGCCGTAACGCTCAAGGCATATCTGCCGCCTGTAAGCCCTTACGATTGGATTTGCGGTGTGATTCAATTCACGATCCTGAGTCCCAAATTTTGAATGCTAAATTCCTATGGCAACCCTACTGATTCAAAATATTCATACCCTGGTCACGATGGATCGGGAGCGGCGCGAACTGCGGCAGGCGGCAATTCTAGTGCGCGACAACGTCATTGAGCAGGTCGGTACAACGGCAGAATTGCCTCAAACGGCTGACGACGTTCTGGATCTCCAGGGACGGCACGTGGTGTTGCCTGGGCTCGTGAATACTCACCATCATTTTTTCCAAACCCTGACGCGCGTTGTGCCAGCAGCGCAGGACTGTAGTTTGTTCACCTGGCTGCAAACGCTCTACCCCATTTGGGCCCGGTTGACCGCAGAAGACATCTATATCAGCGCCCAGATTGCGGCTGCAGAACTCATGCTCTCTGGCTGCACAACGGCCAGTGACCACCTCTATATCTATCCCAATAACTGCACCCTGGACGACGAAATTCAGGCCATCCAGGCGATCGGGCTACGGTTTCACGCCAGTCGCGGCAGCATGAGCGTGGGTGAAAGTCTGGGCGGACTGCCCCCTGACTCTGTTGTTGAGCGCGAGGCGGATATTTTGAAAGATTCCCAGCGGCTGATCGAGCAATACCACGACAACGCTCGTCATGCCATGCTGCGAATGACGCTCGCGCCCTGCTCACCATTTAGCGTATCGCCTGATTTAATGCGCGAGTCCGCCAAGCTGGCGCGCACGTATCCCGGCGTCCGGCTGCATACCCACCTGGCCGAAAACCAGTCGGATGTCACCTATAGTTTGGAAAATTTCGGCATGATTCCCGGTGATTATGCCGAATCCGTGGGCTGGTTGGGTGAAGATGTGTGGCACGCTCACTGCGTCCAGCTCAGCGATGATTCCATCCAAAAATTTGGCCGGACTGGAACGGGCGTTGCCCACTGTCCCTGTAGCAATATGCGGCTTGCCAGCGGTATTGCACCCATTCGCAAAATGTTAAACCATCGTGTGCCTGTGGGCATCGGTGTGGATGGTTCGGCTTCAAACGACACGAATAATTTGTTTCAGGAAGCCCGTACAGCGTTCTTGCTGGCACGGGTGCGCGACTGTGATCCCACGGTAATGTCAGCCCGCGAGATTCTGGAAGTTGCAACGTTGGGCGGTGCCAGAGTGCTGGGCCGCGATGATATTGGCGCGATCGCCCCTGGCATGTCCGCCGACTTTATCGCCATCAATGTCGATCGCCACACCTTTGCCGGTGCCCACCACGACATTGTCGCGGCGCTCATTTTCTGTAGCGTTGATGCGGTCGATTACAGCTTTATTAACGGCAGGAAAGTGGTTGATCAGGGACAGCTCACGACGATCGAGCTGCCCAAACTGGTTGAGACGCACAATCAACGCGCTCGGCGGCTGTTAGCAGGATAAATCGCGCCGAGTTTGAGTACGACAAGGAATCCGCCCACCCTGCCGCAAACTGCTGTAATAATGTTGATCGCAGGGCACGCAGTCCAGAGCGTTTTGCGGCATGGCCTCAAGCGCAGCCAGGGAGGGCTTTACGGATGGTTAAAGGACGCTTAGAAGCATTCAGTGATGGCGTGATTGCGATCATCATTACCATCATGGTGCTGGAGATCAAAGTGCCCCACCAGGCAGACTTAGCCGCGCTGCGTCCCTTGCTGCCAGTATTTCTCAGTTATGTGCTAAGTTTTGTCTTCGTCGGTCTCTACTGGAACAATCACCATCACTTATTTCAGGCTGTTCGACACGTGAATGGCCGCGTGCTGTGGGCTAACCTCCATCTGCTGTTCTGGCTGTCGCTGATTCCTTTTGTCACAGGCTGGATGGGTGAGAACCACTTCGGTTCTTTGCAGGTAGCTTTATACGGTGTGGTGCTGCTGTTAGCCGCGATCGCCTACTTCATTCTGACCCGGATCCTGCTGTCGCTGCATGGGCGCGATTCAACGTTAGGGACAGCCGTACGCAGCGACTTTAAGGAAAGAATATCGGTCGTGTTCTATGCTGTAGCAATTCCGCTCGCGTTTGTGAATGCGGGACTTGCCTGTTTCATTTACGTTCTGGTTGCGAGCCTGTGGCTGATTCCCGATCGCCGAATTGAGAAGACCTTGATATCGTAAACCGTCAGAACCGCTTGAGGATAGAACTGTGAGGTCATGGATCCGGCTGGGTATTGCACTTCTCGTTCTTCTGTTGGGTCTGCTGGGCTATTGCAGCCATGCTGGCGAAAATCCGGTCACGGGCGAGAAGCAGAATGTTCCACTTTCGATCCAGCAGGAAATTGCGCTGGGAATGCAGGCACAGCCACAGCTCATGGCGCAGTATGGTGGGTTGCACCCCGACAAGCTCCTCCAGCAGTATGTAGAGCAGGTGGGGCAGCGCATTGTCAGTCGGTCGATCGCCACGAAGTCGCCGTATCCCTTTGCGTTTCACCTGCTCAATGATGTCCACACCGTTAACGCCTTTGCACTGCCGGGAGGTCAGGTCTTTTTTACCGTCGCGTTGCTCAAACGGCTGGACTCCGAGGCACAGCTGGCCGCTGTGTTGGGACATGAAGTAGGGCACGTTGTGGCCCGACACGGAGCCGAGCATCTTGCCAAAAAGCCGGGTCAGGCGCTAGCAGCCGCGTTGACGGCCAGTACCAGCGATCGTGCTTCGAGTGTGCAGAGCAGCGAACAAAATGCCGCGATCGTGTCACAGGCAATTAACCAACTGCTAAACCTGCGGTACACCCGCGATGATGAAATTGAGAGCGATCGGCTGGGACTGCGCTTCATGACGGAAGCAGGCTACGATCCCCAGGGAATTGTCCGACTGATGCAGATGCTCAATGAACCGCACAAAAGCGGGCACCAGATCGAATTCTTCAGTACTCATCCCAGTCCCGACAACCGCGTTAAGCGCCTGCAAACGTTAATTACGCAAACCTACCCTCAGGGCACTCCCAGAAACTTAAAAAACAATCGGGAAGCATTTGCAGAGATTGTGCAAACTCGACTTTAGCGGGCGCAGAAGTCAGAGTCGCAGAAGTTCGAGCCGCAGAAGTCAGTTAATGCTGGGAAGGGGAGAACCGGAAACGCAGGTGTGGCAAGAGACGCAGGGACGTTAGCGCATGGCACACCAGAGCCGCCACGATCCAGCCTATTTCAGAGGTGAGTGACAGCAATTTTCTCTGCCTCCTTTGCCACTGCATCCACCCCTGCTCCCCAACTGCGATCGTCAAAAGTTATCGTGGACGTATGAAGAAAACCCGACGTAACCGACTGCGGCAGCGCTGGCAGAGTGTGCAACAGTCGTTATCCATGTATCAATATTGTGGGCGGGCGGTAGCGCTCGTGTGGACGACCAATCGCACACTGACCGTGATCCTGGCGGTTCTGACGCTGATTGCCGGACTGCTTCCCGGCGCGATCGCCTACATTGGCAAGCTCATTGTCGATGGCGTGGTGCAGGCCGCACATTCAGGATTGGCGAGCGATCGCTGGCACACGCTGACCTATCTGGGTGTTGAAGCGGGACTGATCGCGCTACAGGCGGCCTGCAAACAGGGCTTAGCGCTGTGTCAATCGCTATTACGAGCACTGCTAGGGCACAAGGTAAACGAACTGATCCTGGAGAAAGCGCTGACGCTGGACATGGCGCACTTTGAGGACTCCGAATTTTACGACAAACTGGTACGGGCGCGACGAGAAGCTTCCAGCCGTCCGTTGAGTCTAGTAGGGCGCACGTTTAGTCTGGTGCAGGATACACTGTCGCTGATCACCTACAGCAGCTTGTTGCTCCATTTCTCAGTCTGGGCTGTACTGGTGCTCATGGTCGCGGCGATTCCTGCCTTTATTGCCGAAACTCGGTTTGCCGGGGAAGCGTTCCGGTTGTTTCGGTGGCGGGCACCCGAGACACGGCAGCAAAACTATCTGGAATGGCTGCTGTCTAACGATACCGCCGCGATGGAGGTCAAGCTCTATCAGCTAGGGTCGCTCCTGTTAGACCGTTATCGCAACATCTTCCACCAGCTCTACGGCGAAGACCGGGATCTCACCATCCGCCGCAGCCTGTGGAGCTATTTACTGGGGTTGTTAAGCACGATCGCCTTTTATGGGGCGTATGTCTGGATTGTGCTGGAGGCCATCGCGGGCACCATTTCTCTGGGCGATCTCACCATGTACCTGGTGGTGTTTCGGCAGGGACAGTCAACCTTTGCCTCGGTGCTGAGCGCGATCGGCGGTATGTACGAGGATAGCCTTTACCTGTCCAATCTCTACGAATATCTGGAGCAAGAGATCCCCAGGCCGTTTGGTCATGCAACGAAAGGACGCCTGCGGGGAGATGGGCTACGGTTTGAACATGTGAGCTTTCGCTATCCTGGCAGCAGTCAGCCTGCGCTCACAGGCGTTTCGCTCCATTTGAAGCCGGGCCAAAAGCTGGCGATCGTGGGCGAAAACGGCTCTGGTAAGACCACATTGATCAAACTGCTGACACGCCTGTACACGCCAGACAGTGGACGTATTTTGCTGGATGGGCTGGATCTGCGGGAATGGGACATCGACACGCTGCAGCGGCGCATCGGCGTCATTTTCCAGAACTTTGTGCGGTACCAGTTCACCGTAGGCGAGAATATTGGCGCTGGCGATGTGAACTTTATCGACGACGAAGCCCGCTGGCACGACGCTGCGACCAAAGGCATTGCCCGGGAGTTTATCGAAACGCTGCCAGAGACTTACTATACTCAGCTTGGCCGCTGGTTTAAGAGCGGTCGCGAGTTGTCGGGTGGCCAGTGGCAAAAGATTGCGCTCTCCCGTGCCTTCATGCGCACCAACGCCGACATTCTCGTGCTGGATGAACCCACCGCAGCGATGGATGCCGAGGCCGAAGTCCGCATCTTTGACCACTTTCGAGCAATGACCCAGAACCAGATGGCGATTCTCATCTCCCACCGCTTTTCCACCGTGCGCATGGCAGACCAGATTGTCGTGCTGCAAAACGGCACGATCGTTGAGCAAGGTACTCACGAGGAACTGGTGCGATCAGGTGGACGCTATGCGCAGCTCTTTTCACTCCAGGCCGCAGGCTATCGGTAGATCGAAGCGTAGGCGTGGGGAGTAGGAATAGAGGATCAAAACGAAACGGCAGTAGCGCTGCACTATGTTCCCACCCGATCGCGCGCTTCAGCCTCGTTACCAACGATTGCGGTGTCTAAGGATCACAGATTTATTCATGTGCAATTCTCTGCGTAGGGACATGGCAATGCCATGTCCCTACCAAACCTCAGATTTACAGATTGTTTAATTCGCGATCCTAAGCGTTCTGACCTTTGCTCAAAATCTGCCGATTGATTTCCAGAATGGGGCAGAACAGGCTCGCTTGAACGGGGGGTAACTTTTGTTTGACCACTTCCTGCATGACCGCATAGGTCATATTGCAGCTTTTTTGAGCACTAAAGGCTTTCATGATGGTTTGAAACCAGTACAGAAAGCGTTCGCGCAAGGTTTCAGGGTCATCGATCAGCATCGCGACGGCAGAATAGCGGAGCACTCGCACCGTGTCACGTCGCCATTTGACGGTGATATCGTCGCTCCCACGGTGGAAAAATTCTGGATTGCGCGATCGTAGGGTCTCCTCCACCTGCTGCACGATCGTGGTTTCCGCCGACTGAAGGGTGTGATACGTCTGCATCCGCAAACTAAACGAAAGGATGTAATCACTGAGGAATTGCAGTTCCTCATCGCTGGCATAACGGCCATCTGTATCCGATGTCAATTGGCGTAACTGGCTCAACATGTAAGGGATCCAATCTGGTTCTGATGGCCTTAGTGTGCCCAACCAGGACAATTTGAACACATTTCTTAATCATTTTCTGGCGGGGCCTCAATGTCACAACCAACTGACAGCCGTTTTTAGTTGCATGCACCACACCGTTCGGCTACCACACCTGCCTCGATCACAGGATGACTGACTCGATGAAGAATGGCGATAAAGCTGGAAAAACCGCTAGAGTTCATCAAATCTCAGGATGACGCGCCTATTATTCATCAAAACTACACAAGAATCCTCGGCGTTAACGCTTAGTTTAAAGGAAGCCTTGGAGAAGGATGGCCTTTCCTGATCTTCTGCCAATGAGCTAGAAATAAATCGGCAGACCATTAACCGGGACTGCCCTTCAATGCTAGACGCGATCGCCCAAGCAGCGGTAAACCAGCCCGCAAAACCTGTTGAAACGCCACCCATCAACAAGTCTCAAACTGAACTGATTGCGTCACAGAAATCTGTTGTTCCCTCGCTCAAACCCGCAATCAGCGCTCCAGAATCAATTTCGCCTGCCTTCCTTGCTCCACCAAACGCTATGATTCCGCAGCCTGTTGCTCCGCCACACATCTCATCAACCGCACCGCTTACCACACCGGCAGCGACCGTCAACACCACTTCAACCACTGCAACGCCTGCTCTAGCAGCCGATTCAACTCAGCCGACACCCGATGCGATCGCGGCTGCTAGAGCCCAGCAGCGTCAATTTTTGGAACAACGGTTGGCCGATATTGTTGCCAAAGACAAGCCGTTAAAAGAGGCGCAGTTGCGTGAGAATCTGAAGGCTATGGCGCTTGCGGCGGCTAAAGCGGGACAGATCGAAAAGGCACGTCAGATGGCTCAAGATCCGATGCTGACGCCCGATGTGCAGGCAGAGTTGCTGGCTGAAATTAGCGCGATCGAGGCCGATCAACGAACGCGTCAACCAATCGTTACCAGCAAACCAGTACACCCAAAGACCGCTCTCCCCCTGGCAAAGTCGAACTGGACACCGACAACGGTGCCAGGGCGATCGCTGCCCGCACCACTGTCTTATACGCCACCGCCCTATAGCTACGCGCCAGCACAACCTCAGTATGTGAGCTACGCCCTGAACGGCTTTGGCCAATCGGTAGGCGGCATTGGCGTTGTGGTGGATGACTCAACGCCCCAATTTGACGCCCAAAACTGGACAGCCTACCTGACCGGCAACCAATTTAACCATGGACTCTGGAGCGGACTGCGCTTCATCTTTCCACTGGCTGTCCCCGCGCCGATTACATCCGTTTTTGGGTGGCGTGTGCATCCGATTACGGGCGATCGACGGTTTCATAGTGGTATTGACCTCGGCGCACCAATGGGTACCCCTGTCTTAGCCGCCTACACAGGCAAGGTGGCGTTAGCCGATTCGCTGAATGGCTACGGATTGGCGATCATCCTTTCACACAACAACGATACGCAAGAGACTCTCTACGGCCACCTGTCTGAGATCTTTGTCAAACCGGGACAGGTCGTCGCTCAGGGCGCTGTGATTGGGCAAGTCGGCAGTACGGGCTTATCGACAGGGCCACATCTCCACTTTGAACTACGCCAAATGACCCCCGACGGCTGGCAGGCGATCGATCCCGGTGTTCAACTGCAATATGCGCTGGCACGGTTAGTCAAAGCGATGCAGGCAGGCTGACGCTTGAATTCAACAACGCACCCGTTGAACGATTTCCATTGCAGCGATGTCTGGATCATTGCAATCCTCAATGATGATCTTCATACGGTTTGGCGTATTTTAAGTCAGCTAAGTCAGAAATTGACTAACAATGGGCTCAAGTCATATGTGCTGGTTGAGTGAGCAACGGCCTAACCTCATTGGTTCGCTTTGGCATTTAGCGCATACTGCCGAAAGCGCTCCAAATCAGCGTGCAGAGTCGATTCCACAACGCGTCCAATAAAAAGGTTATCGAGGAGTTGACCGAGAAAGCCGGGAATCGCATAGCCGATCGACATTTTAACGATGCTACCTTTGTCACCGCGATCGTAAAAGCGAATGGCCCCCCGATTCGGCAACCCATCCACCGATTCCCATTGAATAATTTGATTGTCCACAACCTTGAGAATCCGCGAGAGCCAGGTAAATTCAAAACCTCCCGTTGCCAATTTCCAACGCGACAGCTCCGGCTGATCTTCCAAAACAGTCACAGAATCAATCCACTTCATCCAGAGGGGCATCTGCTCCAGATCAGACCAGAGGCTCCAGACTAAATCAATTGGAGCATCAACTTCTACTTGGACACTATGTTCGAGCCAGTTGGACATGGGAGAGTTCTGAGTTCTGAGTTTTGAGTTGCGCTAGCTCCGAAGGAGCCACTTCACGAATGCGCCGACAAGCTAGAGAGTTTTGAGTTAATTTGACTACTGGCAATACTTTTAGCCTTTAGCTTTTAGCTTTTAGCCTTTCTGCCCATGCCCCACTCCCCAATCAATAATTAAACAATCCCACTCCCTGAACCTTATACCCCGTCGGTTCCAGAATGGCTTGGGCGGCTTGTCTTCCAGAAATGGTGGCTCCCTCCATGCTATCGATATAGTCTTGCTGGGTGTAACTACCCGCCAGGAAGAAATTCGCAATCGGGGTTTTCTGGGCAGGACGATAAGGGTCCATACCAGGAGCCTCGCGGTAGAGCGATTGGGCGAGCTTGACGACACTGTACCATGTCATCTTGAGGTCGCGGGAGGAAGGGAAGAGATCGTGGACTTGTTTGAGAACATGCTGGGCGATCGCTTCGTTGCTTTGCTTGATGAACGGATCGCCCGGAGTCAACACCAGTTGCATCAAAGAGCCTTCGCCTTCACGGTAGTAGTTGCTAGGGCTGGTAAGTGCCATATCTGCGAAGCAAGAGAAATCTGCATCCGGCGTGTAGAGCAGGTTATCAATGCCTGCTGCGTGAGTCAGTTGTTTGCGTTGCGCTGGATCTTGTAACTCCGTAACCCACCCATCAAAGCGAAGCTGCACCGTAGCGACAGGAACCGCATCTAGCTTGTAGATGTTGTCAAACTCTTTCCAGGTACGCCATTCCGCAGGCAACAGGCGTTGAATGCCGGGAATATCGCAGGCGGCGAGGTAGGCATCCGCCGTGATCGTCTCTTCCGTATCTTCGTTGGCGACAATCAAACCTGTGACATGGGTCTGGTCGCCTTCGCCATCAAAGAGAACCTGACGAATGCGGCGGCGAGTGTGAATTTTGACCCCACGGGCTTCCAGGTAGTTCACGATCGGTTTGTGCAGATACTCATGGGGCGATCCTTCCAGCATCCGCAACACCGAGGCTTCCGTTCTAGCCGCAAAGAACTGGAAGATGGTGAGCATACACCGGGCAGAGATGTTCTCGGTGTCGATGAAGCCAAGCGCATAGGCGATCGGGTTCCACATGCGCTTCAGGCTACCATTTGAGCCACCGTGGTTGCGAAACCAGTCGGCAAAGCTAATGCCGTCCAGATTACGAATGCTCCGCATGGCACCGTTGAAATCTATCAGACCGCGCACGAGAGGACTAATGCCGAGGGCGATCGCGTTCTGCGCTTTGTCCTGCACCGAAAGCTGAGACGTGGTGAAAAATGCTTTCAGCCCATTAAACGGAGCCCCCGTGATGAACCGAAAATCCAGCATTCCCACTTGTCCACCACGATTGATGAAGGTGTGGGTGTGTTCCTTCAACAGCAGACTCTCAAACGCGCCGACCTTTTTCATCAGGTCGAACAGGTTATAGTAACAGCCGAAAAACACATGCAGACCCATTTCTAAATGGTTGCCGTCTGCATCAACCCAACTGCCCACCTTGCCACCCACAAACGGACGGGACTCAAACATCTCAACGTCATGTCCGGCATCGGCTAGCTCTACCGCTGCTGCCAAACCCGCCAGTCCCGCGCCCACGATCGCAACTCGCATTCTGTCCTTCTCGTTTAGATTGCTTTGCGTATTGTAAAGCAATGTGTGGAATGATGCGTGCTGGAAGCAGAAGGGGATTCAACCCCGTTCGCAGAGTACGTTACGGGTGCGGGAATCACCCAATCCATGACGAATTGTGTGGCGTTTGGGCATTCATTCGAAGCTATGCAGGGCGCGATCGACCTGCTGCGCTTTGTTCTGTTCCAATTGCTTGAGTTGCTCGACGCGTGTACGAGCTTGCTGAAGATTGCGTTCACCCTGCTTCACACGATCGTCCGCCTCTCTGAGCAACCTGGTTTGCTCAGTTTGTAAATCCTGGGTAGTAGGCACAAGCGATGTTAGCGATATCTGTCCAGGTTTAATTTGATTGATGATGGACAGGGTTGGCATTTTCGCTTTTTTGAAGTGATGCAACAGGCGATCGGTTTGTCGCTTTTGTCGCCATTCTGCCCGACTTAGCCGCCGGACGCGTTTACGAATTTGCTGAATGTCGTGTTCGCCTGGTTTGATGCGCACTTCTTCTGCCGTTTTGAGCAGCACCTCTTCTTTCTGGCCGGGCAAGTGCACCGCCACAAGACCTTCCCAGGCAAAAAACAACGTTCCCTCATTGGGGTCTTTCGGGATTTGAACGAACACCGTGGTGCCCCGAATGCCAGCAACGGCTGCTGGAGTCACGATCTCTGTGGGAATTTTCTTTCCTGGTTGAACCCAGGTAATCATGTCGCCAGACGTGAGGTTAAGCCGATTGTCGGGTTTGAGCGTTAGCACAGCATCCCCGCCAATGCGAAAGGCCAGACCGTTTACCAGATCGACTTGTGCCAGGGCTTGCCCCTGCGTCCGGATGGTATCGCCGACGTGCAGCCCCATACCTTCTTTAGCTGGTTGTTCCTGAGTCGCTTCTAATAAGCGCACAAACACTGGCAAGTTCTGAATTTCGCTGATCTTGGCAACCAGGCCCGCGATCGCGGGGGGCGGCGGCACCGATGGTAGCGTGGAGGATGGAGAAGGGGCGATCGCAGGGTGAGAGCAACTAGTCAACGCGCCCGCCAGCGCAGCCAAGCCAACGTGATGGATACAGATCGGTTTCATGTTTGTGCCAGTTGCCGATGTGAGGTGGTCGCCGTTCAAAGCTTGTGCTTACACCTTAATACTTCACATCGTGCGGCAAGATTTCAGGGTGCTTCTAACGGGGAATTTTGCTTAACGTGAGCCAGGTACAGGCACCCACGATGCCATCTGCAACCAACCCCCGACAGCGCTGAAAATGCCGGACTGCCGCTTCTGTTTGCGGCCCAAACTGACCATCCAGGACGATCGTGGTCTGGCCAGCTGCTTGTAATGCGGCTTGCAGCAGCTTGACTGGTGCGCCAGAGCTGCCCTTTTGCAGGGGTGGCATGTCGATCGGGCCACCAGCGTATAACGATCGCCAGGTCAGGGGATCAACAATACCGTTAACGGGCAAAAAGACACGGCGCTGAAAGGTCTGCACCGCCTGCTGTAGCTGTGTGCCAAAGACCCCATCGATCGCCCCCTGATAGATATTCCAGTGTGCCAGCAGTTTTTGCAGTTCAATCACCTTTGCGCCCGTAGCGCCAAGGTGCAGCAAAGGCTGATTCCGCACGTGATCAGTAAACAGTTGATTAATACTCACAGGCAGAACACGATTTTCAGAATTGGACGGAGGAATCATAGAGTCGCCTCCAGAGCCGTTTAAATATAGCTTTGATCAAAAAAGTAAGACTTGGCGGAGCGTCAAATATCACCTCCAGCGAAGTCTGTTCGCCGCCATTACCAGACGTTGCACAGTAACAGCTACCTACCAAAGTACTGGCTCGATGCCTCAACGCCCTCCCCAACCAGGCTCACCCAATTGGGTGAAAGGGCAAAAGTGTGACCATCAGGTCTGTGGAGAGGGGAAGAAGCGTAGTGACTTGAGGATGGGGAAGCA
>Ga0070738_10003735_pt1 | contig 19361 bp, 16 predicted proteins | sample Coa_R2_2_FD_66446 | JGI IMG/M metagenome (GOLD analysis project Ga0070738, IMG submission 66446) | Surface soil microbial communities from Centralia Pennsylvania, which are recovering from an underground coalmine fire - Coalmine... | ecosystem: Environmental > Terrestrial > Soil > Unclassified ... | reverse complement strand
TGAGCAGCAGCGGAACCGATCCCGACTCCGGCATCGCCTCGTCGTCCGGTTGCGGCACCACCACGCTTAGCGCGGAGACGGCCGGTACCACCCTGACCTGCACGGTCACCAACACCGCCGGCCTGTCCAGCACACTCCCCTTCACGGTCAGGATCGACAAGACGCCGCCCACGCTCAATCCCTCCGGGCCGCTGCCCATCGTGCTCTTAGATGGCCCCACGACGGTCCAATCCAATGCGACCGACGCCCTCTCGGGTGTCGCGGCCCAGAGCTGCGCGCCGCTAGACACCAGCAGCGTCGGCGCCAGGACAGAGGCGTGTACCGCGACCGATCTCGCCGGCAACACGCTTTCGGCTCAGATGCCCTATACTGTGACCTACGGGCGGCAATTGCGCTACAACACGGCCGCGACGTACCAGAGCGGAGCGCCGGTCACGCTCACGATCGCGCTGTCGGACGCACACAATGCGGTGGTGTCCGCCCCCAGCATCCCCGTGACCGCCACCGCGATCATCAATAGCGCCAAAGTCGTGGTCAGGAGCGTGACGGCGCCCTTCACGTACCTGCACACTCGGGTCTATCAGTACATCGTCGACTCGACGGGTCTACCCAGCGGCCAGTACGCGCTGCACTTCAGGGCCGGGAGCGACCCGCTAACGCACAGCGCGCCCTTTACAATTGGGTAGACCTCGTGCTGCCGGCAGGCCGGGAAGAGGCGATCTTCGGGGCTTTGATCGAAGATATCATCAGCCCTTGACCGACCCTGCCAGCAGCCCTTCGATCAACCAGCGCTGCACGAAGGCGAAGACGATCATCACCGGCACGATGGCCAGCACGGAGGTAGCGGCGATCGCGCCCCATGTCATCTGCTGCGAGTTGCTGATGCGGTACAGGAAGACCGGCAGGGTTGCGGTGTTGTCGCTGCCGGAGATGACGGAGACGAAGAGATAGTCGCCCCATGACCCGGCGAAGGCATAGAAGGCGGCCACGGCCAGGCCGGGGAGCGAAATCGGGAGCACGATGCGTAGGTAGGTGGCCAACCTGCCGCAGCCGTCAATCTGCGCCGCCTCCACCAGTGCGTCGGGCACCGCGTCCATATAGCTCTTGAGCGTCCACATGCAGAAGGGCAGCACACCGCTGGTCTGGGCCAGCATGATGCCCAGGAATGTATTGTTGAGGTTCACCTGCAGCACAAACGTGTAGAACGGCACCAGGATGAGCACGCCGGGAAAGGTCTGCGAAGTCAAGATGAGCATCAGCAGGCCACGCCTGCCGCGGGTGCGATACTTGCTCAGCCCGTAGGCGGCCAGACTGGATACCACCAGGCTGATGGCCGTGACGCCTAGCGCGACGATCACCGAATTGGCCAGGAACGTGCGCACCCCGGGAGTCTGCCAGACGTCCACGTAGGAGTTGAGCGTCAGGTCGCTCAGAGATGGGATGATGTTGCCCAGGATAATCGCGCTGTTCGTCTTGAACGATGCCAGCACGATCCAGAGAATGGGGATCAGGAAGAAGGCATAGTAGAGCAGGAGCAGGGCGTACGCCCCCACCATGCGCGGAACGGAAAGCCGGCCGATCATGCCTCTTGCTCCCGTACCCGCGTTACGTAGAGGACGGTAAACACCAGCAGGAGCAGCATCATGATCACGCCCACCGCGGCCGCCACGCCGGTCTGGTAATTCTGCCAGAACAGGCGATAGACGTAGACCGGCAGGATCATGGTGGTGTCGACCGGGCCGCCACCGGTGGAGATGTAGATGACATCGAAGTTGTTGAAGGTGAAGAGCACGTGCAGGATGACCATGATCATGATGACGTAGGCCACGCCGGGCAGCGTGATGAATAGAAATCGCTGCACTGCCGAGGCGCCGTCGATGGCGGCGGCTTCGTAGCGGTCCTGGGGAATGGTGCGCATGGAGGCAAACAACGCAACGCCGAAGAACGGCGCGTTGCGCCAGACATGCATCATGATGATCGTCGGCATGGCCAGCGCGGGGTTGCCGAACCAGTAGCTATCCCACTGGCGCAGCCCCAGGCTGTCGAGGATGATGTTGAACAGCCCATAATGCGGCAGCGTCATCAGGCTATACATCATCACGGTCGCCACGATCGGGATCACCCAACTGGCCATGGTGATGCTGCGGAAGATCTGGATGCCCGGCAGCTTCAGGCACAGGAGCAGCGCCAGCCCCATGCCCAGGACCAGTTCCAGCCCGACCGCCACCCCGGTCAGGACCACCGAATTGACCAGCGCCGTGCTGAAGACCGGATCGGCAAAGATCTGCTGAAAGTTCTGCAGCCCGACGAACGAGCGCCCGGGCGTCAGGGTGCTGGCGTTAGTAAGGCTGAGGATCGCGCCCTGCACGATTGGATAGAGCACTACCAGCCCCATCAGCAGCAGGGCGGGCAGCGCCAGCACGTAGCCGAACCATTCGCGCTGCGGCGCGCTCAAGATGGCGGTCAGCGCGAGATCAGGGCCGGGCACATGCCCGGCCCTCTTTGCCGCGGCGCTGCGATCCTCGACGGCGGGATCGGAGCCGGGATGCATCGGTGTGCGTCCGACCTAGAGCAGACCCTGCGCCGAGAATTGCGTGAGCTGAGCGTGCAGCGCGGTGGCAGCCTGCGCCGGCGTCGACTTGCCGAAGACGACGGCCTGCATCTGCGTGAGGATTGCGGTGTACACGGGCGCCCAGTTCAGCGGATCGAGCGCCACGCCCTGCGGCAACAGCTCCGCAAAGGCCTTGGTCCACCAGTTACCCGTCGTCACCGGGGACTTCAGGACGTCGTTCCGGGGCGCCGAGAAGCCCTCGACCGTGACCCACTTCTTGATGACCGGGGCCGAGGAGAGGAACTCTATCGTCTGCCAGGCGGCGTCGGGGTTCTTGCTGTACTTGTTGAGCATCCAGGGCTTGATCTCCAAATAGCTGGCCGGTGTGCCGCCGGGCGCAACCGGCATGCTAGTGACGCCGGTGTCGTGGAGGAGGATCTGCTTGGCCAGCGAGCTCTGGGTCTGCCGGGCGATGATCCAGGGGCCCATCGGCACCATGGCCCACAGGCCGCTGACGTACCCGGGATCCTGCACGTAGGAGCTGATGCCGGCGGCGCCAGCCGGGTTGCCCACGGCAGGGTTCGTCTTCGAGCCGAAATACAGGTTGTAATACAGCTCGTAGACCTTGGTGATCTGGGCGACCGTCCCGTTGACCACCCACTTCTTGGTCGTGGGGTTGAGCTTGAACAGGTGCTTGTTAATCTGGAAGAACAGGCCCAGCCACTCCTGGGCGCCGCGGGGGTCGGTCAGGCTGGTGCAGAACATGATCCCCGCGGTGTTCGGTATCTTGGCCGAGATCGCCTCCGACACGTTGATCAGCTCGTCCCAGGTCGTGGGCACCTTCAAGCCGAGCTTCTTCAGGATGCTCTTGCGATAGAGCATGCCGCGGGCGTTGGTGTTGTAGGGCACGCCGAGGAGCTGGCCGTTGTACATCAGGCCATTCAAGGCCGATTGCACGAACTGGCCCTTATCCGCCCAGGCGTTGAAACGGTCGGTGACCGGCAGGATGTCGCCGGCACGGACGTAGGCGACGACATTTTCCAGCAGGCCCTCGATCACGTCGGGGGTGCCTGTGCGCGCCTGCACAAGATACTTGCTCTCCATCTGCGCATAGGGGCCGGGGCCATAGTCGGTGGAGAGTTGTATAGTCGGCAGCGCCTTGGCGATGTTCGCCTGGATGAAGGGGTCCATCAACTTGGCGTCCGGCCCGATGCCGTAGACGAAGGGGCTGGCCCAGACCGTCACGGTGGTGTTGGATGCAGCCAGAGCGCGCAGGCCGCCCAGGGCCGATGCTCCGGCGACCGCGCCGACACCTTTGAGGAACGCTCGACGGGATGATCGCATGGCCTCGTTTTCTCCTTAGCTATGTTATGTCTTCAGAGACATCGCGGGCGAAGGACAACATGCGTGGACGTGAATAGGACTCCACTTCCCTCCTTCCTGGGCGACACGGAGCGCCCGACGTACCGGGCCGGCGATGGCGCCGGGAGCGCGGTTCTGGCTTGGGCATATTGGCTGCCATATCGCGCGCCAAATGGGCCAATGTGCGGCCAGATGGTGACCAAACGTTTGGATAATCGACTGAGGACAGAGTATCACGGCACCACGCGCTTGTCAATCCCCTGCCAGGGCGCTTGAGACCCGGCATTCCGCCGTCCGAGATTGACAGGGCCGGGCAGCCGTGATACACTCTGTCCAAGTTGGCTATCCAAACGTTTGTGCCGGCTTTGGCGGGCGGCGGCCATTCGCCAGCGCGAGGCGCTGCGCGTCGCGCCGATGGGAGTGGCCGGCTTTGGCCGTGCGGCACGCTTGAGAGGGGGCAGATGCGAGAATACAGGACAGCTACGGGTGCAATCCCCCACGACTCTGCTATCGTTTGGGGTAGCAGAGTCTTCTTCAGCAATCGCTCAAACCGCGGCAGATCTGAGGTAATGCGTTGACAGCGACGCTGCGCGATGTCGCCAAAATGGCCGGTGTTTCCATTTCCACCGCCTCACGCGCCCTGACCGATGATCGTTCCCGGCCGGTGGCGGCGGAGACGCGCGAGCGCATCTGGGAGGCCGTGCGCCGGCTCCAGTACGAGCCCAACGACGCCGCGCAGCGCCTGGTGCGCCGGGTGGACAGCCGCGTGCGCCGCACCTACAGCGTGGGGCTCATCCTGGGCCAGGTGTCGTACAAGTTCTCAGATCCGTTCTGGTCGCCGGTCCTCGACGGCATAGATGAGGAGTTGATCCGGCAGGAGTACCATCTGCGCTTCGCTTTGACCATCGACGACCTCCAGCGCCCGAGCCAGCGCGCCCTGTTCAATCGCGCCAACGTCGACGGGCTGATCCTGCTTGGCGGCATCCGTCCGCTGGGAGATATCGCCTTGCCCAAATGCACGGTGATGGTGGAAGGCTCGGACATCCAGGGGCGCTGGAACGAGGACCTGCCCACCGATATCATCGCCATCGAGAAGCGGCGCGCGATGTACCGCGTGGTCGACCATCTGGTGGCGCTCGGGCACCGCAGGCTGGGCTTCCTTGGCCCCTCTCCCGACGCCGATGAGCGGGCCGAGGCCTTTGTCCATGCGCTGGCCCGACACGATCTGCCGCTCGACCCGGCGCTCTTCCTGAGGTCGCCCTGGCCGGCCGAGGGCGCCTTTGAGGTCGCCAGGGCGCTCCTGGCCGGAGGTAACAGACCCGATGCCCTGGTGTGTGGCTGCGATACGATCGCCATCGGCACCATGCGCGCCGCCAAGGAGTGCGGCCTGCGCCTGCCGGATGACCTGGCAATCACCGGCTTCGACGATATCTCGTTCGCGCGCGATCTCGATCCGCCGTTGACCACCATCCACGTACCGAAAGAGCTGCTGGGCGAGCTGGCCGTGCGCAAGCTCATCGAGCGCATCGGCCACCCCGAGCGCCCACCCATCGTCCAGATGGTGCCGACAAAGCTGGTGGTGCGCGGCTCCTGTGGTGCACCGCGCGGCCACGCCGTAGCCCCTGACGTGTAAGCGCTGAGAGCATCCAACAACGAGGAGGCTGAACAGTTCATGCCCAAGATTACCTTCATCGGCGCCGGCAGCGCCGTCTTCGCTCGCCAGATCATGACCGACATCATGGCCGTCGAGGGCCTGGACGAGGGCGAGTTCGCCCTGGTGGACATCGATGCGCAGCGGCTGGAGCTGGCCCACCGTATCGCCGAGAAGATCATCGCCCTCACCGGCAAGCGCTGGAGCGTCGTCGCCTCGACCGAGCGCCGCGAGGTGCTGGCCAACAGCGATTTCATCGTCAACAGCATCGAGGTGGCCGGCCTGGCCAATGTCCGTCATGACTACGACATCCCGCTCAAGTACGGCATCGACCAGTGTATTGGCGACACCATCGGCCCCGGCGGCATCTTCAAGGCGCTGCGCACCGGACCGGCCTGGCTGGACGTGCTGCACGATTGCGAACGGCTCTGTCCCGATGCCTTGGTGCTCAACTACACCAACCCCATGTCCATCCTGACCCTGGCGGCGCTGCGGGGCACGACAATGCGCACGGTCGGCCTCTGCCACAGCGTGCAGGGCACCTCGCGGCAGTTGGCCGGGTATCTGGGGGTGCCGTACGAGGAACTGGAGTGGCGCTGCGCCGGCATCAACCACAACACCTGGTTCACGGTGCTGCGCCACCATGGCCAGGATATGTATCCACGCCTGCGCGAACGCGCCCGCCAGCCCGAGATCTACGAGCGCGATCCAGTCCGCTTCGAGATGATGCTGCACTTCGGCGCCTTCGTGACCGAGAGCAGCGGCCATTTCTCCGAATACGTGCCCTACTTCCGCAAGCGGCCGGAGCTGATCGAGCGCTATTGTCGCTCGGGCTACCGGGGAGAGACCGGCTTCTACGCCAACAACTGGCCGGAGTGGCGCCGCAAGAACGACGAGCAGATCGCCGAGATGCTGGCCGGCACGCGCGAGGTGCCGCTGGCGCGCAGCCACGAATACGCCAGTTACATCGTCGACGCGGTGCAACACGACCGGCCGACGGTGATCCATGGCAACGTGCTCAACACCGGCCTGATCGACAACCTGCCCGACGGTTGCGTGGAGGTGGCCTGCCTGGTCGATCGCAACGGCGTGCAGCCCTGCCATTTCGGCCCGCTGCCGGAACAACTGGCGGCGCTGAACCGGGCCCATATGGCCGTCCACACGCTGATACTCGATGCGCTGCTTAAGCGCGATAAGGAGGCCGCCCGCTACGCCTTGCTGCTGGACCCTCTCAGCGCAGCCGTCTGCTCTCCGGCCGAGATCAGCTCCCTCTTCGACGAGATGTGGGAGGCCGAACGGGAGTATCTGCAGCCCTTTGAGTAAGAAGGCCGGCCTGAGGCTAAAGCCTCATGGCAGAGACGCGACCATACGCGACCATAAATGATCCGCGGTGGCCCTTTAGGGCCGGGTACCTGCCATGGTCCCTTCAGGGCCAGGCAAAACGCTCGCCGGTCATGACTCACACCAACCGTTGAGGTTGTCGGTCAGAGGCCAAAAGACTTGAGGAGGAGTGAAGCGTGGAGTATCGGTTTCTGGGAGCGACGGGACTCAGGGTCAGCGAGCTGTGCCTGGGTGCCATGACCTTCGGCCGGGAGAGCAGCGAAGAAGACAGCCATCGCATGCTGGATCGCTTCGTCGACGCCGGCGGCAACTTCATCGACACGGCCAACGTCTACAGCACCGGCCGCTCCGAGGAGATCCTGGGACGCTGGCTTGCCGGCCGCAAGCGCGACGATCTGGTCATTGCCACCAAGGTGCGATTCCCCATGGGCACGGGGCCGAACGAGGTCGGTCTGAGCCGCAAGCATATCCTGGCCAGCGTGGAAGCCAGCCTGCGCCGCCTGCGCACCGACTATATCGATCTCTACCAGGTCCATTGCTGGGACGCCATCACGCCGCTGAACGAGACGCTCAGCACGCTGAACGCGCTGGTGCAGAGCGGCAAGGTGCGCTACCTCGGCGCCAGTAACTTCAGCGGCTGGCAACTGCAGAAGGCCATCGACCTCAGCCGCCAGATGGGGTGGGAACCATTCGTCTGCCTGCAGCCACAGTACAATCTGCTCACGCGCACACTCGAATGGGAGGTCCTGCCCGTCTGCCAGAACGAGGGGCTGGGGGTGATACCCTGGAGCCCGCTCCGCGGCGGCTGGCTTAGTGGGCGCTTCCGGCGCGGCATGGAGGAGCCTCCGTCCGACAGCCGCATCGCGGTCGCCGAGGAGCGGGGCTGGGGCGAGCGCTGGAGCGCCTACAACAACGAGCACACCTGGTCGGTGCTGGATGTCCTCTTCGCGGTGTCCGAGGAGGCCGGACGGATGCCGGCGCAGGTGGCGATCAACTGGCTGCTGCGACGCCCGGCGGTCACGGCGCCCATCATCGGTGCGCGCACTATGCAGCAACTCGAGGCCAACCTGGGCGCCACCGGCTGGGAACTGACACCCGACCAGGTAGAGCGCCTGAATCAAGCCAGCGATCCGGGGCTGCCCTATCCCTACGACCATATTGCCGGCGCACAGGCCAGGCGGTGAGTTAAGGCTAGGCCGGGCCGTGAAACCCCGGACTTCAGTCCGGAGGGTACCCGCTTGCGGGTCCCGTCATGTCCGGCCAAGTGGTGGGCTTCAGCCCGCCTGGAAACGGTGAAGGAGGCAGGTGAGGATGGAGTATCGGCGGCTAGGGCGCGCCGGCATGCGCGTGAGCGCGATCAGCCTGGGTAGCTGGCTGACCTACGGCGGGGCGGTGGAGGAGCAGACGGCCCTCGCCTGCATCCGGCGCGCCTATGAACTGGGGGTCAACCTGTTCGACACGGCCAATCAATACCGCCGCGGCGCCGCCGAGGCCACGCTTGGCCGGGCGCTCAAGGACGTCCCGCGGCATACCTACGTGCTGGCGACCAAGGTCTATTTCGAGGTCGGCGAGGGGCCCAACGATCGCGGCCTCTCGCGCAAGCACATCATGGAGCAGTGCCACGCCAGCTTGCGCCGCCTGGGTACCGACTACATCGACCTCTACCAGTGCCATCGCTACGACACGGAGACGCCGCTGGAGGAGACGCTGCGGGCGCTCGACGACCTGGTGACGCAGGGCAAGGTGCTCTACGTCGGTGTCTCCGAGTGGAGCGCGGTGCAGATCGACGACGCCGTGTACATGGCCCGGGCGCTGAACCTGGATGGCATCGTCTCCAATCAGCCCATCTACAACATGCTTCTGCGCTACATCGAGCCCGAGATCATCCCGCTCTGTGAGCGCGAGGGCATCGGACAGATCGTATACTCGCCGCTGGCCCAGGGCGTGCTGACCGGCAAGTACAAGCCGGGGCAAGCGCCGGAGCCGGGTACGCGCGCCGCCGATCCGCAGTCGAACATGTTCATCGGCAGCCTGATGGTGGATGAGATCCTGAGCGCGGTGCAGCGCGTACAGAAGGTTGCCCAGGAAGCAGGATATCCCCTGGCGCAGATGGCGCTGGCCTGGGTGCTCCGCCATCCCAACGTCAGCTCGGCCATCACCGGCGCGTCACGGCCCCAGCAGGTAGAGGAAAACGTCAAGGCGGCCGAGATCAAGCTCTCTGACGATCTGCTGGCTCGCATCGACGAGGCGCTGGGCGGCGTCGTGCGCTACAATCGCTAGGCCCTCCGGCCATCGGGAGCGACGCCGGGCGGCTCTGCGTGCTCCGAGGGAGCCGCGGGCTGCGCCGCCAGGTGCGCCGTATAGGCGGCCATGGCATTCTGGTTATGTATCTTTATCAACTGCTCCAGCGCCGGGATGTCACGGCGCCGCAGGGCGTCCAGAATGGCATGGTGCTCTTTCTGGGACTGGATGATGCGGTGCTCGACCACGCTGGTGAAGAAGTAGCGCCTGATGCGATCCCACTGGCCCAGGGCGCGCTCCGTCATGTCGTACAGCAGGGGCATGCCCGCCATCTCCGCAATCGTACGGTGAAACTGCGTGTTCAGGTCGCCCCACTCCTCGTGCTCGCCGCCGCGCAGAATCTCGTCCATCCTGCTCACGATAGCCGCCAGCGCTTCCCAATCCTGGTCGGACATACGCTCCGCCGCCGTGCGCGTCGCCACCATCTCCAGCCCTTCCAGCACCGTGAAAGTCTCGACGATGGAGTCGCGCGAGATGGGCGCCACGCTGGCGCCCGTGTGCGCGATGTTGTCGACGAGGCCCTCGGCTTGTAGCAGTTGCAGGGCCTCACGGACGGGGATATGGCTGACGGAGAGCTGCCGGGCAATGCTATCGGTGACCAGACGCTGGCCCGGCTTCAACTCGCAGCGCATGATGGCATCGCGCAGCGCGTGATAGACGAACATCTGCTTGGTCTGTGGTTGTTTGCTTCTTGCCAGAGCGAGAGCCATGGTGGCCCACCTCCATGATGCTAACCGATCGCTCGGCGGCTATGAGAGACGATAGCGCGCATCAACTCGACGGAAGGTTTAGTCATACCCCTTGCTTCTATCATAGAGCATCTCGATCCGCGGGCCGCACCCGCGACACATAGGCCTCGATCGCGGCGCGCGACCATTCTCCGCAGCCGAAGACGACGCGGTAGTTAAGGGCGAGCTCCTCATCCGCCTGCAGCACATACGCCTGGTCAAACATGAACGAACAGCTCACACAGGCATAGGGATCATTGCGCACAAACCACTTGTTCGGGTAACGGGGGTTAGAGGGACGATCCATGAACACGACGGTGGACTGTTCGCCGTTGCCGTCGTGCGACCCAACGAATGCCAGCCACGGCGCCGGCCGGCCCATGATCTCGGGCCCTTCCAGGCCATCGGCGGCCAGTATCTTGCCATCGAGGAAGGAACGCGGCCCGCGCCAGAACAGACTTCCATAGCCCGCCAGGGTGCGCCCTTCCACGGTGGGCGAGCCGAAGACCAGCGGCCGGCCGCCGACATTTCTCAGGCGGAAGCCTAGATCCATGCTCCAGTAGCCGCCCCCTGGGTCGATCTCGCCGACGACGATCTGCCGTTCTTCGTCGATCCACCTCTCGCCATCCCGGGCGATCCAGTCGAGATGCTCGACAAGGCGCGTCTCGGCGTCATCGCTGTGCATGTGCGGCCAATCGCGGTGCTGGATGCGCCCGTGGTCGTCGCGCGGGACGTATCCGATATCGCGCACATAGGTCGGTCCGCCCCAGAAGTTCTGGCCGCAGAGATGCGAGAAGGCCATCGTCATCCCCGTGTGCCACGGATGGTCGTGCGGCCGGAACACGGTCACCTCGTTCCCGGCCAGCGTTCTGAGGGGATGGAAGTAGGGCTTGGGCGACTCGACCGCGGGCGTCCCCGGCTCGTACACGTAGCGGAACAGGGGCTCTCCCTGATAGCGCAGCTCGACATAGTCGTGCATCACGTGAATAAGCGTTGTCTTCACGGCACCTGCCCTCCGGTCACACCGGCGATCCCTGTGGCGTATGTCCCGCCACATGCCGGTAAAAGGGATCATCTGGCCCAATCGAGCCACGGCGAACGGTTTGACCGGCCGCGGCAGCCTTGTATAAACACGTGATGAACTCTATGGTGCGTCGCACCTCGGGCGTGCCGACCGGCGGCGGCTCATCGCGGTCCATGGTGTCGAGCAAGGCCGCGAGTTGAGCCGTGTGTGACGAGGGCACGTCGGCGGGGATGTCCTGCCATCTCGAAAGGGCTGAGCCGTCCGCGTCGTCGGGCACGCTGTAGCGCCAGTCCTTGTTGGAGTAACCGTAGAGGCCGCTCACCTCCACCGTCGCCTTCTGCAAGTCGAAGCGCAGGTAGGTGTGCTGGCGCGGCGAGAGCGCGCTGTTGACGATGCTGCCGAGGGCGCCGTTGTCGAAGCGCACCGTGGCCATCGAGACGTCGTCCACCTCGATGGGCCGGTCGAGCGTAGCGGTCATGGCGGCGACCTCTGACCAGTCGCCGCACAGCCACAGGAAGAGGTCCATGGCATGGATACCGTGTCCCAGGGTCGTGCCGCCCAACTCGTTCTGCCATGTGCCACGCCATGGGACCTGGTAGTAGGCGACGTCCCGGTACCAGGTGGTCTGGCAGATGCCGACCAGCAAGCGGCCCATGGCCTGCTCCCGCATCAGGCCCTTGAGGTGTTGAGCGGCTGAGCCGAACCTCCACTGGGCGACGCTGCTGCAATACCTGCCGGTCGCCCGCTCGGCCGCCTCGATGCGGTCCAGCGCGGCCAGCGAGCCGCACAGCGGCTTCTCGCACCATACCCGGGCCCCGGCTTGCAGGCAGCGTATAGCCAGATCGGCGTGGGTGGCGGGCGGCGTGGCGATATGGACCAGGTCGGGCTGCTCGGCCGCCAGCAGCGCCGTGAGATCGGCATAGGAGCGGGGGATGCGGTGTTCGGCGCAGAAAGCTTCAACTCTACCGGGCTCAACGTCCATGGCGGCGACCACCTGCACCCGACGCCCCATCTCTTTGAGAGCCCGGACATGGCCGCCGGCGATGTTGCCGGTGCCGATGATGGCTACGCGGTAAGGCGTCATTTCGCTGCTATGCCTCCTCTCAACCACCTCGAAGCCTGACACTAAAGTGTCATGGCAGGATACGGGCACTAAAGTGCCGTTGATGCAATATCATCCGACTTCAGTCTCCTGTGCCTACACCCAATCCAGATAGCGCTCGCGCATCAGATGGAGCACCTCAAGCCCGGGCCGATCCCAGATCTCCTGGTTGAAAATCTCGACCTCGATGGGACCATCGTATCCCGCCGCGTCGACGGCCTGCCGGATGCGCCGCAGGTCGATCACCCCATCGCCCATCATGGCGCGCCCCATCAGCGGCTCGCGGTTTGTGCAGGGCCAGTCGTCGACGTGGAAGCCCAAGATGTGGCCGGCAGCGCGCTCGACCTGCGCATACAGCTCCGGGTCCCACCACACGTGGTAGACGTCGATCACCACGCCCACCCACGGCGAGGAAAACCGCTCCACCAGATCGTTGGCCTGGCCCAGCGTCACGATGACCGAGCGATCGGACGCAAAGGCGGGGTGCAGCGGCTCGATGCCCAGCTTGACGCCCCGCTCGGCGGCATACGGCAGCAACGAGGCGATGCCCTCCTCCACCTGCGCGCGCGCACCGTCGAGATCGCGATCCGCCATGCCCCCACACACCAGTACCAACACGTCGGCGTTCAGCGCGGCCGCCTCGTCCACCGCGCGCCGATTGTCGTCCCGGCGGGCCTGTCGCCCCGCGGCGTCGGCAGCGGTAAACATGCCGCCGCGACATAGGCTGGACACGCGCAGCCCGGCCTCGCGGACCAGGCGCGCGCTCTCGCGCAACCCGGTTTCCGCCACTTTGTGGCGCCACAGCCCGATAGACGGGATGCCGGCGCGGGCACAGCCTTCTACGGCCTCGCGCACGCTCCATCGCTCGGTGGTCATCTGGTTGAGGCTGAGGCGGGCGAGGTCCGCCGGCGCAGCAGGCCCCGCCATCTCAGCCAACTCCGGCCAGGGCGAGTACGCGGCGCATGCGCTCCACGGCGAGCTCTGGATCGCGCAACAGGCCGGCGCCGTCTGCCAGCACGAACAGCGTGCAGAGGTGCGGGATGGAACGGGCGCCCTCCAGACCGCCGACCATGCGGAAGTGCCCCTGATGGCCGTTGAGATAGGCCATGAACACCACGCCGGTCTTGTAGTAGCGGGTCGGTGGCGCGAAGATGTGGCGCGACAGCGGTACGGTCGGACCGAAGATGACGTCGTAGCGCCCGAGATCGCCCTCGTCGAGCGCGCCGAGCGCGGCCGAGGCCGCGGGAGCGATGGCATCGAAGATGCCCAGCAGGGCGTCGCTGTAGCCACCGGCATCGCCGCGGATGAGCGCGGGATAGTTGTAGTCGTCGCCGCTATACATGCGCACGCCCGGCGGCAGCCGCCGGCGCATGGCAACCTCGCGGTCGGCGTCGAGCAGCGACACCTTGACGCCGTCAACCCTGGAGGCGTGGCCGGCGATGACCTCCAGGCACACGTCCATGGCCGCGTCGAGGTCGTGGTAGCCCCAGTAGCCGGCGAGGGCGGGGTCGAACATGTCGCCCAGCCAGTGGATGATCGCGGGCTGAGCGAGTTGCGACAGGACGCGGTCGTAGACGCGCAAGTAGTCGTCCGGCCCTCGCGCGCAGCTCGCCAGCGCCCTGCTGGCCATCACGATCACCCGGGCGCCCTGCGCCTCGACAAAGGCGCACTGCTCCGCGTACGCCGCCTCGACATCCTCCAGGCGCAGGTCGGGAGACGGCTCCAGGTGATCGGTCCCGGCCCCGCAGGCGATGTTGCCGCCGCAGGCGCGCGCCTCGGCCACGGAGCGGCGGATCAACTGCTGTGTGGTCTGCCAGGTCAGTCCCATGCCGCGCTGTGCGGTGTCCATAGCCTCGGCGACCGACAGGCCCAGAGACCAGAGGTAGCGACGATAGGCCAGCGTGGCCTCCCAATCGAGCTGCGCCTCGGAGAAGGGGTCGACGTCGGCTAGGGCGTCGCAGACCACGTGCGCCGCGGCGTAGGCGACGCGGCAGCGGGCGGGCCGGCTGGCCGGCAGAACGGGCTCGCGCAGGCCGGCGACGTAGGGCGTGAGTCTACCGTCAGCGTGCGGCAGTAGGATTGTCGCCGGCATCGTTCACCTCCGATCCGATGGTCAATTCCGGCACGTCGAGCCAGCGCCGCTCGTGCCAGGAGCGCAGGCCCAGCGCCGCCAACTGGACGCCCTTGGCGCCTTCGAGCAGATCCCACGGGAACGGCTCATCCCCGGCCACGTGCTTGAGGAACAACTCCCACTGCCTCTTGAAGGCGTTGTCGGTAGCGAGTTGGTCGTACACAGTCAGCCAACCAGCGCGAAAGTCCAGCGGGTTCGGCAGGTCGGGATTCCAGACGGCGCGCGGCGTGTTGGCCCGATGCTGCGCCTTGCACTCGCGCAGGCCGGCCACCGCGCTGCCGGCCGTGCCGTCCACCTGCAGGATAAACAGGTCGTCACGGTATACACGGACATCCCACGACGAGTTGATCTGTGCAACGATGCCGCCATCAAGCTCGAACGTGGCGTAGGCGGAGTCATCGGCCGTGCAGAGGTAGGTCTGGCCCTGCTCATCCACCCGCTCGCGGATGTGCGTGGCGCCCAGGCACGAGACGGCGCGCACGGGCGCGACGATGTTGTCGAGCACATAGCGCCAATGGCAGAGCATGTCGAGGATAATGCCGCCGCCATCCTCGCTCCGGTAATTCCAGGATGGGCGCTGCAGCGGCAGCGCGTCTTCGAACACCCAATAGCCGAACTCGCCGCGCACGGAGAGGATGCGCCCGAAGAAGCCATCGTCTACCAGGCGCTTCAGCTTGAGCAGCCCGGGCAAGAACAGCTTGTCCTGTACGACGCCGTTCTTCACGCCGGCTGCCCGTGCCAGCCGTGCCAGCTCAAGGGCGGCCTCCGGGTCACTCGCCGTCGGCTTCTCGCAGTACACGTGCTTGCCGGCGGCGATGGCGGCCTTGACGGCCTGGGCCCGGCGAGAGGTGGCCTGCGCGTCGAAATACAAGACATCCGCCGGATTGGCCAGGCAGGCGTCCAGGTCGGTGCTCCAGCGCGCCAGGCCATGGACCTCGGCCAGGCGGCGCAGCTTCCGCTCGTCGCGACCGACCAAGATGGGGTCCGGCATCACGGTGCTGCCATCGGCCAGGCAGACGCCTCCCTGATCGCGGATGGCGATGATGGAGCGGGCGAGGTGCTGGTGGGTGCCCATGCGCCCGGTGACACCGTTCATGATGATGCCGATGGTCCGATCAACCATACAGTTCGCTTCTCCATAGATTGACAGCGCCGCAGTCCGGTGCTACACTGGTCTCGACATTATATATTCTATAGGATATACGGCGCAAGGAGGTGATCGCATGGTCAGCCCGGCGATGCGGGCCGGCCCATCGGACGAAGGAACCCGGCGGCCGCGCCGGGCGCCCCCTCCGCCGGCGGGCGTAGCTGGTCACCGCCGGCCCGGTGGGAGCGGTGGGCAGGCGACCCTCCGACTGTTTCTCGCTGCAAACGTTTGGAAGCGAGGTCGCGGGCGATGCGGGCGCAAGTCGCGATTTGGGGGCGTTGACATGGCCCAGAGCGCGTGATACAATCCCACCAACTTAATCCAAACGTTTGCAGGCAAGATCGTGGCCGTGAGTCGCGGTCCCGTACCGCGGATGGACTGGCGCAATCGCCGGGCTGATCGAAGACATGTCCGGGCTCGTGGCGCGTGTGTCGCTCTCCAACAGACTGCCAACATTGAGGAGGTGCAGCAGCCCTTTTCGAAGTTAGATGACACTGAGACCATCGTATCCCTGTTCCCGCGATATTTTGTGATGCACAGGTAGCAGGAGGCATCAACGATGTCAACGATGACCATGAAACGGTCCCTCTCCCTTGGTGTTCTCGCCATGATCCTGGCATTGATGGCCGGCCCGGCCGGCGCCGCTGCGCAGCGCGCCCAGGCCACGGTCACCATCCGCGTCTCGACCTGGGACACGGGCACGGATGGCCTCAAGCCCTACCAGGAGGGCATCGCCGCTTTCGAAAAGACGCACCCCAATATCAAGGTCGAGGTCGAGAGCATCACCAACCCCATGAATACCGACCTCTCCTTCTACATGGCCAAAACGCTCACCGAGGTCGCCGCGGGGAGCGGCCCCGACGTGATGCTCGTGCCAGACGAATACGCCCGGCCATTCGTCACCAGCGGCCAGATCATCCCCCTGGACAGCATCCTGCGGGCCAACGGCGTCAAGGCCAGCGATTTCTACACCAACGTCTGGAACATCGGCCGCTTCAATGGGCATCAATATTACGTGCCGAAGGACTGGGCCGACCTGGCGATCTACTATAACAAGACGATGTTCCAGAAGGCCCACCTGCCGCTGCCCAAGGCGGGCTGGACCTGGTCCGACTTCCTGCGCGACGCCCGCGCCCTGACCATCACCCAGGCCGGGCACCCGGTGCAATGGGGCGTCCAGCTCCCCGGTGACTGGTTGCGCGCCGGCCTGCAGGCGTTCGTCTCGTCGTGGGGTGGCCAAATCCTCAGCCCGGACGGCACAACGGTTGCCGGGTATCTGACGTCTCCGGCCGCCGTGAAGGCCATCACCTATTACCTGGACCTCTACAACAAGTATCACATCAGCCCAACGCCGGCCATCGTCTCCACCTTCGGCTCGCTGGACCTCTTCAACGCGCAAAAGGTGGCCATGATAATGACGGGCCCGTGGCCGTCCAAGACCTATGAGTCGAATCCCAAGCTGAGCTTCGGCGTCGCCCCCATGCCGGTCGGCCCGACCGGCAAGTCGGTCACCCAGCCCTTCTGGGCCGGCTACGCCATCAACAGGACAACCAAGCATCTGGACGCGGCGGAGCAGTTCATCATCTTCTCGGCCAGCAAGCAGTGGGGCACCATCGACGCCACCTGGAGCATGCCGGCGCGCAAGGATGTGGCCCAGGAGGTGAGCATACCCAAATACCCCATCCTCTCCACCTTCTTCGCCCAGGCGGACAACGTGGTGCCGCTGGAGGACACCAAGCCGCTGAATTTCACGGATGTGTCGACGCCCTTGATTCACATGATCGACACGGCGACCTCCAGCACAACCCCGGTCAACGTGCCGCAGTTGATCGCCCAGACCGCCGATGTGATCGACGCCAACCTGTCGGTGCGATTGCATCAGAAATAGGAGAGCGTGCGGCGACGGTGTAGTTCATCAGGAAGGAGGCCAGGAGGGCAACGGCAGTCGCCCGCCGTTGCCCTCTCACCGCCCCATGGCAGTGCCAACCACGACCTCCGGCAGGCCCGCGACCGGCGGCACGCGGGCCATCACACGCCGCCGTGGGCGCACGCTGCAGCAGCAGCGCGCCCGCATGTTCTACATCCTGATCCTGCCCTGGCTGATCGGGTTCGTGCTCTTCGTGCTGGGTCCGATGCTTTTCTCGCTCTGGCTTAGCTTCAACCGGTGGAACCTCCTGAATCTCCCGGTGGCCATCGGGTTCGAGAATTACGTCCGCATGGCGCACGACGCCCTGTTCTGGCAATCGCTCAAGGTCACGACCATCTATGCCTTCGCCAGCGTGCCGCTCGGATTGGCGTTCGCGCTGCTGCTGGCCATATTGCTCAATCAGCGCGTGCGGGGCCTGGCGATCTTCCGCACTATCTTCTACCTGCCGTCGGTGGCCTCGGGCGTTGCCGTCGCCGTGCTCTTCTTGTGGATCTTCAACCCGCAGTTTGGCCTGGTCAATAACCTGCTCTCCTACCTGGGGATACCGGGTCCGGGCTGGCTTGCCAGCGCGGACTGGGCGCTGCCAACCCTCATCATCATGAGCCTGTGGAGCACCGGCGGCACCATGATCATCTTCCTGGCCGGCCTGCAGAACGTCCCCGCCGAGTTGCTGGAAGCCGCTTCCCTGGACGGTGCCGGCAACTTGAAGCGCTTCCGTTACGTCACGCTGCCCCTGCTGACGCCGACCATCCTGTTCAACCTGGTCCTGCTCATCATCAACCAGTTTCAGACCTTCACCCAGGCCTACACCATGACCAACGGCGGACCGCTCTACTCGACATTGTTTTATGTCTACTACCTGTATCAGAACGCCTTCGCCTTCTTGAACATGGGCTATGCCGCGGCGCTGGCGTGGGTGCTCTTCACCATCGTGCTCGTCCTGACGGTGATCGTGCTGCGCACCTCGGACAGATGGGTCTTCTACCAGGGAGGTGGATGATGATCACGCGATCATCGGCGCAGAGGCGGGTCGAGGCGGCCACCAGGACGCGATCGCGGATCAAGTGGCGCCGCCTACCCGCGCAGGTCCTGACCTACACCGTGCTGATCGTTGGCAGCCTCGTCATGCTGATGCCCCTGTTCTGGATGGCCTCATCCTCGCTGAAGTCGAATTATGACGTCTTCACCTTCCCCCCGGTCTGGATCCCGCAGCCGCCGCAATGGGCCAACTATCCCGCGGCGCTCACCTTCCTGCCCTTCTTTGACTTCTTCAAGAACACCATGTTCATCGCCGTCAGCACCACCATCGGCTCGCTCTTGTCCAATACGCTGGTGGCCTACGCCTTCGCGCGCCTGGAGGCCAAGGGCCGGGAGGTACTCTTCTACCTGGCGCTGTCGACATTGATGCTGCCCTACGCCGTGGTGATGATCCCGCAGTTCGTGATCTTCAGCAAGCTCGGCTGGGTCAATACCTTCGCCCCGCTGGTGGTGCCGTCGTTCTTCGGCAACCCCTTCTACATCTTCCTGCTGCGCCAGTTTTTCCTGGGCATCCCCAGAGAGCTGGAGGACGCCGCGGCCCTGGACGGCGCCGGCGTGTTGCAGACGATCTTCCGCGTCATCCTGCCGGTCTCCGTGCCGGCGCTGGTCACGGTGGTCATCTTCCAGATCCAGATGACCTGGAACGACTTCCTGGGTCCCCTGCTCTACCTCAGCAAGGAGTCGCTCTTCACCGTGTCGCTCGGCCTGCAGTACTTCCTGGGCGAGGACGGCGGCGCCTGGCACTGGCTGATGGCCGTCAGCACGGTGGCCATCGTGCCCGTCATGCTGATGTTCTTCTTCGCGCAGCGCCTCTTCATCCGCGGCATCGTGATGACCGGCCTGAAGGGCTGATCACCGGCACACTCGCGACCTAACCTGCATTATTCACGAGGATCGCGGACAGCATCTTGGGACCGCCAGGGTACCCGCTAGCATCTTGGGACCGCCAGGGTACCCGCTTGCGGGCGTCAGCCCGCAGGCTGCCGCCGTGCCGGCCCCCACGTTGCCGGCAAGGATGCCGGCGGTCCCAGGTCGGGCCGCACCGCCGTGGCGGACGC
>Ga0070738_10003734_pt1 | contig 19369 bp, 12 predicted proteins | sample Coa_R2_2_FD_66446 | JGI IMG/M metagenome (GOLD analysis project Ga0070738, IMG submission 66446) | Surface soil microbial communities from Centralia Pennsylvania, which are recovering from an underground coalmine fire - Coalmine... | ecosystem: Environmental > Terrestrial > Soil > Unclassified ... | reverse complement strand
ATCGCCCTGACCAAGGTGCTGGCCAAGGAACTGGCTCGCCGGGCCATCACCGTCAACGCCGTGGCCCCCGGCGTCATTCAGACGCCGATGATGGCTGGAATCAAACCGGAGATGCTGGCCGAGTATGAGAAACAAATCCCCGTCGGCCGAGTCGGCCGCCCGGAAGAAGTTGCCCATGCGGTGCTGTTCTTTGCCTGTGAAGAGAGTAGTTATATCACTGGCCAAACGCTGCCCATCACGGGAGGCTGGTTTTAGACCGTCGTTTCGCGACGCTTCGCAGAAGCGTTGTACGGCGGAAAGGGGGACCCAATGGCGACCTTCGCCGAGCACAATTTCGGTAATGACGGGGCGATGGAGTACCTCGCTTTGCTGACCGCGAAGCTCGTGGCCACCATCACCGAAATCGTGGCCGACCCGGAACGCCTGGAACTGGATGAGGACGGCGAAAGCATGCTCATGCCCAGCGTCGAGATCCTGGCCCTGCTATGCGAGCGCTACGATGCCATGCCGCCGAAATCCGCGACGGTGCGGCAATGGAGCCAGAAATATCTCAGCACCTATGATCGCTCGATCGACAAAGTGACTTCCGATGCGGCCTTCAAAGCCGCTCGCCGCAAGGTTATCGAGCATACATTTCGCTGGTTGGAGAGCTTGTCCGAAAGCTACTGGGCGGGCTGAGATGGCAAGGGAGCCAAAAGATCAATGAATCCGCAAATTTACCGGCGTGCATGGGAGTCGCTTGGCCGAGCGTCGTTGCCGCGCAATCATCGTCCGCCGGCACTGCATCGGTTTTTCCTTGAGACGTCCCCCGATGGAACCGAAGGAAGCGGCGTAGGAGAATTGGCCCGCGATGCCCGGCTGGCGCTCGTTGAGGCGGCATTGCTGGCCGCGGATGAGCCGCTGACCCTGCGCCGCTTGGCCGCGGCCGCTGGTTTGACCGAAAACGCCGAGGTTCGCCAACTCGTGCAGCGCTTGCAGGCTCTCTATGACCAAGATGGCACGGCTTTCCAGGTCGAGGAACTGGCGGGAGGTTTTCAGTTATTGACTCGGCAGGAGTATCACCCTTGGCTGGCGCGCCTGCGCCGCGCGGGGAATGAAATGCGTCTGAGCGCCGCCGCGCGCGAGACCTTGGCCATCGTCGCCTATCGCCAGCCGATCACCCGCGCCGATGTCGAGTCCATCCGCGGCGTGCAATCCGCCGACATGCTGCATCAGCTCATGGAGAAAGGATTGGTCCGCATCGCCGGCCGTGAGGAATCGCTGGGCCGGCCCGTCCTTTATGCGACGACAAGAAAGTTCCTGCAAGTGTTTGGCCTGCGGAGCCTGCGCGATCTGCCGCAAGCGGAGGAACTGGTCGATCCCGCCCGGAAACGCAAGAAAACCACGAGTGAGACGGACGCCGGCACGTCGTGAGATCATCCTCCCTCGTTTCCCAAATTCCGTTCGGAAACGCCTCTCGCTGTGGCCCGGTCTCCCGACCGGGCCACCGGCACTGACCACTCGTTGTGGCCCGGTCTCCCGACCGGGCCACCGGCACTGACCGAAGGTCTCCCTCGTTGTGGCCCGGTCTCCCGACCGGGCCACCGGCACTGACCGAAGGTCTCCAAACCTGTGTGGAGCGGATACTTCGGTTGTGGACGATGGCGGGGTCGGGAGAGGAGACCTTCGGTCGCGGACCGTGGCGCGGTCTGGAGACCCCCGGCACAACAGGGGAGACCTTCGGTCAAAACCGGTGGCCCGGTCTGGAGACCGGGCCACAACGCGGGGGAGTTTGGGAACCAGAGAACGGTGAACCAGAAGTGATCTGGCTTCATCATTATTCAACGACATCTCACGGCCAAACATACACGGCTGGATAGTAGGCGTAGTTGGTGTAGCCCGGATAGGCAGAGTAGCCCGTGTATACTGGCGAATAATAGTAGCTGCTATAGCCCGCGTATGCCGGCGAATAATAGTAGCTGCTGTAGCCGGGCGTGGCATAGTAGCTGGTGTACGCCGGCGCGGCGTAGTAGCTCGTGTAGGTCGTGGGGTAATAGTAGTAGCTGGTCGTGTAGGCTGGACTGTAGTAATTGGCGACCGCAGGAACATAATAGTAACTGCTGTAGGTCGGAGTGTAGAAACTCGTGTAGGGGTAATAGTAGCTGGCCACGGCTGGGTAATAATAGGCGGGGAAACCGGTATAATAGCCCGATCGAAAACTGCCCCACCAGGCATTCGCCTGCGACGGCGTCGCCGCCAGGGTCGCAAGGGACGCACCAAACATTACCAGAGTCAACATGAGCTTGCGCACGGGAGGCCTCCTTCACAGCTGAACTCAAGCGAGGGCAGAGGGAGGTTGCCTGCCTGTACGCCCCGGCCCTCTCTATGATTAGAAAGCAAAAAAAATGCCAAATCAAGTACCGAAGAGCTTCAGCCGACGTGATGCAAAAACAGAGGAGCCGGACCAAGACGAGCAAAAAGGATTACCTGGATGTGCGATTGCGGCACACAAGGTCTCCGCCAATCGATGAATCAGATTCGCCGACGCAGCAAGAACAGGGTTTGATCATCCTGCAACTCGGATTGGCCGGTGAATCGCTGCACTGCCGCGCTGGCCTCCTCGGCGCAGGCCTCCAACGAAAGGGATGTGCGCGCTCCTCCCAATACTTCACACAAGCGCTCGCGGCCGAACATCTCCTTGCGATCCGGCGCGAACGCCTCCGTGAAGCCATCACTGTAGAGAATCAGCGTCTCGCCGGGTTCCAGCGACAGGCGCGTGTCGCCGATGCGCGGCTCGGAGACGGAGCCGAGCAGCAAGCCCGGCGGCAACGGCACCTCCTCAACGCGGCCATCGCGGCGGCGCAACAAGGGCGGCGGATGTCCGCCGGAAGCGAACATCACCGAACCGTCTGCACGGTCGTACACTCCGTGCAGCAAGGTGACGAACAATGCGGTCGGGTTGTCATCGGTTAAGGCTTTGTTCAAGCGGCGCAGCAAGTCCGCCGGACTGTGCGCCGAGGGCGTCAGATGCCGGATCAAGGTCCGCACCGCGATCATGAATAGAGCGGCCGGCATGCCCTTACCGGAGACATCGCCGAGGAAAAAAGCCAGCCGGCCATCAGGCAGGCGAAAGAAATCGTACAGATCGCCGCTCACTTCGCGAGCGGGGTGGACGCGCGCGAACAGCTCCGGATCGCCGTTGTCAAACACCTCGAAGTCGGCCGGCAAAAAGGATTGTTGAATGTCGCGCGCTAGCCGCAGTTCCTGATGCAGCCGTTCCTCGCGCAGGCGTTCGGCATGCAAGGCGACGTTTTCCAGGACCGTCGAAACCTGGATGGCCAGGGCGGTCAGTAGCTCCAGGTCGTTGCCGCTAAAAGCGTGGCCTTGCCGCAGGCAATCGAGCTGGATCACGCCAAGCCGGCGATTCTCCCAGCCCAGCAGCGGCACGCACAAAAACGAACGCAAATTCAACGAGATCATGGTCGCCGACAGTACCAGTTTGGGATCGTCGCTGACGTCCTCGCTGAGCAGGCCGACGCCTTCATCGAGAGCGCGGCGGACAATGGTTCGGCTGTAGGGATAATCGCCCAGAGGAGCTTTGGTGTTTCGGCTGTGCTGGGCGCGCACTCTTAAGTGATCGCCGTCGCACAAAAGCACCATGCCCCGATCGGCTTGCGGGAACAGCCGCAGTAGGTGCTCGAGCAATCGCCCCAAGAGCGGCCCCATCTCCAGAGTGCGGCCGAGGTGTTGCGCGATCTCCAGGACCACTTGCAATTTGTGAGCGGGGTTCTGGCTGAATAGCGTGGGATTGGAAGCGGTGGCACTGATCTGGGCGCGGATGATCTGATCGGGAAGCGGTAGCGCCACCGGCGCGGAGGGCGGATCGGGGCGAAGGTTCAAAATGTAGGGGCCGATCTGCAGGGCATCGCCCTCGACCAAAGGCGTTGGCCCGCTGATGCGTCGGCCGTTGATGAAGGTGCCGTTGCTGCTTCCGACATCCTCAACGAAGTATTCGCCGCCGTGGCAGCGAAGACGTGCATGCTGGCGGCTGACGGCCAGCGATTCGAGATAGATATCGGCGTCCTCCTGGCGGCCGATAAGCAGACTATCCCCGCTCAGCGTGAAGCGCTGTCCGGGATTGGGGCCTTTGATAGTTACCAGAGACGCCATTCCACTCTTTTACCGTGAAACGCCGCCGTTTGCCAGCTTGTTTAGCCGCGACGCGCAGTGGAGCGCGAACGCGCTCCACTGCGCGTCGCGGCTAAACAAAGGAAATTTACTTCTTTTCCGACGGCCACATATGGGGCGGCGGCAGTTCCATCGGCGTCGGTGGGGGAGGGGCGGTTTTATCGTCCTCAACGACCAGATTAGGCGGCTGCCCCAGGGCGACGAACAGCTGGAACTGAGCGCGATCGAAACCGATGATGGCCGCGAGTAAATCCAGCCTCGCACTGTAGAGACGCTTGGCCTGGTCGAGCACTTCGATCGGTCTGGCTCTACGTTGTTCCCTAATGCGCTTCAGGTCGCGTTCGAAACCCTGCGACACTTCTTGCACCCGCCGCCGCTCGATGCCGATGGCAAGAAATTGTTGGGCGGAGGTATTATACGCTTCGGCGACTTCGCGGCCGACCTCGTTGAGGATGCGAAGGCGCTCCGCGTAACTCTGGTTCAGCTCGGCGCGGCGCTCCCGGATATGAGCCAGATTGCCTAAACCAGCATTCTGGAGGGTCCAGAAAAAAATCACATCGACATCGGTGCGCCCGTTGATACGGCCGAAGGAGGGTACTTGCCGTCCATTCACAAACGGGGGGATGTTTCCCGTGTGGGGGTTTGGTACGTTTCCATTCGTTGTCGCCGTGGTTCCACCGCCGAAGTCATCGGCGCTGAAACCAGCCCAGATCGTCGGCAAAAGAGGCCGCGTCTTCTCTTGTCGAACGCGAATCTGGCTGGCGCGGATCGCCGCAGCTGCAGCCAGCAGTTCCGGGCGATTGCGGGCAGCAAGCTCCAACAGCCTTGACAAAGGAATGTTCGGGTCGACAAAGGTGATGATCTGGATCGGAACGTCGCCGGTTTGCAGGCGCACAGAGGGGTCGAGGTTGAGCAGGCGGGCCAGATTGGCAGCGGCGACGGCAACCTCTTCCTGGGCCTGCTGCTCCGCATACTGCACGGCCAGCAGATCGGCCTGAGCTCGCTTGGCATCGGCAGCGCGCCCCGCTTTGGCTCTCGCATAAACGCCTGTCAGCCGTGCCATTTCGTTGAAGTCCGCTTCCGATTGTCGGATGACCGCGAGGCGGCCCTCGGCCCCGAGGAGATCAAGATAAGCGGTGGCTACTTCCAGCAAAACATGGTTGTTCGTCGCCGCCGCGGAGAAGCTGCGGTTCGCCACAACCTGCCGTGCCACCAGGGGATTAAAAAAGACATCGGTCAAAGGCGTGAAGATGAATATGCCGGGGATCTTGACGGTTTCCGCAACCACGCTGTAGGTCCCAAGCCCATAGAGGACCGATTGGCGATCGACTTTACGGATGGCGCCGAAAGATGACTGGACTGGGCCGTTGTTCATGTCGTAATCGGCGCCCACGTTGATGTTGGGCACTAGCAGCAGGCGAGCCTGGAATTGTTCGATGCGGCTGAGGCGAACGGCCTGCTGGGCCAGGGCGATGACCGGGTTAGCGGCTCCGGCCACGGCCAACGATTCGGCCAGAGTCAGTGGAAGAACTTTCTGCGGGGGCGGGATGACGGGCGTGTCCATGCCTTTCGCCGGGCTGGGTAAAGTGAGATCGACTTGGTATGCCGGGCCTTTCGCCGCATCTGCCTTTCGGCTGCTTGGTTCCTTCGCCTCGTCCTTCTCCTCCGTGCGTGAGGGTTCAGGCTCGCTTCGGAAAGATGTCTGGACCACTCCGCCGGGGACGGAAGCGGGCGGCTCACTCTCCGCGTCCGCTGTCCTGTCGCTCGGAACAGAATTATTGCATGGCGAGCGGGGCTGCGTAAGCGCCCCGAGAGAGCCGTTACTCGGGGTGCTTACACTCGGGGCGCTTACGCAACCCCGCTCGCCAGTGCTGGTGCCGGTTGCCGGAGCGGGATCGCCGGTCCACCGGCAGCCGGTCGAGCTGCTCATCAGTCCCAGCAGGAGGACGCTCGCCGTCTTCCAGAAGCGGCGATGGCGGCGTCTCCTTGTCGCGGCTTCCGTCCCTCTCATGTCCCTCCCCATAACGTTTTCAGCCCGGAGGAGTATTTCCTCGATGGCAATGCTTCACGGGGCCGTTCGGGGAGCGGTTTCGGTTGCTTTGTCCGCTCCAGGGGGAGGCAGTTTTTCCGGAGCAAGAGCGCCTCCAGCGACAGGGCCGTTGACCGGCGCGGGAGGCGGGGCGCAAGGCTGGCCATTGGGTCCGACACACGCGGGCAGCGACGGCGCATTCGGCGGTGTGGGAAGGAGGCTTGCCCCGGTGGATGGGTCAGGAGGGATGGCTTTCGCCAGGGCAGCGGCCGGCGGTTGTCCCAGCGCCACGTACATGGCGAACTGGGCCTTGTTGTAGCCAACGAGAGCATCCAGGAACGCATAGCGTGCATCCGCCGTCAGCCGGAAGTTATTCAGCAATTCAATAGGCAAGACGAGCCGCGGCCCACCAAGCCGTGACAGGCTGAGATCCTCCTTGTAACCTTCGTAGCCCGTCAGGACGCCGCGTTCGGCGATGCCAATCTCGGCGAAGCGAGCATGAATGCCGGCGTAGGCCACGGCCACATCGTTGCGAACCATGTTGAGGTCGCGGACCAGTTCCAAATGGGCCATCTGTTCCTGGGTACGGCGAAGGCGAATGTTGGCAAAGTTGCCCAGGCCGGCGTTCTGCGCCGTCCAGAACATGATAACGTCCACGTCGTCGCGCGGGGCGAAGCTGCCGAAACGCGGCTGCTGGAACCCCTGGAAGCCGCCGGGCTGAGCGACGAGATTGCTGCCGCCGCCGAAGGTACCCGCGCTGAACCCGGCCCAGATGGTGGGTGAGAACGGCAAAAATTGAGCGGAGCGTAAGTTCATGATGGCTTCGCGGATTTCCGCCCGCCGCGCTGCCAATTCCGGACGCGCGCCCAAGGCAATGAGCAACAGATCATGCAAAGGAACTGCCGTGGGGATGAGGGGGGTGGGAACCACCCACTCATCGATCGTGTGCATTTGCACCGAAGGCGGAAGGTTGACCAGCTCAGCCAGACGGGCCGAGGCGACCAGCATTTCGCGCTCAGCCTCCACGACAAGCTCGTTACGCTGAGCGAGCTCGGCGGCGGCCCGGTTGGCGTCCGCATCCCGGCCGGTGCCTCCGCGGAAGTGTACCCCCATCAAGCGGGCGATCTCTCGGGCCTCCGTCTGATTCTGCACGGCGATGGCGCGGTGCCCCTCAGCACGCAACAGCTCCATGTACGCATTCGCTACGCGCAACAGCATTTGGTTGCGTACCGCCAGATTATCAAACCGCCGGGCCTGCACGTTGTAGCGGATGGCCAGGTATTTGAAGAGCCCCTCCGAGACGTTCATGAAGTACCAGACACCGGGGATGCTCACGGTGCCGGCCGCCACCGCGTTAGCGCCGGCGCCCAGATAAAAAGCATTGCGGTTGACCTGGAGGATGTTGCCGCTGGATTGTTGCAAAGGGCCGGTATGGGCGTCGTAGTTGCCGCCCGCGTTGAGATTGGGCAGTATCTGGGCGATAGCAAACAGCCGCAATGCCTGGGCTTCGAGAACACGCTGCCGAGCGATGAGGATTTCGGGATTGTTGATGCCCGCCAAACGCAGCACGCAGGGCAAATCGACCTGGTTCATGTTCGGTGGCAGGATCGAGGGAGCGGGCTGAGGCAGGCCGGCGAGCACCTCGGCCTCGATGCTTTTTGAGGAGATTTTTTTATCTTTTCCCTCCGCCTTCCTCGGCTGCTTGAGAAGTTCATCTCCCGGCAAGTCCGACTTTGGCGGGGTCGTTGCGTTCTCGGCTGCCAATCCGCCGCACAACCCGACCACGAGCAGTCCCGCCCGCCACCATCGAGCGCGGTGAGAAGTGTTCATTTTTCCCCTCGCATTTCGCTCAATCCGAGCCGCGCACGCAGCGCAGCAGTGTAAGCGGCCAGCTGCTTCTCTTCCCTCGCTGACGCGTCGGGTTGGTGTGCCTACCAACCCGACGCGTCAGCGAGGGGCCGGCGCTAACTCCGCTGCGCTGCGTGCGCGGCTCAGAGATTTCAACCAAGCATAACCGCCTCATGGTTCTAACTGTTTTGTAAGGAAAATTACGCATCATCCGCAAATCCTACGAACCTTATCGGAAGTGCTAACTCCTCCGAATCAGGAAAATCGATACAACCGATTGTCTCGATGTCGCAAAGCTTTCAAGCTGCCCCTTCTCGCCTTGGAGGTTTTCCGGGTATAGTTTTAGCAGGGGGGGCATCTTCTCCTCCTCGGCTAATCGCCCCGGCCTCCGGCCCTTCCGGGGTTCACGCATGTCCCTGTTTCGCGACATCCTGGTCGGCATTGATCTCTCGCAGTACTATCCCGCCACGCTCCAGCCCTCTCCAGTCGCGCGTGCGGTCGTGAATCAGGCACTGTGGCTGGCGCCCAAGACATCCGCACGTTTGACTTTCTTCTCTGCCCTTGATCTGAGCTTGGAAACGCTGCCGCAGATCGAACAAGCGGACTTCCACTATCTAACAACCGCCGCCGAGCAGACCGCCGCCAAGATCCTGCACAGTCTGGTTGAGCAGGCCCACGCCAAGGGCATCGAGTGCGTTGAGAAGATGGCGTTGGGCAGCGGATGGTTGGAGCTGGTCCGTCAGTCGATACGTGATCGACACGATCTGCTGCTAATCGGTACTCGTGATCGCAAGGGATTGGAACGGATGCTGTTCGGCAGCACCGCCGTCAAGGTCGTGCGCCGCTGTCCCTGTCCCGTCTGGGTGGTCAAGCCGGGCGGCGAACGAAGTGCCTTGAAGATCCTGGTCGCCAGCGCGCTCGATCCTGTTGCCGAGGAGGGGCTGCGCCTGGCCGCCGAGCTGGCGCGTGCCACGCCGGCGGAGCTTCACTTGCTGCACGCCGTCGATTTTCCCCTCGACCGGCACTGGAGCACCGGCCTGCCGGACGCCAAGGAAGAGGAATATCGTCGCCGCGTGCGGGAACATGCCCTGAAAGAACTCGAAGGCCAGATCGACCGCGCCGGGGCGCGCGCGCTGTCGCCGCCCGTGCGCGTGCATCTCCTCGATGAACTCGGTATCTTGCCGGATGAGGCGATTTTGAAATTCATCAAGGAAAACGCGATCGATTTGTTGGTCATGGGAACCATCGCCCGCGGCGGCATCGCCGGCATTATGATCGGCAACACGGCGGAGCGACTCTTGCCGGAGCTGAAGTGTTCGCTACTCGCCATCAAGCCGAAGAATTTCGTTTCGCCGGTGAGACTATAAATCGGTTTTCGGTTTTCCGTTTTCTGTTATCAGGGTTCAGTTCGCCCCTCTGATTTCGCTATACTGAAAACCGAAAACCGAAAACCGAAAACCGTCTGCATGGACATCTCGAATCATGCCAATCAAAATCACTTGCCCCCATTGCAAACGGGGCATGCTCGTCGATGAACGCCTGGCCGGCAAAAAGGGCAAATGCAAGGCCTGCCAGCAGATCCTAACCGTGCCTCCGCTGCCAACGTCCAGCTCCACGGCGAAGGAAACCGTCAAACCCGAAGCCCCCGCGCCAGCCAAGCCAGTGGATGTCGAAGCGGAAGCCGCCGCCCTGTTCTCTGATGAGCCGAAGCCGGCAGGGAACGTCGAGGTCAAAACCATCGACTTCGAATGTCCCTTCTGTGATGAGCCAGTCAAGCTCCCCGCCGACCTGGCCGGCAAACGCGCTCCGTGTCCTGCGTGCAAGCGTATCATCAAAGTCCCGGAGCTGGTCAAGAAGGATCCGAAGGACTGGCGCAAGGTGGAAGCGCGCGGTCCCATCGGCGCGGCGGCGACGAACCAGCCGGAACTGGAAGGCGCGTGGGGATCGACGACGCTTCGGGGCGTGGGTAGGCAATCGCTGGTGGAGGCGGGCGTTATTCCCAAGGAGGAGAAGCCGCGCACCCTCTGGCAAAAGGTCCGCTGGCCGGTCCTCGGGGTCAGCCTGTTGATCGTGGCGGGTACGGGCGGCTTGCTGGGTTCTCGCTGGTGGAGCCGCCGCGCGGTCGAGCGCGGCGTCCAAGAGGCGGTAGCCTTCGCCGACTCGTCAGAGACCAAAGCGGATGTGAAGGCCGCCCTCCTCCTTGCCGCCGGCGAGTATTACCTGAATAGCCGCGCCAAGGTCTCCGACCCTCATACGGGCAGCAGCGATTTTCCAGCTGCCGTAGCCAATAAACAGCTGGGCACAACATTCCAAACCTTGCGCAGTATGACGGGCGAAGAACGCGATGCTCTGCTGGGCGATTTGGCCTTGGCCCAGGTCGAGTCGGGGGGCGACAAAATCGAGGTGGACGAGGGACGTCGTTTGCCCTGGGATGATGTGCAGAAGAAACTGGTTGCCACCCTGGGACTATTCTCCGATCCGGAGGCGCGCCTTGAAACGCTCCGTTCGGTGATTCATCATCTCCGCGCGAGCGGTCAGGTTGCGCGGGTGATTCCGTTGACCAATCAGGCTTACTCGGCCGCCGATGCGGACAAGGCGGCGGCGCTCGCGGTCGTCGGACTTGAGTTTCTCAAAGCCAATGATCGCGAATCGGCGGAAAAAGCAGCCGACGCCGCGTTGCAACCCCCTTCACAGACACAGAAGAAAGACAAGCCATTGCCCTTGCGCGCCGAAGTCGTCGCCTTGGCCCTGATATTGGAAAAGAAAATTCCCCCTACGGCGGGCGACAATGCTGAGGACAAAGCCAACGAACATGTCGGCAAAGTCGAGGCGCTGGCAAGGCAAGGCAAATGGGACGAGGCACGGAAGAAAGCGAGCGTGGATGAATTCGGCGAAGCCATCCGATTCCGTGCTCGCCTCGCGATTGCCGCCGCCGCGGTGGATGACAAGGTGCCCAATACCGATGACATCGAATCGGCACTCAAGACCGCGGAGAGCTTGAGCAATCGGCCGGAACTATCCTGGTCCATGCTGCGACTAACAAGGTTGGCCTTACGCACCAGTCTGCCAGAGGATCGCGTGCAGGGCCTGGCGGATAAAATCGGCAATCCGGCGCTACGCAGTCGAGCGCAGTTGGCTATCTTCCGCGCGCGCTTGGATAAAGCGAAGCAAACCGTCGAGGATTCCGCCGCCGACAAGATCGACGCGAAGAGTCTGGCGCGTTCGTTGGCGGCGCTTAGCCTGGCGCGGCACAATACCCGCCTGGACCCTAACTTTGCCGGCGTGGTGCGAACATGGCCGCAGCCGCTCAACTCCTTCGGCTCCCTGGGCGTTGCGTTGGGCTTACAGGATCGAGAAAAATGATAGCAAATAATAAATTAACCACGGATTACACGGATAAAAGACAATGCCGCTCTGTTTTAGTTCACGTTCCCACGCTCCGCGTGGGAATGCGCGCTGGCGATGCTCCGCGTCGCGTCCAGCCCCCACCTAGCCGAGAGATTCGGGCCGCAGAGCGGCCAGACGTGCGTTCCCACGCGGAGCGTGGGAACGAGAAACGAGGAAAGATGGTGCTGCCCGCACTCGTCGCCATCCTTGTCACCTTGTCACCCTGGCACCTTGTCACCCAGTCATCTTTCGGGCAGGAGTCGCCCTTTGCCGAAGAATTCCAATTCGTGCGCGAGCTGCGAAACCGGGGCTACAACGACCTGGCCCGCGAATATCTAGAGAAGTTGGCCAAAAACGCTCCGGTCGCACTGAAAAAGGAGCTGCCGTTGGAGAGAGCGTTGACCGAGATGGAGGCGGCCAACGATGAACCCGATAGCAATAAGCGCATCGCTCTCTATGCCCAGGCCCGCGAGCAATTCCAGGAGTTTCTCCGCGTAAATCCCTCGCACCCGCGCGCCGCGGAAACAAAGTTCGACATCGCTCGCGCCACCACCTTGCAAGGCAAGACGCAACTGAGCCGCGCCCTGCTCGAAGACGATTTGACGGTTCGCACGGCCGAGGGTGCCAAGGCGCGCGCCTCGTTCGTGGCGGCACTTAAACAGCTCAAGCAACTGCCGAAGACGCCCGAGACCGAGCTTGCCATCGCCCTGAACCTGATCGATCAATCCGAGACATATCTGAACACCGGCAGAGTAGCTGAGGCGAAAGAGAGCGGCCAACGCATCCAGGAAGCGCGGCAAATCCTCGACAAGCTGGCCAAGGGCGATCCCGCCGACAAGATCACCTGGCAAGCGCGCGCCTGGGCCGGCCGCTGCGAGGAACTGCTCGACAATCCGAGCAAAGCGATCAAAATGCTGGAGGATGTTACCTCAGCCACCGGCTCGGCGGTGCAGGACGGTAAGCGTCTGGCCCGTTACTTTCTTTTGCTGGCGCGCAAGAAACTTCCAAAGGAATCGCCCGATCCGAAGGCGACGCTCAACACCTATCTCATCAAACAAGGGATGGATTGGTTGCGCGATTATCCCCGCTACGCCAACACTCCCGAGGGCTTAGGCATTCAATATTGGTTGGCCAGGTTCTTGCTCGAAGAAGCGGAGGTCCCCAAGCTGGACCCGCGCATGCGCGAAAACATCGTCCGAAGCGCCCGCAAGTATCTGAGCAACATCGAGCGCACCGAGAACGAGTTTACCGACCGGGCCAAACGGCTCAAGATCGAGGCCATGTCCAAACAGGGCACCTTCAAGAAGCCAATCGCCAGCCTGCGCACCTTCGAGGATTGCTATGTGCGCGCGCAGTACGAGCAGATGCAAATCGCCGAGGATGCCAAGCAAGCCAAGAACGACAGATCGCGGGCAGAGGAGGAGCGGAAGAAGCGCATCAAGAACATCATCGAGGCGCTCCAGGCTGGACTGAAGCAGCGCGACATGAAGGAAGGCTCCCTTGAGGCGCGCAACGCGCGGGCTCTTTTGACCTTCTATTTGCTGGAAGAGGGCAAACCCAAGGAGGCGATCGAACTCGGCGAACCATTCGCACGAAAGGACAGAAGCTCCAGTCAAGCCGCCTCGGCCGCCATCTACGCCCTGGTCGCTTACGGGCAATTGTTAGCCGAGCGCGAACGCAAGGCCGCCGACATCAAGACCCTGCAACAGGAGCAATCGTACAAGGACGAAAAGGCGCGCATGCTATCGCTGGCCGGCTTCATGGAGCAACGCTGGCCGCGGGAGCGAGCCGGCGACCTGGCGCGGCACGAGATCGCCCTGCACCTGCTGCGCGAAGAGAAGAATCCCGAAGCGATCAAGGAGCTGTCGGCTATCATGCCCGTTTATCCTTCCTACATTCGCACCCAGTTTCTGCTCGCGCGCGCCGCCCTTCAACAAGCTGCCCAGGACAGGGACAAGGGTGATCCGGAAGGCTACCGCAAACGCGCCCTGGCCGCGCTCAGCACTCTGCCCGAACCCACGCCGGCAGCCGATGTCGAAACCAATGGCGATTACATTCAGGCCAAACTGCTGCTCGCCCTGGAGTTAACCAAGGACAAGAAACTCAAGGAGGTTGATGCGGTTCTCGCCGCACTGACGCCCAAGCTGGCGTCCTTGAAGGTGGACAACGATCCCGCCAAAGAGAAGGAAAAGCAGCGCAAATTCCAGGATGGATTGACTCAGCTCTCCCTGTATTCCTCGGCCCTCCAGGCGGATCTCGACTTCAAAGCCGCCAAGTATCAGGAAGTGGCCCGGCGGCTCGATGTGCTGGTAGATCAATTCAACGCCGACAAGCTGCCGCAGTTCAAAGACAGCGGCCTGGGTCCGAGCGTGATCGCTTTGGATCTGCGGGCCAATGTCCAGCTCAACAACATGGAACGCGCTCGCGCCGCCGTCAAGGCGCTGCAAGCTCTGCAAGCCGACAAGGGGGCCGATAACTCCTCGGCCATTCTCTCGCCGTTGGTCAATCTCATCACGCAACAAATCGAGGAGCTGCGCAAGAAAGGCGACAAGGAAAGTCTCCAAAAAGCGCAGGCGGGCTTCACCGCTCTTCTCAATGAAGTTGCGGGGAGCCAGAAGAAGCCGACGCCGAAGCTGGCCTATTTGTTGGCCCGTTGCTACGCCGCCATGGACGAACACAAGAAGGCTGCCGATTTGCTCGAGACCTTCGCCGCGGAGTCCGAGGCCAAGGACGCGCGGGAGCATCATGCCATTCAATTGCTGCTCGTTCAGGAATATCGACAGCTCAAGGAGCCGGACAAGGCACGCCAGCTTCTCGACGAAATCCTAAAAGGCAAGGGAGGTAAACCCGGTTGGGGCGCCAAAAACCTCGACGCCCAGAAAATGCGGGTGCTGCTTCTAGAGGACCGCGAGGACTACGCCAACGCCGCCCGGCTTTGCGATAGCTACATCAATCAACTGGTTCGCCGGCTCGACGACAACAAACTCAAGGAATACTATTTCGATTTCTATTATCACTTGATCTACTGCATCTTGAAACACGGCCAACGCATGGACAACACCGAGAAGAAGGTCAAGGCGATCCGCGACGCTGCCCAACGACTCATCTCCCTGGAGAAGCGGCAAGGCGGCTTCGGCAACGAGGAATCGAAAAAGCGGTTCGACGAACTGCTGGAAAAAGAGACGGATCTGCGCGAACAATACACCGCCCTCAAGGGTAGCAAATAGGAGCGATCAGCATGCAGCGCTTTGCCTTGACCTTGGTTTTCGCGGGCTTTGTGCTTAGCGCCGGGCACTCCGTCTGGGCCAGGGAAAAAGACACCGTGTACTTTCGTCAGCCAGGAAAAAAACAAGACGAAGCCGTTTTCGGCACGATTCAGGAAGAATCGCCCGTGGGCATCAAGATGAGAACGGACAAGGGCGAGACCAAAACCATCCCCGTTCTGCACATCCGCGCGGTTGACTACGGCGATGGTATCGATGTCGTGGGCAAAGCGGATTATCACACCGGGGATTCCAAGCTCGCGCGCGCGCTGCCGGAGCCGGCCGGAAAGAGGAAGGCGGATGGACTTGAGTCGGCCTTGTTCGCCTTTCGTGAGCTAGCCAACAACGACCGATTGCGGAGCATCCCCTCGGTCAATCGGTATTTGCAGTTCCGCATCGCCCAGACGGCGGCGTTGCTCGCCCAGAACGATGCCAGCCTCCGCGATGCCGCTTTCACGGCTTTGAATAGCTATAAGACCGCTTTCTCGGATGGCTGGGAGATCGTGCCCGCCCTGCAATTGCTGGCGTCGCTACAGGAAGACAAAGGCGATATCCAGGCCGCGAGCAAAACCTACTCCGATCTTGCCGAGTTGCCTGGTCTCGCTCCGGCCATGAAATTACAGGGCCAGCTCAAGAGCGCTCGTTTGTTAATGCGTGTCCCAAGGCTCCGCGAGGCCGAGGAGAAGCTAAAACAGGTCCAGGCCGCCATGCCCCCTGATGACCCCCAGCGCGCCTTCGTGGAGGTGTACTTGATCCAATCGCGGATCGCCCAGAAGGGCAACCTCGACGGCGTCCAACCGGCGCTGGAGCAGATTCTCCACGGCGGCAACGACGGAAGCCTGCGCGCCCTGGTCCACAATGCCCTGGGCGATTACCACCGCGCCAAGGGCGACGACGCCCAGGCATTCTGGGAATATTGCAAGGTCGATATGCTCTACAATCAGGACAAGGAGGAGCACGCCAAGGCGCTGTATTATCTGTCGCAATTATTCGACAAGCCGCCGCGCAACGATCCATCACGAGCTGAGGAAGTTCTGAAACGCCTGAAATCGCCGCAGTTCGATGGCACGCTGTATCAACGCCTGGCAAAATAGGCGAACGGCTGGCGTCAGCCGATTGGTCGCCAGGAATCCGCCCTTGCTGGCAAGGAGAGGAAGTTCCTATAATCCCTCAGTCTCTCATGTTTTTGGGGCCGTAGCTCAACTGGGAGAGCGTGGCGTTCGCAATGCCAAGGTTACGGGTTCGATCCCCGTCGGCTCCACTTCCCTTCTCACAACAAAGCCGTTCGCTCCTCATAGCCAAACATGCGGTTGAAGTTCTGCACGGCCACGCCGCTGGCCCCGCGCACCAGGTTATCCTCGCATGCCAAAACGACGATGGCATCGCGCACCACGCGCACAGTGACATCGAAAAAGTTCGTGCCGGCGCAGTCCTTCGTCGCGGGCAAATGCTCGGCCACGCGAACAAACGGAGCGCGAGCATAATACGAGCGGTACATCTCCAGCAGCTCGCGTTCGGACATCGACCGGCGCGGCATGGCATAGATGGTCGAGAAAATGCCGCGGTCCATCGGGATCAGGTGCGGCGTAAAGATCACATCAATAGGTTCGCCGCCCACGTCGGCCAGCACTTGCTCGATCTCCGGCGTATGCCGGTGCTTGCCGACCTGATACGCGGACACGCTCTCATTACACTCGGGGAAATGCGAGGCCAGCTTGGGCGTTCGCCCCGCCCCCGACACACCGCTCTTGCTATCGATGATGATGCGGCGTGGCTCGATATAGTGGCCGGCAACTAGCGGTGCCAGACCCAGGATGCCGGTCTGCGGATAGCAGCCAGGATTGGCGATGAGCTGAGCAGCGGCGATGGTGTCGCCATAGATTTCCGGCAGTCCATACACCGCCTGGGCCAGATGCTTCAAATCGGCGTGGCTTTCGCCATACCACTGGGCGTAGATGTTCGGATCGCGCAAACGATAATCGGCGCTGAGATCGATGATACGGATGCCGCGCTGCAACAAAGCCGGCAGCGTCGCCATGCTGGCCCCGTGGGGCAGGCAACCGAAAACACATTGCACGCCGCGCGAGATCAGGCGCTCCGCATCGAACGGCTCACAGCGCAGGTCGATGCGTCCGGTCAGACTGGGATGCAGCTCGGCGAGGCGAGGCGTCTCGGTCTGCCGCGAAGTCGCCGCGGCAATTTCAACATGGGGATGGCGCAGAAGGATCTTGATAAGTTCCAGTGCCGTGTAACCGGAGGCGCCGAGAATGGCAACTTTAATCATGAGTTTTCAGTGTTCAGTTTTCAGTGTTCAGCATACATTGTCCGTTATAGCGAAACCCGGCGGTGAACTGAAAACTGAACACTGAAAACTGAAAACTAAGAACTATGCTTCCCTCCATCCATTCTGCCGCGGAGGACATCCGTCGCGGCCGTCTCTCTCCGGTTGATCTGGTCAAATCGTGCCTGGAACGCATCCAGCGCAGTGAGGAGCGCGTCCGTGCCTGGGTCCTGGTGGATGGCGAGGGAGCGCTGGCCCGCGCCGAGGAGTGTGCCCGCGAGATCGAACGCGGCGGCTGGCGCGGCCCACTGCACGGCATTCCGCTGGCGATCAAGGACATCTTCGACGTCTTCGATTGGCCCACTGCTGCCGGCTCGCGCTTATGGAAAAACAGCATCGCCCGCCAGGACGCCGTGGTGGTACGGCGTCTGCGGCAAGCGGGCGCGGTGTTCCTGGGCAAGACGGTGACAACACAGTACGCCAGCTTCGATCCGCCGCCGACGCGCAATCCGTGGAACCCGGCGCGGACGCCGGGCGGATCGAGCAGCGGCTCGGCGGCGGCGTTGGCATGCGGCATGTGTCTGGGCGCTCTCGGTTCACAGACGGGCGGTTCGATCACTCGGCCCGCCTCGTACTGCGGCGTCGCCGGCTGCAAGCCAACCTTCGGCCGCATCAGCGTCGATGGCGTTGTGCCGCTGGCCCCATCGCTGGATCACGTCGGCCCGTTGGCTCGTTGCGTCCGCGACCTGGCCATTTTGTTGCAAGCGATCGGCGAACGGCCGGCGTCAGCCGGCTGGTGGGACGCGTCCCACCAGCCGGCTGACGCCGGCCGTTCGCCTGCGCCGCGCTTGGGGCGATTTCGTGGTCTCTTCGATCATCGGGCCGACTCGTCCGTGGCCGAGATGATGCGCCAAGTCTGCACTCGTCTGGAAAAAACGGGCTCAACGATAGTTGATGTGCCCGAACCAGCAGCGTTTGCCGAAGTGTTGCCGCGTCATCGCACGATCATGGCAGTCGAGTCGGCGGCCTTCCATCAAGAGCGCTTGCGGCGCCACCCGGAAGATTACGATCCGTGGATTCGCAAGCTCCTGGAAGAAGGTTTGAGCTGCCCCGCCCCGGAATACGCGCGCTGCAAGGAACATCAAAAACTTTTGCGCACCGAAATGGAGCCTTGTTTCGACAGCATCGACGCCCTGCTGACGCCGGCCACCACCACCCCCGCCCCGGACGCCGGCAGCACCGGCGATCCCGCGTTCAACTCGCCGTGGAGCTACACGGGCTTCCCCACCATCTCCTTCCCCGCCGGCCTCTCTCCCGACGGCCTGCCCCTGGCCATTCAGCTCGTCGGTCGGCCTGGGAGCGAGAGCGCGTTGTTCCCCGTTGCCCTCTGGTGCGAGGAAACGCTCGGCGTCACCCTTGGCGAACCGCCAGTCGTGACGTGAGTTCTGAGGGCCGGCTAATCGGGGTTTCGATCCGTGGGTTTGTCATCTGTCGTCGCTGTGTAGTTGTCCACCGCGCGGTCGCCGGAATTTTGCTCCAATCGCAGCGATCGGCATAGACGCGAGCAATGTCCGTGATCTCGCGCAGCAGGCCGTCGCTCAACGTGATCGGGGCCAGACCCAGGTTCAGCAACGTCGCGTTGGAGACATCCAGATCGTTCGAGGCTGCCTCCTTCCGTGGATTGTCCACCTGGCGAATCTCGGCCCCCGTCAAATCGGCCACGATGCGGGCCAGGTCGCCGACGCGGTGCGTCTCCGTCATCTGATTGATAATGCGCACCCGCTCGCCGGCCGCGGGCGGATTGGTTACCGCCAGCTCCACACAACGGACCGTGTCCTGGATGTGGATGAAGGCACGCTTTTGCCCGCCGCTGCCATGCACGGTCAGAGGATGACCAATGGCCGCTTGCATCAAAAAGCGGTTCAGCACCGTACCGTAATCGCCATCGTAATCAAAACGATTGATCAGCCGAACGTCCTGCGCGGTCTCCTCCGTCTGCGTACCCCAGATGATCCCTTGATGTAAGTCGGTGATGCGGACGCCGTCGTTGGCGTTGTAATACTGAAACATCATCTGATCCAGCACCTTGGTCATGTGATAGACGCTGCCCGGATAGGCGGGGTGGAGGATTTCCAAGTTCTTGCGCGTACCATTATCCGTTTCCACACTGATGGGCAAATAGCCTTCGGGAATTCGGCCCCCTGTCGCGCCATAGCCGTAGACACCCATCGTGCCCAGGTGAACGAGATGAATATCGAGCCGGCTCTCAACCAGGGCCGTCAACACATTATGCGTGGCATTGATATTGTTATCCACGGTGTAACGTTTGTGCCGCGACGATTTCATGGAATAGGGGGCCGCACGCTGCTCGGCAAAATGAATGATGGTGTGCGG